>WNFO01010251.1_pt1 | contig 11407 bp, 10 predicted proteins | sample 5400251 | NCBI WGS metagenome assembly WNFO01 (sample SAMN13153354, study PRJNA577476) | soil metagenome | isolation source: 100 cm saprolite under Madrone tree | place: USA:California | collected 2016-06-14 | reverse complement strand
GGCTTTTGCGATATAGTCCGCCGGGGATTGGGCAATCCGTGCCGCGACACGGTCGAGCGGAGTGCGCATGTCGTTCTCGGCCCCGAAACTGTGCGTTGCCGACGTCAGCATGACGTTCAAGACGCCGACGGGCGCCTTCCACGCGCTTGCGCCGGTCACGCTGTCGATCCCACAGGGCCGTTTCGTGAGCCTGATCGGCCCGTCGGGCTGCGGCAAAAGCACCATCTTCAACATCATCGCCGGACTGCTGGAGCCGAGCGGCGGCCGGGTGCTGATCGACGGCGTCGACGCCACCGGCACCATCGGCCGCGTCGGCTATATGCTGCAAAAGGATCTGCTGCTGCCCTGGCGCACGGTGCTCGACAACACCATCCTCGGCATGGAAATTCAGCACGTGCCGTTGCGCGCGGCGCGCGAGCGCGCGTTGCCGCTGCTCCATCGCTATGGATTGGCCGGCTTCGAATATCTTTATCCGAACGCGCTGTCCGGCGGCATGCGCCAGCGCGCCGCATTGTTACGCACCCTGCTGTTCGATACCGACGTCATTCTGCTGGACGAGCCGTTCGGGGCGCTCGACGCCCAGACCAAGCTCAAGATGCAGGAATGGCTGATGCAGCTGTGGAGCGACTTCAGCAAGACCGTGCTGTTCGTCACCCACGACGTCGAGGAAGCGATCTATCTGTCCGACGAGGTCCACGTGATGGGCACGCGGCCCGGCCGCATCATCGCGTCGATTCCGGTCCCGCTTGCGCGCCCGCGCGTTCGAGGCAGCACGCTCAGCCCCGACTTTCTGGTCATCAAGGAACGCTGCCTCGAACTGCTTCATCTCGATCCGACGGCGTCCGAACCCGTGAACGAAGCAGCCTGAGGCAGCGGCAAGGACCAATGAGCGCTCAGGACACTCCCACCGTAGGCGCAATGGCAAGGCTCGAGCGGGCGCAGCCAAAGCCCGAAGCGGCGAGGCCGGCCGCCGTCCGGCGCCTGCCCGTGCAGAAGGATTGGCCGACCTGGGCGCTCATCGCCGCGCAGATCGGCATCCTCGTCGGCGCGCTCTCGCTCTGGGAAATCGGCGCCCGCACCGGCTGGATCGATGCTTTCTTCTGGTCGCAGCCGAGCGCGATCGCCGACACGATGAAGATCTTCTTCACGACCGGCGACGCTTGGACCGACATCAGCTTCACCTTCCGCTCGACCATTTTCGGCTTTCTCATCGGCACGACGGCGGGATCGCTGCTCGGCCTATCGTTCTGGTGGTCGCGCAATTACGCCGCCGTCGTCCAGCCCTATGTCATCTGCCTGGAATCGATTCCGAAACTGGCGCTGGCGCCGCTCATCATCCTGGTGTTCGGCATCGGCTTGGTGTCCAAAGTCGCGGTCGCAACCGCGCTCACGCTGGTGGTCTCGACGCTGACCGCCTATGCCGGGGTGAAGGCGCTCGATGCCGACAGCGAGAAGCTGTTCTACTCGCTCGGCGCCACGCGCCTGCAGGTGTTCCGCAAGCTCGTCATTCCGTTCTGCCTGCCCTGGATCATCTCGGTGCTGCGGGTGAATATCGGCCTCGCCTTGACCGGCGCCATCGTCGGCGAGTTCATCGCCTCCCAGCACGGCCTTGGGCGCACGATCCTCTATGCCGGCCAGACCTACGACATCGCGCTGGTCTGGGTGGCGGTGCTGGTGCTCTCGACCTTGGCGATGGTCATGTATGCGGCGGTGTCGTGGCTCGAAAGCACGCTGCGTAAAGGCGTGCGGCAATGAGGTAATTCAAATCTAACAGCGAGGACGTCATGAACAGGCGAAAATTCCTGCAGTCGACCGCGACGCTCGGTAGCGGCCTTGGGCTTGCGCTGGCAGCGCCGGCTCTCATCGGGCGCACCGCCACCAAGGAGCTGTTGGTCGCCGAGCCAGTTCACAGCACGGGCTATCTGCCCATGTACATCGCGATGGCCAATGGCTATTTCGCCGAGTCCGAGATCGTCGTGAAGATCGTCACCATCGAGACCGGCGGCGGCCATACCAACGCGGTGCTCTCGGGGCAAGCATTTGCCTTCATCGGCGGTCCCGAGCACAACGCCTTCGCCAAGGCCAAGGGCGCGGAGCTGCGCGCGGTCGTGCACTGCGTCGACCGCGGCAACGTCTATCTCTGCGCCGCCAAAGGCCATGATCCCAAGGACACGAATTGGCCGGCTTATTTCAAGGGCAAGGCGATCGCCGTTGGCCCCTACGGCGGCACGCCCAACTCGATCATGCGTTATCTGCTGGGCAAATGGCAGCTCGACGCCAAGCGCGACGTGACGCTGATCGAGGTGGCAAACTCGGCCGTGCCCGCCGCCGTGAGGGCGGGACAGGCGGTGATCGGCAACACCACCGAACCCATGGTCACGCAGGGCATCCGCCAGAATCTCTGGAGCGAGCCGTTCTTCAACGTGCCCAAGGAGCTCGGCCCCTACGCCTATTCCACCATCAACGTCCGTCTCGATTCGATTCAGAAAGAGCCGGAGGTCGTGCGGGGATTCGTCAAGGGCATGGTCAAGGGCCTGAAATTTCTCTACGCCAATCCGAACGAAGCGGCCGAGATCGCCAAGAAGCAATTTCCCACCATGGCGCTCGAGGACCTCAAGGCGACGCTCGACCGGTCGTTCAAGGACCAGATGTGGAGCAAGGACGGCTTGATCAGCAAGGAAGCCTGGGCCACCGGCAGCGCGGTGGTGCGCGAGGCCGGCATCCTCAAGACCGACGTGAAATACGAGGAGATCATCGACATGAGCTTCGTCGAAAGCGTGCGCGCAAGCCTGTAAGAGGATCGTGCCGAGCAACTCAACCCAAGACCGAAACCGGAAAGAGCAACATCATGTCAGAGCCCATCTGGAACAAGTTCCTCACCGAGCGCGACAAAGCGGTGTTCAAGTCGTCGGGCTACGGCGCACGCGGGGGATTCGGCAAGCGTCCCGCGCTCCTGATCATCGACGTGAACTACGCGTTCTGCGACGAGCGTCCGATGCCGATCCTCGAATCGATCAAGCGCTGGCGCAATTCCTGCGGCGAGGACGCCTGGGTTGCCATGCCCTACCTCAAGGCGCTGATCGACAAGGCCCGCGCCAAGGGCATCCCGGTGATCTACACGACCGGGGTGCGGCGCGAGGACAATTGGGACAGCGGAAGCTGGACCTGGAAGAACGGCCGCTCCGACGAGGACATGACCAGCAAGCCCGCGACCAACGTGGACGGCAACGACATCGTCGCCGAGATCGCGCCGGCGCCGCAGGACATCGTGGTGCTGAAGCAAAAGCCGTCCGGCTTCTTCGGCACCAACATGGCGAGCTATCTCACGCTGCTCGGCTGCGACAGCGTGATCGTCACCGGCACGACGACGTCGGGCTGCGTGCGCGCGACCGTGCTCGACGCCTTCAGCCTCAACTACCGCATCGCGCTGGCCGAGGAGGGCTGCTTCGACCGCTCGCAGGCGAGCCACGCCATCAACCTCTGCGACATGAACGCCAAATATGCCGACGTGGTGAAGACGTCCGAGGTGCTTGCCTTCTTCGACAGCCTCCCCAGCGGCATGTTCGACCTGCCGAAGGGGTCGCCGGCACCCGCACCGAAGCCACGCCTCGCCGCGAACATGTGAATGCACGCAGGGGAGCGATCACCGCGAGCGTGACCGTGAACTCTGCGAATCCGGGACTAGCTGCGGCGGTGTTGCTGCGAACAATCCCTGTGCCGAAGCTAGTCCGTACGCGATGCCAACTCCGACCTTGCCCGACCGACGGCCTGCGCCGACACGGCGGAGGCTGCGGCCCCCCATGTATTGCGGACGTAGGTCAGCACCGCAGCCACCTGGACGTCGTCGAGCTGCCACCCGTAGGATGGCATTCCCGGCGCGGTCGGTTCGGCGTCGGTGGCCACGCTTCGCGCGCCGCGCAGCACGATACGTATCGGCGTGGTCGGGTCGTCCGACCGCGCCATTGACGAGTCTGCGAGCGACGGGAAGAGCAGCGGGACGCCGCGGCCGTCCAACCCATGGCACGCGGAACACTGATCGCGGTAGATCGCGCCGCCGGCAGCCATGACCGGATCATCGGAGGGCAGCGGCTTCGGAGCCTCCGTTCGGCCTGGCAGCGATTTCAAATAAACCGCGATCGCCTTGAGATCTGCGTCACTCATGTGTGAAAACGACAGAGAAACTGCCTCCGCCATCGGTCCGGTCGCCGCGGTGACGCGGTTGTGCCCGGTCTTGAGGTAGGCAATCACGTCGTCGACCGACCAACCGCCGAGTCCCACCCGACGATCATTGGTAATGTTGGGCGCGAACCATCCTTGCAGAAACGAGCCCTGGAGGTATTGGCTCATTTTGTCTCCGCCCAACAAGGATTTTGGCGTGTGACAGGCGCCACAGTGGGCCGGTCCATCGACCAGGAACGCACCCCTGTTCCATTCAGAAGATTTCTGCGGATCGGGCTTGTACTCACCCTCGGTGAAATAAAATGCATTCCATACACGCATCGCCGCACGGATGTTGAAGGGGAACGGCAGCGTGTTCGCGACGACCGCGTTGCTCACGGGCGTGACGGTGTTGAGGTAGGCGCGGATCGCCAGCACGTCATCGCGCGACAACTTGGTAAAGGCGTTGTACGGCATCGCCGGATAAAGCAGCCCGCCGGCCCGACGAACCCCTTTGCGAACCGCCCTTTCGAACTCATCGTCGCTCCACGCGCCAATCCCAGTGTCGCGGTCCGGAGTGATGTTTGGTGCGACGATGTTTCCGAACGGGGTCTCGATCGCCCGCCCGCCGGCAAAAGGCCGGTCGCTGCCGGGTACAGTGTGGCAACTCCCGCAATCCGAGGCCACCGCGAGATAACGGCCTCTTTCGATCTGCGTGAAGTCCTGAGGGTCCGATTCCCCCGCCCATGTGGGGGAAGCGGCGAACAAAATCGCGAGAGCAGCGGCGCCCGCGACGCCGAGCGATTGCGCGTGGACTCTGGTTTTATGCATCGACCAGCGGCCCCGGCTGCTTGAGATACTGGTTGCGGATTGCAGCGGCCGCCCAGAACGCGAGCGCCCCCACCGTTCCGGTCGGATTGTACCCAGCATTCTGCGGGAATGCGCTCGCGCCGAGCACGAACAGGTTGGACACGTCCCAGCTTTGCAAATAGCGATTGATGGCGCTGACCTTCGGATCGGCACCCATGATGGCGCCGCCGTTGAGATGCGTCGTCTGATAGATGGTGATGTCATAGGGCGCGGTGCGATATTGCGGGGCGACTTGGTTGGCGCCCATTGCCTTGATGATTTCCGCAAACTTGTCGACCAGAAACCTGTTCTGTTTGACCTCGTTTTCATGGAAATCGACAGTCATCCGCATGAGCGGGCGGCCGAAGCGATCCTTGTACGTCGGATCGAGATCGAGATAGACGTCGCGGTAGGCATAGAAACTGCCATGCACGCCGCTGCCGGGTTTCACCGTGCTGAGATAGTTGTCGCGCACCGCGCTTTTCCAGGCCGCGCCCCATTTCGGCGTTCCAGGCGGCGTGAGCGTGCTTTCGATCGGTCGGGCGCCGGTCTGGACTTGGCCGACATAGCCTCCGCCGACGAAGCCATGTGGACCATGATCAAAGTTGTCGCCATTGAACTCATCGATGCACATGCCGATCGAGCCGGAGCCGATGAACGGATTGAAGTTGAACTTTTTGTTATCGAAAAAGCCATTCACGCTCGAAACGGTCTGGTGCGTGTAGTTGCGGCCGACCACGCCGGTGTTGGCGACGGGATCGTAAGGCTGGCCGATGCCGGACAGCAGCAGGAGCTGCACGTTAAAGAGCGAATACGCCGAGAGGATCACGAGATCGGCAGGCTGTTCCCATTCCTCTCCGCTGGTGTCGACGAAGGTGACACCGGTGGCGTGCTCGCCCGATCTATCCACATTGATTTTGGTAACCTCCGAGTTGTCACGCGCCGAGAAGTTCGATTTGCGCACCAGGACAGGGAGGATCGTCGTTTGCGGACTGGCCTTGGAGTAGTTGGCGCAGCCGAACCATTCGCAAAAACCGCAATATGTGCACGGACCTAGACGCAGTCCGAGCGGATTCGTATAGGCCCGCGACAAATTCCCCGATGGCTGCGGAAACGGCTTGTAGCCAAGTTCGCGGGCCGCCTTGGCAAACAAGGTGTGGCTGAACGGCTGCGCTTGAGCGGGGGTCGGATAAGGCCGCGAACGGGGACCCTCGAACGGGTTTCCGCCCTCTTGAATTTCTCCTTTCAGATTGCCCGCGGTGCCCGACGTGCCGCAGAGATACTCGAATTGATCGTAATGAGGTTCAAGGTCATCGTAGGTGACGCCCCAATCCTGGATGGTCATATCCGCGGGCAAAAACGACGCGCCGTAGCGCTGCGTCAGATGCGTTTTCAGCACAAAATCGGATGGTAGGAAGCGGAACGTCTCGGCGTTCCAATGCACGCCGCCACCACCGACCCCGTTGGGCGGCATGAACGCGCCCCAGGTACGGATCGGCAGCGCGGTTTGGTCCATCTTATTGCGGAACGTGAACGTGGTCTGGTCCGGCCGCAGGAACAGCTCGTGCCGAACGCGATAGCGCAGCTCGTCCTGCATGTAGGTCGGCGGGAAATCGGTCGGCGAGTCGCGCCAGGGACCACGCTCGATGGCGATGACATCGAGCCCTTCGTCGGTGAGCTCGTGCGCCATGATCGAACCGGTCCAGCCGAGACCGACAATGACGACGTCTTTTTTCGGAAGTCTGCGGGCCATGACCGCACCTCAGCGCGTTTTCGGGGTCCACTCCGCCCGGCCCGTGATGCTGACCGGCGGCAGCGGAAACGGTTCATTGTGACGATCCACCCAGTCGAGATAATTGTAACGCGCGCCGGGATATCCGATCATTTTCCACCCGACCATGTCGCGATTGCCACCGTAAATCGGATCGGCGAAGAACCCCATCTGCACGTCTTTGACGGCCTGCTCGAAGAAGGATTTCCCATCGGCGCCGTCGAGCTTGAAATCGCCTCTCTCAAGGCCCTTGAGCACCGTATCCATGTCGCTCTCGGAGAGCTCGGCGAATGCCTTGCCGGCATATTTTGCTTTGCAGGCGCGATCGAGGGCGGCCAGCGCCTCGCGATATTTCTGCGCTGGTCCCGCCTCAGACTGCGGGCCTTGATTCGGCGTACCGGCATGGAACGGCGGCTGAACGTACAGTCCGTCTTGTCTGCCGTAAGGCCCGGCGAGCTGTCGGTCTACGAAGACGGCGCAGCCAGCGTCCTTGCCACCCGGTGTCTGCGGATCCGGCGGGATGATGCGATCGGCGATGGCCTCCATCGCTCTGCCCTCGGGACCGCTAAAAAACAACCATGGGCCAGGCTTTGCCGGCGTCGGCGGATTTCCCGCGTTCGGCGCCCACGGCAAATGATCGAAAATCACGGCGGCACGGCTGTGGGACATGCCGAGCAGGAGGCTCGCCGTACCCGCCAGCAACTCGCGCCGGCGGAGGTTTATCTTGGTAAGGCTTTCATTTTTCATGCGATCCTCCACACCACGGCGGTGTCGTGGCCTAACGGCCCGATGGTCGCTTGAACACACAACCGTATTATGACCTGATGGAGCCCGCAATCGGTTCGATGAACTGCCGACGTCTCGCACGAGGGTCAAGCAGCGGAGGGCTCGCGTGTCACAATCGGCGCAAACGGTCGCCGACCATTACAAGAAACGCGCTCTCGGCGACGCCATCCTGGCGGCGCTGAAAGCGGCGGGAAAAGACATCGAGCGCTTGACGCCGGACGATCTTGCGCCCGTCGACGAATTCCATTCGGGCGGGCGCAACGCGACGGTACGGCTGGCGCAGCTCGCCGGGATCAATGGCTCCGAGCGCGTGCTCGACGTCGGCTGCGGCATCGGCGGGCCCTTGCGCTACCTCGCGAGCACGTTCGGCTGCCGCGTGACCGGCCTCGATCTCACCCAAGAATTCATCGCGCTCGCCGCAATGCTCGCGCAACGCACCCGGCTCGCCGACAAGGTGACCTACCGCCAGGGTGACGCGCTCGCCATGCCGTTTGCCGACGCGAGCTTCGATCTCCTATGGTCGCAGAATGCGGCCATGAATATCGCCGACCGCGATCGGCTCTACGGCGAGATGCGTCGCGTGCTGGCGCCGGCCGGACGGCTCGCGTTCCAGGATGTCGCGGCGGGGCTGGAGCAACAGCTTGCGCGCGCCAAGGCGCTCCAGGGCGGATCACTGCCACCGCTCGGCCTTCACATCCTGATCGGGGAGGCTTATCCGGCGGTGACAAAGAACATGCTGCGCAATCTGCAGGAGCAAAGGATCAGGCTCCTCAACGCGGTGCTCGAGCGGGGCTAGAGCATGTTTGTTTGTGTTTGAAGCGCTTCAGCACCGCGCACTCGGTGTGTTCCCCTCCCCCTTGTGGGGAGGGGTCGGGGGAACGGCGGCCGAAGGCCGCCTATGCCTCCCCACAAGGGGGAGGGTAGGACCGAGTGCCGCTCGTGCTGATTCCATTTCACACGAACGCTCTCTAGCGCCGACGCGGTTGGCCTCGCAGCGGCGAGCGCCAGCTCGGGCGATCGGTCGGCTCCATGCTCAATTGCTGTCCTAAGATGGCGCTGGCGCACGGGCGCGACCTGCCACGACTCCGTCTCGCCGTCCGCCCATCAAGCGCGCGGCGCTCACCTGCCAGGCTCACCCGGCTTGTCGACCGCACCGCCCCCTTCGGCCCAATCCTTGAACGCGCCGAGATTGTAGACCTCGCCGTAGCCCATGTCTTTGAGCACCTTGCCGCTCAAGGCCGAGCGACCGCCGGAGGCGCAATAGAGAATGACGGTTTTGTCCTTGGCGAAATTCTTGTCGTGGTAGGGCGACTCGGGATCGGCGCGAAACTCCAGCATGCCGCGCGAGACATTCACGGCGCCGGCAACCTTGCCGCTTTTTTCCACTTCCGGAGCGTCGCGCACGTCGACCACCAGGGTGTTGCCCTTGGCGATCATCTCGCGCGCCTGCGCCGGCGTGATCCGCGGCACCGCCGCGTTGGCGGCTTCCATCATCTGCTTGACGCTTGTGGCCATGGCGTCCTCCTCTCTCCGGCGTTCACGCCCGTCGCCTGCGGATGCGCCCGCAGCCTCAGACCGCGCCGAAGGTATCACAGCTCGCACGGCGCTGCAGCGGTATCCGAAAAGCGGCGAGGCTTACCCATCGGCAACCCTAGTCGATCGCGCCGGGTCGACCGAGGTCACGTCTTTACACTTCCAGAGCGCCTCAAGACCGGACATAAATTGAGTTGTCGTGGTGCCGCCGGCGTGCGCAATCATGCATTATCGCGTTCATCCGATTCCTCGGCGGCGGGTGACGACAAGGCTCGTCATCGGCGGGCCGGCACGTGCGCGGCGGGAAGGCAGCAGTGAGCGGAACGGGCAGACGTTTTGGGCCTCGATTGTTGCTCTTGGCTTGCGCGCTCGCTTTGAGCGCGTGCGCCGGCGCAAATCGCAACCGCGAGGTCCGCGATCCTCGTCCGGAAAACTACAAGGCGGACATTCTCGCCATGTTGCACGTCTATCTGAGGGATCCGACTCAAATCCGCGACGCCGCCGCCTCCGAACCGACGCCCGTACTGGTCGGCACAACGAATCGGTACGTTGTCTGTCTTCGCTTCAATGCCAAGAAAAGCAGCGGAGAATATGGGGGTCTGAAGCAATACTTAGCCATCTTTGTTGCCGGCAGGCTGGACCAGATGGTGGAGGCGAAGCCGGAGCAATGCGCCGCAGCCGACTACCAGCCATTCCCCGAAGCGGAAAAACTGACTCGATAACCGCCCGCCAGTCTGGGATTGTCGCGTCTCGCTCGCCTCGAGTCGGCGCATCTCATGCGGGCTTGCTCTTGTTACGATTCATGGATGTAATTTGCATCGACAGGAGCAGCACATGACGAACCATCCGCGATTGGCTCTGCTCGGCGCGCTTGTCGCGAGCACAATCTGGCCCGCGGCTGCGCAGCCGCAGAACTACCCGAACCGGACAATCACGTTCGTCGTGCCGTTCGCGGCGGGCGGCTTGACCGACGTTCCGGCTCGCATTCTGGCGGCGATGATGCAGGAGCGCATCGGTCAGAACATTGTGATCGAGAACAAGCCCGGCGGCTCGGGCGTCGTGGGCGGGACCTTCGCCGTGCGGGCGGAGCCCGACGGCTACACGCTCTTCGCCAATTCGGTCGCCGACGCGCAGAACCTGCACTACATCCCGGTTCCCTACAACGCCATCGATGATTTCGCCATGATCGGAATGATCGCCGAGGGGCCGCCGCTGGTTCTCGTCATCGATGCCAAGCTGCCGTACAAATCGCTGCAGGAACTCGTGACCGCCGCCCGGGCCAATCCGACGAAAATCAGCTTCGGCACGTCCGGGCCTGCCACCTCGCCCGCGATCGCGCTGACGCAACTCAATTCGCTCGCCAAGACCGACATCGTGGGCGTGCCCTATCGCGGCTCCGGCGAGGCAGCCCGCAACGTGGCGGCGGGCGGAATTGACGGCACCTTCGCGTACTATTCGCAGGCCAAGCCGCTTTCGGACGACGGCAAGCTGCGTGCGCTCGCCGTCGCGAGCGCGCACCGGATTGCGAGCTGGCCCGACGTGCCGACCATGGAGGAGCTGGGCTATCCCAATTTCGACCATCGCGGCTTCGTCGGTCTGGCGGCGCCCGCCAAGACGCCGGCGGCGATCATCGCGTTGCTCAACAGGCAGCTCAACGACGTCGTTCAATCGCAGCCGTTCCGCCAGCGCATGGAGGCGCTCGGCATGACGGTGCCTGCCGACAACACGCCGCAAAGGCTCGCCGAGTTCATGCGCCGCGAAACCGAGCGTCAGGGTGTGCTGGCCAAGCTCTCGGGCCATCAGCCGACGGCGCCGCAACGCTGAGCGACCGTCTTGGTCGCGCGCCCGGGCGGCCGGCGCCGAGGCGGGTAGCCAGGGCGCCGGCGCTTTGCCATAAGGCGTAACACCGTCGACAACTCCGAGGATTGAAATGGGTGAATTCGCGATCGGTCAAAGCGTGTCCCGGTTCGAGGATCCGCGGCTGCTCAGGGGCGGCGGCCGCTACGTCGGCGACATCGTGCTGCCGGGCATGGTGTTCGGCTATGTGCTGCGCTCCCCGCACGCGCATGCGCGCATTCGCTCGATCGACGCAAGCAAGGCCAAGGGGTCGCCGGGGGTGCTCGCGGTGCTCACGGGCGCGGACTGGCAGGCCTCCGGATGGGGCGACCTGCCGGTCCCCGGCGGGTTGAAGCGCCGCGACGGCAGCGCCTTTCGGCCGCCCTATCCCGCGCTTGTCAAAGACCGCGTGCGCTTTACCGGCGACTATGTCGCCTTCGTGGTGGCGGAGAGCTTGATCCAGGCCCAGGACGC
>WNFO01005131.1_pt1 | contig 11407 bp, 10 predicted proteins | sample 5400251 | NCBI WGS metagenome assembly WNFO01 (sample SAMN13153354, study PRJNA577476) | soil metagenome | isolation source: 100 cm saprolite under Madrone tree | place: USA:California | collected 2016-06-14 | reverse complement strand
GGATTCCCCTCCCCCTTGCGGGGTCGAGACGAGCGAAGCTCGCTCTTAGGGGTTGGGGGTGGGGGTCCACTCGGGGACTGCCGCCGTGGCTACCCCTCTCCCCGACCCTCCCCCACAAGGGGGGAGGGAGCAGAACAGCGCCAGCTTCCGGATCGGTGCAGAACGCTCGCATAGTCACTTCGCCAGTTCCTTGAGCCCGAGCCGGATCAGCTGCGCGGTCTCCGCGTTTTCGCCGGCGATGCGCGATGCGCCGGCGATGGCGGCCGCCGCCTGTGGATGGCCGTAACCGAGATTGACCAGCGCCGAGATCGCATCGGTGATCGGGCGCGGCGCGCGTTGATCGTCGATCGCGCCGGAGAGACGCACCAGCGCCGGATCGACATTGGCAAACACCGGCGCCTTGTCCTTCAATTCGGTGACGATGCGCTCGGCGACCTTCGGACCCACCCCCGGCGTGCGCGCGACCTGTGCCTTGTCGCGCAGCGCGATCGCGTTCGCAAGATCTGCCGGCGGCAAGGTGCCGAGCACCGCCAGCGCCACCTTCGCGCCGACGCCCTGCACCGTCTGCAGCAGCCGAAACCATTCGCGCTCGATGTCGCTGCGAAAGCCGAACAGCTTTATTTGATCCTCGCGCACATAGGTTTCGATCGACAGAACCGCGGCCTCCCCGGGAGAGGGCAACGCCTGCAGCGTGCGGCCCGAGCAATGCACCTGATAACCGACGCCGCCGACGTCGAGGATCACAAAATCGTCGCCATAGCTGTCGATCAGGCCTTTGAGCTTGCCGATCATGATGCTGCCCTTCCCCTCTCCCCTTGTGGGAGAGGGTGCCCGAGCGGAGCGAGGGCGGGTGAGGGGTCTCTATCCGCGGAGACAAACCCCTCACCCGGCTCGAATTCGCTGCGCTCATTCTCGCCACCCTCTCCCACAAGGGGAGAGGGGAAGAAAGGGACTGCGCAGCTGAACCTTCGTCCACTCATCATACCTCGACCACCTTCAGCCGCAGCGTGGCGCTCTGGCGGTGATGCGCGTGCGTAATCGCGATCGCCAGCGCGTCGGCCGCGTCGGGGGATTTCGGCTCGGCTTTCGGGAGCAGGATTTTCAGCATCACCAGAATCTGGTTCTTGTCGGCGTGGCCGGCGCCGACCACGGTCTTCTTCACCTGGTTCGGGGCATATTCCGCGACCGAAATCCCAAACATCGCCGGCGCCAGCATCGCGACGCCGCGGGCCTGGCCCAGTTTTAGCGTGGCGACGCCGTCCTTGTTGACAAAAGTCTGTTCGACCGCGGCTTCCATCGGCTTGAAATCGCCGAGCACGGCGGCGAGGCCCTCATGAATCGCCAGCAGGCGGCTTGCCAGTGGCAGGCCCTCGGGCGGCTCCACCGAACCGCACCCGACAAACGCCAGCCGGTTACCGTCGATCTCGATCACGCCCCAGCCGGTGCGGCGCAAGCCGGGATCGATGCCAAGGATGCGGAGCGGATGGCGAATCGGCTGCGATGTCATGGGGTAGTGATAACGCCGGAGGCGGGTCGGCGAAACATCTACCGGCCGTCATACCCTGCGAAAGCGGGTGGAACGTGCCCCGGATGCTGCGCAGCACGAAGTGATGCGCTGCTGAGCAGGGGCCCATGCATGGGTGTTTCGCAAGTAGGTCCCGGCTCTGCGGAGCAGCGCAAGAGCGCTGCACCGCGTCCGGGACACGAGAGTACCCTACCCGCCCATCTTGGCGACCAGCGCGTCCGAGATCTCGAAATTGGCGTAGACGTTCTGGACGTCGTCGTGCTCGTTCAGGAGATCGATCAGCTTCAACAGCTTTTCGCCGGTCTCGTCATCCACCGGCACGGTGTTGTGCGGTTTCCAGGTCAGCGCCGCCTTGCGGGCTTCGCCGAATTTCGCTTCCAGCGCCTTGGCGACTTCGCGAAACGTCTCCTGCGAGGCGTAAATCTCGTGGCCGTTCTCGCTCGACGATACGTCGTCGGCGCCGGCCTCGATCGCCGCATCCAGCATCGCATCGGCGGAGGCGACCTTGGCGTCGTATTCGATGATGCCGGTGCGATCGAACATGAACGCAACCGAACCGGTCTCGCCGAGATTGCCGCCGGCCTTGGTGAAATAGGATCGGATGTCGGATGCCGCGCGGTTGCGGTTGTCGGTCAGCGCCTCTACGATCACGGCGACGCCGCCCGGACCATAGCCCTCGTAGCGAATCTCGTCGTAATTCTCGCTCTCGGTGCCGCTCGCCTTCTTCACCGCGCGCTCGATCGAGTCCTTCGACATGTTTTCCTGGCGGGCGGAGATGATCGCGGCGCGCAACCGCGCATTCATGCTGGGATCGGGCTGGCCCATCTTGGCCGCGACGGTGATTTCCCGCGCCAGCTTCGAGAACAGTTTCGACTTCTGGGCATCCTGCCGGCCCTTGCGGTGCATGATGTTCTTGAATTGGGAATGTCCGGCCATGCGGTGTCTTTCGGGATTCGTCCGGGATGTAATGGGGTGAAAGCGCGGCGTTATAGGCCGCGGCCGGGGCAAAATCAAAGATTTGGCGGGATTTTTGGTATGTTGGTAGTGCCCGCTGCCCACGTAAGAGGCACCGGAGAAAGCGCGCTTGCTTCCGTTAAGCCGCCCAAAAGTGCGGCAGCGCTTGCTCGGCTGCCGTGCCGATCCGCGCGGCACCATCAATCATGTTATCGCTTCGACGCTACAACGCCAACGCGGGTCAGCATTGCAAAGATTTGTTCGTCTTCTTGACGGATAGCAGCGCGATATAATGATCCCCACCTCAATCAGCCCTTGGCGGGCTTCACCACGGCGCGCGCTTGGTGATCGCTGACTTGGAGGCGTCCGATGGCCATCACCCTGACGATCAATGGCGAGCAGAAGGCGTTCGACGCTCCGGCGGACATGCCGCTGCTCTGGGTTCTCCGCGACGTGCTGGGCATGACCGGAACGAAATTCGGCTGCGGCATGGCGCTATGCGGCGCCTGCACGGTTCATGTCGACGGCAAGCCGGTGCGTTCCTGCATGCTGCCGGTCGGCGCGGTGCGCGATCGCGCCGTCACCACCATCGAGGGCGTCGGCGCTACGCCTGTCGGTGCAAAGGTGCAGAAAGCCTGGCTCGATCTCGAGGTGGTGCAGTGCGGCTATTGCCAACCGGGCCAGATCATGTCGGCCGCGGCCCTGCTCGCGAGCACGCCCAATCCGGATGATGCTGACATCGACGCCGCGATGGCGGGCAATATCTGCCGCTGCGGCACCTATGTGCGAATTCGTGCCGCGATCAAGCACGCGGCTTCGCAGCGTCAGTCATAGGAGCGGATCATGGCAGTCGCAGAAAAAATCTCCGATGGGCTTTCACGCCGCGTCCTGCTGACCGGCGGTCTGGCGGGCGGGTTTCTGCTCGCATTCCATCTTCCGCTGCGCGCGGAGAATGAGCCGGTGCAGCCGCCGGACGATACAAGCGGCAAGTTCGCCCCCAACGCCTTCATTCGCATCGACCAGGCCGGCCATACCACGCTCGTCATGCCGCAGGTCGAGATGGGACAAGGTATCTATACGGCGGTGGCGATGATACTGGCCGAAGAACTGGATGCGGATTTTTCATCGATCGTTCTTGAGCATGCCCCGGCTAACGAGAAGCTGTACGCGAATCCCGCTTTCGGCATCCAGGCGACAGGAGGCTCTACATCGCTCCGCGCTTTCTGGACACCGCTGCGCGAAGCCGGCGCGTCCGCGCGCGCCATGCTGATCCAGGCTGCAGCGCGAGAATGGCAGGTCGAGCCGGCAAGCTGTACGGCATCGAGCGGGGAGGTCACGCATAAGGAGAGCGGCCGCAAACTTTCCTACGGTGCGCTGGCAACTGCCGCGGGCAGCCAGGCGCCGCCAAAGGACGTCGCGCTCAAGGACCCGAAGGCTTTCGCGCTGATCGGCAAGCCGCTGAAACGCTTCGACACGCCTGACAAGGTCAACGGCAAGACCGTTTACGGAATCGACGCAATACTTCCCGATATGAAATTCGCGACGCTCGCGGCGTGTCCGGTATTCGGCGGCAAGGTCGGCAAGGTCGACGACAGCACCGCCAAGAAAATCCCGGGCGTGCAGAAGATTGTCGTTCTTGACGATATGGTCGCGGTAGTCGGCGATCACATGTGGGCGGCCAAAAAAGGCCTCGATGCGCTCGTGGTAGACTGGGACGAAGGCCCGAACGCGCGCATCAGCTCAAATGACATCTGGCAGGATTTGCGCGCGGCCAGCGAAAAGGACGGCGTGGTCGCCAAATCCGAAGGCGATATCGCGAAGGGCCTTGCAACCGGCGACAGGTTAGAGGCGTCATTTGAGCTTCCGTTCCTCGCCCATGCGACGATGGAGCCGTTGAACGCCACGGTTCATGTCAAGCCCGACTCCTGTGAAATCTGGACCGGCACCCAGATCATGGCGCGGGTGCAGTCGGAGGCGGCGAAAGCAGCCGGGCTTCCGGTCGAGAAGGTGACCGTCAACAACCACCTGATCGGCGGCGGTTTCGGCCGCAGGCTCGAGCCAGATATGGTGGTCGCCGCCGTTCGCGTCGCCAAGCAGGTCGAAGGACCGGTGAAGGTGGTATGGACCCGCGAAGAGGACGTCCAGCACGATATCTATCGGCCGGTCTATCGCGACACGATTGCCGCGACTTTGTCCGATGGCAAGATCGTCGGCTGGAAGTATCGTGTCAGCGGCGCGGCCATCATCGCGCGCTGGCTGCCGCCGGCCTTCGAGAAGGGCATCGACATCGACGCCGTCGATAGCGCCGTCGACATGCCCTACGACATTCCCAACTTCCATGTCGAATATGTGCGAGTCGAGCCGCCGGCGGTGCCGACCGGATTCTGGCGCGGGGTCGGTGCGAATAATAATGTGTTTGCGATCGAATGCTTCATGGACGAGCTTGCACGCAAGGCGGGCAAGGATCCGATCGCCTTCCGCCGCGCCATGCTCGGAAAGACGCCTCGCCTCCAAGCCGCGCTCGATCTGGTGGCGGAAAAATCCAATTGGGGCCAGCCGCTGCCGGCGCGCGCCGGCCGCGGCGTCAGCGTGCAGCCCTCGTTCGGCAGCTTCATCGCGACCGTGGTGGAAGCGGAAGTCGACGAACAAGGCGAGGTGCACCTGCGCCGCGTCACATCGGCGGTCGATACCGGAATCGCCGTCAATCCCGATACCATCGCGGCGCAGCTCGAAGGCGGGCTGATCTTCGGCCTGACCGCCGCGCTTTATGGCGAGGTCACCATCGACAAAGGCCGCGTCCAGCAATCCAATTTCCATGACTACCGTATGCTGCGCATCGATCAGGCGCCGAAGATCGAGGTTCACGTCATCAAGAGCGGCGAAGCGCCCGGCGGCATCGGCGAGACCGGCGTGACCGCGGGGCCACCCGCGCTGCGCAACGCGCTTCTCGCCGCGACCGGCGTCGCCTTGCGGCGGCTGCCTATCGACCGCGCCCTGATAGCAGGGGGGAAAAAGGCATGAGCTCTGCCGCGCGTCGTATTCTCCTCAGCGTGGCCGCGATCGTGGTAGTTGCGCTCGGCGCGGGACTTTGGATCATACGTGGTCCCGGTCCGCTTGCCTTCGCGGATGGCCCGAAGGTAGCGCTCACCGATTATCGCGGCGCCAATCCCACCGGGGTGCCGGCGGCGCTCACTCAGGCGAGCCTTGTGGAGCGCGGCGCCTATCTGGCGCGGGCGGCGGATTGTCTGGCCTGCCACACCACGCAAGGCGGCAAGGAATATGCCGGCGGGCTCGGCTTCAAACTGCCTTTCGGCACGCTGTACTCGACCAACATCACGCCCGACAAGGAGACCGGCATCGGCAATTACAGCGATCAGGATTTTCTCAATGCGGTTCATCGCGGCATACGCCGCGACGGGGTGCGGCTTTATCCGGCGATGCCGTTTACGTCCTACACTTACATGACAGATGCGGATGCGCTCGCGATCAAGGCCTATCTGTTCAGCCTGCCGCCGGTGCGCGCGGCTATCCCCGCCACTACGCTGACGTTTCCGTTCAACCAGCGCTGGACCATGATCTTCTGGTCGGCGCTGTTCAATCCGGACAGGCGTTTCGAGCCCGACACCTCGAAGAGCCCGGAATGGAACAGGGGCGCCTATCTCACCGAGGCGCTGGCGCATTGCGGCGAATGCCATACGCCGCGCAACCTGGCGTTCGCGCTGGACAACCGCAAGAAATTCGCCGGCGCGGTGACGGCGGGTTGGCGCGCCTTCAACATCTCTTCGGACAAGAACACCGGCGCCGGCGCGTGGAGCGATGATGATCTGGTCTCCTATCTTTCGATCGGACACGCGGACGGTCACGGCACCGCTTCGGGACCGATGGGCGAGGCAGTGGACCACAGCCTCAGTCACTTGGCACAACAAGACATCCGCGCCGTGGTCGGCTATCTGCGTAGCGTCCCTGCGATCGCCTCGCCCGATCTGCCGGCGACCTTGGCGCCGCAAGCGCCTGCCTCGCACCGGGATGGCGGCCGCACCCAGGATCCACGCGGCAAGATGGTCTTCGAAGGCGCCTGCGTCAGTTGCCATGACTGGACCGGCCAGAGCCCGATCTCGCCCTTCGCTACCCTCACCGGCGCGTGGGCGGTCAACGATCCCACCGCGACCAATGTCGCCCAGATCGTGATTTCCGGGACCAAGCGGCGTACCCCGCCCGGGGCGATCTCGATGCCTGCGTTCGGCAGCAGCCACTCCGATGCCGAAATCGCCGCCGTAACCAATTACGTCACCGCGCGCTTCGGCGGCAAGGCATCGCAGCTCACGGCGCAGGACGTGGCGGAGCTGCGAAAGCAGGCGTCGCAGTAGCGGTCCTCGCGGCTGGCGCGCGAACGCCACGCCGCAGTGACCCCGCTATATTCCGGGTGCATTAAGCCGAGCGACCAGTACAGCTCCGACGAGCAATCCGGCAACCGCGATCAGCGATGGCACCAGAAAGCTGCCAAGGACATCGTGGAACACACCCGCAAACGTGGGGCCTGCAATCTGTCCCACGCCAAAGGCCGTGGTCATTAACGCAACCGGCCGGCGCGTATCGCCCTGGCATAACGCGCGCGCCGTCATCATGCCGAGAGCGGTATTGGCGATAAATGTGGCGCCCACGAACACCGTGGCGATGATCATGCCGACCTCGGCGGTCCATAATACGCTCAACGCAACTCCCGCCGCCTCAACGAGGTAAGCGATAGACAGTGCGCGTGCGATACCCGTGCGCGACCCAACCCATGTCCACAGAGCCACGGAGGGGGCGGTCGCCACACCGAACAACACCCAAATCCAGGACTCAAGTGGCTTCAGCCCGGGCGACTGGCGGACCATCGTCACCAAAAAAGTTGCGGTGATGACATAGCCGAACGAAGACAGACCGTTCGCAACAATCAGTGCCCAGAATCCGGGGCGCACGCCGGCCTCGCTGCGCGAGGCTACGGCCCGTCTTCCGGACGGTTCTTGAGACATGAAGCCAGCCACCATGGCGGTGAACGATAGGGAGATTGCGCTCGCCGCTACCCAGAGCACCCGCCATCCGCTGTCGACCGCCAGCCATCCCGAAACGAGTAACGCAGACACGGCAATGCCAAGACCGACGCCGCCGAAATGCACGACCAAGAGAGAACTGCGCCCGTCAGCGGCGAGCCGCTCCACGATTAGCGAGGTTGCTATGACGATCGCAAACGCTCCGCCAGCGCCGCCAACGAACCGGACAAACAGGAATTCGGGCAGTGAAGAGACCAAGCCCATGGCTCCGGTCGAGAGCGCGCTAACCGCCAGGGTGGCGACCAGCCAAACTCGGCGCGATCCCGGGAGATCCGATTTGGCCGCGGCGAGAGCACCCAAGAGGTAGCCAAGAAAATTGGCCGATGCGATGAGACCCGCTTGCGCTGCCGATAGGCCCGTGGTCTCCGCCATTAGTGGAAGAATTGGCGTGTAGACGAAGCGGTCAACGCCGAGCGCTGTTGCCATCGTCAGCATGCCGGCCACCGCCAACAGCATGGACCGGCCTCGCGGCCAGCCGTTCCCCTCTAGGCGCTCGAAGGCAGTCATGAAATTTCTCACTTACCTCCAACGTGTCGCACCACCCATACCGGAGTTGGTTCGGAGATGCGTTGTACGCTTCATACCTCGCCTGCTGCTTCGATATCCTTTAAGTGCTGTCGGAAGTTATAGCTCGCGTCCTGGTCACGCCGCGACATGTACTCGCTGAACCGCACCTGACTTCGGTAGCTTCGACCGGTCCTCATGGCCTTGAGTTGCCGGGCTTCGGTCTCGCGGTAGGCGACCGTGGCAGTGATGATGTCGTCGAGTCGGTCTTCCGGAAGAAAGAGAACGCCATTAGGGTCTGCGACGACGAGGTCGCTGGGCGTGACGACATGCGTGCCAACCGTCGCCCTGCTAAAGATATCCGGCGGCCTCGTATTCAAACGCTGGGGACCTGTCGGTAGCGCGCCCAAGCTGAAGAGCGGGAAACCGATCTCGCTGAGCTCCTGGCCGTCGCGGTGGAGCCCCCAGATTACGATGCCGGCTATGCCTGCCTCCCTGGCTTCAATCGCGACGATATCGCCAACGCATGCTTCATCAAGGCGCCCTCCGTTGTCGATAACGAGGACCTCTCCGGGCGTCACCCCTTGAAGAGTTTCGAAAAAAATGTCGATGCTGCCGACGTGGCGGATTGGTCGCGCGCGCCCTGCACACCGCATGTTCCCCACAATTGGCCGCAGGTTCGTCGGCGCACATCGGATTGGAACGTTCGTTCTCAAGCAGCCGTCCGCAAGATGCGGCGTGCTGAGAGTTATAAGCTGATCGATTAGCGTCTTGTTCAAGGGGACTGCCTCCATGCTTCGGTGTGATGGCGATGCGTTGCTCCGTCATGCGCCTAAAGTCCGAAAGCGTAGCGCCAGGAACCTCGTGTATTCGATTGGCTGGGCCAGAGCACTGCCGCACCATCGAGCGGCGAGGATAGCAATCTGTTCGACTTTCGAGTATCGAATAGTCTTGAAGTTGCACTTCAGGAAACCAGAACTATGCGACCGACCTTCGACATGGATGCCCTACGCACAATGGTTGTCGGCACCGAGCTGAAGAGCTTTGCGCGCGCCGCGTCGCAACTCGGCCGCTCGCAGTCAGCAGTCAGCATGCAGTTGAAAAAGCTTGAGCAGCAAGCGGGTCGGCCATTGTTTCGCCGGCACGGCCGCGGCCTTGTTCCGACCGAGGCGGGCGATGCGTTGCTCGCTTATGCGCGCCGGATCATTGCCTTGAACGATGAGGCGGCAGCTTCACTCGGCGCAACGGCCGTGGCCGCGTCGGTGCGGATGGGACTTCCCCAAGATTTCTTCGAAGACGTGATGCCCGACGCGATCTTGCGATTCTCGCGCCAACGGCCGGGTGTTCATGTCGAGGTGCGCGCCGGCCGCAACTACGCCCTCGAGGAGGAGGTGCGCGGAGGCCAGCTTGATGTCGCGGTTGCTTTCTTTCAACCGGGTTCAGACGCGCATGGGACCCGACTCGCCTCCCTGCCGATGTTGTGGCTTGGGGGGAAAGGATTGGCCGAGCCTTCCACTGACGAGCCGATCCCGCTCGTCCTTTTCGACCACCCGTGCCTATTTCGACAAACTGCGCTTCAGACGCTGGAACGTAAGCGACGCCGGTGGCGGTTGTCCCTCACAACGCCAAGTCTTCCTGGATTGTGGGCGGCGATCCGCTCCGGGCATGGCATTTCAATCCGAACTGCGCACCGGGTTCCGACCGGAATACGGGATGTGGGCCCAAAGTTTCGTCTCCCCAAATTGCCCCCGATCGAACTGCGGATGCTCGCAGCAAGCGAGCTATCTCCCGCCGCTTCGGAGCTACGAGACATCCTAGACCATGTGATACGCACGCGAGTGATCGCGCGGACGTCGTCAGGATCACGTCGCTAGCGCGTGTCCATTACGGGATTCCGGCCCCCTCCAGCGCCGATGCGCTACCGGGCGCGGCCAGAAGTCAGCCTTCGCTTGCTCTGTCATGCGCGGCCCACCCAGCACCCCTGCGCCCGCCGGTCGGGCTAGTCTGCAGTAGACGGGGGCTGACAAGCCGCGACAGCCGCAGCGCCAGCCCGGTTGCATCGTCGGCCTCGACCGCGCGCCGCGCTCCCCACCGAAGGAGTGGGCTCAAGAAAACGCCGCAATGTGCTATGGCTCCAAAGAACAAAAAACTCCAGGGGAGAAATACCTCATGAGGCGGCGCGATTTTATCAAGGCGGCGATTGGCACGGCGGCGGCGTGGCCGATTTCGTCACACGCGGAGAGCTTTCCATCGCGGCCGATCACGCTGATCGTGCCGTTCGCCGCCGGCGGGCCCACCGACGTGCTGGCGCGCATCCTCGCCGAGCAGATGCGAAGGACGCTCGGGCAGACCGTGGTGATCGAAAACGTCACCGGCGCCTCCGGCAGCGTGGCGGGCATCAGAGCCGCGCGCGCCACGCCGGACGGCTACACCATCATCATCGGTCACTGGGGAACGCATGTTCTCAACGGCGCCGTCTATTCGCTGCAATACGACGTCTTGGGTGACTTCGAGCCGGTCGGCTTGATCGGGAACGGCCCGCAACTCATCATCGGCAGGCCGACGCTGCCGGCGCGCGATTTGAAGGAATTGATCGGCTGGCTGAAGGACAACCCGAACAAGGCGACCGCCGGGACCGCGGGACCCGGGTCCGGCGCCCATGTCGCCGGTGTTTTCTTCCAGAACCTGACCGGGACCGGCTTTTCCTTTGTGCCCTATCGCGGCGCCGGCCCCGCGCTCAACGACCTGATGGCCGGGCACATCGATCTGATGTTCGATCAGGCCACCAATTCGTTGCCGCAAGTGCGCGGCGGCAATGTGAGGGCTTATGCCGTAACGTCGCGTTCGCGGCTCGCCTCCGCGCCCGATATCCCGACGGTGGATGAAGCCGGGCTGCCAGGACTCTATATCGCTTATTGGCACGGCATCTGGGCGCCGAAGAATACGCCGGGCGAAGCCATCGCCAGATTGAACGCGGCCATCGTGGCGGCGCTGGCGGATAAGGCCCTGCAGCAACGGTTTCTGGAACTGGGCCAGGAAACGCCGCCGTCCGAGCGGCAAACGCCGTCAGCACTGAAGCGCCATCAAACCGCGGAGATCGAGAAATGGTGGCCGATCGTGAAGGCCGCCAACATCAAGGCGGAGTGACATTTATTTCGGGCGTGTACTCATCATTCGAGGTTGATTGATGCGGCTCTATCGATGTCCGCCATGCCCCGATAGCGGCCAAATTCGGCAGCGCAGCGAAATGACGCGATGTGCCACGAACGGACATCATAAGACTATTTGCGCCGCGCGCTCTCTGTGTGTGCCTTGGCTCGTGCTGAGAAAT
>WNFO01005127.1_pt1 | contig 11408 bp, 31 predicted proteins | sample 5400251 | NCBI WGS metagenome assembly WNFO01 (sample SAMN13153354, study PRJNA577476) | soil metagenome | isolation source: 100 cm saprolite under Madrone tree | place: USA:California | collected 2016-06-14 | reverse complement strand
CTTGGCCAAGCGCGGACCGGCGGATTCTTGGCCAGACTTCGCACTGGTTGGCTTGGTCTTGGCTTCCTTGCTCTTTGTCGGCGGAGTCGAAAGCACTTCGTTAACGCGAAAGTTCTGCGCATTGGCAACGAGTTTGATGCGCGGAACGTCTTCGGCAAAGCAGCACCAGAAGTCATTGCGACGCCGGAGCGTTAAGTCCTTCGGAAAGTGCCCTGCCAATTCAGCGACATCCCCTCGGACGTAGGGCATAGTCTTATCTTCGATAAAATCCAATTCAATAACTCCAGCATATTTCCAGGGCTCTGCTTTGGTGGTGGGTGGCACGTTCTCGGGGTGGTACTCGGACTCCGGGATCTTGCCCTTCGGAGCTTTCGGGGGGGACTCGCCACGAGAGCGGTCCGAAGCTACCGGTACATCATCGCGGCGGCTAGACGGTGAAGCAGGTCCTGTGCTAGCAGCCCCCCCTTCTCCCTGAGCAGGATGCTGCCTCTCAGGGGATGTCGATTCCCGCGATTCTGACCGGCTAGAAACGTCAATAGCCGTTGGCTGGTGCAAAGGCCTTTGCCCGCTCAGTTTCTCCTCTAGGACCTTCTGAGCCGCTTCGTGGCTACCCGTTTGGAGACGATCCTGTGGATATCTGATATCCCGGCCTTCTGGGGTTTGCTCGCTGATGCGTCTCGCCAGTTCTTCGGTCACATAGATGTTTGACAAGTCTGGGTAGGCTTTCTTCAGCGCTTGGCCTTCGGTGCACTTCGCCAGTTGGTTCTTCGGAGATTTGTTCCAGAATTTGAATCGATCATCGGTCAGATCATGCGGAGCGAATTCTTCCCAATAGAGCGTTGCCGACGTCGGTCGTGCGGCGCCTTTCTTCCAAACGCGCACAGTGCAAGTATCTGGAATGAGCTTCCCGGCCGGAGTCTTCTGCCCGCTGAAAGTGAACTCTGGCTCGTCGGTCGAACCATACTCTAGCGGATAGTTCCGCCCAGCGAGGCCGCGCAATCCTCCAATACCTGTGAGGATGACCATTTCCTTGCCCTCGCACCAGATGTCCTTTTCATCTTTGTGATGCTTCGCGACCTTGAACAAGAGGCAGTAGACTTCTTTCGCTACGGGATCAAGGCCATGCTTCCGGCAGAACCACAGAAACAAAGCGAATTGATCCTCGTCGGTTCCTTTGGCTACCGTGCGGTGCACTAAATCGATTTCTGTTTGAGTGAGTTCGCGCTCACGCCCGCCGCGTATTACAGTCGGCGAAACGACTTCGGCCTTGACGATAGCGGTCCCAGGATCAGGCCGCTTTTGGTGGCGGTGGCGTGCTTTCTTTTTCTTCTTCATTCTTTTCCTCGATGCGTTTGTAGACGAGCTTTTTGTCGGGCTTGATGTGCAGGAGAAAATGCCGCCCTATGGATTCAGCGCTGCGAAACAATTCCCACTGCGCTTGCGTGAATGGCGTATAGCTGTAGATTTTCGCAGGTGCGCCTTCCTTGCCGTTGAATTCCAGCTCCAAGGTCTCTGTCGCGGCGTGATAGCCTACGCTCCGTAAAAGACTGCTTTTCACTGGTTTTCTTTCCATTGCTGGCTCCCTTCAGTCTTCCTCGCTCCATTCCTCGATTTTGACTTCGTTTTCTCGCAGTGCTGTTTCAAACTCCACGGTGATACTCAATGGCCCTCCAATGACGTTGTATGCACGCCATTCTTTGTTGGGTTCTAATTCGATGTAAGTGTTCCCCGCCGAATCGTGTACACGGCGCGTAGATGTTTTCGCGTTCACACGAATCTCATTCCCTTGGATCACAGGGTTAGGAAGCCAGGAAGCAATAACACATGATGCCATCCCACGGAATGAGAATTGTCTTAATGTTTTCATTCGCTTTCATTCTTTCCAGCACTTCACGCCAGGAATCATGTGCATCAATTTCTCCGGGTCTTTCGTTTTCCGCGCTTCTGCGGCTACTTCTTTTATGTCGATGGTGATGAAGCTGCGCAGATATTTCTTTCGCTCGCCGTCCGCGCGCTCCCAGGCCTTGAGCAATTTGTCCGCGTCCACCACTTCGACCGGATACGTCGTCGAGCGCCGATAGCCTGGAGTGGCCGGGATATCGGGAACTACCTCTACGGGATTCTCGGACTTCTTGTTGATCTGCTTTTCCTCCTTTTGCGCGGCGGCAATTTCCACCTGCTCGAAGGCTTTCATCTTCGGCAAGCAGAGCGCTTCGATCTCTTCGCAGGCGTTCTCGTGCTTCTGGCGCTTGGTGCGCAGAAAGGTCCGCACGCGGTCCACGATCAGATCGAACGGGCTGAAGTACGCCACGCCTTGCTTCCGGAGATTGCGCGTTTCGGAAAGGACTTGGCCGATCTCCATGTACTCGGATTTTGTTTTCACTTCGAAAGCGCGCGCTTTTTCGCGGAGCGGAAACAGTTGCGCCGTGAGCGCCTCAACCGAGTGAATGGCTTTCTCAAGGCCAGGCAATTCACTTGAGGGGATCACTTCTACTTGTGGCTTTGTGATATTGGTGGCCATGGTTAATCCTTTCTGGTTTTTTCACATTTGCGACTGTAAGTTATGTGCTCAAGACTTCTGCAAGCCAAACATGGCCGCACATATTTTGGCGTGATCTGATGCTGGCGGACGTTCGAGACATCCATTACTACTCCTGTGAGGTTATGCCTGACGAACGCTGCACCGTGTTTGATAGCGCTGGCTCTATTGTTGCACTCAATGAGGACAAGCCCGCCTGCACTCCATCCTGTGTAGAGATGAAGAGAGAAATCCTCAGCAAGTTTGACTATCGGGTAGTGTTTCATAGTGATTCTTCTCTCAGTATCCAAACTTTTCTAGCGCCTCGCACTCCGTCCTTCGGGCCTTTGCGCCAGCCATGCAAGAGCACTATTCCTCCGGCATCCTTCCACTTTTGAAATTCAGGTATCGCCAGAATCTTCTCCTTGCGCTTCGAGAAGGAAGTGTGGTCGGTGGTCTGAATCAAAGCAATTCCAGAATTCTGTTTGCGTCCTGCTTCAAGAGCTTTGCACGCGAGCAAGTCCGCAAATCCGTAGGCATCGATACGTACTCCAAACTTCATGTTGCCGCGCGGCGGAACCCATTTCTCGACTATGCAGACAGTCCAGCCCTCTTTCCTGAGATACGCGAGACTCCTTTGGCAAGGCTTAGAGGCCATCGTTTGGATGTTCCTTCGCGTGCGCATCAATGAGCTTGCCGATTTCTTCGATATATTCAGGATTCTCGCGCAGCCACTTCTCCATACAAGTGGAAGACGCAATAATCACCGCCACGTCTCCGACTGGCTTGTGGCAGCAAGTCCAGCCAAAGAGTAATTTGCCATCGCCGCGATCCATGCCGAAGATAGCGGCTTGGCCCTCTTGGATTGGCTGTTGGCAAGGTGTGCAAATCATGAATCTCTCCGCGCTTCCTTTCTCCGGCGCCGCTGTTCCCGGAGGCGCTCCAAGTCTCCGCTGAATAGCGGATACCGTTGAAGGCCTTCTTTCGCGAAATAAACAAAAGAGCAGAAGGCGAAGATAAAAACAGCTTCGTTCCAGGTCATTGGTTTCCTTTCAAGAGCGCCTTTCGGATTTTCGAGAACAGCGCGACAAACTTTTGCCACGGCGAGCGGTCGAACAGAATGACCGGAGCGAACGCGGGATAGGGACGGTCATACTTCAACAACAGCGTTTCGATGGACACAAGCGGCTTTGGGAGAGCGCCACCATTGCAAATCGGGTGCGGAACGATTTCGATCTTGTCCGGTAGCGCAAACGCGAGTTCGAAGTGATTCGCGAGATCGTGAAGAGCGGCAGAGTTCATTATGCGGCCATCCTTTCCTGGATGCCGAGGCGCTGCTTGGTCCACAGCGAAGAATGTTCCGCGCAGAGATGGAAGGGCTTACCAGTCTCTGGTCCAGGCTTGACTATCGTCGCGAAATCCCCGCAAGCGCAGATACCTAAGAACGGGAAGTGCTCCCTTATGTACGCGAAGTTCTCGATTGCTCTTAGGTTATTCATCGCTGGTTTCCTCCTTTATTTTCCGCAACTCTTCGATTTTCGCGACTGCGCCACACGGCTGCCCAATCTAGTTTTACCCCGACAACGTAATGCGTATGCTCAGGCCGTGTCACTGTCCCTTCTTCGATCAGCGCCTCGCATTCTTCGTTGACCACCTCAATCGGCAGGTCGAGATAACGACGCAAGCAGTTGGGATGGAAAATTTGGCTGTGATTCAACTGCAGGAATTCTCGAATCTTCGCCTTGGCTCGAACGTTCATGATCTTCCGCAAGCGTCTTTTAGTTTTTTGCCAGTAAGTGATTCAGCAAGGCGATGAATCTCTTTGCTGGCTGTCTGCCAAGCGATAGAAGAAGGAGGATTACTCATTTGAATTTCTTGCTGTGCTTGAATCTGTTTCAACAATTCGTTATTCATGTAGCCCCTTTCGCATGCTTGATTTGATATAACGAGCGTACTGCGTGTTGCAGTACAAAGTCAATGGAAATCCACAGGTCTATCATTGACTAGCAGTACACATTACAGTACTATGCGGCTTATGAAGAACCCGCTTTTAGGCAGGCAGAACGCCACTCTCTCTATCCGCTTGCATAAAAAGGACTTGCGTGCGATCAAGGCAAAAGCCAGAGAATCCCGTATGTCCCTGTCTGATTACGTGAAGGATTCGTGTCTTACCCCCACAAAGAAAAATGGTGGCGAAGGTCGTTAAATGATGTCATGGATTTTAGCCTCACGAACTACAAGAGTGCGCAAAAAAGGATGGTATAAACATGCCCGTAACCGTGCTCATTCTCTAACTCACAAGGCGATCCGAGAAGGGAAGCTGCCAAATTTAAAAGTCCGGAGAATTCGCTGCAAAGACTGCCCAGCAAGAGCCACCTGTTACGATCACCGTGATTATGCGAAACCGTTAAAAGTTTCGGCAGTCTGCACTGGTTGCAATATAAGACGTGGGAGAGCCATTGTGAGCAAGTGGATTCCGCGTCGCATGACTCCTTTAGAAATTCTTCGAGCTTTAGATAAGTCCTATGGTCCTTTGTCGGGAAAAGAGAAATGCCTTTTAGAACAATTAGAAAGGGCCAGAGCCAATCGCCACAGTGTGAAGATACCGAAAGACAGCGAATAGTGCTAATCCTCTTCGTGCTTTTGCTATGCGCTTTCTTCTTGATCTGGTCCAGTGGAAATCTTCCTGATGCGTTTCAGTGGAGCAAGCGGACTTGGAACGATTTAAAATATTGGCTCAAGCGCAAAAGCTGACCGGGGGAAGCGAATGTGGAAAAACACGCGTCCAAGGATTCAGAAATTCAAGAACGTTGAAATTGCGCGTGGCGACGATCACCCACACACCTACGGCATCGAGCAGTCTCTCGCCGACAATGGCCCGTGGTATTTACTGCTCCGCGCGCATAACCACATTTGGAATAATCGTGGCTGGCCATTTGATGTCAGATGGCAAGCCTCGCATCTTCTCTGGGAGATCGATTCGACGTTCTTTGTTGGCTTATGAGGATGGAAAAGAGAAAGCTGATGGGGCCAACTCCTAAACAGATAGTCGGCATCGTGCTGATCTTGGGCGCTGCGTTGGTGGCTGCACCCCTGAAGGACACCGGTCCGCTTTTGATTTGCGGCATGGCCAGTTTGTTCGGACTTTTGTTGCTGGTGAAGGGGAGACGGCGAATATGACCTGCCCTCGCGGCCACAAGCCGCCTATCGTGCAGTACCTCAAGCCGGAGAAAGTGTACGTCTGCACACGCTGCTTGATCGAATGGAAGAAAGTGCCGCGTGGGGAGGCCATGAGGCAGGCGAAGGAGGGCTCGTGACATGGGTGCTCGCTGCTCGAAGAAGAGCCAACAGACTAGTAATCGTTGGCCTGCCGACGATCCGAAAGTTATTGAACGGCGAAGATGTAGAGCTTGAAAGTTTTCGCATCAACCTAATTCCCGAAGATGTGCTGTGGAACAATCGAGAAGATGTGATGCTGCTCTTTGGCGATGACGTGCTCACGGCGCAGCGAGTCTTCAAAGCCAGGGAACTCTTGGGCGGAAAGACAGATAGCAGAACAACGGTCGTTGAGCGCAGACCCGCCCCAGCCGCCAGCAAGCCCGAAGCTGCCCATGAGTAGCAATCCAAAGTCTATATGGGCGATCTTCTATCTCGGCAAGATAACTCTGCCCGTATTTCTCACGAAGACCGAGGCCGTAGAGGAATTGCGGAAGCGTCCTGACCACTACTACACGAAGAAACAGGATTACAAACTGGTGCGTTATGCCGCTGGCAAGCGAGCGGAGCAATGAGAGTGCTGGACCTATGCGCGGGTGAACTTGGCTGGAGCAAGATATTTGCTGCGCGTGGGCATCAGTGCGTTTGCGTAGACCTGAAGCATCCAAAGATTCTTCCTCCGGGTTGTCGATTTATCCAGACTGACATTCTGATGCTCTACGAGGACTATGGAATTGTGATTCCTTGCTCTGGCTCGCAAACTGAGGAACGATTCATTTTTGATTTTATCGTCGCCTCCACTCCCTGCGAAGAGTTTTCGGTGCACTGCATGAAATTCACCGCCAAAAAAGAACATCCCTATCCAGAGATGGGTATTAAACTTTTTCATCACACCCGGAGACTTTGCGAATATTCTGGGCTGCCATTCATAATGGAGAACGTGCGTTGTGCGGAACAGTTTGTTGGCAATGCGGTTGCTCATGCTGGGTCATTTTATCTATGGGGAAACGCGGTGCCGCCACTTTTACCGAAAGGTTTAATCAAGATGGGAAATCAAGGTGGATGGCGACGTGGCGATGGGACATTCCGCGAGCGCAGCAAAGGTGCACGAATCCCTGGAGCAAGATCAGCAACAATCCCTTCTGAACTAGCAAATTGTGTTGCCGCATATGCCGAACGCATCTTGGAGGCCAAATGCCAGGACCAGAAAATAACCCCAGAGACGATGAACCGATAGACCGTGTGAGTTATGAGAAGTGGGAACAAGAAGAGCGCTCTAAAAGTTGCACCTGTATACAGTGCGGATTGTGTAAAGGCAGCGGAAACATCGAAGTACCTACAAAGGGATATCCTGAATGGGATTTGGAGACTTGCCCGGAATGCAGAGGCAGCGGCATGTCAGAGATGTGCGAAGAACATGCGCAGCGAGAAGATGATGATTATTAAGCGTTTGCCCGAGCAGCGCCCCCTGCACCGTGAGGCCGCAAAATGACACCTAGCCAGAAAGAATTAGCGCGTCATGCGCTAGGCTTCCCAAACAAAAAGAATACTTCCTATCGCAATCGCTTCTGTGCGGGACCGTATCATCCTGCTTGGGAAAACTGGCAGCACATGGTCGCAGAGGGCTACGCGATACGACAGGACGGGCCGCTGTGGGGCGGCGATAGCATGTTCCATTTGACGGTAAAAGGAGCTTTGCTTGCGCGAGAACCGAAAGAACATTTGAGTCGCGAAGATTCAGAAGCAATGAGGCACCGTGAGGCGAAACCGTGATTGCTAAAGTGAGGATCGCCCCGATGGAAAGATGGTGTCCAAGCTACAGAAAATATCTTGCTCAAGGGACTCCGCATCGGCTCGTAGGCTTAGAAGTCGAGATCGAGACCGACGGTATGGAATTGGTCACGCAAGAGGGAATGCATGGAGCCGCAGTCCCTTTCAGGGTATGGCCATTGACGCAGAAAAGTATCGAACTGCTGAATCGAGAAGTTAATGCCATTGGCAGCGTGCCGGAAAAAATTATGCTTTGCGAGCACATGCTGGAGATGGATTGAGGCGAAACCGTGAGCCGCATCCAGAAAAAGAAACGAAGCAAAGAAAGCAGAGGCGGATGAAAATTCCCAAGCGCATTCAAAACTTGTACAAAGCAAGGTGGGAGCACCACGCATTTTGCTGCAAAGCATGGCGAGAACGAAAGAAAGCCAAGACTGGGAGCAGCAAAGATTCTAACTTTAGAAAACGTCATCGCCTGTACATGCGTCGCTGGAGAAAGCATGAATCCAAGATCAAACAGAAAGCCAGAACGGCCGTAAGAAGCGCGCTTATTTCTGGTCGTTTGCTTAAATTGCCTTGTCAAAAGTGTGGCAAGCCAGCAGAAGCGCACCATCCAAACTACAGAAAGCCTCTAGAAGTGATTTGGCTTTGCTCCATACATCACCAAGAAATTCACAGGAGAAGAAATTTTGGAGTCAATCTTTGGATACTTGCTGCGGCAAAGCGACAGAAGCGTAGTGCTCTTTTTTCGTGACCGGGAACGGAGAGGAACTGATGGCCGAAAAACTCTTCTGCGACTTCTGCCAGCGGGAGATCGACAAGCGCGAGATCCCCTCGAAAAGGTTTGAGGTTAAAATCTCCAGTTGCGACGGTGCCAGCGTAACGTTTCGCCGCGATGCCTGCTTGGAGTGTGCGAACAAGATCGAGACTATTCTTGTTGGCTTGCCGCTGGGGGTTGAGCCATCTCGCTAGCGATGCTGGATACATCAGAAGGAACCTGTTTCGTGCGCAGAGACAAAGCTAGTTAAGATAGACTCTCCTTTTCGGGGAGTTTCATGATTAAAAAGAAATCGGGGAAGAAGCGAAAGCCAAGGAAGCATCTCACTCATCGAGAGTTGCGCCTGGTGCAGGCCTTTCTCAAAGCCAAGGGCAACATCACCAAAGGGCAAGCAGCTGTTGAGGCCGGCTACTCTCCAAAGAATCCCACGCAGTCAGCGAATCAAGCGCTCGCCGCGATCCGAGAGAAAGCCCCAGATGTGATGGACCGCTTAGGGCTCACAATACCCTTGCTCATTGAAAGGTATTTAACTCCTCTTCTCACAGCGAATCAAACCAAGGTTTTCGCGCACGAAGGGAAGATCACGGACAAGATAGAACTCGCGGATAACACCACGAGATATTACGCGGCGCGCATGGCTTTTGATCTACAGGGCGCTTTCCCGCCGCAAGATCCACAGCTCGCAGCGCAAGTGGGCGTGGAAGTTGTAATTTTAGATGTGGCCCGCCCAGATCGCAGCGCAATCAACATGACACCCACGAATGGCGCGAAGCCGGCGAAGCAGAAGGCCACGACGAGCGACAATGGCGCGAAGCCCGATCCGAGGCCAGAGCAATGAGCGCACTAGATACTAAAAAACTGGAATTCAATGTTCCTGTATGGGTGCCATGCTATTCATCAGCTCTTCGTATCGGTCAGCGAATCCAGATTTACTCGCACGAAGGGATAGGGAACGAATTTTTGGAAGTCTTAGATCTAGACGAAGGGCAAGCCCAGATCGTCAAGCGCAAGATCAATACGCAGTTGGTGCGCAAATGAGCTTTCTGTCCACGCGTCACGGAGGGTAATAGTGCACTCGCTGTGGACCGGCGATCCAAACTGGCCATGATATATACTCTTCGAACTGTCCTCTTGACCGCTGCTTGGCATGGTATATACTGTCCAGAATGAAGACCGTACTATTGAAGCTTGACGAAAGCGTTCATACGATATGGGTGGGCGCAGCGAAGCGCGAGAAGGTCTCGCTCTCAGAATGGATTCGCACGCAATGCAACGCCAAAGTTGGGCCGTCGAAAGTTGTAATCGATTCCGTGAAGGACTCAGCGACCGGTGAGACGCTGACGCGAGTAAGACGTAATGAACCGAGTGATGCGCATGACGCCGGAAGGACTGGAGGAGTTGCTCCTCGTAAACGGCGCGCTCGTGTGGCCGCCGGAGGAATCAAGATCGAGCGACGTTCACCCGATGTCACCATCGTCCGAGCTGCTGGATCAAGTATTCTCGCACACGCTCCAAATTGTTCCTGCGGACTCTGTGCCAGCAAAAGAAAAAGCGTAAAGAAATCCCCTGATTGAGGTGCTGCCAAATGGGCATGGTAGCCGATTCCAACCACGAATTTAAATTAAACGAACGTGCGCACGAGATTCGCTGGTCGAAGAAGTTCTGCGGCCAGTCGGGATGTTTGGACCCGGATTGTGTGTGCGCTCTTTGCGCGCAGCCGATTGGAATAGCGGAAGACGACCCGCGATGGGAGAGACACGACGAAGATTGTATAGATTGCGACTTGTGCCGCGATGAAGTGCCCATTATTCTCTTCAAGGGCAAAGGCAAGAAGACCTTGCAAGCGGCATTTCACGAAATCTGTTTCAAGAAACTCTTGAGGACGTGAATGTTCCTGGACACGTTGGTCATGTTTGCCGCCATTGCTTTCTCGATCTTGGTGATCGTCGCGCTAAAAGAGTTTCTTTTTGCGAAGCACAGGAAAGGAAGGGATGACGATGAAACTCAGTGAAGCAATGGCCCTGGGCCGGGTGCTGCTGAAGCCTAAAGCGATGTTCTTGACGGATGGATGCGCGCTGGGCATGGCGCTTACAGCCATCGGCGTGAAGATTGAAAAACCTTGTTTCATCGAAGAGCCCACAATACAATGGCCCTGGCTAAAGAAGTTCTGCAATCGTCCTTGCTCCTGCGGCGGTTTATATTTTTCCTACACTCAAGCGATAGCGCACGTATTTGATTGTCACGTGATGTCCAAGATGTGGAATCAGCAGTGGACCATGGATCAACTCATCGACTGGATCAAATCCGTGGAGCCTGCCGAGGAACCAAAGAGGAGAAAAAAGAATGACCACCCCAGCAATGCATCTGGCCGCACCACAAAAGCAATTCCGCTTCAAATCTGAAACCATATTCGCCAGCCAGTGGTTCAAGAATGGTGACCATCCGAACGATGAGGTGAATTTTGCAACCCTCAGAGAAGGGAGGGTAGTGCGCTACTTCAGGAGCCCTGACACGCCAGGGAGCACCATATGCGCGCTTTGCGGAAGAGTCATGCACGATCACGGCTGGATCGATGGCGCCAGAAACGGCATCTCTCACGTTGTCTGCCCGGGCGATTGGGTGATCACCGACAAAGAAGGATTCTATGCTCCGTACAGGCCAGATATTTTCGCGAGAATCTTCGAAGAGGTGCTCTAATCATTTATTTTATGACCGTTGATCACAAGCACGTGCTCATCCTTGAGCCCACGAATCTTGAGAGCGTGCAAGACGGCAAGCCGCTCGTCAGCCCTGACAGCTTAGTGATCATCTGCTATAGCCCGGATATTATCTGGACCAGCGAGCAGATCAAGAAAGTATTCGACGAGAACGACCGCAAACTCACGCCAGAGAAACTCAATGCCATTTTACAGGAAGGGCTCTTGCGGCCGCGGATCGAGCGCAACGATGAGGATGCCGACGCCAATCAAGTGATCCCTCTCGGATCGCCATGAGGAGTCAAGGGATTGAACAGCTGCGGCGCGAGTTCCAGCCATGCCGTTTTGAATTCATTCTCCGTAATCGGGAAACCGAAGTGCTTCGAGCTGGCTGCGACTTCCGCAATCTCAAGTTCATCATGGACTCCAT
>WNFO01012834.1_pt1 | contig 11411 bp, 14 predicted proteins | sample 5400251 | NCBI WGS metagenome assembly WNFO01 (sample SAMN13153354, study PRJNA577476) | soil metagenome | isolation source: 100 cm saprolite under Madrone tree | place: USA:California | collected 2016-06-14 | reverse complement strand
TCCGCGCGGGCGAGATGTTCGTCGTGCCCAAAGGGGTCGAGCACATCACCCGCGCGGCGCGTGAATGTCACGCGTTACTTGTCGAGCCGCGGGGAGTCATCAATACCGGCGAGGCCGGCGGCTCATTGACCGCACCGAACGATGTCTGGGTATAGCGTGCCAGCTAACCTGCTGGCGGCGGCGGAGTTTCTCGCTGTCTTGTGTGCGGCAGTGTTTGCCGGAGCGGCGATTTACATAAACCTGGTCGAGCACCCTGCGCGCATGAGTCTCGACACTCGCGCCGCTGCCGCGCAGTGGGCGCCAAGTTACCGGCGCGCCACGCTCATGCAGGCGCCTTTGGCCATTCTCAGTTTTCTCGCGGGTTGTGCGGCCTGGTTTCTGGGCGGCGGCATGGCGTGGCTTGTCGCGGCCCTCCTGATAGGCGCGGTCGTGCCCTTCACTCTCATCGTCATCAAGCCCACAAACGATAAGCTCTTGGCGCCGGGGCGCGATCTCGCGTCGGCGGATACGCGAGCGCTACTGGAGCGTTGGGGCTGGCTTCACGCGGTGCGCAGCCTCTTGAGTGTTCTCTCGACGGTAGTAATGCTGTGGCAGCTTTTTGCGCACTGATGGACAAGCAAAGGACAAACCTCATGTCTACCCTTGCCAAGAGCACGAAGGCGACGGTCATTCCCGCTCTTCGCTACCGGAACGCACCTGCCGCGATTGAATGGCTGTGTTCTGCTTTTGGCTTCGAGAAGCACGCCGTCTATCCCAATGCGGACGGCACGATCGCGCACGCTCAACTGAGTTTTGGCAATGGCATGATCATGCTCGGCTCGGTTTCCGGAAAGGATTCCGAGTGGGGACGCCTGATCAGGCAACCCGACGAGATCGATGGCGCCGAAACGCAGAGCGCGTATCTGATCGTCTCTGACGCGGACGCCGTCTACGCGAAGGCCAAGGCTGCCGGAGCCGAGATTCTGCTGGACATCAAGGATGAAGACTATGGCGGCCGCGGCTTCACCTGTCGCGATCTCGAGGGCCACATCTGGAACTTCGGCACCTATGATCCGTGGTGACGCCCAGCCTCATTCGGCCTTCGCGCCGGTATCGCGCACGACCTTGGCCCACTTCACCAGCTCGCTCTTCACGTAGTCGGCCGTCTCGCGCAGCGGCGCCGCCGTCGGCTCGAAGGTAAGCCCGTCCAGCCGCTCGCGGATGTCGGCGCTCTGCACCATCCGAATTACCGCGTCGTTCAGCTTCTGCGCGATCGCGGCGGGCGTCCCGGCGGGCAGGAACAGCCCGACCCAGGTGTAGTCCTCCATGTCGGGATAGCCGAGCTCGTTCAGCGTCGGCACGTCGGGGAGCGAGGCGAGCCGCTTGCTCGACGACACCGCGAGCGCGCGCAGCTTGCCGGACCTGAGGTGCGGCATCGGCGCGGTGCCCGCCATCGAGCCGATCGGCGGCTCCCCGCCGAGCACCGCGGCCGCCGCCGGACCCGCGCCGCGAAACGGCACGTGCGTGATATCCACCTTGGCGCGCACCTTGAAAAGGTTCTCGGCAGTGAGATGCGGCGTGGTGCCGCTCGAGGGCGAGGCGAAGGCCAGCTTCTGCGTGCGCGCCATCTGCAGCAGCTCGGCGAGGGTTCGCGCCGGAAACGCCGCGTTGACGACGATGAAGTTGGGCTGCGACGCGACGACCGCGACGGCGATGAAATCCTTTTCCGGGTTATAGCCGGCATCGGGCGTGAGCGCGGGATTGACGGCAAAGGAAGAGGAAGTCGCGAGCACGGTGTATCCGTCGGCCGGGGCGCGCGCGGCTTGCTGGACGCCAAGGTTGCCGCCCGCGCCGGTCTTGTTCTCGATCACCAGCGGCTGGCCCAGCATCTCGGTCATCCTGGGGGACAGCAGCCGCATCACGACATCCACCGGTCCGCCAGGCGAGAACGGAACGATGACCCGGATCGGTTTGAACGGATAGGGCTGGGCGAACGCGGTGCCGGCGATCAGGAAAAGCAGGGTCTTCAGAAAGCTCCTCATTTCTTCCTCCTAGCCGCTCACCGCGGCGGGCGCGATGGCCTCGATGTCGGTGACGACATCGACGATGGCCGGCTTGCCGCTCGCGATCGCTTTTTCCAGGGCCGGCGGAAAATCCCGCGGCCGCTCGACGCGAATTCCAAGCGCGCCGATGTCGGTCGCGACGCGCGCGAGATCGACCATGCGGTAGGTCCACAGCTCGCGCGCCTGCGCGGTCTGCTCGCCGCCGTAGGCGCGGTCGAACCCGCGCTTCGACTGGTTGCCGCTCGCATTGTTGTTCACCACCGTGACCGCCGCGATGTTCCAGCGCACCGCGGTCTCGATCTCGCCGAGGTGATACCACAGCCCGGCGTCGCCCGTGAAGGTCACCACCGGCCGCTCGGGCGCGGCGCATTTCGCGCCCAGGCCGGCGGGAAACGCCCAGCCGAGGTGGCCGGCGCTGCGCAGGAAGCTCTGGCGTCCGCGCAGGTCGTGCATGCCGCCCATCCACATGCCGGCATGCCCGGTGTCGGCGAGCACGATCGCGTCCTCGGGCACATGCCGGCTCAGCTCGGCGCAGATCCTCTCGGGCCGGATCGGCGCGGCGTCGTTGCACGTTTGACGAAAGCTTCAGTAGCGCAGCGAGGGTAACCTTTGCATCACCGAGAATGCCGGCCTTCACCGGGTAGTTGCGGCCGATGACTTCCGGATCGATGTCGATCTGGATCGCCGGCACGCCGATCTTCGGCACCGTCCAGACGTGCGTCGTCATCCCGCCGGCCGAGGTGCCGATGAAGAACACCAGGTCGGCCGCGGCGACGACGCGGTTCGCGCTTTCGCGCGAATAGCTGCCGACCCCCCCTACCGCGAGCGGGTGCGAGGCGGCAATGCAGTCCTTGCCGTTGAGCGAGGTGGCGACCGGGATCGCGAGCGCCTCGGCGAGCGCGACGAGCTCGGGGCCGGCGCCCGACCAGCGCGCGCCGCCGCCGGCGATGATCACCGGACGATCTGCTTGCTGCAGGTAGTGGAGAGCTTTCTTTATGTCATTTGGATCTGCTTGAGGGCGAAAGGCGGGCACGCGCGCGAACTGCGGCTCGACGAGCGGCTCCATCTCCGCTTCTTCCTGGTCGAGCTGTCCTTCGTTGCCGCGGAACTGCAGGTGCACCGGACCGGGCGCGCCCGAGGTGGCGACGCGAAACGCCTGGCGCAGCATGTCCGGGAAGCGCTCGACGGCGTCCACCGTGGCGTTCCACTTCGTCACCGGCTCGAACGCCGGCACGTCGTCGATCTCCTGGTACACGTTGCGGAACTTGGTCTTCGGGTCGCGCCCGCCGGTGAAGGCGATCACCGGCGAGTGCGCGAGCCAGGCGTCGCGCAGCCCGGCGGCCAGGTTCAGCGCGCCGACGACCTGCGCCATGCACACGCCGGGCTTGCCCGAAGCGCGCGCATAGCCGTCGGCCATGTAAGCCGCGGCCTTTTCGCCATGGGTGTGGATGCGGCGGATCGAGGTGCGGCGCTCCATCTCCGCGAACGTGCGGCGCAGCACCGCCGGGACCATGAAGACATGAGACACGCCGTAGCCGGCGAGCATCTCCGCCAGGATCTGCGCTCCGCTGGCTTTCATTTGATCGCCAGCGGATTGGTCGGCGAGCCCACGGCGCCGGTGATGGGAATCGCCGGCGCGACGAACAGGAACTCGTAGACGCCGTCCGCCGCGCAGTCCCTGGCGAGGTCGGCGAGGTAGAAGATCTCGCCCATCGTCAGGCCCATGATCGGGATCGTGATCCAGTGCCAGGGCTGGTTGATGCCCGCTTCGGTCTCGTTCGGCCGCACCTCGCAGCCCCAGGTGTCGGCTGCGATCGCGGCAATCTGCCGGCGGTGGATCCAGTCGAGCGTCTCGAACGAAAACCCCGGCGCGTCGCCGCCCGGATAGCCGTCCCAGCTGCCGGCGGCGAGCTTCGCCTCCATCTGCCCGGTGCGCACGATCACATAGTCGCCGCGCCGTACTTCGACATCATGAAATTTCGCGGCTTTATCCAATTCTGCATTCGTGATCCCATGCCCATCGGGCAGGACCTCCATGCCGAGCGCCCTGGGCACGTCGAGGAACACCCCTCGCCCGACCATCCGGCTCTTCGTCTTCTCGATGCCGCATTTCTGCGCGCCGAAGGAAGTCACCTCGCGGCAGTCGTAGCCGTTCCACATGGAGTTCTCGTAGAAGATGTGGCCGAGGCCGTCCCACTGCGTGCCGCATTGCAGCGGCATCACCACCATGTCGTCGGCGGCGCGGATGCCGCGATGGTCGAGCACGCCGGAGTAGGCGTCGGTGCCGGTTCGCAGCATCGTGTGCACCGGGTTGATGCGGCCGAGCGACGGGTACTTGCTCTTCGCCCCCTGCGGCCCGTTCTGGTCGAAGTTGAGCGCGAGCGAGATGACCTTGCCCTTGCGCACCAGGCGCGCCGCGGCGACGATGTCCTCGGCCTGCGTGTAGTTGAGCGTGCCGATCTCGTCCGCCGGCCCCCAGCGCCCCCAGTTCTTGAATTTCTCGGCGGCGTCGCGCAGGTCCTGGCGGGTAAGCTTACGGGCGGTCATGGCGCTCGATCATAGAAGGGCGAAACGGATAGCGTATCAGGCGGCTGCGCTCGCGGCGGTGCTCGGCATCGCCTGGTACCTGATTTCTAACACGCTTGCCAACCTCGAAGCGCGGCGGATCGCAAGCGGTTTCGCATTTCTGTGGCGCGAAGCGGGCTTCGAGATCGGCGAGGCGCCGTTCCAGCGCTACAGCGCCGCGGACAGCTACCTCGAGGCGCTCGTCGTCGGGCTCGCGAACACCTTCAAGGTGTCGCTCGCCGGCATCGTGCTCGCGACGCTGCTCGGCGCCGCGATAGGTCTTTTTCTCGTCTCGGCAAATCGATTGCTGAAAGCCGTCAGCCGCGCATACGTCGAGTTCCTGCGCAACGTGCCGCTGCTCGTGCAGCTGTTCTTCTGGTACGCCCTGATCACCGAAACGCTCCCGCCGCCGCCGGGGGCGCTGCAGCCGCTGCCCGGCGTATTCCTTTCCAATCGAGGGATCTTCTTCCCGCTGCCGGGCAGCGCGCCGGTCCTCGAGGGCTTCAACTTCAGCGGCGGACTGGCGATCACGCCGGAGTTCGCGGCGCTGCTCGTCGGCCTGGTGACTTACACCGCCGCGTTTATCGCCGAGATCGTGCGCGCCGGCGTTGTTTCCGTCAGCCGCGGGCAGTTCGAGGCCGCCCATGCGCTTGGCCTCACGCGCGCGCTCGCGATGCGCCACGTGGTGCTGCCGCAGGCGCTGCGCGTCATCGTGCCGCCGCTCACCAGCCAGTATCTCAACCTCGCCAAGAACAGCTCGCTTGCGGTGGCGATCGGCTACCCGGACCTGGTGTCGATCGCCAACACCATCATCAACCAGACCGGGCAGGCGATCGAGGGCATCGCCATCATCATGGCGGTCTACCTGACGATCAGCCTGTCGATCTCGGTGTTCATGAACTGGTACAACGCGCGCCTCAAATGAACAGGCTTCTGTCCGCCGTTATCGGGCTGGTCATTGCCTTTCTGGCATGGAAGTTCATCGACTGGGCGTGGCTCCACGCGGTGTGGCAGCCCGACGCGAAGGCCTGCCGCGCCGCCCAGGGCGCCTGCTGGGGCTTCATCGCCGAGAAGCACCGCTTCATCCTGTTCGGCACCTATCCCTACGAGCAGCACTGGCGCCCCGCGCTCGCCAGCATCCTTTTGGTTCTGCTTTGGCTTCTTAGCGCCTGGAGGATTTTCTGGAAATGGTGGCTCGTCCTGTTGTGGCCCGCCGGGCTATGTGTCATCGGCATCCTGATGTGGGGCGGGGTGCTCGGGCTGCCTTACGTCGAGAACGAGCGCTGGGGCGGGCTGATCCTCACCTTGCTGCTGAGCAGCTTCGGCATCGCGCTCGCCTTTCCGCTGTCGATCCTGCTCGCGCTCGGCCGGCGCTCGGACCTGCCGGTGATCCAGGCGCTGTGCGTCGGCTTCATCGAGCTCGTGCGCGGCGTGCCGCTGATCTCGATCCTGTTCATGGCCTCGGTCATGCTGCCGCTGTTCCTGCCCGCCGGCGTGTCGATCGACAAGCTGCTGCGCGCGCAGCTCGCGCTGATCCTGTTTGCCGCCGCCTACCTGGCGGAGGTCGTGCGCGGCGGCTTGCAGGCGATTCCGAAAGAGCAGTATGAAGCCGCCGATGCGCTCGGGCTCACTTACTGGCAAAGGACTGCGACGGTGATCCTGCCGCAGGCGCTGCGCATCGCGGTGCCGCCTCTGGTCAACACCATCATCGGCTTCTTCAAGGACACCTCGCTCGTCGTCATCATCGGCCTGTTCGACCTGCTGCAGACGATCAAGGTGTCGCTGCAGGATCCGGCGTGGAGCGGACGCGGCGTCGAGGCCTATCTCTTCGCGGCGCTGGTCTACTTCGCGTTCTGCTTCGCGATGTCGCTGTACAGCCGGAGCTTAGAGCGCCGCTGACTGCACGCGCCGCACGCCGGCCTTCGTCATATCGCTCCAGGCGCGCCCGAGCGAGCCCTCGAGGTCGATGGCACGGCAGGCGTCCTCGATGAGCGTGGTCTCGAATCCTGCGCTCCGCGCGTCGAGCGCGGTCCAGGCGACGCAGAAGTCGGTGGCGAGCCCGGACACGAAAAGCCGCTTTATTTTTCTCTCCTTCAGATACCCCTTGAGACCGGTGACGGTCTTGCGGTCGGCCTCGAGGAAGGCGGAGTAGCTGTCGATGGCGCGATGGTGCCCCTTGCGGATCACCAGTTGGGCTTTTTGAAGATCCAGCCCGACATGGATCGCGGCACCTGCGGTTCCCTGCACGCAATGGTCGGGCCATAAGACCTGCGTCCCGTATGCGAGCTTGATCGTTTCGAACGGCTGCCTGCCTGGATGCGACGAGGCGAACGAGGCATGGCCGCGCGGATGCCAGTCCTGCGTGAGCACCACGTTTTCGAAGCGCGCCGCAAGCCGGTTGATGACCGGCACCACCTCGTCGCCCCGCGCCACGGCGAGCGCGCCGCCGGGCATGAAGTCGTTCTGCACGTCGACGACGATGAGGCAGGCGTCAGCCGCGGCGGCTCGCGGCATCCCAGTTTCGTTCCAGGTTGGCGATCAGCGCGGGGCTGAAATGGCAGGAGGCCTGCTCGCGGGCGTACACCGCCATGTAGCGGCGAAACAGATCGAGCGGCTCCTCGCCGGCGCGGAACGCGCGCCGGTTGCCGGCGGCGCTGACCACGCCGGAGCCGGTGAGCTTGTCCACGATTTTTGAAATTGCCTCATCCATGTCTTGTGCAGGGACGATTTCGTCGCAAATCATGCGGCCTTCGGCACTGGCGCAGTCGATGCGCCGCTCGGCGAGGATCGCCTGGCGCGCGATGCGGTCGCCGACGAAGCGCGGCAGGCGCAGGTTGGCGGCGCCCGGAATGATGCCTTCCTTGCGCGCCGGCAGGGTGAGGTAGGCATCGTGCGCGGCGAGCGTGTAGTCCATCGTCAGCAGCACCTGGCAGTGACCGCCGATCGCGAATCCCTCGACCGCCGCGATCCAGAGCTTTTCGGTGGTCTTTTCTTCGGGCGAGCAGTCGGGCGCGGCGAGCCCGCGGTAGATCTTGTTGACGTAGCCGAGGTCGCGGATCAGGTACCACAGAAAGCGGATCTTTCCCTGATAGAGGTGCGTGAGGTTGATGCCGGCGCCGAACAGGCGCCGCCCGGCGTATTTCGGGTGCTCGACGGGTCCGCCGCGCAGCACGCAGACTTCGCTCTTCGGGTCGAGCAGCGCCAGGTCGACTGCGGTCTCCATGCCGTCGAGCGTCGATTCGTCCTCGGCGTTGAGAAAGCGCGGGTTGCGCATGGTGAGCACCGAGGCGTTGCCTTCGCGCCGCAACTGCGCGCCGGCGAAATCTGCCTTCCCCGTCTTTTCGAAATCCGCAAGGCGCGATCGCGACTCTTCGCGCGGCAGCAGCATCGCGTGGCAGAGGTGCGTGCCGCAGGCGGGATCGGCGAGCACCTGGGAAAGGAACAGCCCTTGCGCCTTCTCCAGCCCTTTCTTGTCGCGTTGCGCAAGCCGTCCTTCGGCCTGCAGCTCGCCCCGGGAGGGGACAAGGCCCGGAAAGGCGTCGGCCGCCTCCTCGCACAGACGCTCGACGCGGACGAAGCGGCTGCGGCCGGCGGTCAGCTGGTCGTAGATTGCGGGAGCATTCATCCGCGTGACGTACTGGTGCGGCGCAGCGGCAGGCTGCGTCGCGACACGAGATCGCTCACCCATTTCACCGAGCGCTTGGCGCGCTCGCACACCATCGGCAGCGGGAGCTGCCGGTAATCGTCGTTGAAGACCTCGAAGCTGTAATCGCCCCGGTAACCCAGGTTGTCGACCTGCCGCACCAGCTCGGCTACCTGCTGGTTGTGCACGCCCTCGCCGGGGAAGACCCGGAAGTGCCGCGCGGTATCGATGCGGTCCTCCGGCGAGCGCAGCTCCTGCCACATGAAATCCGACAGCTGAACCAGGAAGACTTTCTGCGGGTCGATGTCCGGCAGGAGTCCGAGGTCGGTGCGGTTGGCGAGGATATGGTACGAGTCCAGGCATACGCCGAGATTCGCGCGGTCGGCTTCCTGCACCAGGTCCCAGGACTGCGGGAACTCGTTCACGTAGCGTCCCCAGGACAGCGCCTCGTACGCGATGCGAATGTTGAGCGGGACCGCCAGCAGCGCCAGCTTCTGCAGATCGGTCTTCAATGAATCCGTTTCGCCGGTCGCATGCGCCGAGGTCGAAGAGCAGGCGAGCAGGATGCTGGAGCCCAGCGCGCGGCACATCTCCAGCATCGCTTTCGCCACATCGACCTTGTAGGCGTGCAGGTGGCCCGCAAGGCCTTCGAAATCGCGCAGCACCTGGAATCCGGTCACCCTGAGCCCGCTCGCGCGCACCGCGGCGATCGCGGCGCTTTCGCCGTCGGGATGGCCGACAACATCGGTGGCGTTCAGCATGATCTGCGTGAATCCCGCCGCCTTCACCGCGCGCAGCTTCGCCTCGAGCGGCCCCGCGAGCGTGATCGTATCCATGCCGAAATGGTCAAGATTCATAAATGACTTACCACCAGTTCGAAGGTGACGCCGCCCAGATAAAACTGGGTCAGCGCGCCCTTGTCGCTCGGCTGCACCGAGCCGTGGTCGACGAACACGATGCCGCGCTCCTGCAGCGCGCGCACCGCCGCCGGCACGTTCGCTGCGCCCAGGCCGAGCCGCACCAGGCCTTCGTCCCACTGGATGTCGTCGGCGCCTGGCGGCGGCTCGATCAGCTGGAGATAGAACTTGTGGCAGGGGCTCTCGAGCAGCGTGCCCTTCGGCAGCACGCCGAAATACTGGCCGCGCGGCAGCACCGTGAAGCCGAACAGATGCCTGTAGAAGTCCACCCAGTCGCGCGTGCGCTCGCCCAGGATGGCCTGCACCACGCCGAAGTAATGCAGGCCCGCGAGCGCGCTCGGCCGCGGCTCAGCGCCCGGCAGGGGAATGAAATCGACGTCGTAGATGGAGAAATCGCGGTAGCGGTCGACGAAGTAGATCAGGCTGTCGCCGACGCCGTGGATGCCGGGGATGTTGAGCTCCATCGCCGAGGCGCGCGTCGGCATGTCCCAGGCGCCAAGGTCGAGCGAATGCTTGTGCGCAAAGGCGGCGTCGCGCACGCGAAGAGCCACCGCCGATACCGTCGGCATGGCGCTGGTCGCGCCGTGCGAGTTGACGATCAGGTTCATCGGGCCCTGCCGGTAGAGCATCACCTCGCGCGAGCGGTGGCGCGCGAGCGGCACGAAGCCCATGCGCTGCAGCAGGTCGCCGAAGGCCTGCGGCTGGCTGGTGGCGTATTCGATGAACTCGATGCCGTCCATTCCCAGCGGATTGGACGGCTCGGGCATGCGCTCTCGGCTCGTCATACGGACAGTATCCTCATGCTAGCATTTGGCCAGAGGAAGGAGGAGGCGTGAGCCGCGTCATCGATGCCTTTTGCCGCCTGGTCGAGATCCTGATCTCGGAAGAAGTGTCGCGCTGGCTGTTCCTCTGGGTGACCTTCCTCGGCGCGGTCGTCGCGCTCAAGGAGCACGGTCACCTCGGCAGCGACTTCCTGATCTCGCGCCTGCCGGTGCTGGGCAAGAAAATCTGTCTGGTGCTCGGCCATCTGCTGATGCTGTACGCCACCTGGCTGGTGTTCTCCGGCGCCCTGGCGCAGGCGCGCATCAACCTCGATGTGGAAGCACCGGTGACCGGGGCTTCGATGGCCTTCGTCTATGGCACGGGCGTGGTGTTCGCAGTGTTCGCGGCGGTGCTGCTGCTGCGCGATCTGTGGCGCATCCTGACCGGGCAGCTCGCGGAGGCCGACCTGGTGATGATCAAGGGAACCGAGGAGAAGCCTTGACCATCGCGGTGTTTCTCGGCTCCCTGCTCGGCGCCATGGCCCTCGGCATCCCGATCGCCTACGCGTTGCTGGTGAGCGGCATGGCCCTGATGTGGCATCTCAACCTTTTCGACGCGCAGATCCTGGCGCAGAACCTGATCGAAGGCGCCAACAGCTTCACGCTGCTGGCGGTGCCGTTCTTCCTGCTGGCCGGCGAGATCATGAACGTCGGCGGGCTGTCGAAGCGCATCGTCAACGTGGCGCTCGCGGTGGTCGGCCACGTCAGGGGCGGGCTCGGCTACGTGGCGATCATCGCGGCCTGCCTGCTCGCGTCCCTGTCGGGCTCGGCGGTCGCCGATGCCGCTGCGCTCACCGCTCTCCTGCTGCCGATGATGGTCAAGGCCGGCCACGACAAGGCGCGTTCCGCTGGCTTGCTCGCCGCGGGCGGCATCATTGCGCCGATCATCCCGCCGTCGATCGGCTTCGTGATCTTCGGCGTTGCCGCCAACGTGTCGATCACCAAGCTGTTCCTGGCCGGCATCGCGCCGGGCCTGCTGATGGGCGCCTCGCTGTGGGCGACCTGGTGGTGGCTCAGCCGGCGCGAGCGCATCCCGGTGCCGCCGCGCAAGTCGTTCGCCGAAATGATGAAGGCGCTGCGTGAATCCGTCTGGGCGATGGTGCTGCCCATCATCATCCTGGTCGGCCTGCGCTTCGGCGTGTTCACGCCCACCGAGGCGGCGGTGGTCGCGGCGGTGTACGCCTTGTTCGTCGCCACCGTGGTCTATCGCGAGATGAAGCTCGCGCAGATCTTCAGCGTGTTCGTCAGCGCCGCCAAGACCACCTCGATCATCATGTTCCTGGTCGCGGCGGCGCTGGTCTCGTCCTGGCTCATCACCGTGGCCCAGATTCCGCAGCAGATGATCGCGCTGCTCGAGCCCTTCATGGGCAGCCAGATGCTGCTGATGATCGCGACCATGCTGCTGGTGATGGCGGTGGGCACG
>WNFO01009199.1_pt1 | contig 11411 bp, 10 predicted proteins | sample 5400251 | NCBI WGS metagenome assembly WNFO01 (sample SAMN13153354, study PRJNA577476) | soil metagenome | isolation source: 100 cm saprolite under Madrone tree | place: USA:California | collected 2016-06-14 | reverse complement strand
TATCCAACTGCAAAGTACCAAGCCAACAAGGCAAACCCACATGATTCGACGTGTCCACGGTTTCCCCAGTGCACCGGATCCAGTCCTGTGGAATCCCACCAGCGTCGAAGCGCCCAACCCAGCCATGATTGACCAAAGGCCAGCGAGATTCATTGAGTATCGAAGGGCACCCAGCTCCGTCACTGCACCGTCGTGCAGCTGATAATAGCTCCGCACATGGGACGTGTAGAGCAAGAGATATGCAGCGAACAGACCCACTACATAGAGATACTGCCGTTGTGATTTGACTGTCAGAATCGCTATCAGAACTAGGAGAGCGCTCCCAAAGTACCAGCTCAGAGACAGGTACCCTTTTAGAAAGATAGGGATCATCGTTCGCCACACGTGGACGCTGAACGGGAACAGTGAGTACTCTGCCTGCTCTCGGCGGATTACGGTAAGCAGCCGGAGTTGATTGAGTGCGAACGCGACGCAGATACAGATGGTGACCAGAACCGCAAGGCTGGGTAGCCGTGTTTTTGGAGCATCGCTGTTCTCGTTCACCTTAAATACCGTGCCTATTAGCCAAACCATAGGAACAATGACCAAATTCTCTCTCTTGACCACGACAGCTAGAAGTCCAGTGAACGTTAACGCCAGCCAGGTGATGAAAATCGCAGGCCGCGAACCTCCGATAGACAGGCTGAGCAGGTACAGGCACATCAGCAAACAAATGATCGCAAGCATGTTGGAGACCGGCTCCGCATACGTGCTACCTCCCTGAACTGCAAAGGCTGGAGTCACGGAAAACGCTAATGCTCCGGCAACCCCAGAAATTCCACCAGGATCGAGCAGCTTGCCCACCAGGAAAACAAACACCACTGCGATCAATGATGCGGCAATGCTTATGAAACTCGCTGTCGTCGGGTTGTACCTGAAGAGCTTTGCGACGACCGCAATCATGAACGGATATCCGATGAAGTGTCCGGAAGAAGTCTCAGGATTTCTACAAGAGGTCCAGCTTCCGACGGCACAGACAGTGGTCAGGAAGCGAGACGTTCCCGGGGCAGTGTGCGGCGTATTGGACGCTAAATAACGCGCGGCCGCCGGGTAGATGTATGAATCCTCGTATTCGAGACCGTAAAAGAAGTGGCCGTCGAACGGAAGTCGCCACACGGAAGCCAACAAAATGATGCAAACCAAACTCTTCCAGTTTTCTCTGAGCGCTCGCGTTAGTGGGAGGGCTGTTGCGAGAAATATGACAGAAGTAACGACGGCACCCCACAGCAAAGAATGTAGCGAAAGTAGCATAGCGCGTTACAACGTCCTCGATCCAACCTGTGAAGTTGTACCACACCATTGGGCTGTATCGGCTACGGGGCTCATGACAGGTGTGAAATATTCACCCTAAGGATTCGTAAATAAATAAAGGTATCTATGTTGTAACTGGCATAAGCTGTGATTTGCAGTATGCTGCTGCGAAGTGGATACACTGGCGCAGCTGAAAGCGAAGTTTCGTACGATCTGGCCTATGCTGGACGAACGTACCCGGCGCCTGACGGCGGCCAGTGAGGCAAAGGCCTTGGGATACGGAGGCATAAGTCTGGTTCGACGGGCCTGCGGCCTTTCGCGCAAGGCGATCCACCAGGGAATCCGGCAGCTCGAGACGGGGGAGAGTTGGCCAGGTCGTATCCGCCGCCCCGGCGCGGGCCGTAAACGCATTACCGAGTTCGACCCAGAGTTGGTGGACCGGTTGGAGGCGATGATCGAGGAAGAGACACGGGGCGATCCCGACTCGCCGCTGCGCTGGACCTGCAAGAGCACGCGTGCGATCGCGGAGTCTCTGACCCGGCGCCATCATCCCGTCAGTCACACCAAAGTAGCGCAGATTCTTCACGATCTGCACTACAGTTTGCAAGGCAATCGCAAGAGCGAGGAGGGAGACGATCATCCGGATCGTGATGCCCAGTTCCGGCATATCAATAGGGCAGTGAAGAGATATTTGGCGCCAGTCTGGCCAGTGATTTCGGTCGACACGAAAAAGAAAGAGCTCGTCGGCAACTACTACAATGGCGGCCAGCAGTGGCTTCCGGCAAAACAGCCGCGCCAAGTGTGCGGGCATGACTTTCCCCAGCCCGACGTGCCCCGGGCCTATCCCTATGGCATTTACGATATTGGGCGTAACACCGGATTCGTCAATGTCGGGACCGATCATGACACCGGGGCTTTTGCCGTAGCCTCGATTCGGGGCTGGTGGCGCCACGAAGGCAAGCGGCTCTATCCCAAGGCGCGAAAGCTACTGATTACGGCCGATGCGGGAGGTAGTAATGGTTGGCGGTTGCGCTTGTGGAAACTGGAGCTGCAGAAGCTCGCCGATGAATCCGGCTTGGCTCTCTCGGTGTGTCACTTTCCGCCGGCCACGAGCAAATGGAACAAGATCGAACACCGATTGTTTTCATTCATCTCCTCGAATTGGCGGGGTGAGCCATTGCGGGACTACGAGACCATCGTGAATCTCATTGCCGAGACCACGACCGCGAAGGGGCTAACCGTAACCTGCCGACTGGGGCGGAAGGTCACGGCAGAAGAGATGAATCAAGTCAATCTCTATCCTGACAAATTCCATGGCGAATGGAACTATGTCATCAAGCCGCATCGCGTCCGAACATGATAATTACGCTACCTTTATTTATTTACGGATCCTAAGCTCTTTTTTCGAGATACCACACCCGACGCGGTGCGGAGGCGCTTGCGCGCGCTTGCCGAAACCGGATTCCTTGTTGCCGAACATCGGGCGTTTCAGGAGGCGATCTACGCGGTGGGACCCCGGGGCCGCACGATCCTGACCGGGTATCTGGCAGAGGTCGAATGCCCCCGTGTACCGCATCGACTTTCACACGTCATTGCGGTCAATGACTTCCGGGTTGCGCTGGAAAGCGGTGGCAACCCCATCAAGTTCTTTTTTGCCTATTGGGAGCTCGCCCGGCTGGGGTGGGATCATCCCATAATTCCTGATGCGGTCTTTTCCTTGGACCGGGAGGGGACGAGGACCTTCATGGCGGAGTATGACCGGGGCACCGAATCGCCCAAGATCATTCGCGCGAAGCTCCCGCGGTACAGCCAGCTTCTTCCTCTTTTCCCTTTTGACGCGGTGTTGTTCCTCGTCGATACCGAGGAAGCCCGCGTTTCCCTCTCCAAGGTCCTTTCGCAGGAGGTTCTGGACTTTACCCTGCTGGTTGGCTGCCATGACGATGTGCGCTTGCTCGGCCTGTGGGGTGAGGTGTTTTCCCTGCCTTCGTCAGCCCACCGCAAGGATTCCATCGATTATTTCCTCGCCCGCCGAAGGGCCGATCACGATCTGGGCGACCGGTAGCACTCTTTTTAGGGCCTCTTTTGCCCCTCTTATCGCCAAGAGGGTTTAAATTGCGTATCGCTATTGTTGTCAGTGGCTTGCGTTTCTCTGCTCCCTGCCTATTAGAGAACCGGAATACCTCTACAAGTCTCTCGTTTGACTTCATTCATCTTGAAAACTGAGTCGGGCGGGCTCCCTGCCAGCTTCCGGCGGTAAATGTTGTCATGACCGTACATGCCATGGCGTCTTAGGTTGTGAGGCGAACGTCCGGGATGGGCACAGCTTTCGTTTATGCAGAACTTTTCTTGTCTGCAGAGGAATCTGGATGGCGTAAAGTCTTGAAGGCCAGCAATGGTGCAGGCTTCCTCCGAGAAATCCTTCCGAAGACCCATTGCCATTTTTACATCTTCAACTATGGCAAAGGGCTCGCGATCCAAAACTTCCATCATGACTCGCCCGTAGGCAAGGAGTGGTATTACGTTGTCCCCTCGACCGAACGAATGTTCTCGGAACGTTGAGAGGCGTATATCCGGGCAGGTCCTGCTTTGACCGGGTGTCGCAGGCTGCGAATGCCTTGGATGGCGCGGAATGGGGCCAGGTTCGAGGCCTCGGCTCCTTCCCGCCGTCTCCGGATATTCGCCGAACTTTAAAAGCTTGGGAGGGGCGGTTGAGGGGGAAAGGGCAGTTGCAAAACAGATATGGGACATCCAGCAAAGAAGCCAATGCACATCAAGGAAGCTTTGCAGATCGTGATTGACCTCGCGGCCAGACCGCGCTAGACCCTGAGCACTGCGACGCCGAGCTTCGGGACCATGCGGAACTGCAACGGGAGGCTATCAGCATAGTCGAGGACATGGCCGTTAACCAATTTGGGGACGACTGAGAAATCGCGTATTTCCTATTACTCTGCTCGCAACCCCGCTGTTCGCCCCTCTGAAGAACGATATTCCCGGATGCCAAAATCTCCGGCCTTGTGCTCACCACATGCATGTCAAAAATTTACCCATCGAAGCGTCTAAGGATTCAGGAGGTTTTGGTAATGGAAAGAGGCGAGCAAATATTGGAAGTGTCGCCGGGCCGAGAGAGACTCGACCCGCAAGCACTTGAGTTGGTCTACCGTCTCCTTTGGAGAGACGCGAGGAAAGACGATTGCAACAAGAAACGCGGATCTGGAATTTTATTGTCAATTCCTCCGGCTTCATGACGTCTTCTGCTGATGATGGGGATACGCTGTACGAGGATTTCGAGAGAAAGGAGAGAAGGTCTCCACTTTGTGCGGGGATAGTCGGGCATGAACGCCGGACAGGCTAACCGCATCGTTCCCTGATAACCACACTGCGAAAGGAATCTGAAACTATGCCACGCGCTGAACGAACCGAAGTTGGCATCCTCCGCTTTTTCGAGGAGGAATCTCTGGAAAAAGCGGAGACGCTCTTCCAGATCGTTGCCGACAAGATGCGTCTCCGCAGAAAGGAAGTGGCTCCCGGGAGCGGATCTCCCACACGTCAAAAAAAACGATCACCGGAACGGCAAGCTCCGGCAATTTCTCAAGGAGAGGAGGTTGATGGGGTAGCAAGAACCTGATGCGGGTGCAGAAACCCACGGGGCGGAAGGTTGTCTAGGCCAGGCACCTTCCCCTTTTTACTGCTTCATATATATACGGCTGGAACCGGACGGAACAGATGGCTGCCCTGCGCATGGATCACAACCAACGACCAAAGGTCATCTACGCCTACCCTGATGGGCAGGCAGTTGATGATGGGTTTCTCGTCGACATCATCCGGCGTGGTCCTCTAAACCGGGTGTCGCGAGCGGTGTTCGACGCATTCACAAAGCCGATGGGCGACCCACGCCCCATCCAGCCGGTAACCGATGTGACCCGGCTGATGGGCGTGATCGACACCATGCTCAAGGTCGAACCCGATAGCGAAGGCTGGCGGACTGCAACGGTCGAAGGCAAGGAGCTCTGGATGGTCCCGAATGAAGTGGACGGGCTGACGTTGCTCTTTCCCGATGACTGGTGAACGTTAACGACAGCCGCTGGAACGGTCCGGCTCCAGCCTCCAGATTGTTGTGCGCGGTGCCGAGTGGGCGACTCCCATTGGCTCCTGCGGAAATGAAGAGCTTATCCCGGCTGTCAGCGTGAACGCAGAACAACCTCACGTGTGAGGTTTGCGTCGATCATGCTCCGAGGCACGGGATAGGGTGGGGGAGGTAGGTGTGGTCTTGAACCGTCGGCTCTGATTTCACGTCCTGAGCGCGCGGTGAAGGATCTGATCTGCCTCGCCACTTTTCTGTGAACGATGTTACGTACTATGAATCACCGCTCTCTCTGGTATCCGACAGAAACGCGATCACAAGGTCATCTAAGATAATGAAAAAAAGAGATATGTCTGAGCTCAGGGGCACAAGATTATGGTGCTTGCAAATGGATGTGAGTTGTGCCACACTCGCGATCCCGGAGGCGTGCGTGGTCCCGCCTACGAAATCGCCCGATAGCACCAAGCGGAAACACCGAGGCGTCAGACTCGCTGAAGCGTATTTCCTCCTAAAGAAAGACAAAAACACCGAGGCATACAAATGTGCTCGGGAAGATCTTGCCGGTTATTGTCTCAAGCACATGACCATGCTTGTCCGAGTGAGCGTCTACGGCAGCCGCTTCTATCCTGAGGGAATTGGGCCGCAGATATTCGCGGACGAATGCGTTTCTCTTCTTCACGAAAAGTACACCGAAGGGATCGATACGCTCCAGTCCCCCGAAGCCATCCATGCTTTTCTGGGAATAACGGCGAAACGCGCCATCATCGATCAGTGGCGGTATTACATCCGTCGGCCGCAGGAGCCGCTTGAGAGAGTGGATGAAGAAGAGGAAGAGATTCAGATACTTGACGAACTAGCCGCCGACGAATGGATGAGAGAAATAGGTAACCGCGATTTTCTTAAGGAGGCTCTTGCGGAGTACATCGTGTCAAAAGAAGGAAACATCGCGAGTGGGCTCTGGATCCAGAACACCTGGGAAAACCCGGCACTCACCTTCAAAGATCTTGCTGAGGCTCGGCAGACCTCGGAGCGAACCGCCCGTCGCTTTTTGGAAAAAGACAACAAGGCAGTGATTAAAATAGCCAAGAGGTTAATTGCAAAAAAACCAAAACGTGTGGACGTACACGTCTCCTAAGGAAAGAGCGGGTTGTTAGTATGCCAGAAGTAACCGTCAAGAACTGTGATGATGTCGACGAACTGGTAATGAGCTACGCCTACGGTAGCAAGCTATCGCCAGAGGAGCGGAGCCGGGTTGAAGAACACGTGAAAGGCTGCGATTCTTGTAGCGAGCTCGTATTTTTTGTGCAAAAAACGATGGCCCTTGCGCGCAAGGAACCCATTAGCTTTGAGCCCCCGACTGAACCCTGCCTGGCGGCCGATACGCTCATCGCCCTCGAAGACAATACGCTGGATGTGGAAACGGCGCGTAAAGCAAAGCACCATCTCCTCGCCTGTCCTGACTGCCGGGAAGTATTCCTCAAGTTGCGGAACCTGAGCGAGCACCGCGTTGAAGAACGCGTTATCGAATACATGGATGCGCCCCGGTTTACGGATGTAGTGGTGCGCATAGTGGAAAAGTTGAAGGGAGCATTGGAGACAGCTCGGGAGAGAGTTCTTGAGCTCGTGAATATATCGGGCGCGGGGCATGTCTTGCAGCCAGGGGTTGTGGCGATTCTAGGAGAGTCGGCGGACTCCTCCCGAACCATTACCATCGAGGACACAGTCAAAGATGAGGAGACAGAAGCAACCGCTTCAGTCGATGTTAATGTCGGAATCGATCAGCAACACGCGACTGCGACGATCCACCTTGCCAGCCGCCCGCCACAGAAAGACTGGACGGTATCCCTTGCCACGCTAGACGGCAACGAGCTGATGCGCGCGCCGCTTGTTTCCGAGGAGACGATTCTGGGTTCGGAGCTCGCAGAGCCTTCGTACGTGATCGCGATCCGCAAGGGCGAAAAACCTCTGGCGTGTTTTAGCGTTGAACTGCGTAAGGCCTAGAATCGTCAACTCTAATGGGGAGAACTCATTATGGGAGCAGCACCGCTCGAAGCAAATTCTATTGCAACTCTGCCAGATCAAGAACTGTTCGATCGCTACAGCCGGGATCCTTCCAACAAGACTCTGGGAGATGAGCTCTATAAGCGCTGTATCGCTCGGATCGAACGCGTGGTCAAGATGTACGCGTTTCGCAGGCGTCTCTGCCCGCCCCAAGACCGAAACGGTTTTATCGTTGCAGCGATGTCCAAGGCAGCCGAAAAGTTAGCTAGCCGCATCCGTTGGATCCAATCCGCACAGAAGCTGAACACGCTTGCAATTGAACTTGCACGAGATGCGGCCTTGGAAGAATACCGGCTCCTCCGTCGGCGCGGCATAACATGGCAGCGGTCTACAACCCCGAAATTCCGATCAAAACATTACCGCGATCCCCTTAACTTCCTTATAACTAAAGATGAGGGACTCGTGAATGCGCTGCTCACGATCCACGCCGAAGGGTCGAAGCGGGATACTGACAGCGCTCTCTGGATCCGGAACAAGTTGGAAGAGAACTATACGGTTGGAGACATTGCGACTGAACGCGGGACACCAAGGTTAGAGGTTTGGGATCTTCTTGACCACGACTCCAAGGAGCTACAGCGCATCCTGGAAGAAGAGTTCAACATCCCGATCGAGAATTTCTAAGGGGAAGGGTCAGTCATGACGGTAACAGAGAGTCCCGTTTGCGCGCAACTTTCGCTGGATGTCACACGCTACGTGTTCGGGGAGCTCCCCGAGGAAAATAAGTCTCTTATTGAAACGCACCTTGTCGATTGCCCGCCCTGCAGTAAGCGTGTCGCGTTTGTAAGAAAGTTCACCGCGCAGGCAAAGGAACAATCCATCCGCGCCGATGCGCCGGATGAACCGTGCCCAGATACCTCCGTCATTGTTGCACTCGAAACGGACGAACTCGGCAAGGAGACAGCGCAGCATGTCCGCGCACATCTCCTCTTCTGCAAACTGTGTCGCGAGGAATACATACTCCTGCGCAGGTTGAGCAATGAACTATTTGAAGAGAAAGCGATATCAAGTCCAACGATGTCTCCCAAGTTGGGAGATTTTATTTTCCAGGTTGCTCAAGGGAATATTAAGTCTCTTGGAAATTCCGGAGCAGGGCAGATTGTTAAGCGTACTGCCATTCGAATTTTGGGCAAAACCGAAGCGCCGTCACGAAGTATACGTATTGAAGATACCATCGAGGATACCGAATCACGTGCTCGGTGCACCATTCGCGTTCTCGTTGAAGTCGATCCGGAGCGGCCCGTGGCAAATGTGCTTCTGGAGTCAGCGCCACCACAAAGCGAATGGAGAGCGTCACTCGTTGGGCCAGATGGCAACGACCTTGCCAGGTTGCCACTTGTTGCTGGCGAGACGATCCTTGGCTCAGACCTCCCCCATGCATCGTATGCCGTCAACATTCATAAGGGTGATATTGCTCTTGCGAGCTATACTCTCGAACTCCGGCCGGCATAGATGGTTTTGGGGGCAACTTTGGGCGTGCCGGGAGAAGCGAGCGTCGGTTTCAGCGCGGTAAGAGAAGTTGAAGCAGACCGGCGCGGTCATCGTCCGACATCTGAAGATTCTTACGTACTAAGGGTTGACCCAGAGAACTCCCAAGAGCTTAAGTTTTCCTGCACCGCCCCGAAACTCGGACCCGGCCAACGATATCCCAAAAAGTTCAATGAATCTATAGTCCAGGAACGCGCAAGAGATCTCTGTAATTGCCTCAGCCAGCTTGGCAGGCATACCTCGACAGAGCTAGCGACTGCAGGGAAAGCCCTCTATGACGCGGTCATTCCCCCGGAGATTTGGAACCAACTGCAAAAGGCCGTCCCAGGAGCATTCCTCAATCTCGAGATCAGCCCGACGCTAGCTTGGATTCCATGGGAACTCTTGTCATACGACGGAGAAGAGTTCTTCTGCACGAGGTTTCGGATGGGTAGGTTGCCGCTTAGAACTCCAAAGGAATTGGAAATAGTCGAAGAACGGCGAGCCGAGAAGAACCTAGAGCTAAATGCATTTATCGTTATCGGCGCAACAGACGCTCCGATGGAGGCAATGGGGGAAGGCACAGAAATCGAAAAGATATTTAAAGAGCACGGTAAACTTGCAGGGATTAACGGCGCACTGGGACACAAGAAGCTTCTACCGGAATTGCTGAAGTCGTATCCGGTCCTGCACTTTATCGGGCATGGGTTTTATGACGCAAGGAGTACAGAAAATACTGGCTGGCAGTGCCGGGACGGTACACTTGTCAGCCGCAAAGCGATCGACGAAACCATTTCCAAGACAACCGTTCCTTTTCTCATCTTCGCCAATGCCTGCCTCTCTGCTCATATGAGCCCCACGTCGGAAGGATTCATCACTTCTCTCTACTATGGCTTTTTCGGGAAAGGAGTGCCGCACTACATCGGGACACTCGCCGAAGTGCCGCAGAAGGACGCGACTGAGTTTGCTAAAGTCTTTTACCATGCGCTTGTCCGGGGAGCTAGCATCGGCGAGGCGCTGTGGAAGGCACGCCTCGCATTCTTCGATCAGCCGGGAGCTCCGATCTGGGCCTATTACGTCCATTACGGCGATCCAGCGGACCGCATCTATCCGGAAGCGCCAGCGGAATCGAGAGAGAAAATATCTGTAGTTAGACCTGCGGCGCAGCGACGGATAGTATGGAGATTGGTCTCTGCAGTAGCTCAACACAAACGCAAGATCCTGATCTTATTGTTATTTGTCCTACTTTTGTCAGTTATCGCCGGATATGTGCATTGGCGTCAAGGAGTATTCAAAACCGACCGCTTTGGAGTTGCTGTCGCTAGTATCGATGTGAAAGATATGGCAGGAGCCTCAGTGAGGGAATATGCCGAGCCCCTCTTTTCTGCCCAGGAATTAGAGCCACTCCTTGCGGGATTTCTGTCCTTCCGTCAGCCCCAGATCAAGACTGCACCAGCGATATTCCGCACTCATGAAGAGGCTCGACAGTGGGGATCTCAAAAGCAAGCAGCCCTAGTTCTTTGGGGATCGGCAGAACGTGGCTCTAAGGGTCTCGTCATTCACCTCAAGGCTACCCGCATTGCGTTGCCAGAGCTTCACTCCACCAACGAAACATTTCAACGGCGGTTTCTGTATAGGCTTTTCCCCGATTATTTTCGGGATGAGCAAACCTTTACGAGTGATTTTGATCTCGGCACGCTATCTGTGGATTTGACGAATCCGGAGCAGATGCAGACAGTGCGCCGCCAAGCAGTCTTGTTTGTACGTCTCGTCGGTGGAGTGTGTGCTTTAGCAGAAGGCGACTATCCAAACTCGACAGCACTGTTCGAGCAGATAGCGTCGAGTCAAGACTCTCCAGATGATTTGCGTGGATTCGCGAAGCGCTGGCTGGTGCTCTCGTATCTGAATGGGAGAATGTATGAGAGAGCGCGGCAGGCACTCTCTGATCTGGTTGATCCTAAGTTCCTGAGCGGTGATGATGTCGTTCGGCTGGCGTTTCTGCAGGCCGCGTACCGGCACAATACCAAGCAAATTGTAGCCCCATGGCTCGACAAGGCGGAAAAGCAAGCATTGTGGAGAGCATTGACTGGGGAAAAACTTGATCCGTTTTTACGGGTAGTTGCAGCAATCCTACAGCAAGATGGTAGTACGTATCCGGACTTAAGACGCATGACACTGGGATTCCTCCAAACAGAGGGCGCGCCCTCTGTTGCTGAATTCGAACGTTCGTTGGAGTTTGCGTCCCGTGTAGCGCCGAACGACTATTATCTCCACTACCTTGTTGCCATGGTGACCACCAGAGAAGCAGTTATTGACGAGGAACTCGACAAAGCTGAGAAAATAAATCCGCAGGCGGCTGAGCCCCATTTCGGCCGTGCCATTACATTGCACCGGCGAGCCATATGGGTGGGTTTAGTTCCCCAAAGTCCTGAAGGAACTGATATACGGGCACGCGCGCTCGACGAGATTGACAAAGCCATTACAGCTGATCCCTCACAAGTAACGTATTGGTATG
>WNFO01005121.1_pt1 | contig 11413 bp, 14 predicted proteins | sample 5400251 | NCBI WGS metagenome assembly WNFO01 (sample SAMN13153354, study PRJNA577476) | soil metagenome | isolation source: 100 cm saprolite under Madrone tree | place: USA:California | collected 2016-06-14 | reverse complement strand
TGTGGCGCCTTGCCTTAGCTTATTTTCCCCACTGTTCGCAATGAGGAGGTCGCCGGTTCGATCCCGGTCTCGTCCACCAAACTACTTTGCTTTGCGAAAGCCGGATGCTCCATCCGGCTTTCGGCGTTATGAGACCGGAGGAGTTGGCGTTTATTCTAGCGAATTCCGCAAGGCGTGGGATTCGCGAGCCGTCGGTCGTCGATTCCATTCGGAAGCTCAGGGAAAGCGATCTTCCGCCGCAGCCGTTCTTCATTCCGGCGAGCAGCACGCTCGATGATTGGTGTTGCAGTTGAAGCGAGGGCACGCCAACTGGTCCGGCACTTCAACGAGTGGCGCGTTTTTCGGCGATGTCAATTACTTCCGAGTTGGAATTCCTCGTAGTTTGGAGGCGCGCGACGGTACGGCTTTGACCACCAGCTTTGCGGGAAGCCAGGAAAACAGCGCCGTCCGTCACGCTGCGCCGGATGCCGCTGCCTCTTTCGCCTTAAGTATGGAACGTCGACGAGATGTTCACTCAAAAACCAGACTTGAAGCTCGTTTGTGCGAAGCACTTCGCTGACAACAAGATCGTTGGTGCCGTCATCGCCGAGTTGGGAAGCACGGCGAGCCAGCACGCGGCTCTGGCGGATGAGCACTTGATGAGCATCCAGCAATCGTGACAATTGAACGGGGACCTCCTCGCGGCCGCGAGGCGGACGCTCGATCTGTGTGGTCTCGGCCACATCAGCTGCCATCGCTATGCTAACGCCTCCCAGCAATTGAATGCGTTCGGCAATCGCGTCAACCAGTTCCACTTGCTCGTCAAAATGCTTGTCAAACAGTAGATGGAGTTGATAGAACGTCGGCCCGGCAACCTGCCAATGGGACTTTTTGTACAAATCGCGAAGCGTGATGGTATCGGCCAGCAGTTGGTTCAATTGCTCAGTCATCTCCAAGCGCACAGGCTCCTCGAGTTCAAGCGGCAGCGCATGACTGACGGTTCCGTAAGCCTGAATTTCGAGGGCGTGTTGATGGAGGTGAGGTTGGGCGTTGATGTTTCCGGTTGCATTTGTATTGATCTGTCTTTTTGCCATGGGGTCCCTCCTGTTGGTTAGATTATGCGTCTGTTGTCGTAGTTTCAGTCCTACAGATTTTGAGATTGAACGAGATCAACGGGCCGAGGATCACATGCTGTCATTCGTGGCCATCGGCTGCTCGTCACGCAATTCATAGATCCCGAAAAGGAGTCGCGAGTGCAGGAATATCGTTCCTGTGCTTTTGCGCCGCGCGCCAAATTGATGGTTTGGCGCAATGAAGGCAGCTCAGGAAACATTCGAGAGTAATTTGCTGGTCCCAAGGAAGCATCGATTGCCACCTTGGCTCGCGCGGGAGACAGACAGTGACTTCGAACCGAGTTGGCTGGTTGATTCATGAAGCCGTACATCTCTGTGTCCTTCACTCGCGCAACTATGCGTGGCTAAGCGTTGGATCGGTCATCAAGCGGGAGGCTATCGAAACTGATTTTGCGCCTCGATGCCGCGCCATTCTGCCCCGGCCCCACCTCAGAGCAAGGCATCCCGTACTCTCGTCTTATGCAGCGGCCCGTCGAATTGGCCCCTCTTGTGCGACCTCCGCGCACGTAGCCGCACATTGACGGCACGCTTGGGCACACTTCCTCATCGTTTCGCCGTCGTATCTTCCGCACTCTGAAGCACAGGCTGTGCATAGCTCCGAACAGATACCGCACACCAGGTGAGCGAACCCAGAGCTACCCGCAAGCAGGGCTACGCACGTTCGGCACAATTCAAGACACTCGTTACAGAGGCGGATGCAGTCCCTCATCATGATCGGATCTTCGGTCAGGGACTCCGTGCGGCATTGAGCGCACCAGCGTGAGCACTGCAGGCATTCCTCTATACATCGGTCGACTGTTTGATTTGAAATCGCCATCTGATCCTCCATTCTTTGTCTAACTCAAACGCTCAAGCGGTTCGAAGCGGCGGCCGTTGATAGCCACGCTTGCTCGAGCTTCAGCAAAGCGCAACGCAGTCGCGCGAACGATACCGGCCCCCCACCGGTAACAACTCCGAATTTGTCTTTGCACGAATCCATATGACCCAATATCGGTCGAACAGGCTTCCTAGTTCGACATTATCAATCGTGAGAAATGCAACACGCAGGGTTCCCCAGTTGTCTGCGATTCTCCTTCACCAGGAACAAGCTGGAGAAATCGCGAAAACCCAGCTCCCCTGCGTGTACATGCCTTTAGCCCTAGTCCAAACGTAGCGCGCACATCTCATCAGATGTCCGGTACCCCGACCATCGGTCTAGCTAGTCTTCCCTCTTACGAAGAGTTACCCGGCGTCCGTTTAGCCGGCACTGGAAATCCGTGCCAAGCAACACGACCTGTTTAGTGTCCATGTCGCTCGGCTCCACTACGGTGATTTCCATCCAACAGGCAATATAGTCTTCAACCTCGATGCCCATTCCTTCATCCCGATCGGTCAATAGACGGCCGACTGTTGCGCGAATGGTCGTCGCAGGGGCGTCTTCGTAGAAGAGTTCAATTTGATCGCCAGATTGCAGATTTAGCATTCGACCTCCACATCCTCCCAACCATCTATTGCAAACGCTCCGATGTGCACCTTGCTTATGCATGCTTTGGCCCGATGCGAGCACAAACCGTGGCAAGCCGGTCGGCCTGCCGGAGACGTGCAGGCGGGCCCCTATTGAGGTACCCACTCGTATCCTAGCGAAGCGGCGACCCGTGATTGCTTAGTCGGTTTTGTATCAGCACGCGTCTGCCCGACCCGACTTGTGCCAATGCGCCGGCGGCGTTGAACGGCAGCTGCACTCGACGATGTCAGCGTCTCGGTCGTTGGGTTCTTTGTCCCTTTGAACGCCTGCACGCGGTCCCGCTGGACTTGCTTGTGCTGTAGGCGAACTCTCACCGATTTCTTAGCCTGCGTAGGCCGTGGCTGCACACCGATCATGCCCTGCTCGTCAAAGTGGTCGGGATCTATTTCAGATTGCGCGGCTGCGGGCAGTGCGAGCCACAAGCCCGCGAACATGATAATCAGTGTAGTCATTACTTTCCTCATTGCCTTTCGTCCTTTCTATGGCTGGTCTGCGCCCGGCGCGACGAGGCAAGAGCATACGATCCCGCCGTGGCGCGAAGGTTCAGGCCGTCGCCTTGCGAGCTTGTTCGACCGACTTCACAAATTTCAGCAAGTCGGAGTTGACTTGTTCCTGATGCGTTGCAGTAAGACCATGAGGCGCACCAGGATAGTAGATCTCCTTCGCACCTTTGATTACTTTCGCTGACTTTCTCGCGGAATCCTTCACAGGAACGATTTGATCATCTTCACCGTGAAGTACGAGTGTCGGAAAGTCGAACTTCTTCAAGTCCTCCGTGAAATCCGTTTCGGAAAATGCCTTGACGGATTCGTACGCATTCAAGGCACCAGCCTGCATGCTCCAAAGCCAGAACTGATCCAAAATGCCTTCTGTTACTTTCGCTCCGGCCCGATTCGCGCCATAAAACTGTACGGCGAGATCTTTGTAGAACTGCGACCGATCTCCAGCAACACCGGCGCGAATGCCGTCGAAGACTTCCATTGGCAAACCCTCCGGGTTGGCTTGTGTCTTGAGCATGAGTGGAGGAACCGCTGCGACCAGAACTGCCGCCGCAACCCGCTTGCTGCCGTGGCGCCCAACATAACGTGTTACTTCGCCGCCCCCGGTCGAATGCCCGATGAGTGTTACGTTGTTGAGGTCCAGCGCTTCGAGTACGGCGGCTAGGTCGTCCGCGTATCCGTCCATGTTATTCCCCGTGGACGGTTGACTCGATCGACCATGCCCGCGCCGGTCAACCGCAACACACCGGTAGCCATGTTGGACGAGAAACAGCATCTGACCGTCCCAAGCATCGGAGTTCAGCGGCCAACCGTGCGAAAACGTGATGACTGGCCCTTTGCCCCAATCCTTGTAATAAATTGTCGTACCGTCTTTCACTGTAATTGTGCTCATTTGGATTCTCCTCCTTCAATTTTTGCGGCACGGAAGTGCTCGCAATCTTTTGATTTAGTTCGCCGGCACCACTGCGGGAGCGCCTTTCTCCTTAACCAGGAACACAACGAATTTCGCCGGTTTGGTTTGGCTTGCGTTCCGCCCTACGATGTGGACATCATCCGGACCTTCGTAGAAAGTCTGGCCAGGCGTTAGAGTCACTTCTTTTCCGCCCCTGACCTGCATCACGATTGAGCCCTCAAGGACGTAAACAAACGCATAAGCGTTGTGGCGATGGATTGGATCTGAGCTGCCCGGGGGATACTCAACCAGAAGCATCAGACCTTCCTTGCCGGGGAGGTCCGCCAGATCTTTCGAGAAGACCGGCGTCGCCTTCGCTACCTTAGGCTCTTCTTTGGGCGCCTCTTTCGGTTGCGTAGCGAAGGAGATCAGACACACCAACATCAAAGCCAGTTTTGCAATCGTCATAAACAATCCTTTCGTTTGAACGAGACCACTAAGGCTTCATTGGTTACATGCTCTGGTGCTTGCAGTCACGCGTAGTGGCGGACGAGTTCCTGTTCAGCACGCAGCCAATCTTCGATATCGTGGCCATCCTGCCGGCCACGCGATTCGTACAGACAGTAGGCGAGTTGGGCAATCTCGTCGTGGGTAGGGGCCGGTCGACCGCCGGTGTATGTTCCCATCCCCCACTCGCCTGCGGCATGCGAAGTGACGAAACCAGCTGCTTTTGTCACAACTTTCTCGTCTAATCTCACACCAGCAACGACCAAGCCGTGTGGTACCTCTCTGATGCGAAGTTGGTTATCTGCCATGGTCTCAGGCTCGTTTCGTCGTAGTTGCAGCCGCCGCAGACTGCAGGGTTGCCTTCGGGAGCCCAGATGCGGAATCTTTGAGCCAGTCGGCAAAACGAATCCGGCCGAGTTGCGCACGGTCGCCCGGGACTAGCGAGCGCTCTCCGATCTTTGCTCCGGAGTAAAGCGCGTTGGGGTCCGCCATAACCTCGCGAGAATCATTGAGCGATTTCAATCGCTGCCGTACGAGTTCATCGATGCGAAACGATTGCGGGCCCCCAATTTCGACAGTCCCGTCGATAGGCTGGCCCACAGCGATCCTGCCCACGGCGCTTGCGACATCGTCGGCGGCCATTGGCTGGAAAAGCGCATCCGGCACACGCACTTTTTTGCCGTCGAAAGAAATGTCGGCAAGCTGCTTCAGGAATTCGAAAAACTGTGTCGCGTGGACGATCGAGTAAGGGATAGTGCCGCTTTTGATCAGCTTCTCCTGAGCGATTTTGGCCCGGAAATAGCCGCTTTCGGAGAGCCGCTCGGTTCCAACCACCGAAAGTGCGACGTGATATTTTACATCCGCCGCCGCTCCGTACTTGAGAAGGTTGCGAGTTGAGGTTTCAAAGAAGGTCATCACCGCCGAATCCTCCCATGAGGGAGAGTTCGATACGTCAACGACAACCGAAGCGCCTTTTAGCACTTCGGCCAGTCCTTCGCCCGTGAGCGTGTTGACCCCGGTGTTGGGCGCTGCCGCAACAGCTTCATGCCCGTGTTCACGAAGCTTGTTGACGAGCTTTGATCCGATGAGTCCGGTACCGCCGATCACTACGATTTTCATAATTGTCTCCGTCATTCTTGACCAAGGTATTTCTGAGCCATCAGTCGTTTGTCTTTGTTAAGACAGAGCTGAGTGGGAGTTTGTGACAACATGATTTCGTTTGGATTTCTCCCTCGCAAAAGGTTCGTCTCTATTCATCGAACGGAGCTTTCATCAACAGGTCGACAGTTGACACAGTTTTGTAGCCAGGCACGAATCGCTCGCCGAAGTCGCGCAGGAAGTTGTCGTAGCTCGTCTCCGGCTTCGCGGTGACGAGTCGACAGCACGTCTCGGTAAATCGTTGCTTCATCCTCAGTCGGGGGAAAGCGCTGAGGATGCGCTCGACATCGGCTGTCAGAAGTGCCTCAACGCCGAAGCCACCGTAGTCGAGTCCGATGCCCATCGTGCCGACCGCCACTTCCGGCTCTTTGTGAAGCGCCAGCGATGGCGTCGAGTTAAGCGCAACCAGGTCCCAGATCATTTGTGCTCGGCGATCCGATAGGCCCTTGCCTTTGATGAACGACAGCGCGGCATCGGCGCCATTCACTTCGAAGCGATTGGGCCCTGACACACTGGTAGTGAGGCCGATGTCGTGGAGTATCGTGCCTATAGCCACGACTTCGCGGTCGTAGTCGATTCCCTTTATGCGACCAATCGCTTCAGCAAACAGCCACGAACGCATCGCGTGATTGAACAGATATGGTTCGGAGAGTCGTTGCGCATACTCAATCACCGCCGTAATGAGCGGACCATCGGGTACGCTGACGCCTGCAATCAATCGAGTCTGCGACGCGTCCCGGTTGACGACCGCCTTCGGTGGTGCGATCGTCTCCCGCTTGTAGCTGGCCGTTTCATTATTCATCGGAGTCCTCCTCCGCTTCGCGCTGCTCTCGCCGTGATCGTTGTCGTTGTGAACCGCCTGACGAATTCGAGCGCTTTCTCGGCAACCTCCCGCCAGCCGGCGTCGATTGTCAGCGCGTGCCCGCGGCCTGGCATCTTGACGATCTCGGTCACTCCCTTGTTGCGCTTCTGCTTTTCGTAGGACGCGTTCGCGATCGCCCAGGGGACCGTATGGTCCGAGTCGGCGGAGATGATCAGCATCGGACCCCGCTCCGGGTTCGTCGAGTTGACCTTCGCCTCTGACCAAGGATTGAAGTTCGCGGACGCCGCCTGGAAGAGCGGCTCGCCGGCGCCGGAGACGGAGTAGCCGAGATACAGCTCCTTCGCCTCGTCCTCGCCGACCGCGTTCGCGAAGCTGTAGCGGAACTGCTCGTAGGTGAGCGGGACCGCGCGGTTCCAGTTCGCGGGGTTGCGCAGGGCGACGCTGGCCGTGCGCAGCGCCGAAATCGGGAGCGGGAGCACGCCGCGGAACGGCGCAGGGCTGATCGCGACCGACGCGGCGGTGAGCCCCCGCCCCGCGAGAATCATGGTCAGCAGGCCCCCGAAGGAGTGGCCGATTATCACGGGCTTCCGATGCAGGCGGCGGATGATCGCCTCCTCGTAATCGGCGATCTCGCGGATCCCCTTGCCCGCGAAGACCTCAGGGCGCTCTCTGGCTTCGGCTACCGTCTCGGGATCGTCAGGCCAGCCCGGTGTCAACGCCACGTAGCCAGCTTTCTCGAAGAGCGTCACCCAGCGATCCCAACTCGAAGGCAGCAACCAAAGCCCGTGAACGAAGACAATGGGTGTGGCGCCCGAGGCATTCGCACGCTGGACTTGCGCTGCCTCGTGCTCAGTGATCGTCGACGCTTCTGCCAGCCCTTCGCCCGAGAGAGTGTTGACGCCCGAATTGGGTGATGCCGTGATCGCATCGTGTTTCATACTGTTCCTTTCATGATTGCCGCACGCCAAGATGCCGTGGAACTGCTCGACGACTTCCGGCTCGCCGCCCGCCATCCCCGATGCCCTCCGCCGCCGAACGACACAGCTCACCTGCCGGGGCACACCGGTCTGGTGCGGCTTAATAGGAGTTCGGCCCTAACCCAACAACGGTCAGTACTCCCACGGGCCCGGTACCCAACGAAAGACGTCGCCATCGACCGCCACATGGCAGACGGACGGGAACGACAGGTGAGTGGCCACTAGCGACTCGCGGTTCGCCGCCAGCTCCCGCAAAAGACCGACCCGCACGCGGGCCGCCTCCTCGGGGTCGTGTTCGAAGCCGTTGTACCAGTCGGGGTGCTCGAACCCGACCTGGAACACGAGGTCGCCGGCGAACGTCAGCCGGTCGCCGCCGGACGCCAGGCGGACCACGCTGTGCCCGGGGGTGTGGCCGCCGGTGCGATGGACGAGCACCCCCGGCGCCACCTCGTACTCCTTGTCGAACGGCCGCAACTGGCTGTTGTACTCGTCCAAGAACCGCTTGGCCGTCCGACGCAGCGCGTCCGGGAACCCCGGCGGCATGTGGACGCGGGAGAAATCGGGACGCCCGCCCCAGAACTTGGTCTCGAAGGCCGCCACGTGAATCCGCAGGTCCGGACGCAGCCGTTCCCTTACCCCGTCGACGAGCAGCCCGCCACAGTGGTCCATGTGCATGTGGGTAAGCACCACGTCGGTCACGGAGGCGAGATCGATGCCGGCGGCCTGCAGCCGCTGGCCCAACTTCCCGGCCCGCGGCAAGTTCAAGCCCGGGTCCGCCCCTATCCCAGCGTCGATGAGTATGGTCCGGTCGCCGCTACGCACCACGACCGCGTTCAGCGCCCACTCGAGCACGTCCGGCGGGAGGAAATTGTCCTCCAGCCAGGCCGCCCGGACGGCGGGGTCGACGTTGTGGCCCAACATCGACTCTGGCAGCGATAGCACCCCATCGCTGACCACCATCACGTCAATCGCGCCAACCTTCAGCGCGTAGCGCGACGGAACCAACTCGTCGAGCCCCGGCCTATCGGGTTGTGAGGTTTTCCTTGCTGTTCCTTGTGTGTTCATCTTTGCATCCCCTTCCGTGTGAGGTGTTATCCAAACTCACAGTCGTCTTGCGCATGTTTGTCTCCTCCTGCTCGGATTTCGTGGAGGAATCTGCAATTGCATGCTGCGAATTCTGCATAAACTTTCCCTCTCAATTCTTGATCGATGTGAGTAATGACGAGGCGCCCAGTCGCACCCTCGTCTCCTATGACAGGACAGCCCTCGTAGCTGTGACAAAAAATATTCTCAAAATAAATCTGAGCACTGTCACAAATCGGGGCCGTGCTTGGTCTTAATTCACCAAGCCGGACGTATCGCGAGTGCGGCGGAGTGTTGCGATGGACAATTTCGATTTGAGCTAGCCCATCATCAAAGCGGTATCGATTGCTTCTCGAACCAAAGTGCAAATCCAATGTTGATCTCCAAAAATGATGACGAAATTATTCCAACTGACGCAGAGGCCTGCGACGAGAAGGTTGCTAGTCAGGAGGAGATATATCTAGAGGAAACAGAAGAAGAACTGCGCGCAATCCTGATCTCCGATAATTCATCTCAATCTGAATGCATTGACGAACGACTCGAACAGGCCGCCGAGGAACTCATTACCGGAGATTCAGATGATCCTCCACTTAGCGAAGAGGAGGTCGTGGATATGCTTAGACCAGCCTAGATGATGCAGCACTACTGACTCGGAATCCTGTTTGCAGCCGCTTGACAAGGAATCTGCCCCCGGCATAACCTTTTCTGACATTCTAAAGCGCCCACCAAAGCTAGATTTGTTCCGAGGTGGGGTATGTGGACCAGCGTAAATACCTGTGCGTTATTGGTGGGGTTGGCAGCTTTTGCTGGCTGGACGCTCTCCCGCTTTTCTGTGCCTCCGTGTAAGGGTTGGTTTCACAGGCTTGGTGGGGTAGGTATCCTGGCTCTCTTACCCTCCATAGCATCTTCCGAAGTGGTTATCGGTCCCGGCCCCGACGGCGTGTTCGGCACGTCGGATGATGATACATTTCAGCTGCAATTCATTCGGCCAGCAACTCCTTCCGTCACTATATCCGCGCACGAAAGTTGCGCAGCGCCGATCGCCAACAGACTTGTGGGTCAATGCATTCGTAGCCACAGGAGACCCCATCCCGGCTCCACGAACGGGTCGCTCTTTTTTGTCGCGGATCGGCCTCTTGAACGTCAGACGCACTTCCAGGCTCAAATCTCGATCCATTCCCCGCCAATTGCTTCTTGATGTCCTTGCGATCTCATTTCTATATCTGGTAGTGCGCTGTCCTTCCTCTGTTTGTTCGGAAGGAATATCGCACTGCAAATCCGGATTCCACCATTCTGGTGCGATCACTTCCGTGAAAAGGAAATCGATATGGCAACAGCAGGAAAGCCTTTACCGCAAAGTCCTCCGTCCCTTCGCGACGTAGCGGCCGGCGAACAAGACGACGGTCTTTCAGTTTTTGCCGCCGTGCGTCCGCGTCTGTTCGGCATCGCTTACCGCATGCTCGGAAGTGCGGCGGAAGCCGAGGATATCGTGCAAGACGTTTGGTTGCGGTGGCAGCAGTCCACAAATCGCAGCGCCATAGAGAACCCGCCAGCATACCTGGCGACGACAACTACAAGGCTGTGTATTAATGTGGCCCAGTCCGCCCACTCGCGCCGCGAAAGCTACATCGGGATTTGGCTTCCCGAACCCGTGGACACCAGCGCCGATCCCGCAATGGGTGCGGAGCGCGGCGAAGCACTCAAGCTTGCAGTCCTGTTGCTCCTTGAGAAACTCTCTCCCACAGAGCGCGCCGCATATGTTCTGCGTGAGGCGTTCGATTACCCCTACGACCAGATCGCGTCCATCTTGCAAATGGAGGAAGCAAACGTCCGGCAAATCGTCTCCCGTGCTCGGAAACATATTGCAGATGGCCGCCGCACGTCCGTCAGTTCGAATGAGCAGCGGCGCTTTCTGGAGGCCTTTATCGCTGCCGCGCAGAAGGGAGAAATGGCCGCACTTGAAGCACTCTTCGCAGAGGATGTTGTTTCTTACTCAGATGGCGGTGGATTTGTGCGCGCGGCGGGAGTTCCAGTTTCTGGTCGCAAGCGTGTGGCGACCTTCCATTCCGCCATTTCCACATGGGTTTGGAAGGGCGTGACGCTTGATTGGGTCGAGATAAATGGGCAAGCAGCTGTTTTGGTGTTGCGTAATGGCATCCCCGTGATGCTCGGGACGATTGATGCCTCCGCGGAAGGCATCCACGAAATCATGTGGTTCATGAGACCAAGCAAGCTCGCTGCGATTTCGAGGTCAATCCAAAGCGTAGGCGAGCGTTACCCGGCAGGACCTGCAGGCAGCTGAGTGCTCCCAGCCGAGGCCGACTTTACCGATTACGTTGGCGTGGCAAACAATGTTCTCTCCAATTGCTGATCTCATGCCTAAACGAGAGATTTGACGTTTAGCTGGCGAATTGTCGGCCACTCGGAAACCATCGTTTGCTGCCACCTGGATGAATTGTTGGCTATGCATAGAAGTGATTAGAACTGATCTCGTTGACGGGAGACGGCTTCGCTTCGCACATCTCAGAAAGTTGTCCCCTCAAAATTCAGGGTCCAATTGGACGCATGGAGTGAACCCTTGAAGTGACACACAAAAATTGGGCACAGTTTCCGGGAAAGGAACCACAGGTGGAGAGAAAGAGATACACCCGGAAATTTCAGCGAATGGCTGTCGCACGGATGGAGACTTGCGAAGATGTTGGTGAGCTAGCGCGAGAGCTCGGGATACGACCGAGGTGCCTCTACAAGTGGCGCAGGAAGCTGGAGATGGTTGAACCAGGACAAGAAGCGTCGCGGCCCAGCACGCACGCATCGGCTCACCGCAAGGAAATCCATCGCTTGAAGCAGCTTTTGGCAG
>WNFO01016557.1_pt1 | contig 11415 bp, 13 predicted proteins | sample 5400251 | NCBI WGS metagenome assembly WNFO01 (sample SAMN13153354, study PRJNA577476) | soil metagenome | isolation source: 100 cm saprolite under Madrone tree | place: USA:California | collected 2016-06-14 | reverse complement strand
CGACAGTGGCAGGCCCTTTCACTGGACACACAGATTCGGTCAACTCTGTGGCGTTCTTGCCAGATGGCCACCACATCGTCTCAGGCTCTTTCGATGGCACAATTCGTGTGTGGAATGCCACGACGGGAGAGATCGTGACAGGCCCATTCACTGGACACACAGGTTCGGTCAACTCTGTGGCGTTCTCGCCGGATGGCCACCACATCGTTTCAGGCTCGGACGATCGGACAATTCGTGTGTGGAATGCCACGACGGGAGAGACGGTGGCAGGCCCTTTCACTGGACACACAGGTTCGGTCAGATCTGTAGCGTTCTCGCCAGATGGCCACCACATTGTCTCAGGCTCTTCCGATCAATCCATTCGAATGTTAGATGTTGCAAAATGGACAACCGAAAATGAAAATGATGTCGACTTCACTGATCACTCTGTGATCGATGACGACGGATGGATATGCGGTAGTAAAGGTGAACTATTAATGTGGATCCCACCAATGCATAGGGAACGTCTTCACCGTCCAAGTACTGTTTGGATTTCAGACGGACATGAAACCAGACTTGATCTTTCTAATTTCATGCACGGACACAGTTGGGCTACTTGTATCGATACTTAGATAGAATTACTACAATAATCGACGGGTTTTATCGTAGGTCATCGGATAGCATCCCATAAACTATGGCGCAGTAAAATACGCGCTGCACTGCTTTAGCAATTCGATAAATTTTGGCATCCAAAGTTAACACTAAAGACTATGAGGGCATGATTATGGCACAATGATCCGTTTCCGTTGACGATCGTCTGCCTGGTTATATGGTAAGTCAATGTCGTAGAACAAAAGAAATTCGTAGGGTGGAGCGCACCGGTTGGTAGATAACACGTCAATGAACAATTTACCATTCTGCTCCTTCACATGTGCAGTGGCACCCGCTCAAGCTTACAACAATAATGTTGCACATCCTTCGCGAGTGATATCAGACAGTCAATGCCAGCGGTATGAGCAAGGATAAGTAATAAAAGATCACAGCAACAATACACTATCTACAGATAGATAAAATAGAGGCAGCTCCCACAGACCGCGGCCCGGGCCCGGGACAATCCCTCTGCGTCGTCGTATTCGGGTGTTCGTATAAGAATAAAGCATATCCAAGTGCCGCACCGCCTTGCTGTTCACACCTTCTCTGAGGAATAACCCTCCACGCCGAACGCCTGCACGAGGTTCCTCTTGGTAGGCGCGCGCGGGGGTCGGCGGCTAAGACAGCTCGCAAAATACGCAATCTCTGAGCCAATTTCGACGACAAAGTCCCCTGCGATGAAACACCAGGGTGCGTCAGAACGAGGAGAGGAGATAAAGATGGGTTAGACGACATACATAAGTTGATCGAGTCCCAGAGTGGCCGCCAGATGCTCGTGTGGGGCGAGCCTGGATCCACTTTGTACGTGTCCCAACTGAAAGCCCACATCATGAAGAGCGAGAAAAATATCATCTGTATATTCGTCAGCCAGGAAACACGAGCCTGAGCAAGGGAGGAAAGAAAAGATGCCTATACCTCGATACAAACAGCCAACGCATTCAGTCCATCAGCAACATTTGTAGCAGTCCAGAACTGATTCCCGTGAATGACGCGGTCCTTCAGCGCGTTAATCTTTAACAACACCACCGACACATGTAACTAAGCGAGAGGAGGGCAGTGTACGGGAAGTATATGACGTACGACAAATTCCTGGTAATATGTGAACATTACGATGAGTTTGATTGATAGAAACTTGGCAAGAGGGCGGTTTCCGGCGAGCTCGTCCTTCGTCAGATGATAGAACAAGATCAAACCATACAGCGCAATGCTGCAAAGTCATCAATATAAAGGCCTCAAGGGGTACAGAGTAAGGCCAAACGTACCTGATGCTGGCAAAATCTATCGAGCTTAGATATACCTCTGCGTAGTGGACGCTATAGGGCCCAGACACGCATAAAACGTTGTAAGATTGGCATATGATGCCCGCGATAGTGGTGGCTGCGTAGTATATATAGATGAGCATAGGCCAGGACAGAGGAACAGCCAGTACATAGACGTACCCGGCAGGATCACAACATATTGCATGACAGACCACTACAGATACCAGGCTCGACTCGAAGGGGAAACCAACAAAATTCGGGTTCGGAAACTCACTTTCAGCGCGTACATGAAATAGGCCTACAAGAGGATCTGAGTCGTAAAAGTAGAAAAATCGACCCATGACGCACTTTCGAAGGACGATACCGCAAACAGCAAAACTAGGCACGTCTCGTCAAGATGCAACAAGACGGTCGGTCGTTTGATTATCCTTACCGGCATGGGAAGAGGTTGCTTGTCTTTCCGGGCGAGGGCACCCTCGGGAGAATGCCCTGCGGCAGTCGAAGCGACGAATTCGATGAGTAGTAAGCTGTGGCTATGTGAGCGAACGCTTGGTGCGGGTGTGGTCAGGAAAACTTTACAGGAAAGCGCTTAGGGTAATAGCCTTGTGTACTGCAGTCTTGAGTGTCCTACATCTCCGAAAACGATTCGACTCCACGCACCTCGTACACTATGCGAAGAGATTGAGACATGAAGAATTAAAGAAAAAAAAATGAGGGAGCGCTAACTCACCGCTTTGGACAAGTGAGTAGTAGGTATAGCTTCGGAAGAACCGGAAGGAAAAGAACGAAATGATGGCATATATAGGCGGCATATACAGTATTCGTATGCTTCAAGCCCCGAGGGGGAAAACCGATCAGATAGCAGAAGGAAGGATGCGAGATGCGACGTACATCTGTCGCTGCTCCGTACGCTTGGTATAGTTGCTACAGTATGTATGAATTCGCAGGGCACCGGATATAGTAAGGGCCATGGCATACCGACAATGTTGAAGAACGGATATCATAGAGATTATCACAGTCTAAAAGGACATACGAGCAAAACATAAGCTTATCGACCGCAAGAAACGTTATCGTAGGACATACGGCAGCAGCACACGCTCCCGCAACGGCCCAACCAACACGATGCGCATCCCAATGAGGACGTCTATCGCTCCAGAAACTCGACTGATCAACAGCTTGGGTATTGTCTGAGGGGCAAGACATTTATGGGTATGTGGATAGAGCGGGGGAGGGAAGGAAGAGTCGAAGCAGCCTCGCGGCAGACTCGAGGCACGGAATGTGCTCGGGGCCTGTCACCTGCCAGCGTAAGTTACTGCACAAAACAGGCCGCGGCCAATGGAAGCCGGCGAGAGCCGTGGTCAGATGATGGGCCGGGGCAGCCACCGCAGTCGTTGAGCTCGCATAGCCTTTAAAAGCATTCGAGCAGCGCAGCTGGTAGTACGGATGATTCGTACGATGAGTCGCTAAGCTGCCTCTGCCTGTGCCCACCGAGAAACCCCGAGAATGCTTAGTAATACTTAGTATGCATTCATTCTCTGGGACTCGGGGCGCCCGGGCCGTTCGTCAAGCCCACCAGTATTTATCATGACCTCTTCCAGTACCGTGTCCCTTGAACGGTTTCAAGCAGATATTCTATGCGCTGTCAAGAATCTTCTGCCATCTCTTCCCGAATGCCCACTTTGCTTCTCTTTCATTCGCCCTAGGATAGCTATGTAGTATTCTGCAGTCCACTTGAATCGTATGATGAGTTTTACGACTAACAAGCATATCAACTCTCGAACTATCACAAACGGTAGCTATACAATCCGTTTCCAGAACTTACCGTACAACACCTAACCGAAATCTCGTACCGATCGTTCAAAGGTACGCACTATTTACACCTTTTCCATCAGTCGACTCATCATGGAAGCCATCACGATCCCAACGGCCAAGACTTTTGCCCGACTCGTGCGCCCAGCCGAGACGATCCAGCGACAAGCTCGCAGCACGCACAAAGAGCGTGCCATCGAGCTCCGCGCGACCCTCCAGTCCGCCCTCACCACCACCCGCGTAATAGCCGGCGGGACGACCACCCCAACGCGCCGCGAACGACGAGAGCGAACGCACGGCCTTGCTTAAGTGTTCGTCCGGATGAGCAAGAGCATTCGCGATGACGCGCTGCCATGGGCCGCCCTCGGCACTGAGTGGCTTGCGTTCGGCATCGGGTGGAACTGGCACTGCTGGAGGCGCGGTGAGTCGATCAGACGTGGCATAGTAGAAATCTTTGATCGGGAGTGCGCCATTTCCCCTCGAGATGTACCATCCTGCGCACGTGGCAAGGTATGCCTTGAGAAGCGTAAGACGGCTCGAAAGGGGCACCGGAGGATTGGGCGCTTGTTCGGAGCGAAGGACGACGGTGAGCAAGAAGATTGCCGACGTAACAAGATGAGCACTGTTGGGGGGTTTAATATAAGATCGCATGTAGGAATAAGAGGACGCACATGAAAAAGTCTGCGTTGAATGGACGGCCACTGTCGCCACGAGCATGCCAGCCTCCTACTCCAAACCAAATGACATTGCCCCATACAACTTCCTCTACCATTCCCTCCAACCTCTTCTCAATATCTGCATCTCCATGCGTATCCTCCAACCATTCGTCTGCCCATTCGCTCACCAATTTGGTCAAAGTGTCTCCCTCGTTTTTCACAATAGCAGAATATTGGTTTTCTTCTAACGAATCGCCGAGTCCCGCTTGCGTGAATTTCGGGTGATCACGAATTCGACGAAGAAACGCGAAATTCGGCCGCTTCTCTGCAAGAGTCGCAGGGCCAGCCAGCGAAATCGAAAGCCTAGACGTCAGACCGGCCAGGATACCGGGTCCTACGGGTTTGGCGAAGAACGAAGGTGGCACCAGCTCCGTCTGCTCCGCCTCGTGGATGGCGGCGCATGCAAGACCTGATAGTATCCCCATCTATCATTGGATCGAAGATGTCAAGGGCCGAAAATCGACAAACCTTCTGCAACTTGGCCAGGGAGGCCGAACTCAAAGCCATACATAAGATGAATGAAAGGATGTAAGAGGCCCGCTAGGACCCTGTTGAGCATCTCCGGATGCTTTTTCCCTTCATCGGCCGCCTTTTTGATATCTTTTACATCGTTGGCCGCAAGATCGGGGTCGAAGTTGAACGAAGACGACAATACAAAACGTTCGAAGGCTTCGTTCGGTGTGTGATTGCGGAGATATTCAGAGAAATGGTTTAGATACGCATCGTAGTACCTGAACATCCGGCCCGAATATCGTTCCTGCTGAGCCGGAAATTCCAACCAACCAATACATACTCACCTAGCATCGCCAAGATGTTCTGTAAAGTTCTTGTCCGTAATAGGCTCGGGACTGTCAAATGCAGGCTTGAGATAGTCGTGGCGCCTGTAGGCATCCGCAATGATGTCCGCTGATGCGCCGAGACCGTAGATGGCTAGCATATGGTGTGTGGCATGACTTTGATTGAAAAAAGGAGTAATTTATAAGACGTGCGGTATAATTGTAAGTCATGGGTATATGAAACGCCACATACTTATGATACCCTTTGTCGTTAAAAAAGATATGGTTGTTCTCGCGGTTATGCAAGAGAACAGTCAAGAGGGCCTGAGAACTGGCTGCGGTGGGACCAGGTAGCCCTACTACACCCGTCGAGAGAGGAACGGGGTAGAGTCTCTCGAGTAGTTCAGACTTGTCGCTGCTTCGAGAGGACATAGGGGCTAGTGGAGCAAGTTCGACCCAGTCCAATTTATATACTTGGGCGGTAAACTCATGACTGACCGTGATGAGCGTGATTCGTCAGACGACGTCATACACGGCATGAGTTTGTAGTCACATGCGTGGTCACATGAGTGTCAGCCATATGGTGCCTAAAAAGGGTCGAATTGAATATTTCTCAAACTGCAACCCCACTTCTTACTTGGCTCTTCCGGGAGAGAATCGCGGCAAGGTGGGGCACTGCGGTCGATTAGTGATCACAATGTGATTACATCTGGACGCTACTCCGGAAAGGGAGATAAAAGGCAATGGCAACGGGTCACTCTGAGGGCAGGGAGGCATTTTCCATCAGAGACGCAACTTGAAGCGTAGTTGCCCATGAATAAAACAGGGTATTCACGCACGCGTGGTCGATACATGTAACCTCCTTTTCTCGCTCTGTCTCCCGTTAAAAAACACTACTTGTGAGCGCAGGGCATCTTAGCAGGCTAAGAAAATCATTCATATTCGCATCCCAGGGCGTTTAGAATCCAACTTCCTCCTTATGTTTTGCGCTCGTGTGTTCCTTGAACGTATCATTCAATTCAAATTTGCTGAGCTGCCAAATCGTCCGTGCAGTGCGTCTTACCTCTCGGACGACTGCTGATACCCTCTCTTTCCAGAATCTCATTACCTCTTTCCACTCGAACTTACCTGCGATTGAGCCATAACAAGTGCGATCGCCGTCGGAGGCACGCATGACCCTATTGCAGGCCGTCGAGATCGTCCGAGACCTTGTCTCCATAATGAGGGAGGTCATGGACGATGCGGCAAAATTCTGCCCGTCCCATTCTTCCTTCGTTCGCTTCGCTGCTGAACAGTTATGGACCAAAAATGCAGATGACGGTGAATGGACAGCAGTCAGTTAGTACCTTGGGTACTACAGTAGTCGAGGTATGTTTCAAGCTGGCCAGCGATAATGGGCAAATACAACGTTTGACTGGGCGATAGAATCCATACAAGAACTCGTCAGCAAAAATGAACAGGGCAAAACGTACCAGGGATACCTGAGGTTGACGTCGTCTCTGCCTTTCGACCGCCTCCGCCAATGCCAGTCAAATATACGGCGCACTCTGGGTGACTCACCGGATACACTCGCTTGTAGAGCTGACCTGCTCACTCACTGGTCAACGTAATCGGGATGAAAACACGTCATGGTCCATGTCCTTTCTTCCGCGCACGAGGACCAGAATCTTGAACCCTGAACCAACTAACCAACCAACCAACGCTGACGCTTCGGGTTGGCGCGAAAGTCTATTGAACATGAGCAAGGGACGGAATTGTTGCGTACACGCGATCGGACTGTCGTATATGGGCAAGAAGTTCTAGGTAACGAAGAATTAAACCATGCTGGGCATACTGGGCCTTCATTTAGCTTCGTGCATGAGTGAGACGAAGCGGAGCAAGAATCTGCGCATGCCCGGAGTTTTATCTGTGTGCCCACTTTTGGGGTGCTTATGTAACACAAACAACTGGTCAAATCATGATCGCGTAAGACGACCACTCGCTGACTCACGCGACTCGCTCGTACTGTACTCATGCTCGTGCCAAGCTCGGTCTCTAGCCAACTGAGCAAAAATCAACTAAATGAAACCAAGGACTAGCTAAGTCAGAAGTCATGCTATGTATATCGACGCCATTGGATGCTATGTTGCCTGCAGCTCCAACATCTCAAACTTGCTGTCAGGGTCATACCTCGAACGATTTTGTTGGTTGATCACGCCATTACTCCTGGAATTTCCAGGAGAAAGAGGCGTTACTACTACGAACCGTAGCAGAACTTGGTCGCTGCACTATTCCCGTCACCGGAAATGTAATCAAACGTCTGATGAATGGAATGCTCGACGGGCCCGCAGCATGCATGCTTTACAGCAATCCACCAGCACTAGGCGAAGTAGAATCGTATTCTCATTCCACAGCCTGCAGTTTATCCCCGTCATGGCATGATAGTATCGTAATGTAGTAATTAGTGAAGGCAATGACACTTTGAGCCCATCCAAAAGATGGTGAGCCCATGGCGAACTGATATCATATGGGTACAGTAAATAGCTGACCAAGTCGGAAATCATAAAGAAGCCTCTCATCTCGTCCAACTCCACTTTCATGCATCTCCTCGCTGAGTTCTCCCTCTGCATTTCCTGCTCTTGAACTGCAAGAAAGCCAGACGGAAGGCACAGACAGGATAGCAACGGCGTGGGATGCAAAATCCGAGTCGTCGCACGTCACCCGCTTCTCAGTACTTCGGTTTCTTTCTTGTGCTCTCAGGAGCGCTCCTGCCGGAACCGGTCGGGCGATGTGGAGACCTTCTACCATCTGGCGCATCATAAAAAATCAGAATCGTATGGTCAAAAGGTGCGTGCCGAGGGTTATTTCGGCGCCGAAATAACGGGGTGAAACAAGCCCTTCCTTACCTGAATCCCCGCTTCGACTATCCACTTGACTGGATCGTCGTCGTCGCCGGCGGTTGCTTCTTGGCTGATCGATGACCTCGGGACAATTTCCCATGTTCCCAACTACCCATCCCGATCCTTGCTGCGCTTCGTTGGCCCGAGGCGGTAGGCTTCGATGACGTTCCCCTGTAGAACGTCTCGATAAAGTAGGTCCCGTGCCCTCCGGCGACTTGTGTGGAGGCGGGGAGGGATACGAGGCTGTGGGTACCTGGGGCAGCAGGACGGCTTGCTTGAGATAATCGTCGCGAAGACGCTGATAAATATCTTCCACAAGGGGTTGAAAGACAGAGATGAGCCACTTCGTGACAACATCAATACCCTGTTCTCTGTACAAGCCCCCCACGTAGGCCTATGCACATTTAGGAAGGTCTCCTTCGTAGTAGAGGACAACTAGTACCTTGAAGACGCCCACTTTTGGGGCACATTGCAGGTTAGAGGAATGTAGTCATGAGAGTATAGAGCTAGGGTTATACCTTGGACTTTTTGCATAGTTCGGAGACTTTCATTTTGACGTTTAGGGAGATTGACCTTCTCGTGTAGCCCGTATTGCACACAGCTGAGAGTATGTCATTATGTATGCCTCGTGCGATGTAGGGGATACATCACATCTCTGCGACGACGTCTTTGCACTTTATATGATCTCTGACTTTCTGGATAGCTACCATGAGAGATGAGATCCAAAGCGAAGACAGCACATTGGCGAACCGAGGCAGAACCAACTCGCAAATACGGGTAACGGTCCTGAATAAGGTCAGTAATCGCCAAGGCGAACACTTGATCCCCGATCTGCCCCAACCTCATGGAGACCTCAGCTAGATAATCGAACGAGACATGGAGGGAGCTCACTCTTCGTTATCAGTGCTGGGATCACTTTGTGGCGCTTGGAAGTCGTGCCTGTTCTCTCCGGCCAGGCTACTGTGGGTGAAGATGCGCCTCCGAATCGACCCAGACCGGATTTTCGGAAGGGGCGGCAGTGTGCTGACTGCAACGCTGGGGGAGGCGGGGGAGGGTTGGGGAACGGAGCACTCTGCGGAGGACATGGTGAATGCAAGGAGGGTGAGGGAGGAGGTACTGGGGGGGAAGTAGGGTAGAAAAGGCTCGAGAGGTTGTGCACGCCGCTGCCTCATGCATTTCAACCTTCTGGAAATATGCCATTCCAGGGTTAGACCAGCTTATGACTGCCATAGATCATTCGATCGCACTGGCAGACAGTGCAAAGATGAAAAGCATAGACCCCTATCCAAGCATACCTTATACCGTCAAATTGTGAATTGGAATAGGAAATATTAGGTGAGTTATAGATATCAAACGGGTTTGGATAACGAGAAAGGCGCTGATACACTCGTCCCCATTGGATCACTGTGGCGGTTCCAATCCGCAGCCCGATGACCCGGCGAGATTATGGAACGTCAGTTACAGTGGATTGGATTTGACGTGGGGATCATGAGTCTTGACCACCCTGCGGCTCAGCATGCTCTCCATTTCTGGGCTTATTGATAGCTTATGATCTAGATGCGGACATGGGTACACATCTTAATCCCGCACATATTACCCAGCCGCTGCCTTGGGGATGGTTATAATTCCGTCAAACTATGCGCGATCGTATTCGGCAGTACTAGCCAAATCATGGACCAGTTGATAACTGACACTTCGCCTAGGTTGTTTCATATACTGTACGCAAATTCCTCCAATTCCGGAAGGAGCTTAAGATGTATCGTCACACATTGAGCCAGCTATTATTAGGCCAAGATCAGATCAACAACACCTACAAAGGCTATGCCATATTAATATATATCAATATAGAAGGTTTATAGAGAGTACTTTCATCTGACACCTTCCATAATCGCCTTCATACCTAACCGCCTTCATACCGTTGACCCGGCGGTCCGAGAATGACTTGAAATGGGCACAGTTGCGCAACTGTTTTGATATAATGCTGTACTGTGAGCGATAGACTTGAACAGGATAATGTCATCACTGTGACACTCACCGGAGTGCATGTTCTTCTGAGTGTCCTTCTGAGGTGGTTGAACATTGTGGGCGGCCCGGTCCGAGATTTCCGACCACATTTCTCCCTCCGACTCGACTCCGACGGAGATGGAATTCAGGCACTCAATAGCAGCAGTTGCCCGTTTCCCTTCTTTCATTGACAGCCCTTGCATCCCATACCACACCTAAGGCAATCACTAGTCGATCATCTCATCCCATACATCAAGCCTAGTCGTAAGTTGGCCGAAGATTCTTGTCGTGGAACAACTGAAGAGGGTCTGGACCAGTCAGATCAAGCGCCTGCACGAATCTATGAGAACTCGAAGCATACAGTGGGCGTCATTATGCTTCTGGCATGGGCACAGATGGGCGTGTATTTTGAAGGAATTGAGTATTCGAACCGATGAAAACTCGAAGAAAACCGCTTGGACGATCAGACGCCCGTATGTCACGGATCAGTTCGCACTTGAACGGATCTGTCAGTCTGCTGACATGCCAAATGCCAGTGCGAGATGTCAGAACACTCTGCTTCCCAGCGGCACCCGGCACCCAATGTCAGACTACTGTCAGACTCGGACTTCACGGGCAAGGCAAACGGTTCTTACTTGAAACTGAACTTGACACTAGCACCAGCGCGGCATCCGCATTAAAAGAGCTGACGCAATTCATTCGATCAGCTTGTACAGTACCCTCTCTGGATACCGCAATCTCTCGGACCATTTGCTGGCGGTCCCATCCAGGAACTACAGCTCTGTACATTCTTAGTAAAAATGCGGCCAGAGGGACCCTTTCCATTTCATAGACTTACAGTCTTCCTCAGGAGGCAGTTGTGCATGCCGTCTTTGTCGAGGACTCGAGGAGTCTTGTCTTACGATCATCGACACGCGTGGGAACTTCCCAAAGCCCAGACTCGGGATCAATTGAAGCTTGAAGTGTCCCCTTCAAGATAAGGCGATCTCGCATGCCGGATCATGTCTCTTTCGGCACTCTGTGGAATGAGGCGATTGCGTGTTCGCTTGCTTGGGTGGACTACAGTATGGCAGCGCTTACGAGATCTTTCCTACCTCCTATTGGACAGATTACAAAGGCGCGCGCTTAAAGGTGGCTAATCCGAGTTCGTTTCGCGTGGACAATTGACAGCTCAGAGCTCGTTGTACACAAGTCCGGCAGATCCCTGTGAATGCCTAGGCCTACATTTAGCCTTAAAGATACAGGATAACACGGCGAGGATCTCGGCCGTCATCCCGCACCATGGCTCAGGCTTGTGTAGGAGTGCAACTGTCCAAGCAAGGGGAAACATGCTTCTGTCTGC
>WNFO01005117.1_pt1 | contig 11416 bp, 10 predicted proteins | sample 5400251 | NCBI WGS metagenome assembly WNFO01 (sample SAMN13153354, study PRJNA577476) | soil metagenome | isolation source: 100 cm saprolite under Madrone tree | place: USA:California | collected 2016-06-14 | reverse complement strand
CGTTCGGGGTCACGACCGCCTTCGGCGCCACGGTCGCCCGGGCGGCCGGCGCTTTCGCGCTTGTGCCAAAGGCCAGCACGGTCGGAGGGGCAAGAACAAGAGCGGCGACGGCAGCCAGGACGGCGATCCGGCGTCCCATTCCTAAAGACAACTCATCAGCCAGTACCTCGGGTCGCCCTCAGGCTCCAAAAACGGCCTTGGCAAGACCGGTACCGGCCCAATACGGGAAGCTCGGAACCGCCGGCGCCCCGCCAAACGGGTGCAGGCCACCCGCGAGGTCAAGGGTGTATCCGGCCGTCGCTGAACCCGGCAGCAGGATCGCGCAGCGGGCGACGTCCTGGCCGGCCCAGTACGCGGTCGTGATCGCGGGCGGCATCGTGCTGCCGTCGCTGCTCGGGTGGAAGGGGTGCAGCCCGCCCCATCCGTCCAGCACGTAGCCGGCGTGGTTGCCGTCGCCCGGGATCAAAACCACATCGCGGGCGATGTCCCAGCCGCCCCAGTAGCCGCTCCCCACCATCTTCGACGCCGGAACCGGCGAAGGCGCGTTGATCCCGAAGGGATGTACACCGCCCCACGCGTCGAGGATGTAGCCGCCGGTCCCGTCAGCGAATATCACCACTCGACGCGCGAGGTCCTTGCCGGCCCAATACGGCGTGCCCTGCGCCGCCAGCGCGGTCGTGCTGCCGTTGACGTGGAACGGGTGCAGGCCGCCGAATGCGTCGAGCACGAAGCCGCCGCTGCCGTCGGGCATGAATGCGAAATCGCGCGCCACGTCCCAGCCTGCCCAGTACGCGTTTCCGGTGATGGTGATTGGCGCGCCATACGGATGCAGGCCGCCGTAATTGTCGAGCACCGCGCCCGACTGTGGTGAACCGGCGCCGGGCTGCGCATGGGCCGCGCGCACGACGCTCCAGCCCGGCCAGTAAGCGGTTCCGTTTACGGGCGGGCTCGTATCGGAATGCACGCCACCCCATGCATCGAGCGTGTACAGACCTTTGAACGCATGCGAAAGCGTGGCGGTTGTGGCGATGGTTGTTGTTCCCTGCGACCACGCGCCGACCACACCTCCCGTGGAGTGCGCGCGCACCCGGAACGTGTACTGGTGTCCCTGGAAGCCCTCAGCGGTCGCGTTGCCGGCGCCATTCGTCGCCGCTACAGCATTGAGCGGGAACCAGCCCTGGTTCGATGTGTTGTCGTACTGCTGGATCTCAAACACGCTCGTGGAGCAGCTGCCGGCCGAAAGCGGAACGCTGAACTCGGTCGTCGATTGGGTCGCAGCGATGCTGACGTTGACCGCGCACAAGAAGTACGTGTTCAGCGCGCCCCACAGCTCCGGAGCTCCGCCTCCATAGTTCAGCGTCCAGATGCCGACGCCGCGCAGGTTGTCAGCATTGACCAGCGCGTACTTGTGGCTGAGGGACACCGCGTCGTCCCAGTAGAGCTCGCGCGTGCAGTTCAACGTGGTGTTGATCCACGTGTCCCAGCGCTCCTGACCCGCGCCGTCGTTGGCATCGCGATGCGTCGCGTATGAGCCGGGCTGGACCAGGTTAGACGTCGACTCACCCGATGCGTCGAGGTAACTGTCGGCAACGATGCTGCTGTTCGGATACTGGTTAGGCGACACGCTTGACACGCAGGCCTTGCGGCCGTAATAGGGCACGCCGAGGATCACCTTCGACGCGGGCACGGTGGCGACGTACTGGCTCGCGGTTGAGGTGTCGTTGTAGTAGTAGCCGGTGAGCGGCGCGGTCGGACCCAGGCAAAAGCTGCTACAGCCGGCGGGCGCACGCGCGTAGTTCGAATACTCGAGGTCGTAAGCCATCACGAAGAACGAGTCGACGGATGAGTTGAGACCCGGGATGTTGAAGAAGCCGAGCGGGTCTGTCGCCGAGCTCGCGTACGTGTCCACCGAGAGATACGAGCCGGCGGGAAGGCTCGAGCGCAGCAGAGCCGTGAAGTTCGTGAAATCGTCTCGCGCCCATGACGTGTTGTTGGTGCCGCAGCTTCCGTTGAGGCCCTCGTAGTCGAGGTTCACCCCATCGACGCCCTTCGCTTTCACCTCGGAAACGATGTTGGCCACAGTCGTGTTGCCGTGCATCAGACCCGCGCACATGTGCGGTGTTCCCGACGTGAAGTCCTGCAGGATGATCGTCACCACCACCTTGGTGCCGTGCGAATGCGCGGTGCTGAGCAGTGTGCTGAGCTCGCTCGAGTTCCACACGCTCAATCCGGAGTCGGCCGCGAAAGTGCCGTCGTCCTGCACGTGCAGGCCGAAGAACGCGACCGTGCTCAGCAGCGAGAAGTCCCACGTCGGGTAGCCCATGGTCGGATCGCTCAAGCTGCTGGCGAGCGCGAACCCGAACACCTCGCGCACCGGCCCTCCGGCGCCGCCGACCGCCGCCTGCGGTGCCGCGCTCTGGAACGGCTGCAGCGAACCGACCTTCGCGCTCGCGACTTGATTCGCGGCTTGCTGCATCACAGACGGATGCGATGAATCTGGGCTTGGGGTCGTCGAGGTGGCCGCCATCGCACTCGCAGGTACAAATCCGCAAAGTGATACTGCAGACAGCAGTACAGGAACGAAGTGCTTGATTCGTTGCTTCGACATAGGCGGGCTCTTGGGCGTGCGCACTCTACACGCCCGCTCCTGCGAGCGTCAAATTAACGCGGTTATGTTCGGCGCCTCGATCCAGAGCCAAAGTTCGGACCTCCCAAGCTCGTTGCTATGTCCCAGCCCGACCAGTACGCACCGGCAGCGACCGCCGGCGCCCCTCCAAAAGGATGTAACCCTCCGTAGCCGTCAAGTACCCAACCTCCGGCGCTGTTGCTGCCGTTCCACGCCACCACGCCGCGCGCGATGTCCCAACCCGGCCAGTACGACGAAGCGGAAAACGGCCGGCGCCGATCCGAACGGATGCACGCCGCCATAGGCATCAAGGGACCAGCCCGCGGCATTAGCCTTGCTCGCGTTCGTCGTCAGCGTGAGGCCGCGCGCGATGTCATGTCCCGGCCAGTACGAGGCGTTGCTGATCGCAGGCGCGCCGCCGAACGCATGCACGCCACCCCAACCGTGCCAGTAACAACTGTCAGTGATCCCTGCGTAGCGTGTCTATGATGGCTAGTCGTTGTGAATGTCCGGAGGCCAGCCGGCCGGCCCAAGCTGAGCGCGATCGTCGCCTGCTACCGCGATGCTCAGGCGGTGCCACATATGTACGAGCGGCTGCGCGAAGTATTCACCCGGATTGACGTCGATGGCGAGATCATCTTCGTAAACGACGCGAGCCCGGACAACGCGGCGGATGTTCTTCGCGATCTGGCCGAGCGTGATCGGAGGGTCGTTGTCGTCAATCACAGCCGCAACTTCGGATCTCAAAGCGCCTTCACGAGCGGCATGCGGATCAGCACCGGTGACGCGGTTGTGCTGATGGACGGGGACCTCCAGGACCCTCCCGAACTGATCGAAAAGCTCTACGAGCGCTGGCAAGAAGGGTTCGATGTGGTCTACGGACAACGCGTCAGCCGGGACGCGCCTCCTTACATGCGGTTCTTTTACAAGGCTTTCTACCGGCTTTTCCGTGCCACGTCCTATGTGAGGGTGCCGGTGGATGCGGGGGATTTCTCGCTTCTGGACCGCAGAGTGGTGCTCGCGCTGAACGCGCTGCCCGAGAACAACCGCTTCCTGCGCGGCCTGCGCGCATGGGTTGGCTTCAAGCAGGTGGGGGTGCCTTACGTGCGTCCGGAGAGGATGTTCGGCAGCACCACCAACTCATTCCTGCGCAACATTCAATGGGCACGCCAGGCCATCCTCTCGTTCTCGTACGTGCCCCTCGATCTGATCACCTGGATGGGTCTATTGACCGTTGCTCTGGCCTTCATAGCCATCGTCGCGCAGATCGCCGTCCGCCTGCTCTATCCGCAGCTCGTGCCGAGCGGCTTCACGACCCTGATCATCCTCATCCTGTTCCTGGGTGGTATGCAGCTGATCGGCCTGAGCATCATCGGCTCCTACCTGGCGCATATCTACGACGAGGTGAAGCGCCGACCGCCCTACATCGTCGACACGATCCTGAACCAGCCTCAGCCCCGTTTGGATGACTGAGCCGGCCCGCAAGGGCGTTGTTCTCGAGCCGACCGTCTGCGCCATCTGCGGCACTCTCGGCAACACAGACGAGCTCTATCCAGCCACCCTCGACGAGAGTTCGTTCAGTGAGAGCATCTTCTCCGCGAGGCGGCTCCCTGACAGGATCCATTACCGGATGGTCCGCTGCCGAAACTGCGGGCTGGTCCGCTCCGACCCGGCGGCCGCCCAGAGCGACCTCTCGGAGCTGTACCGCAGGAGCACGTTCGACTATGCGCCTGAGGTGCCCAACTTGCGCCGTACCTACAGCCGATACCTCACTCGGGCCAGGAGGTACACCAAAGGCTGGAGCCTGCTCGAGGTTGGCTGCGGCAGCGGTTTCATGCTCGAGGAAGCACTCGCCCTGGGCTACCGCGAGGTTCGCGGAGTGGAACCAAGCCGGGATGCGATCGCGGCGGCCCCGCCGTCTATTGGTGATCGGATCGTTCCCGACATCATGCGTTCGGGACTGTTCGACCGCGGCGAGTTCGATACGGCGTGCCTGTTCCAGGTCTTCGACCACCTGCCGGAGCCGGGAGTTCTTCTCGATCTGATGCGGACAGCGCTGAGCGCCGGGGGCGTCCTGCTCTGCTTCAATCACAACGTCGAGTCGGCGTCGGCGCAGATACTTGGCGAGAGGAGCCCGATCGTCGACATCGAGCACTGCTATCTCTACAGCCCAAGGACGATGAGGGTCCTGTTCGAAAAGCACGGGTTCGATGTCCTTGAATCCGGCGCAGCGACGAATACGCTGAGCCTCCGTCACTTTTTGCACCTCCTGCCTGCTCCGGCAGCCTTGAAACGACGATTGATGAGCGCCGCCGGCCGCACCCGAATCGACGGTGTGCCCCTCCGCCTTCGGCTTGGAAACCTCTACACGATCGGGCGCGTGGCATGAGCACACCGGCCCCCAATCGCGCGGCTGAGATATTCAATCGGGATGTCGAAGCCAAAGGAGGGTACGTCTACGCGCTCGACAGCAGGCTCAGCAGCCGGATGGCCACCGAACGATGGCTGCAGCTGATGCTTGGACTCACAGATCTCACCGGACGCTCGGTCACCGACATCGGATGTGGCGACGGGACCTTCACCGTGCGCTACTGGGATCAGGGACGTCCTCGACTGCTCTGCGGAATTGATCCCGCGTTCAAGGCGGTCGCTGCCGGTGAGGCCAAACGCGATGGTCGCCCGGTTCTGTTCGCGGCGGCCGACGGCCATCGCCTCCCCTACCGGGACGACGCTTTCGACGTCGCGATCCTGCAGGCGATACTGCATCACGACAGCGATCCGGAAGCGACCATTCGGGAGGCCTTCCGGGTGGCCCGCGAAATCGTGGTTCTCGAGCCAAACGGCTACAGCCCGATCCTCAAGGTGATGGAGAAGGTCTCGCCCTACCACCGCGAGCACCTCGAACGCTCCTATACCGCCAGGCGGCTTCGGACATGGGTGGAGGCGGCGGGCGGGGCGGTGACCAGGGGCCGGTTCGGTGTCGCGGTGCCGATGTTCTGTCCCGACGCGGTGGCCAGGGTCCTGAAGTTCGCCGAGCCGGCGATCGAACTGTTCCCGCTCGTGAATCGCATTCTGTGCTCGGTGTATGTGTTCCAGGCCCGCCGCGCCTGATCCAAAGCGGGTTCTAATCACCGGCGGGACCGGTTTCGTCGGTGCCAATCTCGTGCGCCGGCTGTTGCGGGACGGCCACGACGTGGGTCTTCTCGGCGGACCGAGCCGTGATCCCTGGCGCCTGGTGGACGTCGCGCGGGAAGTGCGCTGGCTCGAAGGGGACCTCGAGGCGGGTACCGGTCTTGAGGCGATGGTGGCGGATTTCCGGCCGCAGTGGGTGTTTCACCTCGCGGCCCACGGAGCTTATTCGTGGCAGCGGGACCACGCTGCGATTCTGCGAACGAACCTGCTGGGCACGGCCAACCTGGTCGACGCCTGCGTGGGCGCCCGCGTGGAGGCATTCGTCAACGCCGGGTCTTCCTCCGAGTACGGGTCGAAGAATCACGCGGCGCGGGAGGACGAGCCGCTGGAGCCGGACAGCGCGTACGCGGTCGGAAAAGCCGCGGCGACCTGGTACTGCTCGCAGGCGGCTCGCACCAGCGGTGCCCCGATCGTGACGCTGCGCCTGTACTCCGTCTACGGGCCGTATGAAGACCCGCGGCGATTCATCCCGCAGCTCGTGGCGCGCGGAATGGAGGGCAGCCTGCCGCCGCTGGCCAGCCCCTCGACGGCACGAGATTTCGTATACGTCGACGACGTGTGCGAGGCCTTCTTGAGGGTGGCGGCCGCCATCGACGTGCCTGGCGCGATCTACAACGTCGGCACGGGCGTGCAGACCACGCTGGGGCAGGCGGTCGAGGTGGCCCGGCGCGTCCTAGGGATCGCGATCGAACCCGAGTGGCAATCGATGCCGGACCGCACCTGGGACACCTCCATCTGGCTCGCCGACATCGCCAGGCTTCGCGGGGTCCTCGCGTGGAATCCCGCAACGGACTTGGAGCACGGTCTCAGGCTCACCGCGGACTGGATGCGCAACCGGCCCGACCTCAAGGAACGCTACAGAGCAGCGAGCTCCTGAGCCATCGCCTCCGCCAACTGTTCCGCGGAGAGGCCAAACATCCTCTCCATGTACCGCTGGCTCCCAACCAGATGGTCGGGCATCGTGCGCACGCACTGGCGCAGGAGCCGGACCCCCATGCCGCGCTCGGCGACGACCTCGGCGACCAGTGAGCCAAGGCCACCGTTCGCATAGTGGACCTCGACGGTGACCGCCAAGCGGCGTCCCGACAGCAGCATCGCAAGGTCGTCGGATGGCGGCGGATTCAGGCAGGCCACGACTGCGACCGCGCAGTCGAAGCCTCGAGCTGCCAGCAGTTCCGCCGCGCCCAGCGCTTCCACCGCGATTGGACCCATCGCCATGATCGCGGCGTCGGCACCGTCGCGAATGCACTGGATCCTGCCCAGCCCAAATGCCCCGTCAAGGCCGGGCACGACCACGGCGTCATCTTTGCCAAGGCGGAAGTAGATCGGGCCCGGGACCCCTGCGGTCGCGAGGACGGCTTGCCTGGCCTGCATGTGGTCGGCGGGCGCGACCACCGTCATTCTCGGCTGGGCGCGCATCACGGCGACGTCTTCGAGCGCGTAATGGCTGAGTCCGTTTTGGCCGTACTCCATGCCGCCACCGACGCCCACCACGCGCACGGGCAGGTTGTGGAGGAGCGGACCGTCGCGTATGAATTCGTACGGCCTCAGCGTCGCAAAAGGGGCAATCGAGTAGATGAAGGGGACCAGTCCCGCTTCTGCCAGGCCGGTTGCCAAGCCAACCATGTTTTGCTCCGCCACCCCGACGTTGAAGAACCTTCCCGGAAAGGCATCCGAGAAGGGCTCCAGTGCCATGAAGCCGAGGTCTGCGGTCAGCAGCACGACTCGCGGGTCGCGCTCCGCGAGCTCGACCAGGGCGCGAATGAAGGACTTGCGAATGGCGTCAGTCCCCTATTTCCGCGAGCGCGGCCCCGTACTGCTGATCGTCCATCGGCATGTAGTGCCAGCGGATCTGGCTCTCCATGAACGACACGCCCTTGCCGAACGTCGTGTGGGCAACGAGGACGTGAGGCGGCCCAGCAGACAGGCCGGCCATCGCGCCGGCCAGGGCCTCCTGGTCATGGCCGTCCACGCTGTGGACATCCCAGCCAAAGGCCCGCCAGCGGTCTTCGAGAGGCTCGAGGGCGATGACGTCTTTTGTGTAACCCAAAGCTTGCTGGTGGTTCAGGTCGACGATCGCGACCAGGTTGCCAAGCTGGTGGTGAGCCGCAAACATCGCCGCCTCCCAGACGCTCCCTTCGTTGCATTCGGCGTCGCTGAGCAGCACGAACACGCGGCGCCGCGAGCCCTGCAGCTTGGCGGCGAGGGCCGCGCCCGCACCCATCGCCAGGCCCTGCCCGAGAGACCCGGTTGAGAAGTCGACGCCGGCGAGCCCGTGATGTGGGTGGACGCCAAGCAGGGTTTCATCCCCGCTGAAGGTGTCGAGTACGTCCTGCGACAGGTGGCCGGCCATGTGGAGCGCCGCATACAGAGCGAGGGCGGCGTGGCCTTTGGACATGACGAAGCGGTCGCGGTCGGGATCGTCAGGCTCTCCCCTGAGAACTCCCCCGTACAGGGCGGCCAGTATGTCAGCCACCGAGAGCGCCGACCCGATGTGGCCGACGTTCGCCCGCTTCGATTGGTGAAGGATGTGGCGCCGTAGGCCTTGGCCGGTGATCGCCGTCGGCATTTGAGGCAGTCTAGCCGACGTTAGCTGCGATGGCGGCGCGGCAAGCGGCGCAGGCGTTCCATCACCGCCTTCAACCGGAGGACATTTGGACCCAGCCGGTGCGGGAGGGAAGCCTTGTCGGCCCGGCGCTACCATTTCGGTCCGATGAACGTAGTCCAGCCGAGCGCTGACCGAGCCCTCGCCGCCGCCGGCCGCTCCACGGAATCTGCGCGCGCGCACATGCGAGCGGGCATGATCGCCGCCTCCGCTTCGATCTTTGCCGTGGCGACCGCGGTGGCCGCCTACATCGGCTACCTGCGCATGTTTACCGGCTTCACCGGCTACGACGACGAGGGGGCCATGCTGGTTTCGCTTCGAAGCTTCATATCCGGCCATGCCCTCTATGACCAGGTGGTCCTCCAGTACGGACCGTTCTACTTCGAAGTCTTTCGCCTACTGGGCACTCTTGGGGTGTCCTTTGACAACGACTCGGGGCGACTCGTGACACTCGCGGTCTGGTTGGGTATTGCTCTTCTCGCTGGAGTTGCCGTCTTCGTGTTTACGCGAAACCTCGGCCTCGGTCTCACGACCTACCTGATCACTTTCGCGACGGCGTCGCTCACCGGCGAGCCAATGCATCCGGCCGGCCTGGTCATGTTGCTGGTCATCGGCATCGCTTCGGTTGCACTGTTCAGCGCGGACCGCTGGTCGGGCCGATGGCCATTCTTGGCTATGGGAGCGCTGACCGCCGCGGCGATCCTTACCAAGATCAACGTCGGTGGCTTCGCCGCGATCTCGCTCGCATTCGCGTGCGTGTTGACGTTTGCCGCTCTTGCTCGCCACCGGGCAATCTTGCTTGGCGCGGGCGCCGGATTTGTTGCGGTCCCATTCCTACTCATGAGATCCGACCTGGACCAGGTTTCGGTGCAGCGCTTTGCGTTCCACGTCGGCGTCTGCGCGCTCGCTTTGGTGGTCGCCGCCAGCACGTCGCAATCGGATCCGAACCGCCGCCTGTCAGAGATCGGATGGCTCTTCGCGGGAGGGGCAATCGTTGCGGTGGCGGTCATCGCGGTCGCATTGCTCACGGGCAGCAGCCCCGCCGGATTGCTGAACGGGATCATCCTGTACCCGCTCCATCAGCCTCAGTCGGCTACGTCTCTTCTCCAGCTCCCCTCTACGACTGTCGCTTGGGACGCCCTCGGCCTCTCCGGCGCAGTGGTCTGGACCCTCTACCGATTGCTCGCGCGGCACCCGGAGGTGGCGATCGAGGGAGCAGTTCGGGTCGTCGTCGGCCTTGTCATCTGGCTGACCCTGCTGGGTGGCATCCACATACCCGGTGTCCTCCAGTTGAATTCGTTGAATCATCCGCTGGTCCTACCATTGGCCCTGGCGTGGGTGGTCGCGGCGCCCCGCGGGCGGCCGGGCGGCTTCGAGAGGTTGGACTTCGCGCGGGCACTGGTGCCTGCCCTGGCCATCTTGCAATCGCTGCACGCATTCCCAGACGCGGGCAGTCAGACGGCATGGGGCGCTCTGGTCCTCGTCATCGTCGGCGCCTTGTGCATCGGGGACGGCCTGACCCAGCTGCGCCTGACCCAGGTCCACCTGCAGATGGCGGCAGGAATCGTGTTCGTTGCTTTCGCGATCAGCTGGGTGCCGCCAGCGTGGGAGCAGAGTCGAGCCGCCTACGCTTCCAGCGTCCCCCTAGACCTGCCCGGTGCCTCACGCATTCGTGTTCCCGCTGATCAAGCCGCCCTCCTCAGACAGGTGACGGAGGCAATCCACGACAACTGCGACACATTCATCTCGATACCCGGATTGGACTCCTTCTACATATTTGCGCAAGTCCAACCGCCGATTCCCCTGCCGACCCGATTCATGTGGCTTACCGGTGACGCATCCCATCAGCAGGCACTCGTCGAGGCGAGCAGCGGCATCAGCCGCCTGTGCGCCGTCGAAAACGGCGTCCTGATTGAGGCCTGGACCGGGGGTCGCCAGATCAACGGGCCACTCGTGACTTACATCGATTCGAGCTTCGTGCCGGCGTACACCGTTGGCGACTACTCCATCCTGAAAGCCAGGGCCTGAGCCCAGTAGCGGGTTGCTGCGACGACTGTTGTTGACGGCAACGCTATTTGCACGCCGGTCGGCATGATTGGGCGAGGACGAAACGGCGAGCTCGATGAGGATGGGCTAGGCATCGGGAAGAGCGCGCAGGTCGTGCCCGGCAGCGGCTGCGCGGCCACGGGGATCACGGCCGAAGACGACATCATCGCCGCGGCAAACGCGGCGGCGACGTAACGAGCCGGCCGAAGGGTCATCTGCCGGTCTAACGCCGGCTGGCGACCACGACTGCGCCAGCCGGACTTTTCAGCGCCCGAACCCCCGCCTAGTCGCCCCCGCCGCCGTCGTCGCCGCCACCGTTGTGGTCGCCGTCGCCACCCTGACTGTCTCCATCGCCCGATTCCGTGTGGACGGGAGTCGTGGTGGTCGGAGCGGAGATATGAACCACGACGGTCTTCTTGGTGACGTGGGTGTCGCCTGTTTCGCCCTGAGCGTCCTCTGTGTCGCCGCCTTCGCTCAGGTTGTCGTCACCGCTTGTGTTGCCGACTTCGTTGTCGTTCTCGTTGTCGACCTCGCAGCCCTGGTCGTTGTTGTCGCCCTGCTGGTCATCATTCTCGGTCTGGCCATAGCCATAGCCGCACTGTTGTTCGTCGCCATTGTTGTGGAACGCATTGCCAGGCATGACGAACGCGAAGACCAAGATGAGACTTACCGAAAAAGCCGGAATAACGGTTTCCTTCCGCAGAAGAGTCGAGCTCTTCATGAGTCACCCCCGTTGGCCAACGCGTCACCACGCCGACCTGCTCTGAGGGGGCCACCCTAACAAACAAAAACGGCCCGGGTCAACCCAAATTTGAAGAAAACGGCGCATTGCGTCATGCATCGCAAATGCCGTTCGTGGAATCTCAAGGATTCACCTCCCCACCGCGTGGGGAGGTCGGGCCGAAGGCCCGGGTGGGGGGAAACATGCGCAACCCATAAACTTCTCT
>WNFO01025591.1_pt1 | contig 11417 bp, 7 predicted proteins | sample 5400251 | NCBI WGS metagenome assembly WNFO01 (sample SAMN13153354, study PRJNA577476) | soil metagenome | isolation source: 100 cm saprolite under Madrone tree | place: USA:California | collected 2016-06-14 | reverse complement strand
TCGGTCCGTTTCGCGCCGGCCGCGCAGATGTGCTCCGCGCCCTCGCCCTTGAAGAGGCTACGTACGGCTGGGCAGTGGAAATGATTTTGAAAGGGGCCATCGCGGGATTTCGCGTTGTGGAAGTCCCTGTCAGCTACTACCCGCGCATTGGAAAGTCCAAAATTAGCGGGACGGTGAAGGGCACGGTAGGAGCAGCATGGTTCATCCTGAGCCGCATCGTGCGCTATTATTTTCTACGTCGAAACAGGGGAACGCCGCGACCAGCGTAAGTCCCGATGGACCAATCTCTCATGGAATCCTCTAGCCAGACCACTGTGCTTTTGTCTCGCCCAAACTGCACATTAGTCATTATGGCGAAAGCTCCAAAGCTCGGCATGGTCAAGACCCGTCTCACTGAGAGCCTTCCTTCTCCAGCAGTGACGGCGCTGTATCGCTGCCTTTTAGAGGACACCCTCGCGTTGGCAACCTCATTGACGAATGTGGAGGTCGCGGTGATGTGCCCTGAGTCGGATCAAGACGAATTGGCGCACTTATTAGGTAATACAGTGCAGGTCGTGGCGCAAAAAGGCGAAGGTCTCGCAGCAGGACTCACCTCTGTTTTTCGACATTTCACCGCCGCCGGCCGGCAGCACGTCATCGCATTCAATAGCGACAGTCCCCACCTCGCGCCGTCGGTTCTGGACAGCGCGTTCGAACTACTCGCCACGCATGACGTTGTTATCGGACCAACCCACGATGGAGGCTATTATCTGGTTGGCGCCAAGGCCGCTCATCCGGCGCTCTTCGAAAGCGATCGGATGGGAACAAGGAGTGCGCTCGATAGATTGCTGACGCGTACGAAGGTCCTTGAACTCTCAACCGGATTCACGGAGCAAACGACTTGATTCTACTGGCTCGGGAATTGCGGCTCGCTCCCGCGAAGGCCCCAAGGACTGCGGGCTGGTTCGGCGAATGGCAACAAGCAGTAGCGCAACTTCGTCATTAGTACGGGAGGCCTGTGAAACTCACACCCTCGCACAGGCTATACGGACTCGGCGCCATCTTGCTTGTGGCGCTGACGATCTGCTCTCGCAACTTCACCCGCACGGGTGAATCCTCATTTTTCACTCCTCTGGCTGTTGCTGGCGTTGCATACCTCCTAGCCATCCGCGAGTTCTTTTCCACCCCAGAGCTTCCGAAGCGCGTCATCATCTTTGGTCTCGCCCTGTCTGCTCTGTGGCATTTTCAATTCCTGCGAATGCCACCGGGTCTAGACGACGACATTCATCGATATGTTTGGGACGGCCGCGTACAGCGGCTCGGCTATAACCCTTATACCGTGGTTCCGAGCGACCCGGCACTTGCCGGCTTGCACACATCGGAGACGCGTACGCTGAATAATCCGGAGGTGCCGAGCCCCTATCCAGCGGGGGCGCAGCTATTCTTCCGCGCCGTAACATCGATTCACGAGTCTACATTCGCGCTGAAAGTAGCATTTGTAGTTTGCGATTTGGCGATTGTGTTTGTGTTGCTCGATGTCTTGCGTCGCACCCGGCAAGGAGCGCACTGGGTTCTGGCTTATGCCTGGCACCCATTGCTAGCGATTGAGGTGGCGGGCAGCGGTCACGTCGATATTGTCGGCGCGCTGCTGCTCTTGATCTCCGCGGCCTCGCTCGTGAGGCGCTGGCGTACCGTTGCAGCCATATCCCTTGGGTTTGCTGTTGCGGTGAAATTCCTCCCGATCGTACTGCTGCCATTCTACTGGAAGCGGGTTCGGATGCGCGACGGTGCGCTAGTTGCAATCGTCCTCGGACTTCTGTACGTACCATTTTTCAACCAGGGCCGGATTCCGATCGGCTCGCTCGGCACCTACGTGCAGAGGTTCCGCTTTAATGATCCCGTTTTTGCAACGCTCGAGCGAATGACGGCTCCACAGGTTGTGGCTGGGCTGGCAGTGCTCGTCGGCTTTCTTACCGCAATCTGGATGAGAAGAAAGTCCGCGGAAGGGTCTTCGGACGCGTTTGCCTGGCCAATTGCAGCATCGCTTTTGTGCGCTCCGGTTGTATATCCATGGTACATGCTGTGGCTGCTGCCGTTCATGAGGTCGACGTCAACGGTGCCGATCATGATTTGGACTTTGAGCATTATTCCTACTTATTATGTCTGGCATCTGCGCATAGTGGGACGGCCGTGGGTAGTTCCGGACTGGATTATGATGCTGGAATACGGATCCGTGGCAGTAGCTGCCGCAATCATCGCTTTCCTCCGGATCAGGCGATCGGCCGCACCACACACGATTTTGGGTATCCAGTAGCGTTTGTGCGCATCCAACATCACGTTCGTTTCACTTCACTGAGGAGGACCCTTCATGACAAAGTCGACCCGTTCCGCGACGATTCTTATGCTCTCCCTGGGGGTGCTGCTCCTTGCGGGCACTTCGCGGGCACAGACGCGTCCCGCCATTGTCGAACAGCTTGCGAAAACCTATGGCCTTGACTCGTTTGGGCAACTGGATGCGATCCGCTATACGTTCAACCTAGAGCTCCCCGATTTGAAGGTGAATCTCTCGCGAACCTGGACTTGGGAGCCGAAGACCGGCCAAGTCACTTACGAGAGTAAAGATAAGGACGGCAAGCCGGTGAAGGTTAGCTATGTCCGGTCTCAGATCAGCAGCGCGCCTGCCAACGTGAAAGACGAAGTTGAGCCGGCGTTCGTCAACGACAATTATTGGTTTATTTTCCCATTCCATGCTTACTGGGACACCAGCGCCATTGTGACAATCAAGGACGTGCAAAAATTGCCGGTGGGAAAGGGTTCGGCGAAGCTGGTGTCGGTGAAATATCCTCCGGAGGTTGGCGGCTACACGCCGGGAGATACGTGGGATCTTTTCCTCGGGTCGGATGGGCGAGTTAAGGAATTCACCTATCATCGCGGTGGACCGAAGAAGCCGAGTCTCCTCTCCACAACTTGGGCGGGCTACAAGAAAGCTGGCCCTCTGCTTGTCTCCACCGACCATCGCGGCATAGCGGACGGCAAGGCGGCCCGAATATTCTTTACGAATGTGGCCGTCAAGCTGACGGGCTCGGACAAGTGGATGGACGCGCAATAGGCGGATCGTCCCGTCAATCGATGTCGTCTATACTGCTTCATCGCGGAATGAAGATTATCTTTAACCGAACGCGGCGAGGTGATGGATCCAGGGCATGACGGAAGATTCGACTCCCCCGATCCTCGGCCATGCGCTGGATCAACCGTCCGCATTTACCCCCGAGAAGTTGATCGACGATGTGCGACGAAGCCGGCAGATACCCACCGGAGTCGTTCCGCCCGTGTGCATCCTGGAGTTCGATGGAGATATCACCGACTGGCTGGTTCGAGATGGGATAGCTAAGCCCTTCGAGCCCTGGGCGTGTTTTCACACCTCGATGTTCACGATGGATCTCGAAGATGTTACTTGCGGAATCATTGCGCGAACCATCGGCGGACCCTACGCGGTACTGATTGCCGAGCAGCTCCAAGCCGCGGGGGCCAAACTCATCATCGGGCTGACCTCCGCCGGCCGCGTGTCTCCCGATTTACCGCTCCCTTGTCTCGTAGTGGCTACCAGCGCGATTCGTGACGAGGGAACTTCTTATCACTACCTGCCGCCAGACAGCGAGGTCGCGTGCAAATCGCCGGTGGTCCTGCTTCTCGAGCGGGAGTTGATCGCCACCGGATGGGCCGTCCGCTCGGGTAAGGTGTGGACGACGGATGCTCCCTACCGCGAAACCAAAGCACAACTCAATAAATGGGCCCGGGAGGGCGCACTCGCGGTCGAGATGCAGGCCGCATCGCTTTTTGCCTTTGGCATCGCTAGGCAAGCTTCCGTAGCCTCGGTTGCCATGGTCAGCAATGCGGTCGATCATGCGGGAGCGCAGTTCGACACCGGCTCACAGGATGATGGCCTCCGAGTTCTCAAGGGGATCGCCCGAGCAGCCCGATCTCTTTTCGCCACTGCGTGATCTGTCCAATCTGCTTCAGTGCCGACTCGATCGAATTACTAAGCTGCCGCCGGGATCGTTGAGCAGGCCTCGTGTGTACCTCAGGGAGGATTTGGAGCATCATATGCGCCATACGCTTCAAAGGAATTTCAGCTATGCAAATCACGATTCGAACTCTGGGCAATAAGAAATCACGCTCTCTTTTTGGAGAGATCTGGCCCATTGTGGCGCTGCTCCCGGCGGCTTCGTTGCTATTCACTGGTTGTCGAAACCCAAACGCTGCTGCTCCTCCACCACCCGCCGAAGTGGAAGTTGCCACCGTGGTGCAAAAAGATGTCCCCATCTATGGCGAGTGGGTCGCCACACTAGATGGCTACGTGAACGCGCAGATCCAGCCTCAAGTGAGTGGTTACATCACCCAGCAAAGCTACAAGGAAGGCTCTTTCGTGCGCAAGGGTCAAACTCTTTTCCGCATTGACCCGCGACCCTTTCAAGCCATACTCGACCAAGCCAAAGCGCAACTCGCGCAAGCCCAGGCCAACCTGGGCAAAACTCAGCTCGATGTCGACCGCGATACTCCGCTGGCCAAGGAGCGCGCCATTGCTCAGAGCCAATTGGACAACGATGTCCAGGCAAACCTCGCTGCGAAAGCGGCAGTAAAAGCTGCCGAGGCTCAAGTGGAACAGGCGGACCTCAACCTCGGCTTCACCAATGTTACATCCCTGGTAGATGGGATCGCGGGAATCGCTCAGGTGCAAATCGGAAATCTTGTCAGTCCAACAGCAGTGCTCACATCGGTCTCGCAGGTGAATCCCATTAAAGCGTACTTCCCGATCAGTGAGCAGGAATACATGCACTTCGCGGAGAGAATTAATTCTCATAACCAACAAGAAGTGCCGTCCGATGCGCCTCCCTTCGACCTTATCCTGGCCGACGGGTCTGTCTATCCTCACAAAGGAACGCTTTTGCTCACCGACCGCCAAATCGATGTGACCACCGGCAGCATCCGCGTTGTTTGCGCTTTTCCCAATCCCAAGAATATTCTCCGGCCCGGCCAGTTTGGCAGAGTGCGGGCGGCCGGTGATGTTCGAAGCGGCGCACTTCTCGTGCCGCAAAGGTCGGTCACGGAACTCCAAGGAAGCTATCAAGTGGCCGTAGTAGGGAACGACAACAAGGTGAGCATCAGACCGGTCAAGGTCGGCGAACGCGTGGATGCGATGTGGATCCTCGAAAGCGGCGTTACGCCAGGGGAACTCGTAATCGTCGAAGGCCTGCAAAAGGTCCGCGACGGTGCGACTGTCAAAGTTAAGCCTCTTTCCTGATATCGCACCGCCCGAGGTTCAAGTTGTCGCCACGTATGTCGGCGCGGATGCGCAAACCATCGAGCAATCCGTGGCAACCCCAATCGAACAGCAGATGAGCGGCGTTGACAATTTGAACTACATGTATTCGCTGAACTCAACGGCAGATGGCGTAATGCGGCTCATCGTGGACTACGACGTCAAGACCAATCCGAATACGGATCTCATCCTCACCCAAATACGAGAAACGCAGGCGGCCTCACAACTTCCGAGCGATGTCACCAATTTTGGCGTCACCGTGCAGAAAACCGTAACGGCCCCCCTGATGCTGATTACGTTGTACTCGCCCAATGGCACCTACGATGCGCAATTCCTGGCTAATTATGCCTACATCAATCTTGCCGATCAGATCACACGCTCGTACGGCATTGGAAGTGTCCAGATCTTCGGGGCGGGCCAGTACGCCATGCGGCTGTGGGTCAAGCCTGACCAATTGGCCAAGCTGGCCATCACGGTTCCGGAGATTGTCACCGCAATCCAGTCACAGAACACCGTCAACCCTGCGGGTCAGGTGGGTAGCGAACCTGTTCCGAAAGGCCAGGAGTATACCTATTCCGTCCGAGCGCAGGGCCGCCTGAGCTCGCCCGAGGAATTCGGAGAGATTGTTGTACGCGAATCCCCTGGCGGAGCAGTCGTGCGGCTGAAGGATGTCGCCCGCGTGGAGCTTGGTGCGCAGAACTACAGCGTTGTGGGTCGCCTGAATGGGAAGCCCGGGGCCATCATCGCCGTGTATCAGTTGCCCGGTTCGAACGCCGTGGAGGCTGCCAACGGGGTCAGAAAACTCTTCGCCGATGTGAAAACTCGCTTGCCGAGCGACATGGACTACGTTCTTTCGCTGGACACTACGCGGGCCGTCACGCAAGGCATGAAGGAAATCGTTCTGACTTTAGTCATTGCGATCATCCTGGTGATCATCGTTGTGTACATCTTTCTCCAAGGATGGCGTGCCACGCTGATCCCGCTGCTTGCTGTCCCCGTCTCTTTAGTCGGCACATTCATGTTTTTTCCGCTCTTCGGATTCTCCGTCAACACCCTCTCGTTGTTTGGACTCGTGCTTGCCATTGGCTTGGTCGTTGATGACGCCATCGTCGTCGTTGAAGCCGTTGAACGCCACATCGAGGAAGGTCTTGCGCCCAAAGCAGCTGCGCTCAAAGCTATGGAAGAGATTTCCGGGCCGGTGGTCGGCATCGCTCTGGTCCTTTCGGCAGTTTTCATTCCCACAGCCTTCATACCCGGCATCACCGGCCGCCTGTATCAGCAATTCGCTGTGACGATCGCCATTTCCGTAATTCTCTCTGCGTTCAACGCTCTGACACTGAGTCCAGCCCTTGCCGCTTTATTGCTGCGGCCGAGAACTTCCACTGGCGGACTTCTCAAAGCCTTTTTCAGGTGGTTTAACCACGCCTTTGCCAATGCGACTAACGCGTATGTTCGAATGTGCGGCGTCCTTATTCGGAAGAGTGCGATCGCGCTAATCCTGCTGGCCGCTTTTGGTGCTGCTGCCGGCTGGTTTGGAAGCAAAGTTCCTTCCAGCTTTTTGCCCGACGAAGACCAGGGTTATCTGTACATCAATTTGCAGCTCCCCAGCGCCGCCTCTCTTCAACGCACCGACGAAGTCGCTAGAAAAATCGAAAGCGCTTTGGCCGACACGCCAGGCGTTCAATACACGACCAGCGTTGTTGGTTTCAGCCTACTTAGCTTCGTGCGTACCAGTTACAACGCCTTCTTTTTCGTGACCTTGAAACCTTGGGACGACCGCAAGGCGCGAGCACAGCAGCTTCAGGCCATCAAGCAGCGCATCAATCAGGAACTGTCCACGATTCCGGAAGGCATTGCTTTTTCCTTTTCGCCTCCCGCCATTCCGGGCGTTGGCACTTCCGGTGGCTTTACGTTTGTCTTGGAAGATCGCGCCGGCAAAGACGTCGGATTTCTTGCCTCGAATCTGCAAACCTTCCTCGCGGCCGCCCGGAAGCGCCCGGAGATTGCTGGACTAAGCACGACGTTTCTGGCCAGCGTACCTCAGCAGTTTGTGAACGTGGACCGCGACAAGGTCATTAAGCAGGGCGTCGCCGTAGGCGACGTCTACAAAACACTGCAGGCGTTCATGGGTGGTCTGTTTATCAACTATTTCAACCGGTTCGGCCGGCAATGGCAGGTTTACATCGAAGCCGAAGGCGACTATCGAACCAGGGCGGAGAACGTCGGCCAGTTCTACGTAAGGAACAATAAGGGCGAGATGGTGCCGCTTGCGACTCTCACGCGATTTGAACCGCGTTCGGGCCCGGAGTTCACCATGCGCTTCAATGAGTACCGTTCGGCGCAGATCAATGGTGCAGCGGCTCCCGGCTACAGTGCCGGCCAAGCGATGGCAGCTCTCGAAGAGGTTTTCTCGCAAACGATGCCCCGCGAAATGGGCTTCGATTACCTGGGGATATCCTTTCAAGAAAAGAAAGCTCAGCAAGGTGTGCCACCAGCCGCCATTTTCGGCTTCTCGCTTCTCTTCGTATTTCTAATCCTGGCGGCCTTGTATGAGAGTTGGTCGCTTCCATTTAGCGTGCTTCTGAGTACACCCGTCGCGGTTTTCGGCGCCTTTTTCATTCTGTGGCTGCGCCGCTCCGTTCTGTCGGCCTTCCTGCCGAGCTATATGGTGCAAATCGAGAGTGATGTGTATTCGCAAATCGGCCTGGTGATGCTCATTGGTTTGGCTGCCAAAAACGCGATTCTCATTGTCGAGTTTGCGAAAGACGAATACGAGCAGGGTAAGCCTTTAGTCGATGCTGCGTTGGAAGGAGCCCGTTTGCGCCTGCGCCCGATCTTGATGACTTCGTTTGCATTCATCCTTGGTTCCGTCCCGCTCTGGACTGCTTCCGGCGCGGGCGCTGTTGCCAGGCAGATCATGGGCACCACCGTCATCGGAGGCATGCTCGCTGCTAGCCTCATCGGAGTGTTTTTCATTCCTGTGATTTTCTACCTCGTGGAAAAGTGGTCTGGTGCGGGGGTGAAACCCGCAGCGGCTCGCTCGCCGAAGCCCACTCCCGCTGAGGGTAACTGATATGAACAAGGCCGTTGCCCTGCTGAGTGCCGTGATCCTGATTTCCGGCTGTGCCGTCGGACCGAATTACAAGAAGCCTGCCGTATCCGTCCCAAACACCTATCGTGGACTGACGCCTGAAGAGGCCACGAAAACTCCGTCCGCCTCCATTGGCGATCAGAAATGGTGGGACATCTTTCAAGACGAACAACTCCGCTCGCTCATTCGTACCGCGCTTCAACAGAATTACGATTTGCGTATCGCCGCATCTCGCATCCTGGAAGCACAGGCGCAACTCGGGATCACCCGCGCCGATCAATTCCCCAACGTCGCTGCCGAAACCGGAATCTCCGATTCACGTTCAGCAAAATCCAAATTCCTTCCGGCTTTTGAAGGCAGCACCGGACACGTCAATCTATCCGCCGCTTGGGAACTCGATTTTTGGGGCAAGTATCGCCGTGTAACCGAGGCCGCGCGCGCGAACCTTCTCGCCAGCGAATCGGCTCGCCAGGAGGTCGTGGTCACCTTGGTGGCTGATGTCTCCCGGGCTTATTTCCAGCTTCGAGCTTTGGACCTAGAGTTGGAAATCTCGAGGCGCACTCTCGCGTCGCGCCATGAATCTCTCCGGCTCACCAGCCTCTTGGCTGACCGCGGTTCCACTTCCATGCTCGATGTGCGTCAGGCGGAACAATTGGTCTACACGGCAGGTGCAGAGATTCCCGCCCTGGAGCAACAAATCGAGCAGCAGGAAAACTTCATCAGCATCTTGCTCGGAAAAAACCCCGATGTGGTTCCCCGCGGACAAAAGCTTACAGAACAGCCTCATCCTCCGGAAGTCCCAGCGGGCCTAACTTCCTCCTTGCTGGAACGCCGGCCCGATATTCGCGAAGCGGAGCAACAATTGATTGCCGCGAACGCCCGGATCGGGGTCGCGAGGGCCGCCTATTTCCCTCAAATTTCACTGAGCGGAAGCGGGGGCTTCCAGACGGCGGCGCTTACCAACCTGTTCAGCGGTCCCTCCGGTACTTGGAACTTTGGCGCAGCGGTCACCCAACCTATCTTTACCGCGGGAAGAATCCGTTCTAATGTTCGCCTGGCGGAAGCGCAGCAGCAGTCGGCCCTGCTTTTCTACCAGCAAACAATTCAAGGTGCCTTCCGCAGCGTATCCGACGCCCTAATCGCATATCGCAAAACAAGAGAATTCCGGTCTCAAGAAGAACTCCTGTTCCAATCCGCGCAGGATTCCGCGCGACTCTCTCACCTGCGCTATAGCGGGGGCGTCACTGGCTATCTCGAGGTTTTGACCAACGAAACCAATGCCTTCTCTGCCGAACTCGGCGTTGTACAGGCCCAACTCAATGAGTTGCTGGCTTTAGTTCAGTTGTACGAAGCACTGGGAGGCGGCTGGCAAGAATGACGCAACATACGGGTGTTGTCCCTGATTCAATTTGACTTGGCTTGCCTACGAGGGTCTTGTGTGGCATCCACGTACTCGGTCGAAGATGGACCGAACCCAGTAATCTGAACAACAACAGGTTCGTCACCGGTCTCTGCGAAGTGATTCCGAGATGGTGGTTCGGTGTAGAAACTACCCGGTGACAGAGCCTTCAGTTTCGCCTCGTCAAACTTATCACCGTAGCCGATATGCCATGTGCCGGAGATTACGGTCGCAACCCTGTCGTCACGATGGGAGTGGGCAGCGATGCGCGTATGTGCCGGGACGCGAAGCATGATGGTATATACGGCCGCTTGGTCTGGATTGCCCTTCAGAACAACGGTCTGGATTCCGCCAACGCCTGAGCTTCCCGTGCCCGGATTGCCCACTTGCGGGAACTTGTACTCTGTAGGAGTGAGTCGTTCTTCGTTTGCGCCGCCGTCAGCACTGTTTGCAACTGCATGAGCAACCAGCGGACCATCAAGGAATTTACGAATCAGCGCCACTGTGTAAGCCGGTCGTTCTTCCATCAGCCAATGTCCTGAGCCTGCGACGACCTCTTCCTGTACGTTCGTCGCTACATGACGCATGATCACAGCCTGGAGGGAACCAAAGGACTGTTCTCCACCCACCGCCATTACGGGCATCGTCAGCTTCGTTTGTTCGAAGACCTTGTTGTCTTTGGCATCCTGGGAGAACGCGGCAAACTGCGCGAACCCCGCCCGCATTCCACCTGGTTGTGCGTAAGTGGCGGCAAAGAAATTTCTAGTGGCCTCGTCAGGCTTACCTGGGTCGGCGGTAAAGTCGTTCCAAATCCTGTCAAAGTAAATACGCTCGCGATCGTTCCAGGGATCAATTCCAGGAATTGGCGCGTCCATAACTACCAGCCGCTCAACCTTATCGGGGTAAATCGCGGCGTAGGCGTATGCGACCATGTTGCCGATGTCGTGAGCAACAACAAAGGTCTTGTCGTATCCCAACGAGGTCACAACGGCGCGAATATCCTTTGCCTGAGTCTTTTTGTCGTAGCCGCCAGCAGGTTTGGAGGAGCGCCCAATGCCCCGGAGATCCGGCACCACTACCGTATGGTCCTTCATGAGATCTGCGGCCAGAGGAGCCCACGAATCGCTATTTTCTGCGTACCCATGGATGAGCACCACTACGGGCCCGCTTCCGCCCGAACGCACAAAAATGTCTGCCCCTTCCGGGCTGTGTATGGTTCTTTGTTGAAAGCTAGAGGGCAAGGAAGGGGGAGTTTGGCTTGAAACTGTTGTCACTGCAAAAAGGGCTACGGCGAGGAAACGTAGAATCATCGATATCTCCATACACGAAAACAATCGGTTTGTTCGGGATTACACGAATTGAACTGCATTTGGCATTCAAAGATTGTAGACCACAGTGGCATTTTCTCCGAATTTGTGACGATCTGGCCGAGCGATTCAGATCAGAGCCTCTCGACTCAAACCGATCAGTAACGGGAAGTCGGCTTGTAGGAAGTGATCTCCGTGCTTGGCATCAGTTCTCGACGGATTACGGAGAACTTAGAAACAATTCGCTTGCCCGATTAAGCGGAACTCGACCTGCAACCGCCCCGTTTTGACAACCGCTGCTTCTTAAATCTGTTCGTCCCC
>WNFO01005116.1_pt1 | contig 11417 bp, 10 predicted proteins | sample 5400251 | NCBI WGS metagenome assembly WNFO01 (sample SAMN13153354, study PRJNA577476) | soil metagenome | isolation source: 100 cm saprolite under Madrone tree | place: USA:California | collected 2016-06-14 | reverse complement strand
CGCCACCTCCGAGTTGTACCGACTCTATGCTGCTTCGTTGCGTCTATATTGGCATTAGTGAGGCACAGTTGTAGTCGAACTTCGCAAGTTGAACATCGCTTTCGCATCCGCCCCTGTTCACCCCTTGATCGACAGGAAAAAAGTAAGAAAACAAGGCTTTACCGTAATAATTCGCGCTAGCTGAATCTAATACTTCCGATTCATGCAGGGAACCTGCCAGTAACTCCACGGAGACTCACGCATCATACACAACCTGATATTTGACATCCTTGGGCTGAATTAGTTGCGGCTCAAGATGCTGGTACGTAACTTTGTTCGTGCCTCAACTCAGTCTTATGTTGATATGCACCAGCACGGGCCTTGCAATCTATATGCTCGCCAGAGTAAGTAGATTGACATTTCTTGTGCAAGTTACAGTAATTAGGCTCGCCTGTTAGACCCCACCTAAGCCACCTCACCTAAGCCCACTGACCATGGCTTTGGTCGGAAAAGCCGATCAGACCTTTCCAGAATTAGAACAGCTGCTAGCCACGATACGGTGTATTCTGGTTCTGCATTGTCATGGTAATGTTGCCCTCTCGTCGTACCTGCACGGCAAGAGTAATTCAAATTCAATACAGTGGCGATCACAGCCTGAATTGTTCTGTTTGAACCTCGTATGCCTACCTGCAGAGGGACCCCGAGGGAGAAGAATCGGTGGCTATTAAATGTCGCCGCTCTATTCTATTGACCACGGATCCCTCGCCAAACACCGTTCTCAGGTCACGACGTCGCAACCTCGCCCGTGAAAACCGTGGCTGGACCTGATTTTCACTTCTTGTGGGGTTCTGAACTTTATAACTTTCCTGGTTCCCCCACGCACTCTTCCACCCCGCTTTCGACCGCAATTATGTTTGCAATCTCGCCTTCATATCACATCCACACTCTTTTACTTTTCACCAAATCAGATGTGAAAACCGTCATCCCCCCAGTCGTGAGTGATGCCTGAGTTCCTTTTTCTTTCTTGTCCATTATTGACCAGCTGCGCCGCCCCGTTTTTATAACGTTAGATTCTTTTCGCCGCGGCGGCCGGTCCGTCGTGTAGTCTCTCCCGTCTCCCCCACGCGCTGCTCTGGTTGTGGGTGCATGCTTTGCAGTCAGCGCTCGCGAATCAGACGCTCCCACATTCATTCGAAGAAGACATCCTCAATCATCCGGACCGACCTCTTCCCGCAGGTCGCCTTTCTCTTCGAACCGCGCGCACTCTACGCTGGATGATAATCCCAATATGTCTTCTGTTGTCTGCGGCTTATGGCCCGATGACGATTCTTGCCAGTTTATGTGGATCATTGTACATGCTGGTTTACAATGATGCGGGTGGGGCGCGTGCCCATTGGCTGGTTCGAAGCACGCTGAACGCAATCGGATATGGCACTGTGGAGGTCGGTGCAACTCTTGTTATCTGTACGTCCTCATCTGTGATTGGCCAGAACCACTTGAGGGCCTAATTTTTGGCTGCCGCTTCTCTTTCGGGTGTGCCCAGCTGGCCAAAAAGAAAGTGATATCGACAGTACAACATGTATTGCTATTATGCTGAGCGTAGGAATCATTTTGACAACGATTCACACGCAAGACTACAAAGATACGCCAGGCGACGCCGCAGCTGGACGCATTACGCTCCCCATTGCTCACCCTGCGTTGTCCCGCGCCGTCACAGCCGTTCTTCTGATCGTATGGTCATGGGGTATTTCTCGGACATGGCGGCTGGACGATATCACAGCTGCCTTCATGGGTGTCCTAGCCTTGATGGTCGGGGTGAACTTCGTCGCTCGGACGGATGTGCGTGCAGATGTCGTTTCCCTTCACTTGTATAATGTGAGTTTTCACAGCCCGTGGTTGCCTGAACGTCTGCTCATGCGATCCTTGCCAGGTTTGGCTTTGTGCAACATATGTGCTACCTGTATATTATAGGTTGGGCTTAGTTTCATGAAGCTTTTTTTGTGGGGTCTAGTCCGACGAATAGTTTCGGCACCGATCTGTTGATGGACAATTTCTGTAGATGGACTTCTGACCTCAATTTTCGTGTTGCCAGAGTAGTATGCTGCCCGTCAGAGTTTTACGAATCATGTAAATATTCTCTGGAATTGGGTAAGGTATACTCGTTTTATATTAATACGAAAAGTGACTGGGGGTGACTGCCGCGGTGTATGAGGGCGAAGTCACCATTTTTGTCTAGACCTCCGTTTTTGCGCTTAGGCTCTCGAGCTCGTTCTTCAAGCTTCACGGCCCAGATCTATACTGTACGACCCGGACGACCACAGAAATTTTAAGGCCCCAAACGAGCAAACACGAATTTTTTTCCCATTAGCAGTTTACATTCGGCTATTCGGCTACAATATCGTGCCAAAAAGTTCCAATAGCCGAATGTAAAGTGCTGATGGAAAAAATCGTGTTGCTTGTTTGGGGCCTAATGAGGGCGGAAAGTCAAACTTCACAGTCGTCCTCGACAAGAGTCCCACAGGGCGTATCCATAACAGAACGGGCATCCTCGACTACTACGAGTCAGATTGGGCGTTGGGCTATCTGTTCCGAAACATACATACAGACGACCCAGGTGAACCCACACTCGATATCACCGCAGAGATACTTGAGTCAGAGAACGTAGAGGCTGGAGGTCTCATCAGTAATAGGCATTTTAGTTTCCAGGGGTTTTTGAACCCTGGTAACCGCTAAAACCAAAGAAAACCAAGAAACTCCGAAACCTAGACTTGTCCCCTTTTTTGGAAACCCGTTATAGGGGTGAGCTACAGTACCTCAAAATTTGTAAAACCAATAAAATTTGAAAAACGTACGAAACTATAACAAAATCATAGCTTTCATTTCTTTCTTGTGAACTATTTTGTTACATGTCCTGTATTTAGTCTAGATTTGAGCACCAGGTTTTCTGGTTTTGGAGTTTTGGGGTTTCCTGAAACCTGGAAACGGATAGAAACCAGGAAAACCCCGGAACTAATTTGCCATTGTGCTGCTGATGCTCTACGAGCCCTATTTATGGGGGATGCGATACGTCTGCATGACACGCGCTCTTCTCGATGCGGATGTCCATTTGACCAAGGAAGAGGTGGTTCTCGGGGTAATCCTTAGCGAAGTCAAGGCAGCCGCGATTGCGCAAGGACCGGGCGTGCCGCATGAAGTTGCATGCTGAGACATTGGTGCGCGACATACGTTCGCGGATCGTCCCGGCAGAAGAGCGCCAGCGGACGGAAAACGAATTCCGAGTTGGTCTACAGAACGCGTGGGCAGCGGGGGGCTGGGCTCAGCACAACCTTGGAACAGGGAACACATCAAGAACCTTTCCCTTTTCGTACTTGGGGTCATTTTGGACTGCCTTAAGCAGCTTGGTTCACTACCCAATTCCTGGGTTGGAGGAGGCTGTATAAGTATTTGACAATCCGCCCACAATCGCCTATAATGAGGCCGTGTCGAATCGAATTAATGCGGTCTTTGTACGTAGACAGATTCTGTCTCACAGGCGCCCAAAACAAAAGTCCAATCGCAGTAATATGACCACACGCCACCATTGAAACAGGACGGAGATATACTCACCAGTAGTGTGGCAGACGGGAATGTGATCGGTCTTTGGGATTGATGGGACCAAGTGGCGCGTAGAACGAACTGAACTAGCAGCCAGAGATTGTTGCCAATCTCGCGTAGATGAGAAGGGAGGAGATCGTGGAATTGAGTTTAAGAAAACTGAGTTGAGAATAAGTTGGCAATCTGTAATCCACCACTGGGAACTGAATCATCGTAAGTTGACACGCTAACATGGTTCATGAACAACAGGATGATTCAATACACGGCGGACTCGGAAATCACAGGGCATTTTTATGTACATGTGTACCGTCACTAATCGTATAAGGGTATGCGTAAAAAACAATATATTAATGGTAAGTTTCGTAGTCGATAAAAAGGGAACCGCCGAGTCAAAGGGACGAGCTGCAGTTGAAAGAGGAAAATGCGGAAGCGGACGTCTAGAAAGCAATGAAAGCGGTGTCAGATAGATATGAGTGGTTTGCAGTGCGATTGAACTCACCGTATATGATGCATCCTAATCCAAAGCATGAGCGCAGACTAAAATAAGTCCGAATTAAGAAAATAGTAGAAGCGTGCGAGAATTAGTCAAAATTCCATCAACTACTTCCCTAGTTCTGGGCTTCAAGCTTAAACATCAACCTCATGATCGACAACCATGCGAGCGAGTTCACCCGCTTTCGACGCCAGATGTAATGGAGTCTGGCCGTCCTTGTCCTGGGCTGACATATCCGCACCATGTTTGATAAGCATGTGAGCGATTTCTGGATGACTCATTTTCAGCCTTCTGGAATATGGTCCTTTCCGTTGAAACACCAGATGTAATGGAGTCTGGCGGTCCTTGTTCCGGGCCGACACATCCGCGCCACGATCGATAAGCATGCGAGCGACGTCCAGTTGCCCCGCTTGCGACACCAGATGTAATGGAGTCTGGCCATCCTTGTTCTGGGCCGACACATCCGCACCGCGCTCGATAAGCATGCAAGCGACGTCCAGTTGCCACGCTTGCAACGCCAGGTGTAATGGAGTCTGGCCATCCTTGTTCTGGATCGACACATCCGCGCCACACTCGATAAGCATGCGAGCAACGTCCGGTTCCTCCGATTCCAGCGCCAGATGTAATGGAGTCTGGCCGTCCTTGTTCTGGGCCGGCACATCCGCGCCATGCTCGATGAGCATGCGAGCGACGTCCAGTTCCCCCACTTCCGACGCCTGATGTAATGGAGTCTCGCCGTACTTGTTCTGAGCTGACACATCCGCGCCACGCTCGACAAGCATGCGAGCGACGACCAGTTTCCCCGCTTGCGAGGCCAGATGTAATGGAGTCTGGCCGTCCTTGTTCTGGGCTGACACATCCACACCACGCTCGATAAGTATGCGGGCAACGCCCGGCTCCCAAGTTTCCGACGCCAGATGTAATGGAGTCTGGCCGTCCTTATTCTGGGCCGACACATCCGCGCCAAGCTCAATAAGCATGCGGGCGACGTCGAGTTGCCCTGCATGCGACGCCAGATGTAATGGAGTCCGGCCGTCCTTGTTCTGGGCTGACACATCCGCGCCCCGCTCAATAAGTATGCGAGTGACGTCCAGTTGCCCCGCATGCGATGCCCAATGTAATGGAGTCTGGCCGTCCTTATTTTGGGCTGACGCATCCGCGCCACGCTCGATAAGCATACGAGCGACGTCCAGTAGCCCCGCATGCGACGCCCAATGTAATGGAGTCTGGCCGTCCTTATTTTGAGCCGACACATCCGCGCCACGCTCGATAAGCATGCGAGCGATGTGCAGTTGCCTTGCTCGCAACGCCCAATGTAATGGAGTCTGGCCGTCCTTGTTCTGGGCTGACACATCCGCGCCACGCTCGATGAGCATGCAAGCGACATCCAGTTGCCCCACTCGCGATGCTAGATGTAATGGAGTCTGGCCACCCTTATTCTGGGCCGACACATCCGCGCCACGCTCGATGAGCATGCGAGCGACGTCCAGTTTCTGGGCCGACACGTCCGCGCCATGCTCTGTGAGCATGTGAGCAACGTCCACTTTCTGTGCCAACACGTCCGCGCCACGCTCGATAAGTATGCGAACGACGTCCGGTTGCCCCACTAGCAACGCCCAATGCAATGGAGTCTGGCCGTCCTTGTTCTGAGCCGACACATCCGCGCCACGCTCGATAAGCATGTGAGCAACGTCCAGTTGCCCCGCTTCAGACGCCAGATGTAATGGAGTCCGGCCGTTCTTGTCCTGGGCTGACACATCCGCATTGCGTTCGAGAAGGAAGTGAACAACGTCCACGTGTCTGTTTTCTAATGCCAGATGTAGTGGCGTTGCATTGCCGGTGAAGTTTCGAGGATGCACTTGCTGGGAGTGGTCGAGAACGAGGAATTCTACGATAGAACGTAAGCCCCAAGCAGCCGCATAATGCAAAGGGGTTCCGCAGAGTGGCAACGGCCTTTCGCCTCGTCCGACACAATACCGGTAAAGAATGACTGGCGTGTGTATCCAGACACAGACCGCAAGGTGTGGTTTGCTTGGGTTGAATAGTTCTTTCGTCCCATCCTCCACTTTTCGCGACACAACCTCCAAACGAGCATGGTCAACCCAATACTCCGCAGCATATCTAGCGAGAGGATATTTTCCTAGACTGCTGGTGACGAGATCCTTGTCGAGGTGTAGCAGAATTCCCAAACATGCTTGTGCCGCGATGGTATGAGCAGATGACTCGGATACATGATAACGGCAGAGATTAATGTCCTTTGCTTTAAGGCGGGCCGATGTCAAGAACTCCCTGACGGAGAAGTGAGAGAACTGTACGATTTTGCGGGTATCATAATATTCATCATCGATGATGGAAAAAAAACTGGGGCATATAGACTGAACCGCGTGTATTGGATCATCCAGGCGCCAACCCTCGCGAAATTTCGGAATTGGTCTTGCCTCGAAATCGAACGCAAGTAATTCAGCGAGTTCCTCGACATAAAGTGGGCGGACAGCCACTGTGACGAATTGAAAAAGGCGATTGGCAAATTCCCACACTGCCTCATTGATCTCTCGCAAGGTACGCTCATATGTCTTGTCGAGCGTGTCTGGCATATCGACTAATGCATGTCGGATACGTGCTGGGATGCAGCCGCATATATAGACCAGCTGACAATACACCCAACGGAACCTATACCTTAGAAATGAGCAAGTAGGTCAACAATTCAGTACTGACGCCTTACATTCCGTCAGCCTTTCTTATGAGGACGTCGATGACAAGTTGCTTGTCCTCCGCTTTCCACCTTTTGTTATTAGGATCCGTGTTAATCACTGACTTGATGTATTCTTCGATGTCATGTTTTTGCCCGTTCTCGTCGTGCAAGGAGAGTGTGTGGGAAGCTAAAGTATCGAGGACATCCTTGATGTCCACTTCTGGTCGGCTAGTGACGCATACGCGGAGATCCGGAATCTTTGATTTTATAAGCTCCTCGATGAGGTTTAGGACGTCGATGCGAGGGGATGGGATGGCAGATGTGTTTGGACATTCATCCAAAGCATCTACAATTAAATATACGGGGGCTTGTCCAGAGAGTTTAAGCAAGTCCTTTAAACATTCCGCAAGTGCATCGTCGCCGGGATATCGTGAACCATTGGCATGTTCGGAGTAGAACTCGTAAATAATATCATAGTAGGCATCAGATTGATGACAAAGTTGGGCCAGGAGGGACGAAAGAAGTCCGCGCAGGTCCTTTTTTTGATCGTCCTTAAAATCGCAGTAGAAGAACGCCAGTGACGCGAGTCCCGCTTTCCGCATGGCATCAATATCCTCGATAATCGTAGAGCTAGCAAAAATGATAAGCTCAAGTTGGCGGTATCAAAAGTTTGACATGCCTAAGCACGCTCTTTCCAGCACCCGCTACGAAAAAGATTGACTAAAGAGCGCATGACCTAAGCGCTGACGTACGTTTTCCACACACCCATAGAAGGGAACCCGGTGCCTCGGTCCGTTTCCATTCTGCAAGTGTATTGCTTTGAACGAACCATGCCGCGGACCCGTTGTGGCGTGACTTGCGGGCTATGTTATAGTTCTTCCAGGGGTCGGGCGGTGACAGCCAACTTTGAATATTCTTCTCCAGCTTGTTGCCTGCCAGACAGTCTCAGCGATTCCGGTCAGCAATCGCTGCATCAAAGAATGACTGACGTTTGAACTTGTTCAAGTCGCTTGCAAGTTGCTGCATGAGATCTAATCCTCGGTCGGTCACACAGTTGATTCATTGTGGCCCACAGAACTTACTGAGCGCGTCCCAGACACGGTCGGCCGATACCTTGCCATCTAATGGGCAAAATGTTCAATACCGAATGAATACCGAATGACAAAGCGTAGTGGATTATCTCACCTTCCATTACCACTCTCATATTCTCGAAAAGACCACAGACGACTTCGAGAGTTTGCGCTGTAGTCATCCGAGCCTCATCCTCCGTGAGTCGACCCAGTCTCCCGAGTACCGCCTCGATGTCCTTCTCTCCAAGGATCTTTTTCTTGACAAGTGTTTCTGCGTCGCATAGTTAGAGTAATATAATGTCTCACCTGTCACGAACTCACTGAATTTCCCTTGTTGTTGTATCTGCTTGGTGACCAACGCGAGGGTGGAGAGTAATTCCACGAGTATCTTGACAATCATGTCAGTAATCCCGACTGTAAGAGGGATCCTGGTATAGACGTCGAGGCGATTCAAAAAGTGTTCAATCGACTCAAGTAAAGTGGCCAATGCGTCGTAATCGTCAAGGACGCCGTTGACCGCCTAATACGCTTGAATGTAAGGAAGATGCACACTTAGGGACGAATGAAAGGCACATACAGAGAGTAGGATACCGAGGCCTATGTGTATTGCCTTCATAGGTGGAAGAGACTAGAGAATGAGGGTCAGGGACAATGAAACCCAATCAGCGCCTATGGACTTACCAGGCCATGATCCTGACCGCCGAAATTGACAATGGAGGAAAGTTTGTATAAAACCGATAGGACATTTTTGAGGGGATTCAGGACTTTGTCCTTTCCCCGGATTCTGCTGAAGGATTCCGTTTGTTCACGAAGAACGGCGGTAACGGACTCGACAGAGTCACAATTCTGGAGCTTCTCGGCGAGTGGATGATTGGCTAACTTCTTATCTGTCTGCTCTTCATAGTCACGAAAGGCAGCCTCGAAGAGCACCTGAAAGCGAGACGACCCTGGCTGGTCACTCATGTCGGAAGGGAGAAATGTGGGATTGGGAAGGAGAGTTAATTTGTTGGGGGGGAATGATGGAGTGTGTGGGGGATGCGGTAATAGAGGGCTCCAAGTACACCACTATGTGGCTGTTGTTGAACGCTGAGATCAGCCCTGTTGATTTTCGCGAGTATCTTCACCGTGTTTACTATAAGCGCAAGAATGAGATTTTTCAACGATATGGATCAGGATGCTACTACGGTACTATACCATAGAGAAAGAAATATGAACTTTGTTGCCGTCACGGTCACTGGAGCCTCCGAGTGTGGTGTGGATGGACAGGCGCTGGCAAAGTTGCTCCGAGTCCGAGGAGATACCGTGACTGCTTAGATTTGACGTTTGCGGCGCTGTTTTGCATGATTTTACTAATTTCCCCATCAAGTTGTACTGTGTCTCAACTGCGACCGTACAGCAGAGACTTCCGCTTCCGACACTAGTACTCCAATCCTTGCTTTTCAATCTTCCCCTTCGATAATTAATTCTTCATGATGCCCTCTCATTCGGACGGTGAACCCCGGATTCTCATCCTCGGCTTAACCCTCTACCATGACTCCTGCGCTGCTGAATCGCCTTCCTCCATGCCAAACAGCCAGGAAACCTCTACCTCAGCTTGTGTATCAAGTGATAATAGCTCGAGTCAAATGCAACACAGGGTCGACCTGACCGATCAGCGCATCAGCGCTCAGTCGAGGGTGCTATCCAGACTCCAACACCGGAAAAGCCGTAAGACTGCCGTAAGATGTGATCGCGTGACCAACCACTTGGAGGGTCCGAGTCTCACAGTCGTCACCGCGTCACCAACAAAGCTCGGCTCCCTCTAGAAAGCTTTTATGCTGGATCTGGTTAATTTGTTCAGCAAGTCCTACAACTTACTGAACAGGTTAATCGATGCCGCCAAGTCAATGCACGTCGCTCGTCACCTTATCTCAGCAGCTTTTCGCTTTTTATTGGCGAGCCAGTGCCGACTGAAACGAGTTGGGAACCCAAAAAAAAGGCGCCAAACAAGATCGTGCCATCTGCCCACTACCTCCCATGTGTCACGCCTGCAGTACTCCTATGCGATCATCCCCACTATCCTTCGAGAGTAAATCCCGCCGTTCACCCAATTCCAGAATGCCAAGGCTGAGTTGAGTTCTTCGCCGCCGATCGCCGTGCTGCTTAGCAAAAATACCTTCTTTTGGGGTATATATCGCGTGTGCGTAGTACCCAATTCAATGAGTACTACTGACGTCGTGCAGCGGGTCCCTGGGCTTGATCATCGTCATGAATTAGTGCCATTTGCATGGTACTGGTTCACGACGATGACCAGGCATGCACCGCCAAGGACTGTATGCTCACTTATGCGATCAACGTCGATCCCATCACTCCTGTTCCCGCTAGATATTCTCCGGCCGACCGAGTGCATTGGAAGGTCCACCTCACTGACACCTTGTACCTCATTACTGTAACTCTGTAAGTGATCCGCATGAGCTTCGGCTTCTTCGAATGCTAATGATTCTTGTTGTAATCGAACAATTGAGAACGGCAATGATGGCCAAAGGGTCTAATCTACTCACTTACTTATTTCAGAGCGAAAACAAGTTGATGATAGCTAACCATCCCTAACCTATCAAAAGGGCCAACATGGAGTGATGTGATCGAGGGGAGTTCTTTGTACTCAATGCGAAGCGAAAACCACTCCTAGTACCATTGTGGACGTGATTTTGATTTGATATATATACTGGTCCGGGAGCGTAGCTGCTGCGGACGAGTCCAGAACACGCAGAAAGTTTTGATGAGATGGAATGGCTTTCAGGGAGGTAGAATATTTGAACGGGGAAGATCTTCGGGAATGAACAAACCTTGCTCGCACCTTGTTTAAAAACTACATCATACTGTCTGTCATTGGATCCAGCTTCCATCAAGCGTGGCTCGTAATCCAATCTAGCACCCATGTTCTTCAAAAATGTGGTATCGAGCCATCTGATGGCTCGATACCACATTTTTGTTGAAGAATCGGAGGGAATCTAATACTGCCTATCAAAGATAAGGGCTGATGGAGCCCAGTATCGTCATCAGTGACAACCTCAACTCACAAGAACAATACACGACTCCTTTCGCGCACCAATACCGATGCAGACACCTCACGATGATGCTTTTGCGCAGATACTCTCGCGCATACTGTCCCAACCAAACTCAGATCAGATAACAATCCACGTGACCTCCCAAGTCCAATTCATCGACTTTGACAGGGGCAGCAGCAGAATTTACAGTAACCATGTCCCCCGCTCGCGTAGCCGGAATAGCCGACTTTCAGTCGCAATATGTGTGCATCGACGATGTCACCACGCGGGTCACTGTTCTTCACCAACACAAGGGCCAGGAACCAATGGCGCAATTGGTGGCCTTCGACTACGCGAGTGAAGAAACGCCGCTCGCTGCCTTCGGCTGCAATACGGCAAAATCTCGCGTGATAACCGAATTGCATCCCGTGGCCATAATCGCTCGGAACACTACGGGATGGCATTACGCTAATACTGTACCTTTCGCAACTCCCTCACCGTGTGAGAGCGCACGATTCTTACAGAACCTTTCTCGGAGCGCTCGCGCGTTTTGTTCTGGTGTG
>WNFO01005715.1_pt1 | contig 11418 bp, 13 predicted proteins | sample 5400251 | NCBI WGS metagenome assembly WNFO01 (sample SAMN13153354, study PRJNA577476) | soil metagenome | isolation source: 100 cm saprolite under Madrone tree | place: USA:California | collected 2016-06-14 | reverse complement strand
TGGGCCTGCACGTTACGCGGCAGGCCAGGCGCCTTGCGAGGCGCCTTGCGTCCCATAACGCGGGACGCCCGCCTCCCGGCGCTCCACCGTGGCGATTTTGGGCTCCGGTCCCGCGCTTCCCTCACCAGACTTGCGTCCAGATCGGTTACAGCGAGCTCCTCGCGTCCGGGTCGTAGTGCCCGGCTGGCGGGGTCCCGTGCCTCCCGGGACAGCGGTTATGAGTCGCCGCCGCAGGACGCCACGCCTCGCTCCGTCCTCAGGATGCCTCCGGAGCACGCCCTTCGATGAGCGAGGCTGGCAATCTATGTAGTGGCACTTCAACAAGTAGTCAATGAGATATTTCGTATGTAGTCATAACCACGAAAAGGATAAATGAATCAACGCAGTCGGCTATCGTCAAACGCCGCCGACCGGCGGCGGCATGTCGGCCGGATCCAGTAACGCACCCTGCCAACGAAGAATCTTCCGCACGTCCGCCGCCTCGACCCAACCCTCTCGTGCGTAGCACGCCGCAGCGACGCCGGCTGCGTGTCCGGTCGCAAAGGCAGTGCCCATAACGCGCAGCGATGCGCCGGCCTGCCGATCGCCGTCCGCCGTGCGGCCGGCCGCAAACAGATTCGGCGTATCGATACTCATCAGGCAACTCAGCGGGATGTCGTAGGTGCCGCGTTGCGGCGGATAGATGAAGCTGCTCTCGAAACTTTTGCGGTCGTGCCACTCGACGCCCCAGGCGCCGAGCGCGATGCAGTCTTCGTTCCGCCGGCCTTGCGTGACGTCCTGCCACGTGAGCTGGCGAATGCTGTTGATGTGCCGGCTCTCCCGCGTGCCGAATTGCGGGCCGGTGGATACGAGATAGGCATGCTCCCAGCCCGGAAGCCCCCGCAAGATTTCGAGATACGTCCAAGCCTGGACGCGGCCTGCGACCTCCGCACGCGTGATGCTATGCACGTCGCGAGGGTCGTAATCCTCGCTCGCGAGATAGGCCACGACGTCGCCCGATATAGGAAGTCGCGCGATCACGCTTTTGTCCTTGCTGATGGGGGAAACACCTCGCGCTTTGGCTTGCCCGATCGCGCGCGTGACGATTTCGGCGGATATATCCGCTTGCGGCGAGAGCCCGCCGAAGCGGGTGGCGAGCGTGCCGAGATTGAGCGCGCCGTCGTTGCCGTAGCGGGTCGAGGCACCGGCGAAGGAGGCGAGGTCGCAGTCACCGCTCGCGTCGACGAATGCCTTGGCCTCGAGCGCGTGCTCGCCTGAATGGTCGGCAAAATGGATCCGCGTGACCACGCCTCCCTCTCGATCGGCGCGAAACACGAATGCATGTAACCGCACCTCCACGCCCGCCTCGGTGCAAGCTTCGTCGAGCGCGCGCTTGACGCCTTCGGGATCGAAAACGACGAAGACGCCGCGATGCCTGACCGGAGGCGTGACCGCGCCCCAGCGCCTGAGCTTGGCAAGAACCTCGTCGGCGATTCCGGCGACCGCCTGCCGGGGCTCGTCGGCGAGCGTGTAGAGACCGCAATAGGTGAGAACGCCGCGCATGGTCGCGGCCCCGCCGAGACATCCTGCCGCCTCGATCAATCCGGCGCGGGCGCCCATCCGCGCCGCACCCACGGCGGCAGCGACACCCGCAGAACCTCCGCCCACGACGAGGACGTCATATTGCTCGGGCCGCACGGTTATTCCTCCTCATCCCGGAAGCGGGATGACTTGGTTTGCGCCTCCAGCAGGCCCGTATGTTTGGCCGCGGGGAGTCGAACATTTTCTGTTGCGTGGATTTACCTTTCATGGCCTTGACTAGCGCATCGCGCAGTTTGCTTACGACTGGTTTCGGCGTCTTCGCCGGCAAAGGCTGCAAACCAAGCCGACAACTCCTAGCCTGGCACCCCCGCTTCGGACAGGCACCACGCCGCACGAATTCCTCGCCGCGCGGGAAGGCTCGCGTTTATTTTCGAAGGCGGATACCTGCAATTACCTTCAGGCCAAGTCGACGCGAACAGGCTCAGCGTCTCTTCGCCGCACAAGGCGTCAGGGGGTGGCGGTAGTTAGATACGCGCAGCCTGAGCCGAACGGTAAAAAACGGCGGCAGTGAATTGGGACTTTTTCGTTATCGCCGCTGACCATGCCGGTGCGAGACCGTTTGGTTAATCTGGGTCTGCCAACTTCCCGATCCTCCCAATCGCATTTGAACCAATCGATCGCCAAAGCGACAAATAGTCGGGAGCCATTCCCCGGCGATGGAGCCGGAACTTGGATGGTAAAATTTGGGGGCGCCTTGCACGGACAAAGTGGGCTCTGACTGCGATTTGGTTCGGTGACGGCCGTTTGGGCCGTTGCCGTGCCCGCATTCAGCGACTTTTGCGGCTCACGCGCGGCAGCACGTTGCACGATCTGGCTCTTGGGGAGAATGTCTGTGAGTGGACTGGGTTGCGACCGCGGGGCGGCAAGGATCAGGGCTAATGTGGCGCCGGCGAGGAGATGGATCGCTTCGACGGGTTTGGCTCGAGTCTCGCCTTCACATTGGCTCCGAGTTGCCGGTCTGCTGACAACGTTGATGATTGCTGGCGCCGGGTGGAATCAAACGGAAGCTCGCTCTCCACGCAACGATCCCCCTCGGCGCGTGATTCATGGACCCAATTATCGACCGCCGTATGCGGCCATCGTGGTCGATGACAAGTCAGGCTTCGTGCTGCACGAGGTCAGCGTGGACGAACCACGTCATCCGGCGTCTCTGACGAAAGTTATGACGCTTTATTTGCTTTTCGAGCAGCTTGACGGCGGCAAGCTCAACCTTGACACACCGCTGCCGATCTCCACCCAGGCGGCACTGCAGCCGCCAACCAAGCTTGGCCTCAAGGTCAATCAGACCATCAAGGTTGAGGACGCGATAAAAGGGCTTGTCACCAGATCCGCGAACGACGCCGCGGTTGTTGTCGCTGAAGCCATCGGCGGCAGCGAAGCGGAATTCGCGAAGCTTATGACCTTGAAGGCCAGAGCGCTGGGCATGACGAGTACGACCTATGTCAATGCCTCAGGGTTGCCCGCCGAGGAGCAAATAACGACCGCCCGCGACCAGGCCATTTTGGGTCGCGCCATTCAGCACCGGTTTCCCGGCTACTATCGATATTTTGCAACTCCGAGCTTCCGCTATAAGGGGGCCGAGATGCACAATCACAACGCCCTGCTGGGACAGGTGGAGGGCGCTGACGGGATCAAGACCGGTTACACGGAGGCTTCTGGATACAACTTAGTATCATCGGTCCGCCGTAATGAGAAACACATCGTCGCCGTGATCCTCGGGGGGACCTCAAATGCTGCGCGCGACGCTCGCATGCGCCAACTGATCGAAGATCATATTTGTCTAGCTTCAACACGGCGGACGGCGCCGATCATCGTGGAAGGGAACGGCCAGCGCATCGCAGATGGGGGATGGACGCTCTATTTTGCCGCGCAGGAGCTCAACGATGAGCGCTGGCGCTATCAGTCGCCGTCGCGTATCGCCCGCCTCTACGGTCGTCTCGGTTGGAAGAGCACCGACGCGGAGCTCCATCTGGTTGCGAGCGAGGCCGACAAGTCCGCTTTTGGAGTGCTGCGGACGTTCACAGGCATGTAGCCTAGGCCGGGTGCAAGTCAATCCTTCACCTGCGTCGAGCACCCGCCGCGCGGTTATTTTTACTAATCGTTAACCGTCTCGTGCGCACGGTCACGAGACGGGTCTCGTGGCGCATCGCGCGACCCTCTTGATCACTCCGATGACATTAGGGGGCCACATGACGACGCTCTCACTGGAGCAAGCAGCGCGGCTGACAGGACGCGGCAAGACGATACTCGCTCGCGCAATCTCTGCTCGGCTCTTCGCGGGTAGTAAGGAAGATCGCAGTGATAACAAAGACGAGGCCGAGGCGGCGCGTGTGTACCCGTTCCCAGCTCCTAGGGAAACGACGGCAGAGTTGCGCACCCGTCTGGCCCTCGCGGAGGAGCGGCTATCCGAGTTGAAAGCGATGCTTGAGGACATGCGACGTGACCGCGATGCATGGCGCGAACAAGCGCAGACGCGCCTGCTACCTCCACCTGCGGCACCGATGTCATTGTGGCGCTGGCTGCGTTCGACCGGATGAGACGGCACGGCTTTGAGGTGCGAAGGTTCCCATTGAATTTTGATGGGAGTTAGCCTCGGCCGTGTTACGGATGAAATGGACTCCACTCAAGATCTAGGAGCCGATTGGCTTGACCGTTTGGCCCCCATGATGGCGGTCAAAGAGCAGTTCGCCGGCTTGGAAATTACAGATGACGATGTCGATCGCATACAGGTTGTCGGTGATCTAATCCGCCACATTGAAATAGCCGATAACGAGAGGCGACGACAAGGCGCCTCTCCAGTGATTTGCAAGGTATTCTGGCCGGACTTAGCTCGCGCGGTGAGGCCGGCCAAGCACCAAAAAGGCTGCGCGGAACTAGCCCTCTTTTTCCTGAGACTTGGGGGCGACGCGATGCGTAGTCTCATTGGTTGGTGCCCTGAGACCCGACAGCCGATTGATCTTCAACTTTATGTCGACGACGCGACCTTGGCCCGCATCTGGCCCCACGCAGTGCGCTTTCGTTGTCCGCACTGCGGAGTTAAACATGAGACGAAGGTGGAGCGGCTTGCCTCGAGACCACTCTCGATCGAACACCCCCAAAGGAGAGGCGCGAGGGATCGGCAAGCCGCGGGCCTATTGGCATAAGTAAGCTAACGTCGCTGCAGACACACGAAATCAGGTTTGAGCTTGCAGGCCGTCGCGGTGCTCCGCCGCGCCCCCGAGTAGCGTAATGAACTCGCGCCGTCTATGGGGGCGAGCGCCGTAGCCGGAGTCATGCGTCCAAGGATGCAGGTCTCATTCCTCTCTTATTGTGATGACGTAGCGTTGGCCGCTCTCAAGCTGGACCCTGATACGGAAATGGTTCAGGTAGTCCTTGCGTACGTAAAGGTCCACCAGTGGGCGGTTCCTCACGATGTTGAGTGCAGTTGCGATGACCGCTTCTAGGGTCTCAAGATGTTTAGAGTGGATCGCCATCAGCGTGCCTCTGCCGGCGCTTTCTAGGCGGGAATGATCGCGGGAATGCGGCGACACTCCCGAATGCAGCACGCTCTGCCTCCCACGCGAGGAGATGGCTAAGGAGCCAGGTATATGGAGGCTATTCGACGATTTGCAGGAGCCCTTCGATCGGACGGTGGTGGAGCCCGGTGCGGTTGCGGTGCTGGTCGAATTCGATAAAGAGACACCGTCGTCAGAGGTACGCTGACGTCGCGGTAGTCAGCAACCGCTTTGCCGTTCGACGCCGTGTTTTGGTCCCTTCGTCAATACGTGCGTTCAGTGTGCCGCAAAGTTCCATTTAGCCGCCAAGCCAGACCCGGCAATGACTCTGTGCCGTCGATGACGGCTTCGACACAGACGGGCGAATCGGCCGTTGCGATCGAGACAAATTCAACGGCAGCAAAGCGCAACTCCGAAAGTGTTGGGGACCGTAAGCACTAGGGCGACCGATCCCGGCGGATAGCGGCGACGACCCCGCATCGGGACGCTGGCCCTAAGAGCAAGAGCAAAAATAGGAGGAAAAATCCTGCTCACGCGCTGCGCGACGGAGGTGTCGAAGTTATATCCTTGCGGATCGACTGGCCTGTAATTCACCCGGTAACGAGCCGGCTGCGCACGCCCGGTCGAGGCATTGCGTCAGGTGTATCGAGGAAGTTCGCAATTGCGACGTGTTGTTGTTCGTTAGTGGGGAGGACGAACAGGCGTGTAGCGCTCTCATCGAGGCCGCTGCGGCATTGGCCGCAGGGCGACAGGTGTTCGTCGTCCCGCCTGACATGACGTTCTCTTACTACCCGAATTGCTGAAACTTCTTGGCGCTCGTGAGCGCCATCGCGGTCATTGTGGCGATGCAGGCGGGTGAGACTACGCCCGTCTACTCGGCCAGCATTTCCGGCACGAAGAGTCCGTAATGGTCGTCTTGGCTTGGCAACCCACCAAAGCGCGTAGAGGCCGAGCGGTAGCAGGGCCAGCGGCCAGGCCGGCGGCGGGGCGGGCTCCGCCAGCTCCGGCCAGCAGCAGGTGAACGCGAGCAACTGGTCGGTGGCGGTTGGGCGCCATTTCTCCGACATTGGCTCGCTGGTCTCTGCTTTCTCTGGTGGCGCAGCCGAGAGGCGAGAAGGCGGCTCGGATGGCTCGGTCTCGGCCTGGGGCTGGTCCACCGTCTGGCGGGCGGTAAGGGTGCCCTCGCGACCCCAGAACAGCTCGCTCTTCGGCTTCCCGGGCCGTCCCGGGTACCAGCACTCACGACCATCGACGATACGGTAGGCCCAGTGGCGGCCGTCGCCGGTGACGCGCTGCGGCTCGCACTCGATGAGGTCGCCACCGCGCGCGACGTCACTTAGCGCGCTCGAAATCAGCACTGCGATGAAAGCCCCGGCAGCTCGCCTCCGCACCATGCCGTCCAAGTCGCAGGTGAGCGCGGCCTAATTGGGGCGGGAACTGCCCTAGCGCGCCCGCGCTGGTGCGGTGACACCGCCGTTGCGGCCTGCCTCCCGAAACAGTGATCGGTACTCAGTTGGCGGCCGCGCTCTTACATCTCATGAATCCCATTTCAGTCGCAAAAAATTTCCATTCCAAATCAGTGGGGCGGGACAAAGTTATGATTTCGATTCCGCGTACCCTTCCACATGCTTCGGTTCAGACGCGAACATACGAACCACCACCTTACGCGACCGAACGGTGGCTCGTGATGTTTACGCGGAAGATTTTGTCGTCAACCTCGAGCGGTTCAACGCGAAGCCGTGACTAGCCGAGGCTTCTTGTTTGCTCGGATTTTTCAGAGACCAGTTGCGGCTCTTAACCGGCCGTAAACCATGCTTCGACCATGCTATGCGCATGGCAATCAAGACGCGTCGGTCGGGGCACGACCGGGCGAGACGGTCGCGCTCGTCGAACACTCATCCCCTGGTGACCACATTTCCTGCGCCTCAGCCGTGGGACGCACCCGATCCGCTACCGGTAATGCGACGAGAAATGAAGCTATTGCTTATCGAAACAAGCAGGTTGCGCGACGAGGTCGAACGACTGCGTGCAGTGGAACAGGAAGCGCGGTACCTCTCTGCGTCCGTCGATCAGATTATGAAAAGCCGAGATCAGTGGCGCCGAGAAGCAGAACGCGTTCGCGCGTTGATCGCTCAAGTTACGCCATGGTCACTATTATGGTGGCGTTGTCTAGATACCTTCAGGTCGTGGCGTGGCACGGCGCCCCAGCAGGGTCAAATTTGACGCCCCCTTGAGGCGCGATCGCGGTGTTGAGATTGATGATCAACTCGACAATCGCGAACCACTGCACCGGCAGGTCACTCGGCTTCTCGCCCTAACAGGTGGCATTATCAATCTGTCGCTGCGGCAAGCACGCTGAGCACCGGGAGAGCAATCGCGGAACTTCAAGTCGCGCGTGAAGCAGATGCGCACCTCCCGCAGTCGTGCGCGATCGCAGTCGACGCTGATGCCTTTCGGCGACAATCCGTCATTCGCGCTAGCAAACGCATTGATGATTTGACTAGGTGTGACGCTTAACGGGGCGGTTGGATTGGAATATTGCTCTGGAATTTCCACTTTTTCGCGAGCTCTGCGAACGACATCAAAATATTCGCGTGGTGGTAAGCCCGAGCATGTGCCGTGTTGATCCCATTCATGGTAAATCAGTCTAGGCGCTGGCATTAAATCCAGCATGCTCCTCATAATATTGCGTTCGAGCCTTGGCGGGGGAACTAGACAGGATTCGGGAAACCCGCGTTCATATTGCGGCCATAGCCCGTGCACCACGAAAGAAAAGGGACGCGCCCCGCATTGCTGACGACGAGCGTTGCTAGTAGCAGTCTCACAGAATGACGGTGACCACGACAAAGACAAGACATAGTAGTCAAATTGGCCCGGCGCGTTTTGTCGATGATCTTGGGCATCTGCAACCCCGATAATTAGTCCAAGCACTGCAACAGAAAAGAGTGTCCTCGTCCCAACGAAAAGAGCCATCTTCCACTCCTACGCGAACCAAATCAGCGACTAGAACCGGCGATCGATCGCCTTGATGCTCCGCCGAGCGGTATGCGATCCCCACGTTCTCGCCCTCGACGTAACCAGCTTCGGCCAACCCCTGGCGGAATATAGCCACACGCCGGCGCCTGGCGCCGAGAACCAACGCCAAGATAGCCGATTACCGGCATTGCCGGTTGCTGCGCGCTGCTCAGGTCGCCAGTGCCGGAGTGCCCTTCGAAACGACGGCGATGATACCTCGCCGCATCGACAAGGATGTACCAATTCGTAGAGAAATCGCGGTCTTGCAGCAGCTGAGCGGAGAATTCACCCAACAAAAGCCAATCGCCGACGGCGGTGACTGCATACACCAATGGCCGATTGTGCCGCTCGCTTCGCCGGCGCGGCGCACACAGGTCGTCAATCGGACGGCGTCCGCGTATCGGAAGCCTTTTTCCAGCGCTCCAAGCTTTCAGCGATGATCTTGGTCGACTGCAGGGCTGCTTGGGTAAACGTCGAATATTGGACGACCTCGCGTTGCACACGTGAGGCCTCGCTGTCCAGCATGTTGCTCAAGGTCTGCAGGTCAGTGATGAGTTTGTCGATCTCCTGCACTGAGGTTTCGGTTACTCGCTGCAGCACGGAGTTGACGTTGCTGGCCACCAGCTGGCTGTCGTTCTCTGGCTGGCACCCTGGGTTGCTCACGACGTCGCGGCGCACGAATTCGCGAATTTTCCCCTCAGCTTCCGTTTCCGCGGAATGGTCGTGCTGGCGTTCGGCAGTGTAACCCGCTTTGAGAAATGCCATGGCGTGATCCCCGTTCGGCCCCCCTCGCGCGAGCGCATATCGATCCCCGATAAATATGAGAAATGTGACCCCTTGGCGGCGAGATGGAACTCGTGTGTAGCACTTCCGCGGCCAACAACTTCGTGTCGCCGCGGCCCCGCTGTTGGGCGGTATCGCGCGGCGTAGCCCGCCTCGATGCGGCGGCGAAGCTCGAACGGCTCTATTTCAAGTCGCTGGAATTCGCCTTGGCACTCGCATGTTAGCACTGATGATCAAATCAGAGCCGTGCAGCCATGCGGATTCTGAAGGCAATGATTCTTCGGCCGCGTGCCGACCTAAACTCGAGCCGCTCAGGCCCAGTGCCACCCGTGGTCGGTCGGTTTTCGCCATGCTTTGAATGCGTCAACACAACGCCACCAGAATAGCGACCATGGCGGCACTTCCACTATCAACCCGCGGAGGCGTTCCGCTTCTCGTCGCCAGTGGTCTCGGCTCTCCATGAGCCGGTTGCCGGCGGCCGAAAGGAATTCCTCTGTATTGCGCGCTTGCCGTTTCATTGCACGCAGTTGTTCGACCTCCACGCGCAATACGTTCATCTCGATGAGCAGCAGCTTCAGTTCTCGCCGCATCACCGGTAGCGGATCGGGCGCCTCCCACGGTTGGGGCCCGGGAAATGGGCTCGCAAGGTGATGAGCGTTCGCAGCAGCGGATTGATTCGGCATGGGCAATAACGTGTCAAAGCATAGTTTCCAGGCAGTTAATTGCGACAGCGTTTCGCCAATTCGGAATACGTAACGCCGGCAAATCCCTCTTGAGTCCGATTATGTGAATAAGGGACTGAACAGCCCGATGTATTGCTTGAGCGTGAGACGAAACGGCCATCCTGCTCCCGGGCTTGAATTGAGCAATATGGACTCGAGGCCGTGCGCCAGATCCCTGAGTTCGTCAGGAGTGAACACCCAGCGCCCCTCTTCCGGCTGAATGATGATCCCGGCACGCACCTGCAGGTCGGGACGGACCTCAACACCGAAACTGCGGTAAAGCCGATCCTTGAGGTCGTCGAGATTGTGATCGTCATCACTCATGCGGCGACTCGCGAGTGCGCTTGTCTACTTCAACCCCTGCGCTTGAGCCGCGGAGCACAGCGGATGAACGGCTGGGATCGACGGACGGCCCCGGAGCAGCACGGCCTTTTTCCGCTGTGGCGCCTTCGGAGTGGCCCGTATCCGCCGCCCATTGATCCAATATTCGGGAGTGGTATTCCCCCCAGGCCCGAATAGCTGGCCAGGTAACATTTCATCCGCTTGTTTGGTTCCGCTCGAGCTACCGCTTTCCTTAAGCGCATTATCGGTGTGGCCCGTCTGCTACATACCGCCGCGTAAGTTGCCTGCCCGCTTCCACGATTTAGAGATGTATAGCAGCGCGTATCACTAGAGCCGCTGCGGCAAAGCCATTCAGCCGTTCCCGGGCTGGCTTGGGATCTGCTGCAAGTTTTTCTCGCCCTGAATGCAGCGTGCGTCAGAACGTGAGCCCGGTCCGGAAGACTTCGATCGCATAAAAGGCGAGTTCCGCATCGAGGCAGCGCTGAATGTTGCCAGCCTTCCGGAAGCCATGCTGCTCGCCCGAGAAAAGGAAATAGCCGACCGGATTGCCCTTGCGCCGCAGCGCCTCAACCATGCTCTCTGTCTGGTTTGGCGGCACGACGGCGTCCTCGTCTCCCTGGAAAAAGATCACCGGCTTCGCGATCAGACCCGCGTGATAGAGCGGCGAGCGCTCGCGGTAGCGCGCTTCCTCTTGCGGATACGGTCCGATCAGCCAGTCGAGATAACGCGACTCGAATTTATGGGTGTCGCGCGCGAGCGCGGCGATGTCGCTCACGCCGTAATAGCTAGCCCCACCTTGAAAGAAGTCGCGGAAGGTCAGCGCGGCCAAAGTCGTGTAGCCGCCGGCGCTGCCGCCGCTGATGACGCATCGCTTGGCATCGACCCTCCGCCGGCGCTGCCGCCGCTGATGACGCATCGCTTGGCATCGACCCTCCCTTGCGCCGCGAGGAACCGCGCGCCGGCGACGCAATCGTCGACGTCGATGACGCCCCAATTCAGCCGCCGCCACAAAAGCATTCACCGAAATAACGTTGTATCGGCGGCGGTCAATGCCTGCCACGTCAGTGTCGTTGCGACCCGCAAGGCCGCATCGAGTTCGCCAGCGCGTACTTTGTCGCGGGTGTCAGCGGCCGTGAGCACGAAACGAAGATTGCTCTCGGGTGCGTTGAATCCGGCGATCAGCCGAACGGCGGGGATGCCGTGCGCCGCGAAATTGGCGTGATCGGAATTGGCCATGAGCGGCAAGTGCGTCGCGATCGGCAGATCGGCGCGCGCGGCGACCGCCTTGACCCAGGCATCCAGACGTTCGAAGCCGGACGTGAGCGCGGTCAACCCGTATGCGCCGCCGACGGAGTCGAGATTGATGTTGATGACCATGGACCGCCGCGCGGCGTCGTCCATTCGCTCGAGCCAGATACGCGACCCGATGAGCGCCCATTCCTCCGCGCTGAACAGGCATATTCTCAAACCGCGCGGACATT
>WNFO01013077.1_pt1 | contig 11422 bp, 7 predicted proteins | sample 5400251 | NCBI WGS metagenome assembly WNFO01 (sample SAMN13153354, study PRJNA577476) | soil metagenome | isolation source: 100 cm saprolite under Madrone tree | place: USA:California | collected 2016-06-14 | reverse complement strand
CGAATGCTGCGGCAACTGGACGCCGGACGGAAGGTATTTCGTTTTCCAAGCGTCGCGCGACGGGACGGCAAACTTGTGGGCCCTCCGCGAACGTGGCGGCCTTTTCGTCTCCAACCACGCAGCGCCGGTGCAACTGACGATGGGACCGATGAATGTCGGCGATCCCGTGCCGAGCCGCGATGGCAACAAACTCTTCGCGCAAGGCTGGCAGCCGCGGGGGGAATTGGTTCGCTACGATGCGAAATCCAGGGTATACGTTCCGTACCTTTTGGGAATCTCGGCGATGGGGCTGGACTTCTCGCGCGATGGCCAGTGGGTCGCATACAACGACGGCACCGATGGCTCGATGTGGAGAAGCAAAATCGATGGAACGCAAAAGCTGCAACTGGTTTTCCCGCCGATGTTGGCTTACTTGCCGAGGTGGTCTCCGGATGGCAAGAAGATCGCGTTCTTTGGCCATCCAGTTGGCGAACCGTGGCAAATCTATGCCGTTCCCGCCGAGGGAGGCGCGCCTGAACTGATCTATCGCAACGGGATGAACCTGGCGGACCCCAGTTGGTCGCCAGACGGAAAATCGCTGGCCTTCGGAGAAAATTCACTGAACAACCAGGGGTCAGCCGTATTTGTAATGGACCTGAACACGCGAAAACCGGCCAAGCTGCCCGGGTCCGATGGACTCTATTCTCCCCGTTGGTCCCCCGATGGACGATTCATCGCGGCGATTCCGCTGGATTCGCTGAAGTTGATGCTTTTTGAAATCGCGACGCAGAAATGGACAGAGCTCGCGAGGATATTCGTAGCGTACCCAACATGGTCTCGAGACGGGCGGTATTTGTATTTTAACGGGGCTGCTGACAACCAAGAGGGCTACTACCGCGTGCAAATCACTGACCACAAGCTCGAGCGGCTCTTCAGCATGAAAGGATTCCAGGCGGCGGGAGGAGCGTTCGGAAACTGGACCGGCCTTGGCCCGGACGAGACTCCGCTGTTAGTGCGCGACGCCAGCATCCAGGAAATCTACGTTTTGGATTGGGAGACGCCTTAGCCGAAAGCAACTTGCCTTAATGCTTGTCGGCCTCGGTCAAAGCTAGCACGGCGTAAGCAGTGGCCGCGTCATTCATGAAGAGCGCCGTGTCCGGGCTTAGGTGATGTTCCTTGTTGTTGTTCAAGGAGGAGGACGGCCAGTTACCTTCCGTCTTGCTCTGATTTGCCGCTAGCCACGCGAGCGCGCGCTCGTGTTGGTGATTGTCCCCTTGGGTGCCCGCTAGTTGCAGCGCGAAAGTGATCAAGCCGGTGGCATATCCATCGCTCTTCGTTTCTTGTGGTGTGCCATCGTGCCGTTTCCATTCCCCCGAGAGTGCTGACAAGCTCCAGCCGCCGTCCGGTAGCTGCTTGCTCAGAAGTTCCGTGACGATCGCTTTTTGCTTTTCCGATTCGAGGAGCCCGGGCACTTTCGCCGAAGCCCACAAGAGAACAGCGCGATTGATGGTCGTCTGCGTGGCGCACTCGCGGTTCAAGTATTCACCAAGCAACTTGAAGTTATTTTGAATTTCAGGTTTGGCGCGATAATTTCCGGGAGCCGTGCCTACGGCGAGGGCGGCAAGAATGGCTCCATAAAAGTCGGAGTCGTCCGCTTCCCAAGGCTCATTAGCAAAGCGCAGCCACAGCCATGCGCCTTTCTTGTCTCCTGTGGTTTGCTGTTCCGACCACATGTTGTCGAGTGCGATGCGCGTTTCGTCGCTCAGTTTGCCGTTCTGCGCGTCATTGCTAGCCAGAATCAGCGCATTGAGAACGGATTCCGTGCCGCGAGACTCCACGGTCTTGTACGCGCCGCGATCAGCGTCGCTGTAGAACGGCGCCACTTCTTTCCAAAGCCGCACGCGCTTGGTGACGTTATCCAACAGTCTGCGTTCACTTGCGGAAAGGGCTGTTTCGGCGAGTGGCTTACGAAGAGCGGACCGCGAAAGCGCGTAGGGCACCGCAGTGTGGCAAGACACGCAAAATGTTTCGTGATCACGTGCAGACTTTGGCCATTCCATCCACCAGCTTGCCCTGCGATCGAGATAAGCGGCCGCGGCTTTTTGATCCCAGGAGCTGGCGGTGCTCGATCCTGTGCGCCGCGAGACCGCAAGGCCTCCCACTGCGAGGCACGTGGTCAGCACCGCTATTCGCTGCAAGGCAGCACTCATAGGGATATTCTTCCCGCCTGCAATTTCAGAGCAGGACTCGCACCCAGTTCATGAAGGGCACGGAACTTCAGTCCGCGGGGAAAAGGTTACCACGAACGCTGTCCCGCGCCCCGGACTGTCCGTTCGTTTGGATGTTCCACGGCGGTCGGGCTACACTGTCCAATTGATTTTTCGTGGGAGGGTGCATGCGTGCAGTAGTCACTGGCGGGGCGGGATTTCTGGGGTCGCACCTCTGCGACAAGCTGCTCGCCGAAGGGTGGGATGTGCTGGCGGTGGACAACTTCATCACCGGCGCGAAGGGCAACCTGAGCCATCTCTCGAAGAATAGTAAGTTCAAGTTTCAAAAGGCGGACGTGAGCAAGCCGCTGAAAGTGGCGGGAAAAGTGGGTTACGTGTTGCACTTTGCTTCGCCGGCAAGCCCGCCTGACTACCTGAAGCATCCCATCGAAACGATGATGGTGGGTTCCGTGGGCACGCAGAACGCACTGGAGCTGGCGCTCAAAAAGAATGCCAAGTTCTTTCTTGCATCCACCAGCGAATGCTACGGTGATCCGGAAGTTTCTCCGCAACATGAAGAATACTGGGGACACGTCAATCCCATCGGGCCGCGCGGCGTGTACGACGAGGCCAAGCGCTTTTCCGAAGCCATGACTATGGCTTACTACCGCTATCACAAAGTAGATACGCACATCGTGCGAATTTTCAATACCTATGGACCGCGGATGCGGTTGAATGATGGGCGAGCACTACCAAACTTCGTTTATCAGGCGCTGAGCGGCAAACCCTTGACGATTTACGGAGACGGAAAACAGACGCGCAGTTTCTGCTACGTCTCGGACCTGGTTGACGGAATTTACCGGCTCATGATGTCGAAGGAGCATTTGCCGACAAACGTCGGGAATCCTCAGGAGATCACAATCCTGGAGTTCGCGGAACATATCCGCAAACATTTTGAAAATCAGCCTCCGATTGTTTTTGAGGAATTGCCGCAGGACGATCCGAAACGCCGCTGCCCAGACATCACCAAGGCAAAGCGCATTTTGAAGTGGGAGCCCAAAGTGGGTTTGGAAGAGGGGCTAAAGCTAACGCTGGCCTACTTTAAAGAGGTCTATAAAAAGAGATAAGAAATCAGAAAAGTGGCATTGGAAATGGAGATACCAGCTCGGGACATTTGACTTGGAAATCCGCCATTCTCGCAAGTAGCGCGAAGGCTACTCGCGACCGAAGGAGTAGTACTCGAAGCCTTTTTCGCGCATGGCTTGAGGCGTGTAGAGATTTCGGCCGTCGATGACCAGCTTGCGCGCCATGATTTTCCCGGCGCGATCCCAATCCAGCTTGCGGAACACATCCCACTCGGTGCAAACGAGAGCGGCATCGGCGTTTTCCAAAGCCTGGTACGCGTCTTCGTGATAGTGGACTTGCGGGAATTGCACTTTGGTGCGCGGCATGCCTTCGGGATCCGTTGCATGAACGACCGCACCTTCTTCGAGCAGGCGCTTGAGGACTTCCAGCGCGGGCGCGAAGCGAATGTCGTCGGTGTTGGCTTTGAACGCCAGTCCCAGGACGGCCACGTGCTTGCCTTTCACCACCCAAAGTGCCTGACGGATTTTTTCAAAATAGCGATCGATGCGCTGCTTGTTGACCCGTTCGGTGGCTTTCAAAATGTCGAAGTCAACTCCGACAGAAGCAGACAAGTGAATGAACGCCTGCACGTCCTTCGGGAAACAGAAACCGCCATAGCCAAGACCGGCTTTCAGGAATTGGCCGCCGATCCGCGGGTCGAGCCCCATGGCATGGGTGACTTCCTCAACGTTTGCCCCTATTTTTTCGCAGAGATCGGCAATCACGTTGGCATAGCTGATCTTCAGCGCCAGGAAGGAATTTGAGGCGTGCTTGATAAGCTCAGCGCTGTTGATGGTGGTGACGAGGAATTCCGCTTTGTGGCCCGGAGGGCACGTTCCGTTATGGACGGGGCATCGGAAACTCTTCTCAAGAATGGGGCGGTAGATTTCGCGCAGTTCCGCTGCCGAAGAAGGATCCTCGACACCAACAACGATGCGGTCCGGGTGGAAAAAATCAAAAACTGCGGTGCCTTCCCGAAGAAATTCAGGATTGGAGGCCACCCGATGCTTCACGTTGGTGTTTTTGGAATAGGCGGCCAGGGCACGGCTGAGTTCGAGGCCCGTGCGCGCGGGAACTGTGCTTTTTTCCACGACCAGTTTGGACGTCTTGGCTTCGGCGGCGATTTGCCTGGCCACGTTGTCGATCGCCGAAAGGTCCGCTTCGCCGGAATCTTTCGGCGGCGTGCCCACACAAATAAAAATGGCGTCGCCGGCGCGGATGGCCTCAACAGCATCGGCTGTATAAGAGATCCGTCCGGCCTTGCGAGCGGACGCTAGAATCTCGTCGAGATGATGTTCGTAGATCGGAACGCCGCCGGCATTGAGCTTGGCGATGCGTTCGCGATCGATGTCTGTACAAACCACTTCATGCCCAGCTTCCGCAAGGCAAGCTCCGGTAACGAGACCCACGTATCCACAACCGATGACGGAAAGACGCAAGAAGAACTCTCCCTGAGATGAGATTCGGGAGGCGCAAACACCGCCCGCCGCTGATTGGCAACTCCTTATTTTGACCCATTCACCGTGAGGAACAAAGCCTCCCCTCGCTGAATGTACCCAATAGTCTTCCGGATCTGTCACGGCGAGCCCCGCCAAGGCGCAGGGTCGATTCGGCGATCCGAGTTTCGATGCTTCTCTTCAGAAGTTTTATGCCGATGATACTTCCGGCCGGAGCTATTCGTTCGACATCTTCTAGGCGGGTATGTTCACGCCGGCGAACAGAGCAGCGGGTGGGTCTCGAAAGTTATGGTCGTTCTGATTTTCCCATCAGTAAGCCGCGCAGCCCAAGAAGCACCAGCCGTGGCTGGCGGCGCACCACGTTCCACAACAAGCGCGTGGACTCATCGCGATTGATTTCGCCAAGCGACTGGCGCGTCGAAGCATCCAACAAATCCACTAGTTGTGAATAATCTTTCTGCTCGAAATGATGCAGCGCGCGGCGAATCAGCCAATGCGTTCTCAATTCACGCCGCAAGGCCGTAAGTTCGCGGCTCCTTCCATTTTGCAAAAGCGCCTGCGAAACGCCGAGCGCTCCTCGAAAACCGGTAACGATCCCACCGACGGTCGAAACTTTCACCTGCGCTGCCGCGTCACCCACCAGATAAACTTCGCCGTTCCCGATTTGCCGCCGCACCGGCACCCACCCGCGATACACCGGAATGCGCGCGCCCTGCCATTCGAGTGGCTCCATGTGCTTTTTTTCGAGGAAGCGTTCAAAGCAGCGCTTCGTGTCGCCCCCGTGCTCGCCAATAACGCCCAGCGCTCCGCGTTCCGCGGATTCGGGGATCAACCAGTAAAAGTACGGCGTATCATCCGGCACGAACCAAACACGCGTCGTATCCGGCGGACAGTCTTTCGGCAGCCGCACGATGGCTTGCACCAGCGGCACGGTTTCGATCGGAGGCCAGCCGGAAGCGCGTGCCACGCGGCTCGCCGCTCCATCTGCCCCAACCACGCTGTCCGCGTGCAACTCTTCGCGCTTGCCGCCGGATTCGACCTCCAGCCGCAATCCGCGCGCATTCGGGCCGATTCCCAGGAAACGCGTGTCGTACGACAGCGTGGCACCAGCTTGCTGAGCCTCCCGGGCAAGCGCGGGGATCAAGCGCGACCGCTCAATAATAAGGTCAGGTTTGTTTAGCGCCACCTGGGCCGAACGGCCGTCCGTGAACAGCTCAAAACGTCGAATTTCATTGATGATGCTTTCGCGGGCGGAATCTCCCATCTGGTGGCGGAAATGATCCGTAACGATCAGCGTCCGCGGCGCAGGCTCGAATTGCGGTTTTGATTCCAGCACGCGCACTCGCCGGCCACCGCGGGCCACGCTCGCGGCGGTGAAGAGTCCTGCCGCGGATCCGCCGACGACGATAACTTCCCGATCGCCTCGCACTGCCTGATTTTGTGCTTCTGTCTTTCCCACAGTTTTCGCGCTTCCCAAAGACGTGCCACCCCCCACGGTTCTACACATCAGGGGTCCCACACCAAGAAATTTAACTGCTTTCCCGCTCGACCCGTGGGAGTTGCTCGATGTATGAGTGAAAGGGTGCTCGTTAAGTATAGCGAATCCACTACCGAGGGCCAACACACGGAAAGTTGACAGACCAGAATTGAAGGAGGCTTTCGACTCGTCTACTTTAGGAGGCCGCCGAGGTTTTGCGCACCTGGCGTTCATAAGGCGCGCGCTCGAGATAGACGACACCCGCAAGAATAATACCGAGGGCTCCCGCCCCAACTAAAATTCCTACTCTCGCGGAGAGATAACTCACCAGCACGGCGGCGCCGCCGCCGATGGCGCCAAGCAGATATAGCGTCAGGACTGCGCCGCGATGGCCGAGGCCGAGATTGGAGAGGCGGTGTGCTGCATGGTCCTTCCCCGGCGTCGCGAAAGGCAGCAGCCCACGCCGCGAACGGGAAATCGTAACCAGCGTCGTATCAAAAATCGTTACGCCCAGAATCAAAATCGGCGCCAGCCACGCGGAAAAGTGATTGACGTTTTCCATGCGCAGCTTCAGACCCAGCGTCGCCATTAGATATCCGAGAAACATGGCGCCGCCGTCGCCCATGAAAATCTTCGCCGGTTTGAAATTCCAGCGGAGAAATCCCGTGGCTGCTCCGAGAACCGCGGCGGCCAGAGTGGTGACGAGGGTCTGGCCGCTCAAGTAGGCGAGCATCGCGAAAAAAACGGAGGCCATCGCCGCAACGCCGGCGCACAACCCGTCCATGTGATCGAGAATGCTGAACGACGCGGTAATTCCCACCACCCAAACCACCGTGAGGAGCGCGTCCAGAAAATCACCGCCGCGCCCGCCCACCAGCACGCTGAAGACCTGCGCGCGAATTCCACTGACCAGCAGTATCGCCGCCGCCAGCGGCATGCCTACAAATAGCTTGATCTGGTGATGGAGCAGCCCGCGGTCATCCAAGATGCCAACCGCCGCGACGAGCGTCGCGCCAATTAGAATACCCACGATCTGGGCGCGCGCCGGTCCGTTAAACGCAAAAAGCACGGCGATCACCACCGCGGCATACATTGCCAGGCCCCCTAGAAGCGGGATCGGGGTTAGATGCACTTTGCGAGGTCCGGGCAGATCGACGTGCAATGAAAAAAGCGAGCAGGCCTGCGGCCATGCAACCTCGTTTGTCAGGTGAGCCGAATCCAGCCTGGCTGATACGGCCGGTGTCTTACCTGATTCTCGCCGGGTTGGGGACCCGGCTCCCAAGTCAAGTCGACAAGTGACTGCCCCACGCAGCCTAAACACAATACTGCGATTTTAGTTTCCCTTCAATCGCCAACACGAGAAGAAGTGTTTGGTGGGCAGAGGGCGAGGGAAGATGCGCTAGAGAAAAGTGAACAGTCTTCAGATCGAGAGTCTGTCTGCGGTCGTTAGCGTGGCTTGATTCTTGATTTCTTAATTGCTCGTTAGCCGGCCGATGATTTCCACGAATTTTTGCAATTCCTTTGCTCTGTCATAATCGAGAGCAGCAGCCCTCGCCGCCTCGCCCATGGCTTTCACTTTGGCTGGATCGGAGGCCACCGTGCGCACCGCGTTCGCAACCTCCGCTGGACTGTCCGGATCCGCTGCAATCGCGAAGCCGCGCCGAACCCCTAGCGACACCACGTCTGTCTCTCCCGGCGCCACAGCTACGATGGGTTTTCCCGCGGCCAGAATCCCGTACATCTTGCTGGGCACCACCACGCCTTCCAGTCCGCGCTTTACCGTGATGACATGAGCATCGGCGGCCGCGAGCACTGATGATATTTTGCTCGCTGGGAAAAAATCCAAAAATCGGATATTGCCGGAACCCGCGGCGGCCGCTTCGATTTGCGAGCGCTGCGCGCCATCACCGACGAACACCAGCCCTACACCTTCCTTCGCAAGGCTGCGTGCTGCAGCCACCAGCGTGTTCCATGCCCCGTAGAAGCCAAGATTTCCCGCGTGCACCAGAACAAACGAAAAACTCCCTCGGATCGTGCGGATAACCTCGGGATCGGCGGCGGGAAGAAGCGCATTTTGCGGAAGCATTTCGGTTCCATCGCGGACGATCGCCACCCGGGCCGGGTCTACGCCTTTTCCTACTATTCGCGCGCGCATGTCCTCCCCAAGAACAATCACGCGCTCAGCTCGCCGCAGCGCCCAGCGATGGAGTTTTTCCCAGATTCTCGCGAGCCAGCCAGGCTCGACGATCGCGCCGCCCACCGCCATATCCGGATACATGTCTCGAATGTTGTAGACGTACGGCCTGCCTTTCAGCTGTGCCACTATCGCGCCAACGATCCCCTGAAACGGCGGATCGGTCATCGCCATCACTGCGTCGCACTGCACAAACAGCGCGCGCGGAATCACCAGTGCAACATAGCTCAAATAATTCGCCAATCGTTTTTTCATATCCAGGCGTGGAAAATCCGTCGATCCCACGCGAACAATGCGCACGCGTCCGGAAATTTCGGTTTGGTAGAGCCGCCAGGAGCGGCGTTCGGCAGGGTCGTACGACGGCCGCCCGCAGAGCACCGTCACTTCATGATAGATGGAGAGAGCCTCCGCGACGCTGTGCGCCATCTTCGCGGTCGCGGAAGTATCCGGTGGGTAATAAAGATTAAGAAGAAAAATGCGCACGGAAGGATTGTACCGAGTTCCGTCACTGCGCGCAGAATGGCCGCCTGACGATCTTAGGCAGGCTTCTTGAAGACTGGCGCGGCCGCCCGCGCCAACTCATGGGCGGTCGGTTTCTTCTTCGGTGGCTTCTTGGTTTCTCGTTTACCTCTGTCTTTGTTTCCCATGGCCGATAGCTTGCCACAATTCGCAATCTCTGGCTAGTGGCCTTGAATTTCAAGTCGGTGGATCAAGGGCTAAGGACGAGTGATGAGGAAATCGCCAAGGACCAGCGCATCCATCTGCGTGCGCAGGAAACAATCGATCGCTTCTTCCGGCCGGCAGACGATGGGCTCGTTGTCGTTGAAGGAGGTGTTGAGCACCACCGGCACGCCGATGAGGTCGCGGAAAGCGGAAATGAGCGCATGGTACCGGGGATTGGCTTCGCGCGTGACCGTCTGTAGCCGGCCCGTGCCGTCGACGTGCGTCGGCGCCGGAATCTTGTCGCGCTTTTCGGGACGTACGGAGTAGGCCAGCGTCATGAAAGGCGAAGGGTGGGACTTCTCAAAATACTCCGCGGTGTTTTCCGCGAGAACGGACGGAGCAAACGGGCGAAAAATTTCCCGGTGCTTGATCCGCCGGTTGAGAATCTCCTTCATTTCCGGACGTCGCGGATCGGCGACGATGCTTCGATTACCCAACGCGCGCGGGCCCCATTCGGCGCGGCCTTGAAACCAGCCCAGAATTTTTCCGTCCGCGATGATCTCTGCAGCGCGCCGCGGCAGTTCTTCTTCGCCCAATTCCGTAATGGAATAGCCGCTCTTCGTCAGGCCATTTGAATCTATCGCGCGGCGAATCTCATCCCGCGAATATCCAGGGCCCCAATACGCGTGTTCCATCACGAACGATCGCGGCTTGCCTAGTTTCTGATGCCAGATATAGTACGCGGCGCCCACTGCGAGGCCCGCGTCTCCCGCCGCCGGATGAACGTAGACCTGTTCGAACGGTGTCGCATCAAAGATTTTCCCGTTGGCCACGCAATTGAATGCCACGCCACCTGCCAGGCACACGGCCCTCAGCCCGGTTCGCTCGCCGAGTTTTTTCAACATGCCCAGATAAACCTCTTCAAGCCTTGCCTGCAGCGAACACGCCAGATTGCGGTGGCGATCTTCCAACTCTTCCTCGGGAGCGCGCGCCGGTCCTAGATGCTTGGCGATCTCCTCCGAAAAAACTTTCCCCTGCGTCGGTGTTTTATCTGCTTCAGCCCAGGTCATTTCCGGGCCCGTCCTGTGATGCGTGAAGTACTCGAGCCCAAGACGAAATCCGTTGCCGTTGGAACCACTTTCAAAACGCACGATGTCCCGGAAGACACCCATTTTTTCCGGTTGGCCGTAGGCCGCAAGTCCCATGACCTTGTACTCGTCCCCAAATTTCAGAAATCCCAGATACTGTGTCACCGCGGTGTAAAACAAACCGAGCGAATGCGGAAAGGCCACCGCGCCGTCGATCCTCATTTGATTGCCAGCTCCGGCGCCCCACATGGTGCTCGCAAAATCGCCAAGCCCGTCGGCGGAAAGCAAGGCGGCTCGTTCGAACGGCGAAACGAAAAAGCTGCTCGCCAGATGCGCCTGGTGATGCTCGACGCGATGAAACTTTGCCTCAATTTGTTTTGGATCGGCTTCAAACGCCGCCGCCAGCGCTTCAGGTATCCCGGTGAATTTTGCCAGCACCTTGACGCGGTCTCGCGCAAATGACGGCATCCGCATCGCGTAGAATAATTTCGTGCCCAGCCTTGCGTACGGATTTCGCGGCACCCCAACCTGATCGATATCCTGGAGTCTGAGGCCCGCTTCCTTCAGGCAGTAGTGGATCGCCTGAGCGGGAAATCCCGCCGCATACTTCACGCGGTTAAATCTTTCCTCCTCGACCGCAGCGATCAGCCGTCCATCGCAGACAATCGCCGCCGAAGCGTTCCCGTGGTACGCATTGATCCCAAGAATATTCATTCGCGTGTTTTTCAGTGTATCTCAGTAGGAAGTTTATGCGGCGAGGTGTCGGCGGCACCACTCGTTCAACACATATAACGACCACGGGCGCGACCACGTCGTTTTCCCGGCAAGAAAATCCGTCCAAACCGTTCGCATCCCGCCCGAACGCAGATAAGCCGCAAGCGCCGGAGCGGGGTCGCCGAAGCTCGCTTCCATCCGCGCGCGCAATGGTCCGTGCAGCCACTCTTCCCACGGCAGAGTGAACGTGCGTTTCTTCTGCCCCAAAATCTCCGGCGGCAGCAAATCGCCCAGCGCCTCCGCCAGCAGCGCTTTCTGCGTACCTGGCCGCCAGCGCGCCGCATCCGGCAGTGAACCCACGAACTCTACTAAGGGAGTGTCCAGAAGTGGTACGCGTACTTCTAGCGACTGCGCCATGCTCACTGCATCTGTGTCGCGCAGTAGTGTGCTTGCCATGTACGTACGCATCTCCAGCCAGGAGACTTCGGCCACTGGCTCCAGCTTGCGCGCTTCGTCAG
>WNFO01005111.1_pt1 | contig 11422 bp, 17 predicted proteins | sample 5400251 | NCBI WGS metagenome assembly WNFO01 (sample SAMN13153354, study PRJNA577476) | soil metagenome | isolation source: 100 cm saprolite under Madrone tree | place: USA:California | collected 2016-06-14 | reverse complement strand
AGCGAAGTAGCAGGAGGGCCGGGCGACTTTAGCCAGTAAGCTCGCATCCAGTGGTCTCGGCGGACTTGCTAGTGTCGAGAACCAGCATGGTCGATGTTTCGGCAACACAGGGAATGGTCTTTATCTTGGAGAGTATGAAGTCCCGAAGGGCCTCGACATCTCGGACCTTGAGGCGGAGCACATAATCGAGGTTGCCGGTCACGAGAAGGCATTCGGTGATTTCAGGCTGGCAACGCACCACATCCAGGAACTCGGCGATGTCCGCCGGGGTCTGTTTCGCCAGGCGGACGGTCATGATCACGCCGACGCCCAGGCCGAGCGCCACAGGATTGATGCGTGCGCTATAGCCGACGATGACGCCCGTCTCCTCCAACCGCTTCAAGCGCCGACTGCAAGGCGTTGGGGAAAGCCCGACGCGCTCTGCGAGTTCGAGATTGGAAATGCGGCCGTCCGCTAGGAGCACGCTCAGAATGCGCCGATCCATGGCATCCAGTTTCATGATAGTCATTGTCACTTCGATATCTGGTATCTGATATTATTAGCGTTAATCACTCTAATAACCCGTTATTTTGGTGAAATTATCACGAAATCCCCTGGGCGACTAGGGTTATCTTTCTCCTGAAGCTGAGCCCCTGGGAGACCCACATGTCGGTTTTCTCGGACCCCGAATTCGACCACCACGAGCAGGTCATGTACTGCCACGATGCTGCCCTCGATCTGTTCGGCATCATCGCCATCCACAGCACCGCCCTCGGACCGGCCGCGGGCGGATGCCGCATGTATCCGTACGCGTCTACGGATGAAGCCATGACGGACGTGCTCCGCCTGTCGCGGGGGATGAGTTACAAGAACGCGCTGGCAGGCCTGCCGCTCGGCGGCGGCAAATGCGTGATCATCGCCGACCCTGCTCGCCCTGACAAAGCTGCCGTACTGCGCGCGTTCTCACGGCACGTGCAAGCTCTCGGCGGCCGGTACTGGACAGCGATCGACATCGGCGTCGGCCCAAAGGACGCCGATGTTCTTGCCGAGGGCTGCGACTACATCTTCGCGCGCGCCAGCCAGTATCCGGACGGCTTTGACCCCTCGCTGTTCACCGCTTTGGGCGGCTTCGTCGGCATTCGCGCGGTAGCCGCGCATGTCTGGAACCGAACTGATCTGCGCGGGCTCCGGGTGGCCATCCAGGGTCTGGGCGCCACGGGCCGCGACCTGGCCCGCCAGCTCCATGAAGCGGGGGCGCACCTCGTCGTTGCGGACATCAGGGATGAGGCGGTCCAACCTATCGTCGAGGCCTACGGCGCACACCCCGTCGATCCTTCCCTCATCCAGGCGCAGGACGTTGATGTGTTCGCGCCCTGTGCCCTGGGCGCGGTGATCAACGACGTGACCCTGCCACAGATCAGGGCGAAGGCCGTCTGCGGTCTGGCGAACAACCAACTTTCGGAGCCGCGCCACGGCGAGGCGTTGCGGGCACGACGAATAACCTATGTGCCGGACTACGTAGTCAATGCCGGGGGCATGATGGGGGCGGCGCCGATGATCTATTCGACGCCGACACGCGAGGACTCGACGCGCCGCATCCTAGGACTCTACGACACTGTTCTGGCCATCCTTGCGAGAGCGGATGCCGAGAATCGATCGAGCTCCGACGTCGCCGATGAAATGGCCCGGACCCGAATCGCCGCCGGGCACCGATTTCCGATATCGAGAGGAGGAAGGAGAACACCGCGATGACCGATCAAAGCAAGCCCTACACCCCCCTGACCGCGGACAATTCCGCGCTCGTGCTGGTCGACCATCAGGTCGGCCTGATGACTGGCGTGCGCGACTACGAGACCGGGGAACTCAAGCATAACGTTGTCGCACTGGCCAAGGCCGCCAAGGTGCTGCGGATCCCAACCGTCGTCACCACCACGGCCCGCGACAGCATGTGGGGACCGACCTTCCCCGAACTCGTGGACGCGGTGGGAGGAGAGCACATCATCGATCGCTCATCGGTCAACGCGTGGGACGATTCGAAAGTCGCAGCCGCTATTGAGGAGACCGGACGCAAGAAGCTAATCTTTGCCGGTATCTCGCTTGAGGTCTGCGCCGCCTTCCCGGCGATCACCGCACTCGGAAAGGGCTATGACGCCTACGTCGCTGTCGATGCCTCGGGCACGTTCAGCGAGACCAAGCGTCAAGCGGGCCTGCTCCGCATGCAGCAGGCCGGGGTGATCCTCTCCGACTACGCGACGCTCATGGTCGAGATCCTCAAGGACAACGCCAATCCACTGGCCGGTCCTGTGTACGGCGCTCTCGACATGCCGTGGGCTACGCTCGTCGGCCAGGTCGCGAAGGCCTACAGCAAGTAAGCGCGGCGGCGTCTGGTCCGTGGATTTGCGATATGTCTCAGGGTCGTGGATCGCCATCATGGCGATCACATAGGCTGGCCTACCTGTTGAAACCCCTCTCTTCCTAATCCTTTACCTTCACCTTGAGCCACTTGAGCATGCGCCCCGGCACATAGGGTGACTCAGGGTATTTCCCACCATCCCCTCATAGCCCGCCCGCACCACTTCCTTCCACGCCTCTAGACCACTAGGACTGAGACGCCTTACAGGTAGAATCAGCCGCTCACCCGCCAGCAAATGCTCAAGGGCCTGCCGTTGCTCTCGCAGCGGTCGCTTCCATTGATCCACACCGTCTAACTCCAGCAGATCGAAGGCAATCAGCATCGTCGGCGTGGCCACGTCATCCTTCGGCTGCGGCCGGAGCCACTCAAGGCGGCTGATGAGTTGCCGGTCAAACACGGCCAGCTCGGTATCGAGGACGACGGACTCAGCGCCCAGGGCCGCCACAGCCTTCGCCAGCTCTGGAAAGCGCTGCTTGAACTCCCTGGCCTGGCGACTGACGAGCTGGACCGCACCGTCGCGCTTGTAAGCCACCATCCGGTAGCCGTCCACCTTCTCTTCGTAGACCCAGCCGGGCCGGTGGAATGGGGTGGCGACCTGGGTGGCGTGCATCAGGTCGAAAGCGATACGTTGGGCCAGCGGTGGCGGGGTCACTTCCTAAAGTCTACGATGATGCCCAACCGGGTGGCTGGCGAGACGCCCGGATTCGCCCGAGTGGGAGGGACCAGACCTCTTGCGGTCGCCCGCTCGGGTTCTCGGGCCTTACTCGCGGACGCTCCCAAATCGTAGTCCACCTCGGCGGCCCGCTAGTGTACCTTCGACCCGCTGGCCGTCCCCGCCCCGTCCCTCCTAGACGATGCGGCCAGATGGAGCCCATGTGCATCGACGCACATTCCTCGGGACCTTGGCGGGAGGCCTCCTCGCCGCGCCGCTCGCCGCTGAGGGGCAGCAGGCTGGGAAAATCCCGCGGCTCTGCTTCCTTGAGTTGAATGCAGGTCTTTGGCGATCGGTATATAGCCCATTCTTCCAAGGCCTACGCGACCTTGGCTACGTGGATGGGCAGACGATCACCATCGACTACCTCTCCGCAGATGGCCAGGTTGAGAGGTTTCCCACCCTCGCCGCCGACTGCCTGCGGCTCAAGGCGGACATCGTCGTCGCAAGCACTACCCTGGCGGCTCAGGCCGCGAAGAAGGCCACCCGCACCATCCCGATCGTCATGAACGGTCTGGGCGACCCGGTGGCGAGCGGGCTCGTCGTGAGCCTCGGCAGGCCTGGCGGAAATGTCACCGGGGTGTCGATGATGTCGCCCGGGCTTGCAGCCAAGCGTCTCGAGTTGCTGAAAGAGGTGCTGCCCCGACTCTCGCGAGCCCTCGTCCTCTCGGATCTCGGCGACTCGATTGCGGCGCCCCAGCTAAAGGAACTGGAACATGCGGCTCATTCCCTGGGAGTGAACCTGCTGGTGCGCGACATCCGGACCGCCGATGACCTTCCGGCTGCGTTCGACGCCGGAGCCAAGGCGCACGCCGAAGGACTCCTGACGACAGCCGAAACCAGATTGTCTGTTTACCGCGATCGAGTGCTCGAACTCGCGGCCCGACACAGATTGCCTGGGATGTACCCTTATAGGGGCTGGGTCGACGCCGGCGGCCTGATGGCCTTCATCTCATACACGCCGAAGCTCCAGGCGCGCACCGCCTTCTACGTGGACAGGATTCTCAAGGGCGCCAAGCCCGCAGACTTGCCAATCGAACAGCCCACCAAGTTCGAGTTCGTGATCAACCTCAAGACCGCCAAGGCCCTCGGCCTGACGATCCCGCCGTCGGTCTTGCAGCGGGCGGACCAGGTGATCGAGTAGAACACCAACCGTCACAGATCCAAGGGGGCGACCTATGAATCGTCTCGTGGCTGCGCTCTTACTGCTGGTTCTTATTTGCCCAGTGATGGCGTTCGCGGGTTCCAAGGAGGATGTTGCGGCTGCGACGCAGACCTGGATTGCCGGCATGACTGCTCACGATGTCGAGCGAGTGCTGACCCTCTATGATTCTGAGGCAGTGTTGTGGGGCACCAGGTCTCCCACGCTTCGTGACACCCCTGGGGCGGTTCGCGAGTACTTCAGCATCCTGCACACTGTACCGTCATCCTACAAGGCGGCCCTGGGTGAGCAACGTATTCGCGTCTATGGTGACATCGCTATCAACACAGGGACGTATATCTTTTCGGAGATCCGCGACGGCAAAGAAATCCTTCGTCCTGCGCGGTTCAGCTTTGTCTACCGGAATAGCGGTGGACGCTGGCTGATCATCGATCACCACTCGTCCGCGGTACCTGCGCCTCCGCAGTAGCCGCGAGGCATCGTGCACTGGCCTTACCCGAGTGCTACGGCCGCGCCTGACTCGCGAACCTCCCTGGCGGCTGGAGCCGCGCTGACTCCTCGCACCATGTCAGTCCCGCCGGTGTGCGCGACGGCACGATGGCCCACCCTGTCATCACTCCGCAGATGAGCGTGCTCTCCCTAATCGAGCGGCATACACGACACACCGCGGCCGCGCTTGATTGCTGATTCGCTTCTCCCCGAAATCTTGACGCCCTGCACTAGCAGCAGATGCTCGCGGTAACGGCCCTGCTAGGCTGCGCGATGTGCAGCCTCGGGGCTGCGGAGGGCCGTATGATCCGCAAGCTCTTTCTTGTGATCTCCATCCTGGCCGTCCTGGTCACGCCTCGGCCGGCTCACGGCCGAGACAGCGGGCACGGTCGCCAGAGCCATCACCGAGCTCACCACGTCCACCATTTCGTCGGTGCGATCTACGCGCCATCCCCCTACGGTCCCCCGTGCTGGGAGGATGGACACTGGCCCGGCCAGCTCTACATGGACCGATACGGTAACTCCACCTACGGACCTCTCTGGGTGCCGCCGCATTGGGGCTGCGGGTATTGAGGCTTGCGATGATGCAGCATCCGCTAGGTTTGGCCGACTCGATTACCCTCGTGCTACTGTTCTTGCTCGCGGTCTTCCTGGTGGGCCTTCTCGTCGGCCTCGTACACTTCTGGTGGCGCACCCGGCAGGATCGGCTCGAGCAGGAGAAGGAAGACGAGGTCTCAGCGAATGCCCGCTCCCCTGAACCCCGAGTGGGCAGCTCACGCTGATGTAAACACGGCCACTGAAGGCAGCGGGTCCAGCCAACCACACGCGCCGGGCACGGGAGGTTTTAGTCAAGTGACGCGCTGAGTCGATCCAAGGAATGCCCGTGCTCCGCAGCCCGTCTAACGATCCAAGGAGGTGCGGCTATGCGCTATCTGCGGATCGCGTTGCTGCTCCTGGCAGTCACCTTCGTAACTCAGGCTTGCATCTTTGTGCCTGTGCCTGTCGACGGTGGTGGGCATCATCACCGGCACCGCGACGACTGGCGCTGAGTGGACGGTGTAAGTTAAGCAAATTGCCGGGTAGCTGCCGAGAAGCCCGGCCTTCGCCCGAGTGGGAGGGACCAGACCTCTTGCGGTCGCCCACTCGGGTTCTTTATGCGCGCGGCGGGGAGACGAAACCCTATTTGGCCCACGTGGGACTGTTCGGATACGATAGCGCCCGCCATGCTCTCCCGCGCCCAGGAGGCCAGGGTCCGAGAGATCCTCGGGGAGGGTCCGCCGGGGACCCTTCCGGTGTACTGCCTGGAGCATCTCGCGAGCACCGCACAGATCCCACCCGCACATCTCGCGGACCTCGCGGCCTTCGTCCGGAACCTCCGAGCATATGGGGCCTGCCTGACCCAGTTCGGCGGCACCTGTAGCTCGGGCGGGCACGCGACGGCGCGGCTGCTGGTCTCGGGTCGGACGAGTCAGGAAGCCCGCCGTGTTTCCTGATTGCCATGCCGGATGAGACGGTTGCTCCGCTGGCTTCGGCGCTGGTTCGTGCGAGGCGGGCGAGAAGTGGCCGGAGGATTGCCCTCCCAAACCGAGCCGCATCAGGGTCCGTGACCCCGTTCATGGACCGACGTGCGTTCATTGGCACCTTGTCGGGATGTCTCCTCGCCGCGCCGCTCGCGGCCGGGACGCAACCGGCCGGAGATCTCCCCCGCATTGGCCATCTTGCCATTGCCGGCACGACGAGCTCCCCGCAGCCGCCCAGCGCCAACTGGGATGCGTTTCTGGCCGGCCTGCGGGACGGCGGCTACGTCGAAGGCCAGAACTTTGCCTTTGAGCATCGAGACGCGCACAACCGGCCCGAGCTCTTCCGGGCGGCGGCCGCGGAGCTGGTGCGGGCCGGCGTCCGCGTGATCTTCGCCCGGGGAGGCCAGGCGGTTCGCGCCGCGAAACAAGCCACGAGTGCGATTCCCATCGTGGCGATCGACCTGGAGACCGACCCGATCGCCGCCCACTTCGTGACGAGCCTGAGGCGGCCGGGCGGCAACGTGACCGGCATGTTCCTCGATCTGGCCGATCTCAGCGGCAAGCACGTCGAGTTCCTGAAGGAGATGGTGCCAACCCTCACGCGGCTCGCGGTGGTCGGAGATCCGGACGTCAACCGCTCCCAGTTCCAGGCCACCCAACAGGCCGGTCGCATCCTCGCGGTAGTGGTTGATCCGATTGAGATCCGGCGTGCAAGCGACATTCAGGGCGTCTTCCGCATCACCACCGAAAAACATGATCGTGCGCTCATCGTGGGCTCCTCGCCGCTCACCCTTGCCTATCGGGCGGAGATCGCCGATCTTGCCACCCGTCATCACCTGCCGACGATGTTCGTGTATCGCTTCCATGTCGATGCGGGCGGGCTGCTCTCGTATGGACCGGATCTCCCGGAGATGTTCCATCACTGCGGCCAGTACGTCGCCCGGGTATTGGCCGGGGCGAAGCCGGCCGAGATGCCAGTGGAACGCCCGACGAAGTTCGAGCTGGTCATCAATCTCAAGACCGCCAAGGCCCTTGGCCTGACGATCCCGCCCGCGCTCCTTCAGCGGGCGGACCAGGTGATCGAGTAGCCCGGAGGCCCTCGCATGCCTCGAGCGCCGGTCCGGACCGCAGTGGGCAAGCGGGTCTTCCTGCGGAAGCCGGCCGGCCGTGATCGGGCCGAGTATCTCGCCCTCCGCCGAGACAGCGCCCGGTTCCTCAGGCGGTGGGAGCCGCGGCCGACTCCCGGGCGCACCGCGGCCCGGCAGTTCGCGGACTGGGTGGCATCGGCGCGGGGCGGCCGACACGAGAAGCTCCTGATCTGTCGCCTCGAGGACCGGACCATCCTCGGCGCCATCAACCTGAACGAGATCGTTCGCGGGCCCGCCCAGAGCGCCTACCTGGGCTACTGGATCGGGGCCGCTCACGCGAGGCAAGGCTACATGACGGAAGCCCTGCAGCTCGCGCTCCGTCACGCCTTCCGGACCCTGCGCCTGCATCGGGTCGAGGCGAACATCTTGCCGGGAAATCGAGCGTCGCTCACCCTGGTCCGGCACGCCGGGTTCCGGCGGGAAGGGTACTCGCCGCGGTATCTCGACATCGCGGGGCGCTGGGCCGACCACGAGCGATGGGCGCTCCTCGCCGAGGATTGGCGACCGCGATGAAGCCGAAGGCGAGCCCGGCCGACGCGCTACGCGCGGTGCCGCCCCGCGACTTCGTCGGCGCTCGGAATGCGCTCGCCGCGCAGCTCGCGAAGGGCGGGAAGGCCGCCGAGGCGCGGCAGGTCGCGCGGCTCCGACGCCCGAGCCCGGTCGCCTGGGCGCTCAACCGCGCCTCGGCCGCGCGGCCGCGGGAGCTCGGCGCGCTCGTCGACGCGGTCGACCGACTCCGTCGCGCCCAGCTCGGCGGGGGCGACCTCCGCCCGGCCGCGGAGCGGTATCGGAGCGCGTTCGAGCCGCTCGTGCGCGGCGCGGGTCAGGCGCTGCGGGAGGCCGGCGCGGCGGTGTCGGCCGCGCTCGACCGGCGAATCCGGAGCACGCTCCTGGCCGCGGTCACCGATCGAGGTCTGCGCGCCGATCTCGAGGCCGCTCGCCTGGCCGACGAGCACGCCGACCCGGGATTCGCGGTCCTCTCGGGAGGTCCGGTCCCGGCCGGGTTCCTCCTCGACCGGCCGCGGAAGAAGCGCTCCGCCGATCCGGCCAAGCCCGCTCCCGCGGGCGAGGCGGGAGAGACTCGCCGCCTCGCCCGCGAGCAGGCGCGCGCCGCCCAGCTGGCCGCACGCGAGGAGCAGCGGGCGACACGCGTGGCGCGGTCTCTCGCGCGACAGGCCGATCGGGCGGAGCGGGCGGCTCAGGCGGCGGAGCGACGCGTGGCCGCCATGCGTCGGGCGCTCGCGGCCCTCGAGCGACGGAGCGGGGAGCTGAGGGCCGCGGCCGAGGAGGCGCGGAAGGTTCCGATCACTTCTCGGGCGGCGTCATCGGCTCGTGGGATTCCGACCCGGGCCGATCGTCGCTAGGTCGGATACAGTCGGGGCACTCGAGATACGTGCGCACCCGGTCGCCCTCGCGTCGCAGCCGGGTCGCGAGGGCACGGCCGCACTTCTCGCAGCGTGGGGACTCCTCGGGGGCCGGCATCGTGATCTCGCGATACGCATGGAGCATGCCCGCCTCGTTTCCCGCCTTCGAGCGTTCGAATCGGCCCGGATCGCCCGGACGGCCACCCGCGGCGGGCAGGGACTACCGCGTCGATTCTGGCCGGTCGCCGCGACGGGACTCCTCCCGCCAGATCTTGTAACAATCCTCGTGAGCGAGCCCCGGGACGGCGCCGGGCCCTTCCACCTCCCGCTCCACGGTGTCCCTCGTGATCGCCTTGCCGCAGACGAGGCACGCGCGTCCCGTGCCCCGACGCGCGACCGACATGCTGCCGGCGGGGAACAGCCGGCCATCCGCGAGCCGCTCCCGGATCTCCCGTCGCGCCGTCTCGGTCGGAAGATCGCTGCCGCCGGCGATGTGGCGCAGGGACCGCCCGCGCAGCGGCGAGCGATGCGGTCGCGCGCGAGAATGCTGATGACGCTTCGCGCGCAGCACGAAGAGCAGCCATCCGATGTTGCATTGTGCGTTCACGAATCGTTAGGAGGCAAGCACTGTGCCGATCCGAGAAGGCCCCTCGCGGCGACACTTACGTGGACGAGGAAAGACTTCGCTCCTGGAGTCGGAAGGAATGTCCGACCCGGGACGGTCGGGTCTTCCGTGCCGGTGGCCGCTTTCGCGGCACCCCACCACTACGGGTGGGGCCGAGGGGGCCGGAGTTTTTTTGTGCCGGCGCGGGACGCGAATCACCGGAGAATACTCCGCGTCGGAGGACCGTGACCCATGCGCTTCGTGTGGACGTACCTGGTGGTGGTCGTGGTGTTCGCGTTCGGATTTCTCTGCGCCTCCGCCTTCACCCTGGGCGACGACTAGCCCGCCTCGCGCCTGCCCTCGCGGGCGGCGGCGCGCGCCCGGTGAGCCCTCCATCCCTGTGCTACTATCCGACACGTATGTCTTCGACGAATCTGCTGGATTGCTCGCCCGCCGAGCTGGAAGCGCTGGCCGAGTCGCTGGGAGCCCCCCGGTACCGCGGGCGACAGCTGGCGCGGTGGATCTTCGCCCGGGGGGTCGTGGATCTCGAGGCGATGACCGATCTGCCGCGCGACTTCCGCGCCGCGCTGGCGGCCCGCGCGACGGTGGACGTGCCCGAGGTCGAGCGCCGGACCCCGTCGCAGGACGGTAGCCACAAGCTCGTGCTCCGTTACGGCGACGGCGCGCGCGTCCAGGCGGTGCTGATGCCGGACGGCGACCGGCTCACCCTCTGCGTCTCCACCCAGGTGGGCTGCGGCTTCGCGTGCGCGTTCTGCTTCACCGGCACCATGGGGCTCGAGCGCAACCTGAGCGCGGGCGAGATCGTGGCCCAGGTGCTGGTCGCCCGCCAGGGTATCGGCCCGGGCGAGCGGATCACCCACATCGTGTACATGGGGATGGGTGAGCCGCTCGCCAACTACTCGGCCACCGTGAAGTCGCTCCGCCTGCTCACCGACCCGCAGGCTTTCGCCTTCTCGCCCCGGCGCATCACGGTGTCGACGGTGGGGCTCGTGAGCGGTATCGAGCGGCTGGCCAAGGAGACCCTCAAGGTCAACCTGGCCATCTCGCTGCACGCCACCAGCAACGAGATCCGCGATCGGATCATGCCGGTCAATCGCGGCTTCGCCATCGAGGAGCTGCTCGCGTCCTGCCGGCGCTTTCCGCTGCCGTTCCGCCAGCGCATGACCTTCGAGTACGTGCTGCTCGACGGGATCAACGACTCGGCCGAGGACGCGCGCCGGCTCGTGAAGCTGCTGAAGGGGATCCGGGGCAAGATCAACCTGATCCCGTTCAACGACTGGGAGGGATCGAGCTTCGCGCGGCCCCCGCTGCCCCGCATCCTCGCGTTCCAGGCGGTGCTGCTCGAGCACGGGATCACCGCGACCATCCGCTGGAGCAAGGGGGAGGACATCGGGGCGGCCTGCGGCCAGCTCCGCGAGGTGGTGCCGGCATGAGCGCACCGGTGACGGTGGCCCTCACCACGCTCGGCTGCCGGCTCAACCAGGTCGAGTCGCAGGAGATGGGCGCGCTCCTCGAGGGACGCGGCTTCCGGGTCGTGCCCGCGGGCAGCCCCGCGCAGGTCCATGTGGTGAACACGTGCACGGTGACCGGGCGAGCGGACTTCTCCGACCGCCAGATCATCCGCCGGATCGGCCGTGAGGACCCGGGCGCCTTCCTGGTCGTGACCGGCTGCTACGCCCAGACCGATCCGGACACGGTGGCCGCGTTGCCCGGCGTGGACCTGGTGGTGGGCAATCAGGAGAAGTACCGGCTGCCCGACCTCCTCGACTCGCTGGTCAAGCGCGCGCGACCCGCGGTGTCGGTGGCCGACATCCGCGAGGCCCGCTCCGTCCCGGTCGCGCCGGTCACGCGGATGACCGGCCGGTCGCGCCCCTTCGTGAAGATCCAGGACGGCTGCCAGCACCGCTGCGCCTTCTGCATCGTGCCGGCCGCGCGCGGGGGGAGCCGGAGCCAGGAGCCGAAGGTCGTGCTCGACCAGGTACGCGCTCTCGCGGAGGCCGGGTATCCGGA
>WNFO01005108.1_pt1 | contig 11424 bp, 14 predicted proteins | sample 5400251 | NCBI WGS metagenome assembly WNFO01 (sample SAMN13153354, study PRJNA577476) | soil metagenome | isolation source: 100 cm saprolite under Madrone tree | place: USA:California | collected 2016-06-14 | reverse complement strand
CTGTTTTTATTTTCGTTGTCGCACTTTTTTGCGTTACATCACACCCTGTAACACCTCCGTAACACGACCGTAACACGATAAAGTGCTTGTAATCTAGATATTTAGTGATCGCGGCATTAGCCGATATCAATACACACACAGTACACGAGACGAAAATGTATTGCACGCAGTACGACTACGAATTATACAGCTAACCCTAGAGCTAGTCATACTTTCTGCTGGGGGATTTTATCAAAATGCGAGGCATACAGTGTTGAGACATGCGTGAGCCCGGATCAATGGATCAATAAATCCGGTACTCCAAAGTCCGGATAGCCGGAGCGCTTGGACCGTAGTAATGTAAATTAGATAATAGCGTCCCTACGTGTTCTAACTCTGATCACAGACAATGCCAGTAAATACTGTCTTTTATTCCTGTAGAATAATAGTGGCCATATCTATTGTATGTACAGATGGCCAATGCACGTTCCTTAGTGTACTTAAGTCGCTCGTTTAGAGCCACACGCGTACAAGGATGCAGGTAATCATCATAATCAAATTATTCGGCAAGTTCCCGGGCCGATTGAGATGAAGATTAGTCACACTGCTCACGTGTTGTAATGCTTTGTCATAATGGAGACGGTTCAGGTCAAAAAAAAAAATTTATTCCATGTTTTGGCGTTCGGGAAAAAAATCAATTTCAAAAAATTGTGGAACGTTTCCGCTGTCGCGCACCCTGGCGACAGCGGAAACTTGTGACAGAATTCCGCATGCGGAATTGCGCCGAACGCACTCTTAGGGTTGTGGCTGCGCCAAAGGCAGTCGCCCTTGTTTCTGGAATTCATGTAATCGTGTTTCCTCTCTCTCGGTTGTTTCTCATAAGTCTTGGGGACGGGTTTCCTATTTCTTTGAGGACAGAAAAGGGATCGAAGAACTACTCTCCGAGTCGTAGATAGAAAACTTCAGCTTTGTCTTCGTCGAGCTGAGCGCGCACTTGACGTGCGATATGCTGGACACGTGGCCGTGCATCAATCGCCCGCCACACAGCCTCCTTTCAGCATTAAGGCCGCAATCCAAGAAATGATTGTTCGCGTCATTTACGGGGCTGATATCGGATATTAAATCGCAGAGGTGACAAAAATACGCGCGTAAAAGGAAAACAATAGTAGTACATGGATATCACAAAAAGTTAGTCGGACAGAAAGTAGAGGCATTTATCAATCATCGCCACTCCTACGACCCGTCCTGCTCCAGATCTCTGTCCCAGAGAGATACTGCTATAGGGTGACCGGACGACTGACGCGCGGCAACAAATCGCCTGATACCTTCCTGGACGGGTCCCGATGGCTCGAGCCCCTCCAAGAAAATATTCTGCAGGATAGGCAACTGTCCCATCATTCGGCCCAAGATGAGCTCTTGTAGGGCAGGCGCGATACATGGCGTAAATTGCTTTGATATGTAGAGGTTTTTCACAGCGGTAAATGGATATAGAAGTTCCAGCCATAACTTGTTTTCGATGTCGTCTTGCCAATGTGGTCGCAGATGTCGATGTTCGTAGATGTAGAGATTCTCCACCGTAAAGAGAGGAGGCAAAGATGAGGTACAGACCTGTTCCAGAGACGAAAGCTGCCAATCTGACATGCTGCATGAGATTGCCACATCGAGCCCTCTGTGGCGAGATGTCTGTGATGGAAATCTGACCCGAACGGCGCTATCTTGAAAGACCACGCGTGCTTCATCAGGTGTCTTCAATCTTGGTGTCCGACTAATGAATCGGACGATTTGTGGGGTGTCGAAATCAAGTGAATGGAAGAAAGTTATTCCCAAGTCGCAGAGTCGAGGGGCATCGATACGGGCCACGAGGTCCTCCAAGTATTCGCTGGCCCCTTTGAACCCAAAACGTGAGAGCGCAAGAAGGACAGAGCGTATCGATGGGGGCGGAAGGCGTTTTTCCAGGTCAGGGCAAGATCGAGGGGATTCAAAATTAAGCCGGAGGTCTTCGAGACTGTTCAATGCGGATAGGCCAGAGACCACCGCCTCGGGTGAGATGTACCCAGAATGAGGGATGTGATAAAGGTGAAGATGGACGAGGTGAGTGGCAGATAGGAGAAGTTTCGGTAATACCGGAAATGGGATGCCACGCAGCTGAAGGTATCGCAGACGCGGGGCAGATCCACCTAGGAACGAATCAGGAAGGACAAACTCGGACGTCGTTTCATACGTCCAGAGCTGTAGATCTGTCAGCTCCGGGAACGACACCTGCATCGCCGCTGAAACTTGCTCTAATTGCGAACTCGGAAAGTCAAGGTCGATTTTACACACGCGATCGCTGCGCTCGAGTCCAGTAATGATATTATCCACATTTGATGTTGAAACACGGCCTTGAATGAGGAGAAGCAAGGCTGGCCAGACGTCCAACGTGTCCCTCGCAGGTCTTCCTGGTGTCAAAACGAGTCGCAGATTTAGGCAACGAGGCGATGCAAAAACAATGTTTCTCCATTGTCGGCACACGTGAACAAGCGTTTGCCATGCGTGTATCCCAGTCTGTATCCCTTCCATTGTTTCCTGATGTCCATCCATATAAAAACCAAATATTTCTAGTAGGACGCCGTCAGGGAGCATGTCGATTGGTATCACCTGGCCTACAAAGATCGAGTCAGTCAGTAGACGTTGTTGGATATTGCGCAAAGGACGTACGACATTGACTGCATAAATTCTCATCAGGTACACAACGTCCCTGATTCTCCGTCGTCAACAATCCTTCCGAATAGCAATCTGTTGGTATCAATGACCCAGGGCGGCTACGAAATAATGGAGGGGCAAGGGCGTCGATGTCGCGGTATAGTGGGGAGACTTGATGACGGGCGCGCTTTTGAGCAGGGCTGTTTGAGGCATTGTTGGTTAGTTCATCAACGCGGCAAGTGAATTTCTCTTGACATACGGCTGAGAGCTCATGATGAAGATTCAGCGTTGGGAAAACTGCTCGCCTTGAGATTCGCGCCACTACGAATCTTGCTGAAAGCTCTGTAACGATATAACACAGCCACTGCAAAACTCAGGTTTTCACACCATGGCCGTGCCAGTACCTGTGACCGCCGCCACTCCGCCCGCCGCCCTGAACACATTTCCTCGTCACGTGCCGGCCGCCTGTAACCCGGGCGGGCGCGGACGCGATCCGTTCTGGTCCGAGTCCGAGCCCGGCCGCGCATTATTGCTCGTACTTGCTCAACAAATGTTGTCTGTTCGTCGTTAACCACTGTAATCAGTCCTCACCCAATCCTGGGGGAGCAGGGTTCTCTGAGCTCTCAGAAGAGACTGAGACTGGCGCTCTCTGTGTCGCTGATCATCCAACACCCAGGTACACCCGCCTATGCCACTGCCAGTGGCAAGTGCATATAACTTACAAGTACAGCCCAGACAGGTGTTGAGTCTGCACCATTCACTGACAGTCCGGGTTTGGCGGGGATGGGCTCGGGGCAACAACCTAAGGCATGTCATTTGGTTTCTAACTGTTTCTGCCCCGAAGAGAAGGGGGAGGGAGAGTACGGATGGCACAGTGTGCAAGATGTCACTATGATTAACTTTTAACATATCGCATACTTTTATGCTAATCTCTCGGACACTTATATCTGTAAATGATTGTCATTTATCAGTTGTATCAACCATTGTGCCGCGCCTACAAGACACCGTCTGTCACAGGGCATCGGGAATGACGTGCGCCAGTTTTGAGTTAAGGGTTAGATCTGTTAGACATTAACTTTTGATGATGCTGCCGTTGAAACTCGTTTAGGGATATGGCATTGATATAGGCCCCGTGATATAGATGTCATCTTGGCACTCCCCGCTGTGGACGGCCGAGACAACGGCCAAGCCGAGTGAGTACGCGCTCGAATCCCCTGGGAAGAGAACGGGTTGGTTAGGTGTCTGTTGCGAGCCGACGCGCATGATTCAGATGGATGGAACTCGGCCCCGTGGAGCGTCACAACTAGGTGGAGCACGATGATCTTGTGCCCGACGACGTAGTCTCTGGAGCTACTTGCACCGGAAGCGTCACCGAGATGTGTTTGCCTGTCAAATTTACGCAATGATAATGTTGCGCAGAAAGGAGAAGAAAGAGAAAACGCTTCTGATGCCGACGTGATGGGCTTGAAAGCTGCTTGTCATGAGAAAGATAAACAGTTTTCAAGCCCATCTTAGAAGGAGAGAGGAGAATGATACGCACTGACATCCCGCAAGTGCCAGATACTTCCTTCCCACTCATAGCTGTGGTCTACTTTTCGAACCAGTTGGCAGTCGAGCTGTATCTATCCTTAAGTTTGTCACAATTGTGCAGCACCAGCTCACTTTTCCGCACTAAGTCGGGGGGCACAACCATGTGGGCAGCCGCCAGTGGACGGCGTTCAGGTCGCAATTCCGAGCCATGGAAGGGTTGTTTGCGCCCTTTATGGGGATCGACATCGGATATCTGGAGGACGGACTACCTTCGCGATTTGGAGGTACGGTATGATGTAAAATTACTAGTAGTCGAGTGCGAGTGGCAAAGAGCAAGGCGGGAGATAGCAAAAGTGTTCCCGCTCCTGACCGCAGTGGTGCCACCGAGTGACCCGAATCTGAAACTCTGCGGCACTCTTGCTGGCTGACCGTGACTCTTTCTTGCGACTCCAACAGGCTTTCATGGCTTCCATAATTCGTTCTCCTGTGCCGTCACCAACGGCGGACTTTGGCACTATATGGGCATTCCTCGAGGAAGGGATCGACAACATCATGACCAGGTCACATGTAGGCATACCCAACAATGAGTACTCGATCTTGCATGGCGTTTTTTACAATTACTGCACGTCATCTGGAACACGCAACACTACTTCATCTGAGCAGCCTCGGGCTGGGCAATGTCTCTGCCTCTTCACTCTTCGGTCGCCTTCAATTACTGACATACCCTCCAGCTGGTGCCAATATGATGGCCTCCGATTTGTACAATAGTCTCGCTCGATATTTCGTACAACATGTGCGACATTTGAGAGATGTGAGTCATTGAATTATGACGATTGGACTGCGGTGGAAACTTCAATTTCCGTAGTATTCAGATTCACTACAAAACGAACTTCTCTTGAAGTATTATGCCGCCGAGTGGGTCAGATACACAACAGGCGCGAATTATATCAACCGTCTATCCGCCTATCTGAACCGGCAGGTCAAGCGAGAGCGTGATGAAGGGAAGAAGGACATCTATCCCATATACACAGTGCGTGCTTCGTCTGAGTATCTGGGCTGATAGATACCAAAACTTTATAGCTTGCCATCGTCCAATGGCATACCAATTTCTTTCTACATGTCCAAAGAAAAGAATCAAAACTCGCTGGCGCCATCTTGTGCCTTATCGAGCGCCATCGGAATGGCGAGGACATTGACGAAGGGCTGGTAAAGAACGTCCTGGACTCGTTCGTTTCCCTCGGTATCGACGAAAGTGACTTGAACAAGACTTCGCTCGACAATTACAAGGAACACTTCGAAATGCCCTTCCTTATTTCCACCGAGGCGTACTATAAACACGAGTCAGAGTCATTCGTCTCCGCGAACCCTGTGTCGAACTATCTCAAGAGGGTCGAAGAGCACTTGAAGAAGGAAGAAGACCGCGTGGAACGATATTTGCACCCAACAACGCGCGTACCGCTTATCGCCAGATGCGAACATGTCCTCATCCACGCACATGCGGGGCTCATGTGGGAGAACCTCCAGAGTTTGCTGGACTGTGACAAGGATGAGGACCTTCAGCGTATGTATTCTCTACTCTCCCGCATCCCTGAAGGTTTGGAGCCTCTTCGGGGTAAATTTGAGGAATACGTTGAGAGGACTGGACTGGCAGCTGTTTCAAAAGTGGTAGGAACAGACCCCGCTGCGGTAGGGGCAGTTGAACCGAGAGCATACGTCGACGCTCTGCTTGAGGTCCATGAAAAATCTTCCGAAACCGTCAATCGCAGTTTCAAAGGTGATGCCGGTTTTCTCACAAGTCTGGACAGAGCGTGTCGGGAGTTTGTCAACCGTAATGCTGCAACCACTGGCACGTCAGCAACGAAATCCCCTGAGCTACTTGCAAAGCACACGGACGTATTGCTAAGACAGAACAATAATGTAGCGGATGAAGACGACCTTGAAGTCGCACTGAATCGCGTGGTATGTAGACTAGGTTATTCGTCACGAATCCATATCAATGTGCGCCTCATAGATGTCCATATTTAGGTATCTCGAGGAGAAAGACATCTTCCAAACTTTTTACTGGACGAAGCTTTCCAATCGTCTCATTCGCATGCGCAATGTATCGACGTCGTACAAGGCAGAGGAGAGCATGATCTCTAAGCTGAAGGAGGCCTGCGGTTTCGAATATACGAACAAGTTCCAACGCATGCTCACCGGTAGGCTCTTTCGACCTCTTCGCAAGGCGATTGCGGCTCACAATGTTGTAGACATGAGTCTCAGCAAGAAATTGACAGAATCTTTCAAAGAATACATGGAGCAGAACCACAACGATATGGACATGACCTTCAGCTTTACGGCAATCGGCGAAAACTTCTGGCCAGTCAACCCACCAAAGGACGACTTCATGGTCCCGACCGACATCGAGCTGACGTGGGATCGCTTCCAGAGATACTACGAGAGAAAGCACTCAGGTCGGAAACTAATGTGGCTCTGGAAGCATTCCAAAAACGAGCTGGAGACCAGTTATCTCGACCAAAAGTACATCTTTATGACGAGCACATACCAGATGGCGGTGCTATTGCAGTATAACAACAATGACAGGCTCTCACTTGATAAACTTGCCACCGCGACAAACCTTGAGAAAAGCCTTCTCACCCAAGTTCTCCAATCCCTTGTGAAGTCCCGCATTCTCATCAATGATGAGATCGACCAGTACGACCTCAACCTACGTACGTCCTACCCCTCGATGAGGCCTTTGTGTACTTTTCCCCACTCAAAGATATTCAGAGTTCACATCAGAGAAAAGCCGTCTGAACCTGAACATACCAGTGCAAGTAGGTGTCGATGCAGATTCCAGTGTTGTCGTGAAGACGGAGGACGAAAATCGCAAATATGTTATTCAGGCAACTATTGTCCGGTTCGCATCCTTTAATTCTTCTCTTGCCAATATTTTTTGTGAATGTGAATCCGCATGTCCCATTTAGCATCATGAAAGTACGGAGGACCATGAAAACCCAGCCTCTCATACAGGAGGTTATCTCATATATCTCGCAACAATTTGTCCCCAAATATACCGAAATGAAGAGGGTCTGCTACCTTCTCTCTTCGCAGCTGAGGGTGCGGAATAGCTGACATTGCGTGGGGCGCAGGCGATCGATATACTTTTAGAGAAAGAGTATCTCGAACGCGTCGACGGTACGCGAGATATGCTCTCTTACGTTGCGTAGAAGGTCTAGTCCTTGCCGGTATTAGCTGCCTCGTCGCCCCATTTGATGTTCACAATATTGGACGCCCGTTGTAGTATCACCTCCAGGGACTTACAAAGCATCGTATCACGGAGGTCTTACTCACACACGGGCCATCCTGTTCGCCATCGACTCGCTTCGCCTCGACTTCCTCCCTCCTCACCCACCTACACCACGTTCTTTATGCCGTAGTACTATCCTGGCTCTTCTGCGAAGACCGATAGACAAACAACCACGCAACTCCTTCCTCTACGGCCGATCCCCAGTGGTATCATTATAACGTATAATGGCCCTCATCACAGCTCTCCCCCGACATTCGTTGACACCATCCACCACTTTGGAGGCGCATCCACTTGCGGAATACTCTATCATACAGCAACTCTAATAGGCCACAAGACGGTGCGTTTCCTCTGAATTTGCACTTTCATGAGTTCTCACCCAAACAATTCGCAGAATCGTGATATAAGAGATAACACCTAACTCACCGTCTTCTTTGTTGCTTTCTACCAGAGATGTCCTGTAACTTTGAATTGTTTTTGTCAAGGATCTACACACCCGCACGTTTTGCCGTTGTCTTGGCGCCCGCGCCCGCGCCTGTCTGGTTCGCGCACAAAATATCCCAGATATCCTTCGCCCTCGTGACTGCCCTGTGTCCGTACGTACCCCGAATGCGAAGGAGAGTGACGAAAGAATTAATAATGCGCGAGACATGCCCTGCAGGGTGTCTCATGTCTCTCTGGCCACCTCTCCGTGTTCACGCTACGAATCAAGCAAGAGTATATCATGATGCGTTATTGGGATAAGAGCGGGGTCGGTCACGGTTGTGTGGGTAAGAGACGGTGATTCGCCGCACCATTACGGTCCGAGATTGCGCGTCCTCCCTCACTGACGTACCCCACACCACCTGGTATCCTCCTTTGCCAAGAGCTCTCACCGTGCTCTGCAGTACGCGCGTAGATTTGGGTGTTGGTGAGCATCGGAAGTGGGTTGGTGCTGGCGGCTGTGTGTGGGCATCGTGAGCACTGGTGGGTACAGGCGCGTGAGGCGGCCGTTCGAGGATGGGATGGCTGACGGTGGGGGATCGGGGTGGGGTAGACGTGCGCGTGTGTAAGGTGGTAGTAAGGAGAATCCATGACTAGTTTGAGTCTTGCTGAGTTTGTTCACTATCGCACCTTGATCGAGCTTGATCCTCACAGCTCCTTTCGGACTTCTTCTGATTTCACTCTGTTTCTTTAATGGCGAAGATCAGGAGCACGCCGGAGTTACGGAAAGCGGTGCATGGCGAGATGGATATGAAGTCGGACGGCCCACCAGCGCTTACTACCCGGATGCGTGGAAAACTCTCGGTGGGTGCTGATAGCGCTGATAACCACCACCTGTCTGTCATTTCCTCATCGCATAGAAAACTGATATTTTTTTCCGTTTCGAATATGAGTCAACCCTCCTCTTCCTCCTCCTTCCAGACCCTCTTCGACGCTGCTCTTCAGGACTACGAAAACCAAACGGGCAATAGCCTGGTCGATCATCCGTTCGCCAGGCAACTTGAAGAATGTGACTCCGTTGATTCCGTCGCCGCCATTCTTCAGGAACAATCACGGGGCTTTCGTGAATTTAGAGGGGGAGATGGAAATCTCATGAAGTCAGTCATGCGTTCAGTCGACGTCCTGTACACGCTTTCTGTCAGCACCATTCTTGGCGAGGGCATCGGTTTAGTACGCCCAAAAGTTTTCATTAGCGTTCCTTGTTCCTCATCGTTATTCTTCAGCCATTCCCGCCTGCGAAAGCAATATTTGCTGGTATCGCCATCCTACTCGCCGTATGTCTCACTTTCCGATTCCCTCTGAATATCTCTGTGACATCTAAGCTCCGTAGGCGGTCAAAGACATCAACGCTAGCTATGACGCACTCGTCGACCTCTTTACATCCTTCGAGAACTTCATTAACAGACTCAGTATTTACACCAGTATCCCTCCTACGCCAGCCTTGACGCAAATTCTGGTGAAGATTATGGTCGAGCTCCTCTCTACCCTCGCTCTTGCGACCAAGCAAGTTAAGCAAGGGCGATTTAGTGAGTTTATGTTGTTTTGATATAACACTTGACTCAATGGAACACAGAGAAATTTGTGAAGAAGATTTGGGGAGAGAATGACGTTGAGGCGATTCTCCATAGGCTGGATAGGCTCACCCTGGATGAAACTCGGGCGACCGCGGCTCAAACTCTTGAAGTTGTCAATGGTCTTGTCCAGCATAGGAGGGATGTCATGGACGGTAAGAAAGCCCTACCGGTCCTATTGTTTGCTCGCAGCTAAGAGTCCATACACCTAGACACGGACGGAAATGAATCGGCAACTAGTATCTCGGGTGCTCTAGGTAAGTTGGCCGACAATTATGGGTGGATATAACGTCTGACTGTGTAATAGAGTCTATACAGGAAATCGTGAGCAAATTGAACAAGGCAGAACGTGGGTTATTCCCTAACCCAGTGTCCGCAAAGACGACCGAGGACACTGAGCTTGACTTACAGGCGACCAGTTACAGCAGAACATTCGGCGCTGGCTTTCACCTCCAGATCCCTGGAGGAACCACAATGTTGCATGCGAATCTCGGTATAACGGAACCGGAACATGGTGGATTGAAGGTGATACTTATGCGGAGTGGAAATCTTCTGGTCCAAGCTCGCTCTTATGGATTCATGGAAAACGTCAGTACTTAAACAACCTTATTCTTTCCTTAGACTAATGGTTGCTACCCTTTTAGCGGGTGCAGGAAAAAGCGTCATTTGGTATAATTTGTCTTCCGATCATTCGTGTTCGTGAGCTTATGCTGTTAGCTAGTTCTGCAATTATCCAGAACATCCGCACTTTGCAAAAATTTGGGCTGGCATCGCTCGCATTCTTCTATTGTGACTTCAGGGATGACCAAAAGAAGGACCTCCGCGGGTTACTCGCATCTCTTCTGATTCAGCTTGCTGATCAGTCCGATGCCTACTCTAACATTCTTTCTGATTTTCATATGGCCCATGGTCGTGGCTCGCAACATGCCAGCGACAGCGAACTGGTCGAATGTCTGAAAAACATGCTGAAATTCCCGGGGCAAGCTACGGTCCATATCATCATTGATGCCCTGGACGAATGTCCAATAACGACTGGCTTGCCATCCCCTCGCGAGAAAGTCTTGAAGCTTCTAGAAGACCTAGTCAATTTACAGATCCCGAATCTGCGGATATGTGTCACTAGCCGACCCGAGGCCGACATCCTACCTGTCCTGGAGCCCCTGGCTTTCCATTCCGTCTCTCTTCACGGCGAGCGTGGGCAAGTCCAGGACATTGCCGAATATGTCAGGTCCGTCGTTCACACGGACCGTGAGATGCAAAGATGGAAGACCATGGATAAGCAACTGGTCATTTATGAGCTCATAAAGAAAGCTGACGGGATGTAAGTCACTCATATCATTATTACCTGCCTCGTTCACATTTATAATGTAGGTTCCGTTGGGTGTTCTGTCAACTCGTTTATCTCCGTCGCTGCATCCCGGGACGTATCCGACATGCTCTGGAAGAATTACCGGAAACTCTCGATGAGACTTATGCGCGCACTTTGAAAGAAATCGACAAGCAAAACTGGGAATTTGCGCATCGCCTTTTTCAATGTGTTGCAGCGGCTTCCCGTCCACTTCGTGCCAATGAGCTCGCAGAGTTCCTTGCATTTGATTTTCAAGTCGGATCGACACCCACATTTCTGGCCGACTGGCGTCCGGAAGACCCGGTGCACACCGTGCTATCCACGTGTTCCAGCTTGCTTGCCGTTGTTGACGTCGGTGGTTCCCGAGTTATTCAATTTGCGCATTTTTCAGTCAAGGAGTACTTGACGTCCGCTCGACTTGCCGAAGAAAAGCACATCATTTCCCGTTTCCACGTCTCCATGACACCAGCTCATACCATCGTTGCGCAAGCTTGTCTGGGTGTTCTATTGCACCTAGACGAAAATGTCACCACGGACAGCCTTGA
>WNFO01012591.1_pt1 | contig 11425 bp, 8 predicted proteins | sample 5400251 | NCBI WGS metagenome assembly WNFO01 (sample SAMN13153354, study PRJNA577476) | soil metagenome | isolation source: 100 cm saprolite under Madrone tree | place: USA:California | collected 2016-06-14 | reverse complement strand
AGGCGAATGGCCTGACCCGCGATCTGCAAGGCCGGCTGCTCGCCTGCGAACACGAGACCCGCCGGGTCATCCGCCAGGAGCTCGATGGCTCGATCACGGTCATTGCCAACAGCTTCCAGGGCCGTCGCCTCAATCGGCCGAATGACGTGGTGGTGAAATCCGATGGTACGATCTACTTCACGGATCCGTGGACCAGTCAGGAGGTTCCGCAGCAATGGGACATGACCTTCATGGGTGTCTACCGCGTCACGCCCGATCTCGGCACCATGACCCTGCTGGTCGATGACTTTCTGCTGCCCAACGGGCTCGCCCTCTCGCCCGATGAAAGCGTGCTCTACGTCAACGATTCGCGCCGCCGCCACATCCGCGCTTTCGACCTCGCGCCGAACGGTACGCTTGCCAAGCAGACCGACCGCGTGTTCGCCGATCTCGGCGGGACGGAATCGGGCGTGCCTGACGGCATGAAGGTCGACACCCTCGGCAACGTGTATTGCGGCGGCGCCGGCGGCATCTACATCCTCGACCCCAAGGGCAAGAAGCTTGGCCGCATCGTCCACGGCCAGCCGGCGACCACAAACATCGGCTTCGGCGGCAGCGACTGGAAGACCTTGTTCTTCACGACTCGCACGATGCTGGGCTCGATCAACCTGAAGGTCGCCGGCATTCCGGTGCCGGTCGCGAAGAAGGCGTGAGTGTAGGGTGAGCAAAGGCGCGCGCTTGCGCGCCGTGTCCACCGGGGCTCGGCCGTGGTGGGCACGCTTCGCTTTGCCCACCCTACAATCGCCGCATCAATTTGCATCGGAGGAAACCCCATGACCACCCCGCATTACGTGCCGGAAGACCGGCACTCCATGCGGGCTACACCAACGCGTAAGGAGGACACATCATGCCTGCTCAACCCCACATCTCGCGCCGGTACATGCTGGCCCTCTCGGCCGCTGCGGGCGGCGCTGCAGCAAGCGGTCTTGGCGCCGCCCAGGCGCAGCAACGTCCTCGGCTTCCGGCCGAAATCGTGCTCACCCCGCGCATCGACCGGTTCGATCCCGCCCTCGACAAGATCATCTCCACCTCCGAGCCGATCCGCGAGATCGCGAGCGGCTTCGGCGGTCCGCTTGGTCCTGCCGAGGGGCCGCTGTGGTGGAAGGAAGGCGGCTACCTGTTGTTCAGCGACATCAATGCCAGCCGGCGGATGAAATATGCGCCCGGCCAGGGCGTGACGGTGTTCCAGGAGAAAACCAACCAGGCCAACGGCCTCACGCGCGACCTGCAAGGCCGCCTCTTGGCCTGCGAGCACGAGACCCGCCGCGTCACCCGACAGGAGCACGACGGCTCGATCACGGTGATCGCCAACAGCTTCCAGGGCCGCCGCCTCAATCGACCGAACGATGTCGTCGTCAAGTCCGACGGCTCGATTTATTTCACCGATCCGTGGTCGAGCCCGCTCGCCCCGGAGCAATGGGACCTCCCCTACTCGGGCGTCTACCGGGTCACGCCCGATCTCGGCACCATCACGCTCCTCCTCGACGACATGGTCTTTCCCAACGGGCTCGCCTTTTCGCCCGACGAAGGCGTGATCTATATCGACGATTTCCGCCGCGGCCATATCCGCGCCTTCGATCTTGCCGCGAACGGCACCCTGGCGAAACAGACCGACCGGGTGTTCGCGGACCTCACCGGGGCGGAGCCGGGCGGTCCTGATGGTATGAAAGTCGACACGGCCGGAAACGTGTATTGCGGCGGCGCGGGAGGAATCTATATTCTCGATCCACAAGGAAAGAAGCTCGGTCGCATCGTCCATGGCCAACCGGCGACGACGAACATCGGCTTTGGGGGTGACGACTTGAAGACATTGTTTTTCACCAGCCGAAGCCACCTGGGCTCGGTCAACATCAAGATCGCCGGCATCCCGGCGCCACCCCCGAAAAAGACCTGACGGGGGAAGAGGGGGAGAAGCATGAAATCGCAATTTGCAGCTTTGCTGGTGTGTGCCGCCTTCCTGGCAATGGGCGCGCCCGCGTCGGCGCATCATTCGTTTGCCATGTTCGACGCCCTGCATCCGAAGGAAATCTCCGGGACTGTGAAGGAGTTCAGGTTCGTCAGCCCCCATACCATCCTGATCGTCACGGTCAAAGGCGACGACGGTATTGAGAAGGACTGGATTTTGGAGGGCGGCGCACCGGGCCTGCAGGTGCGCGAGGGATTGACCTCCAAGAGCCTGAAGCCCGGGGACGAGGTCATGGTGACCATCAATCCGCTGCACAGCGGCGCGGAAGGCGGTTCGTATCAGCCGGCTCAGGTCAAATTCAAGGACGGCCGCCTGGTCGTAGCGCCAAAGCAGTAGATGACAGATGACAGATGACGGAGAACGGGAGCCCTTCTTGCTTCCCGTCATCTGATATCCGTCATCTGTCATCCGGGGAGGAGAAGCATGTTGTTGCGAAGCGTGATGGGTTCGGTTGCGCTCTTTGTCGCCGTGATCGCCGGGCCGGTCGCGGCGCAGCAGCCGTTCGACGAAAACAAATATCCCCCGATGGCGGGCCAGTGGCTACGCGTAGGGCCGCTCGGGGTCTTCGACTCCACCAAACCTCCCGCGCGCGGCCAGCAGGCGCCCCTGACGGCGGAGTACCAGGCAAGATTCGAGGCCAATCTCGCCGAGGTTGCCAAGGGCGGCTCTGGTGACGATCCGGTCCATACCTGCATTCCGGAAGGCATGCCGCGGGCCATGAACCTGGTCCTGCCCATGGAGATCGTCATCACCCGCAACACCACCTACATCCTGATGGAATATCTGACCATGCTGCGTCGGATCTACACCGACGGGCGCTCCTTCCCGACCGATGAGGATCCGTCGTGGATGGGATATTCGATCGGCAAGTGGATCGACGAGGATGGCGACGGCCGCTTCGATGTGCTTGAAGTCGAGACCCGCAACCTGAAGAATCCGCGCACGTTCGATCCGAGCGGCTTACCGGTGCACGACGACGCCGAGACCGTCGTCCGCGAGCGGTTTTATCTCGATAAGGCGAAACCGGACATCCTCTACGATGAGATCACCGTGACGGATCACGCCCTCACCAAGCCGTGGACGATCCTTAAGACCATGCGTCGCGAGAAGAAGCCGATCTGGGTCGAGTCGATCTGCTCTGAGGGCAATGTCCATGTCACCATCGGCGGCGAGCAATACATGCTGGGCGGCGACGGCCTGCTGATGCCCTTCAGGGTGGGACAGCCGCCGCCGGATTTGCGCCATTTCAATAAGAAGTAGCCGGGCGCTTCTTCCGCCGTCGTAGGGTGGGCAACGCGCCCACTCCGCGTCGTCCAGCAGAGCGAGACCATGCCGGCGCGTTGCCCACGCGGTCAGACCTATCGGTGCGACCGCGTGGGCAAAATCGCGCCCGGCCTCACGCAATTATCACCGTCGTACCAGGCGATTTTGCCTACCCTACGCACCCTCCCCTATCGCGGGTCGGCGACGCGTCCCTGAAACACGATTGCGCCCGTCGTATCGTCGACCAGATAGAACAGGAACGGCCGGTCGACCCGGAACGACACGGGCGCCGGCGCCGCAATTGCCGCCGACCGGACGCCGGCCGCGGTCGCGGCCGCTGCCTCGGTGCTTTCCTCTGCGACTTCGATAACGGCGCGGTGCACGATCTGGTCGATGTGAACGCGGCCCGCTGCGGCCGGCCGGCCGGTCATGCCGGAAAAGTCCGCGCCGTTGGCGTCGAACGCCTTTTGAATTCCCGCTTGTCGCAACGGCGCCGTCAGGTCGGCCTTGAACTCAGCCTTGAAACGCGGCAGCGCCAGCGCGACGGGCTTTTTCGCTTGCCCGTCCCGCAGGGCGGCAAATAGCTCGGCGAGCTCGTTCGCGCCGAGGCGCCTCGCGACCGCGCCGACGCCCTCGATGTCGTCCGGCAACACGATGACGAGGCCAAGTTCGGGGACCTCATAGTTCAGCCGGACCGCCCGATAGCCGCCCCGCGAGACGAGCGAAAGGCTGCCGGTCTGGTTCATCAATGCAACATCGGCCTTCTGCGACCGTGTGAGGTTGAAGGCGTCGTTCTTGGTGAGAGCAGGATCGAATACCGACGCCCAGCGCGCCTTGAAATAGACGGCATTGAGAATGGTAGCGACAGCATCGGGATCGATCTGATCGAGCATCCGGCCGATCTTGCCCTCGGTCTTGCGCGCGACCCAGCCGTTGATGTCGTCGAGGCTCGCGTTCTTGAACACCTCGGCGCCATATTTGGTCTTCAGTGCTGCCACGTAGTCCGCCGACACCAGGTCGCCGTGCTTGAGTAACATCAGGGCGTTGGCGGCGAGCAACCGGGCGGAAGCCGGCTTCGCTCCGGGCGCGACGCAGCGGTTGCCGACAAGCCGGAAACCGGGCTGGCACTGGCTCATCAAGTCGCCACCGGGGCGCGATTCGCAATTACCTGCGTTGGCGGTCGTGCGCGGCGGGCAGACTGGCGGCGCCGCGCTTTGGTCGTAGCCGTTGAGGATCGACAACATTTCGGCATTCGCCGCATCGATCGCATCCGCCGCCATGCGCATCGACATCGCCCGCATCATTTCGGAGGCCGTATCGCCGCGCGCACCTGATATCAGCATCGACATCGCCGTGCCGACCGAGTAGGGCGAAAACACGATATTGCCGGGCGAGGCCGCCAATTGGCCGAACAATTGCTGGCCGGCGGCATTGTAGGCCCGCGCCAGCAGCGTCACCCGCGCTTCCGCCGCGATGTGCAGTTGGGCCGTTGCGGGCCCCGCCGCCATCGTCCCCACGATGGCGATCGCAGCGGCAAGGCCGCGTGCGTTCCGTGCGATGGTTTTCATCCTCTTCCTCCCGCCGCACGCCTCAACCCGCCCCTCCCCACCCGCCCTCCCCCCACTTGCGGGGGACGGTCAGGAGGGAAGGCAGGGTGGGGCGCGGGTTCGCTAGAATCCCGGCGTAGCGCCGCCGTCCACCGCGATCGCCGTACCCTGAATATAGCGCGCCAGCGCCGACCACAGGAACAGGCTTGGCGCCGCGACGTGCAGGGGGTAGGGGTAGGGGCGACCCTCATAGGCGCTAACTTACCAGAGAGGGTTTTGATAGGCCCGTTTTCTCGGTGGCTCGCGGATGTGACGTTGAATGTTTTTCGCGGCGGCATGCAATGTCTGGGTGTCAGGCTTGGGGATAACCGCGTTGACGATCGCCGCGACGATCAAGCGCAGGAGGCGCCAAACACCATTTTTTACGCGGCCGCCCGGCGGGGAGAGTCACCGAGATGGTCCGCGATGAGCGGCTCGGTCAACAGTGCCAGCAAAAGATTGCAGAGGATGTGCGCTTTCGCGCTCCTGGGATCCTCGCCCGGAGGCCCCACCAGGCCCACGCCGCTCTTGAGATGCTTGAAGGCGATCTCGATGCGCCAACGCAACCGATAGAGCGCACTGATTGCCGAGAGCGGATATTCATCGCGATCGAGCGACGTCACGATGATGACCCATTCGGCCGCGATCAGTGTCTCGGGCCGCAGATTGCGGCCCTTGTCGCGCGCGTGGCGCTTGAGCTTGTCGATCGAAAGGTCGCGGGCCTGTTTGGGCTTGCGGATCGCCACCAGACGCAATGCGATGGGCCTTTCGCCGAACCTTTGATCCAAATGGGTCGATCGATAACGCCCTTGCCGCGCGACTTCTGGAGAAGCGCGATGAGATCGAGGCGGTTTGCCTTGCCGTCGAGCCAGCGCGCGTTGTTCCACCCGGCACGCACGACGATGTCGGCACCGCGTTTGAGCACCTTCGCGATCCGGTCGGGCTGCAGATAGGCACGATCGCCCACGCGGATTTCGCCCGCGACGACATCGGCCCGATCGATGACCTCACCTTCGCTCTCATCCGTCAATTCAAAGGCGGTGAAGCGTTCGCTCGTCAGATCAAAGACCGAATGGATGCGCCACCTGCCGCCGGATTCGCGCGCAGCCCGCCCGGCCTTCACAACCGACGTGGCGTCGACCAGCCGGACCGGTCGGCCCTTGGCCGCAGCAAGGCCTGCCTCGCGCGCGCCAGCACCGAGCAATCGACTAACCAGTTGTTCGAGCCAGTCCACTGAGTTGCGCAGCCGCTTGAGAAGCGCGACGTTCGACAACGAGGCAAGCCCCATCGCCTCCGCCCACGCAACCGCCAATCGTAGCCCGTACCGGCTCCAGCAATAAGCCAGCACCAGCCGCAACTGATCCACCGCGCATTTGATCTTGCGCGCCTTTTGGAAGGCGCCGAATTCCCGCGCCTCCTCCTCAAGCAGTTCGGCGCCGCCAAACCGATCGACAATGCGCAACCAGTCGGCGTTCGATAGTGATTCGCGATTCATCCAACCTGAGAATCATAATAGATTCCAGGGCACAAGGGGGTAAGTTAGCGCCAATGGGGGCGACCCTTGTGGTCGCCCGTGTCGCCGAATGCAAAAAATGGGGCGACCACAAGGGTCGCCCCTACAGCGGGCGATGTTGGAGGACTCCCGCCATCCGACGTATGACTTTGGTCGATGCTTCAACCCTTCAGATTGGCTGAGCCGATCGACTACAAACCCGCGCTTTTTCATGGCAAACTGTTGATCTTTCTGGGAATCGAGAGATAGTTTCTGGGCGAAAAGACCAATAACATTCGGGGCTACCCATTTTCCATCCCGAGGACCACGCGCGCACTCAAATCGATGCCTCGCTCGCCGCGGCGGGCTGGATCGTACAATCGCGCGACCAGATGAATCTTGGCGCCGGCCTCGGCGCCGCGGTGCGGGAGTTTTCGACCGCTTCGGGGCCGGTCGATTACGCTCTGTTTGTCGGGCGCGACTTATGCGGCGTAATCGAAGCGAAGCCGGCCGGTACCACGTTGTCGGGCTTCGCTGAGCAGGCCGCGCGTTATATGGCCGACGTGCCCGGGCATCTGGTGCGGCGCGAAGGGCAGGTGCGGTTCGAATACGTCGCCACCAGCAACGAGACCTTGTTCCGCGACCATGCCGATCCAGCGCCGCGGTCGCGCCGCGTCTTCACGTTCCATCGCCCGGAGACCTTGCAGCGCTGGCTTGCCGACAACGCCACGATCCGCCGCCAGCTCCAAGCGATGCCTCTGCTCACGACCGAAGGCCTGCGCGACTGCCAGATCGACGCGGTGCGGGCGCTCGAAGCATCGCTCGCCGCCGACAAGCCGCGCGCCCTTATTCAGATGGCGACCGGCGCCGGCAAGACCTTCACGGCCTGTACGTTCAGTCATCGCCTCCTGGAGCACGGCAAGTTCAAGCGCATTCTCTTCCTTGCCGACCGCGCCAACCTGGTGCGGCAGGCGCGCGACGAATTCCTCGCCTATCGCCCGCCGGGCACCGGGCGCTCGTTCACGGAGCTTTTCAATGTTCAGAAGCTCGGTCCGGCAGGAATCGACAAGAGCGCGGCCGTCGTGATTTCGACCATCCAGCGTGTCTACTCGGTGCTGACCGGCCGCGAGCTTTCCGAAGAAGACGAAGAACGCTCCGGCTTCGAAGGCGGCGCGGGCGATGGCGAGCGTGTCGTCCGCTACAACCCGGCAGTGCCGATCGAGACGTTCGATCTCGTCATCACGGACGAATGCCATCGCTCCATCTACGGCACCTGGCGGCAGGTCCTTGACTATTTCCGCTCGGTCGCGGACGGCGTCAACGTCGGCTATGAGGTCTATCGCATCCGCACCGAGATCGGCGAGCAGGGCGGCAAGGTGCCGAAGGGCTACGAGCTGCCGGTCCGCGACCGCCGCACCCGCGCCCAGCGCTATGAGGAGTTGAGCGAGGACTTCGCGTACGCGGCCAAGGACCTCGATCGCACGGTGACGGTGCCGAATCAGATCAGGACCGTGGTGGAAGCCTTCCGCGACAGCCTGTTCACCGACCTGTTCCCCGGCCGCACCGAGGTTCCGAAGACCCTGATCTTCGCCAAGGACGACCACCACGCCGAGGAGATCGTTGGCATCGTCCGCGAGGTGTTCGGCAAGGGCAACGACTTCGCCCAGAAGATCACCTACAAGGTCGACCACGCCGATCCCGAGCAGCTCATCCGCCGGTTTCGCAACGACTACAATCCGCGCATAGCCGTCACCGTCGATATGATCGCCACCGGCACCGACGTGAAGCCGCTGGAAGCCCTGATCTTCCTCCGCGACGTGAAATCCGAGCTTTACTTCGAGCAGATGAAGGGCAGGGGCGCCCGCACCATCAATCCAACGGCGTTGCGGCAGGTGACGCCCGATGCGGAGGAAAAGACGCGTTTCGTCCTGATCGACGCCGTCGGCGTCACTGAAAGCCTCAAGCAAGTGTCGCAGCCCTTGGAGCGCAAGCGCGCCATCGGATTCGACAAGCTTTTGGACGACATCGCGGCCGGACGCCGGGACGATGACGCGCTGTCCACCTTGGCGGGCCGCCTTGCAGCGCTCGACCGCAAGATCGATGCCGCAGCGCGGGCGAGCATCGCCCGGAAGACCGCCGGCCTCGACCCCAAGGCGCTTGCCAACCGTCTGCTCGATGCGGTCGATCCCGACACGGTCGAACAGAAGATCGTCGGCGTGCACGGCGCCGCGGCGGACCACAAGCAGCGCGAGGCGGTGCGCAACGCGCTCAAAAATGCGGCCTGCGAAATTTTCGATAATCCCGAGCTGCGCCAGTTCCTCAAGGACGTGAAGCGGCTCACCGAAATCCGCATCGACACGGTCTCGACCGATGCGGTCGTGTCCTCCGGCTACGACGAGAAAACGGCTCGCAATGCGGTCGACAAGTTCAAGGCGTTCCTCGACCAGAATCGCGACCGCCTGGTCGCGTTGCAAATCCTTTATGGCCGGCCGCACGCGACGCAAAAGCTCGACCGCGCCGCAATCGAGGAGCTGCGCGAGGTGCTGCGGCGACCGCCCTGGCTGCTCGAACCTGTGGATATCTGGCGCGCCTATGCGCGACTCGACGACAAGCGCGTGAAAGGCAACCCGACGCGTGCTTTATCGGACATCGTCATGCTGGTGAGATACGCGCTCGGCGCTGCCACGACCCTGGAGCCACTGTCTTCCACCATCGCGGGCCGGTTCAATCTCTGGCTCGGCCGCGAGGAGAAGGCGGGGCGCGTCTACACCGAGGCGCAGAAGGTTTGGCTCGGCGCCATCCGCGATTACATTGCGGTGAACGTCGCCATCGCGCCGCAGGACTTGATGGATGCGCCCGATTTCGCTGCCCAGGGCGGGCTTGCCAAGGCGCATGCGCTGTTCGGGACGCGACTTAAGCCGCTGCTTGAAGAATTGCCGCAGGTTCTGGTGGCATGAGTGCGATGCTGGCTGAGCGCGATGATGCGGCGGAGGCGGATGAGCCGTGGCCGCTGCCGGAGGGGTGGGCTTTCGCCAAGTTGGGGGAGATCGTCGAGCGGTTGACCGACGGCACACATCAGCCACCAAAATTTGAGAGCGCCGGGATTCCCTTTGTTGTGATCGGCAACATTAAAGGTCATGCAATAGGTTGGAGTTCCATCAGCAAATGGGTATCCCTCGAGACGTATGAGACCGAAGCCAAACGTCTGAGACCCCGTAAGGGTGACGTGCTTTACACGGCAGTAGGAAGTTACGGACTTGCTGTGAATGTAGCAGATGATCGTGACTTCATGTTTCAGCGTCACATCGCATTTCTTCGACCTTACGGTGAAGTAATTGACCCAAGTTATTTAAGCCACGCGCTCAACTCACCGTTGCTGAAACGTCAAGCTGATAGCGCGGCTCGCGGCGTCGCTCAAAAAACCGTAACTCTTGGATCACTGCGCGGTTTCATCCTCCCTTTGGCACCACTATCGGAGCAACGCCGCATCGACGCGCGGATCGAGGAGCTGTTCGCTGAGATCGCCGAAGGCGAGGCCGCGCTGGAGCGGGTGCGCTCCGGCCTCGACACGTGGCGCCGCACCCTTCTCAAAGCCGCCGTCACCGGCGAGCTGACACGCGATTGGCGGCAAGCGAACAAGCCAAGTGGAACGGCAAGCGACTTCCTTACACAAATCCGTGCTTTGAGAACTTCTAGGAAGTACCTTGCACCCCAATCTACGGCTGAACCCTACGATAGTTCATTGCTTCCTAACATCCCGGCAGATTGGCTGTGGGTTCCGTTGGCAGAATTCATCAACAAAATCGAGGCTGGACTAAACGTCAAAGCGGTCGGTCACCCGCCTCATCGAGGCGAAACTGGTATTGTGAAGATCAGTGCGGTCACGTGGGGGGAGTTCGACGAACTGGCAAGCAAGACGCTGTTACCCGGAACGGAGTACGATGATGCGCACATCATTCGACCAGGTGACTTCCTAATTTCCAGGGCGAATACCTTGGAATTGGTGGGCGCTCCGGTAATTGTCAAAAGATGTGAGCGTCGGTTGGTGCTGAGCGACAAGGTTCTTCGGCTGCGGCTCATAGGCCAGATGGATACTTGGATCGAGATATTTCTTAAGTCACCATACGGCCGACAACAGATCGAGTCGTTTGCGCAGGGTAACCAACTCTCGATGCGAAATATTTCCCAAGACAATCTCCGCCGAATTGTCGTTCCGTTACCGCCCAACGACGAGTTGCGGCAAGTCGAGAAATTGTTCCTTGAACTGTTCGCGAGTAACGAAGAGACTAGGACTCAACTAGGTGAGATTCAACGGACGGAGCAAAACCTCCGCCAATCCATACTGAAAGCCGCCTTCGAGGGCCGCCTCGTCCCGCAGGACCCGAACGACGAGCCCGCCTCCATTCTTCTCGCGCGCCTTCGCGCCGAGGCGTCTCCCGCGCCCCGCCGTGCGCGTGGTCGAAGGGCCGCCTCATGAACGAAACCGCCCTTGTCCAGAAGGTCTGGAACTACGCCCATGTGCTGCGCGACCAGGGCGTGCCGTACCAGTCCTACATCTCGCAGATTTCCTATCTGCTGTTTCTCAAGATGGACGATGAGCGCAACGAGCTGATCGCCCAAGGTCTGCTACCGGCCAACGGCTCGCCGATCCCTAAGGATTGCCAATGGGGCAGGCTGCGCGATCTGCAGGGCGAGGAACTGACGAAGCGCTATTCGCAAATCCTCGACAAGCTGGAGCGCCAGTCCGGCATGGTCGGCGCCATCTTTCTCAAGGCCCAGAACGAAATCCAAGACCCGGCCAAGCTCAAGCGCCTGGTCGGCCTCATCGACGGCGAGCGCTGGCTTGAGCATGGCATCGACGTCAAAGGCTCGATCTATGAGGGCCTGCTCGAACGCAACGCCCAGGAGGTAAAATCCGGCGCCGGCCAATACTTCACGCCGCGCGCGCTGATCGACGCCATGGTGACGGTGGTCGATCCGGACCCGCGCGAGACCGTGCATGACCCGGCCTGCGGCACCGGCGGCTTCCTGCTGGCCGCCTGGGAGCACATCCGCAAGAAACCGCTCGCCCGCAATGCC
>WNFO01005106.1_pt1 | contig 11425 bp, 10 predicted proteins | sample 5400251 | NCBI WGS metagenome assembly WNFO01 (sample SAMN13153354, study PRJNA577476) | soil metagenome | isolation source: 100 cm saprolite under Madrone tree | place: USA:California | collected 2016-06-14 | reverse complement strand
AACCAATCCCCACGCCGCCGCCGTTGTGAATCGAAACCCACGACGCGCCGCTCGCCGTATTGATCAGCGCGTTGAGCAGCGGCCAATCCGCAATCGCGTCCGACCCATCCAGCATTGCTTCCGTTTCGCGGTATGGTGATGCCACCGAGCCGCAATCCAGATGATCGCGCCCCATCACCACTGGCGCCTTCAATTCGCCCTTGGCCACCAGATCATTCAGCGCCAATCCAAACTTGTCGCGCTCGCCGTACCCCAGCCAGCAGATGCGCGACGGCAGCCCCTGAAATTTCACCCGCTTCTGCGCCAATTTAATCCAGCGATTCAAAGGCTCGTTCTGCGGAAAAAGTTCCAGCACCAGTTGATCCGTCCGCGCGATGTCCGAAGCTTCTCCGGAAAGCGCCGCCCACCGGAACGGTCCCTTGCCTTCGCAAAAGAGTGGCCGGATGTACGCCGGCACAAATCCCGGAAAGTCGTACGCGTTCTTCACCCCTTGTTCGAACGCAAACGTTCGAATGTTGTTCCCATAATCAAACGTCACCGCGCCCAGCTTCTGCATGTCCAGCATCCCCTGTACGTGCTGGGCCATCGCCGCCGTCGAGCGCTTTTTGTACTCCTCCGGATTCTTCTTCCGCAGCTCCAGCGCCGCATCCAACGTCATTCCGTTCGGCACGTATCCCCCGATGGGATCGTGCGCGCTCGTCTGGTCCGTCAGCAAATCCGGCACCACGCCGCGCTTCGCCAGTTCCGGAACCAAGTCCGCGCAATTGCCCACCAGCCCAACCGAAGTCGCCTCGCCCTTGCGCACCGCATTCTTCAGAATCCGCAGCGCCTCATCCAGCGAGGTCACCATCACGTCGCAGTAGCCCGTCTTCAGCCGCTTCTTGATGCGCTCCGGGTCCACGTCAATCCCCAGAAACGCCGCGCCATTCATCGTCGCTGCCAGCGGCTGCGCTCCGCCCATTCCGCCCATCCCGCCGGTAACGACAAGTTTTCCCGATAAATTCCCGCCGAAGTGTTTCTTCGCCGCCGCCGCGAACGTCTCGTACGTTCCCTGCAAAATTCCCTGCGTGCCGATGTAAATCCAGCTTCCCGCCGTCATCTGCCCGTACATCATCAATCCCGCGCGGTCCAGTTCGTGAAAACGGTCCCAATTATTCCAATGTCCCACCAGATTCGAATTGCACAGCAACACCCGCGGCGCATACTCATGCGTTCGAAACACCGCCACAGGCTTGCCCGACTGAACCAGCAGCGTCTCATCCGCCTCCAGCGCCTTCAGCGACCGCACAATTGCGTGAAAGCATTCCCAATTCCGCGCCGCTTTTCCCGTCCCGCCATAAACAACCAGGTCCTCCGGCTCCTCCGCCACCTCCGGATCAAGGTTATTCAGCAGCATCCGCAGCGCCGCCTCCTGCTGCCATCCCTTGCACGAAATCTCCGTCCCCCGCGGCGCGCGAAACGGCCCCTTCGACAATCCTGCTTCCGTCGCTGCTCCCGGCACCGTCACGCTCATGAATCTCCCTCTCCGCCGCTCATACTAGCGCACGCCACCCCCTTTTGCACTCGCCCGCCGCGCTCTTCTCTCATCGCGCATAGGCACGTTGGAAGCAGGATATTGCATAGCGAGGCCGCCTGAAGTATAGTCGATTATCGATATACCGCCTATCGACTACCTATGCCTAAACGAAAACTCGATCCACTGCCATCGGCTGCCTTCCAAATCCTGCTCTCCCTGGCTGGTGAAGAGTTGCATGGTTACGGAATTATGCGCCAAGTCGCGGACCAGACTGACGGTCGCATGCGACTGGGCCCGGGGACTCTATACAGCTCAATCCAGACTCTGCTCGAGAAAAAATTTATCGAAGAGGTAGATCTGCGCAAGGATCCAAAACTCGGCCATGAGCGCCGCCGATATTATCGGTTGACTGCGGCTGGACGCAAATTGGCACGCTCCGAGGCCGAGCGGCTGGCTGACTTGTTGCGCGTTGCGCGCGCCAAGAGGATCTTGAGGAGGGATTATGTCTGAGAAGATATACGCTTTGCTCTTGCGCCTCTATCCTTCTCATTTTCGCGAGGCGTACGGTGATGAAGCCCTGCAACTGTTTCGGGACCGTGCCCGCGATGAAAAAGGATTCCTCCCAAGCCTGTGGCTTTGGCTGGACCTGCTGGCCGATTTAGCAATCTCCGTCCCGCGAGAGTACGGCTATGTCCAACCGGTGCTCGTCGGCGCTTCCGCTCAGCATCGTTTGGCCGGCGTGCCTGCATTCTATGTTCTGCAAGGTGAGTTGCCTCGTCTCGGAGCGCTACTCTTTGGAAGTCTACTGTCGCTGGTGGTCCTCGGTACATTCTGGATTTTACTCGGCCATGCCGCAAGCCATGCGGGCATGGGGGTCATTGCGTCTGGCCAATTGCGTGGCGACTCCAAATTTTTTCAACACCAAGCGCCACAACCGAAGCCGCCTGGTGCTGCAAGCGCAACGGATCGTCCGGACCGCGAGGTCTTCAGGCTGGATGCTCCGGAGCGTCAACGCGTGATCGATGGGGTGATCGCCAATCTAAAGAACCACTACATTGATCCGGATGTTGCGCGGAAAACGGCAGATTCGCTGCTGGCGCACGAGATGAACGGCGATGACGACTTGGTGACCGATCGTGGGGCCTTTGCCGATCTGCTGACCAGGCAGATAAGAGATGTGAGCCATGACATGCACCTGGACGTGCTCTACAGCCCGGACCCTTTGCCTGAACACCCGGCGGAACCAACACCCGAAAGCCTCGCTCGCTACCGGAATGCAATAGACCAACAACACTGCATGTTAGAACAGGTCCAAATCCTGCCGCACAATATCGGCTATCTGAAGCTCAATTTTTTCCCGGATACTTCTGTATGCCAGGCAACCGCGACCGCCGCGATGGCCTCTTTGAACCACGCGGATGCGGTCATCTTTGATTTGCGGGAGAACCGTGGCGGTTTTTCGAGCATGGTCTCGCTAATTTCCGCCTACCTTTTCGACCATCCGGAGTACATGTACGATCCGCGGGAGAGTCCGACCGAGCAGTCTTGGACGCACTCGCCGGTTCCAGGAAACAGGCTGGCAGACAAGCCCGTATATGTACTAACTTCAGCTTCGACTGTCTCCGCGGCAGAGCAGTTCTGCTACAACTTGAAGATGCTCAAACGTATCACGCTCGTGGGTGAGACAACACGTGGTAGTGCACATGCTGGCGTTTTTCATCGGATTGATGATCACTTCGGAATGGGAATCACCGAAGCGAGGGCAATCAATCCCTATTCAAAGACCGACTGGGAAGGGACCGGCGTGGAGCCGGACATAAAGGTGAAGGCCGCGGACGCTCTGCAAACAGCAGTGAAGTTAGCGGAGAGCCAGGTGCCGCAGCCCTTGTGATTTCCAAGGGTGCGGTTGTTGGCCTTTCCGGCTCTCCTTCGGTCGGCCCTTTACCGTATTTTTCCATTTCGCGGCGGCTGGCCGGCCCTCGTTCCGCTTGAACGCCCCCGGTTGGACCATCCTTTCTGCGGTTTATGCGCGCCTTTTGCGTCCCGGACGCTTCTCCGGGGGAGAAAGGGCGGCGGACAGGGGATTTCCCAACGGCTGTTCCCAAGGGATGATGGAATCAAGGTCGTCCCTATGTGCCAAATTGAACAGAATAAGCTCGGCTTCGATGCGATCCTAGAAGGGGGGAACTCATGAAAACGGAGCAAGAAGAGTTCCAGCAAGCCAGCCTAAGCGATGTCCAGAAGGAAATGGCCATGCCGCGGCTGGCCCGATCCGTGCGGCAGGCAATGTCCCAACAGAATCGGAGGCCCAATCAACGAATGAGGTCCAGTACGGAGGCCCGTCCCAAAATTTCGTTCGATTTGCTCGGAGTGGTCACACTAAAAGCAAGCTTCGGAGCAGGAGAAACTATTTTCTCTCAGGGCGATATCGCCAAGACGCTCATGTTCATTAAAAGCGGCCGCGTGAAACTCTCTGTGGCCTCCAAGACAGACAAGCACGCAATTGTCGCCATTCTGGGGCCAGGCGAATTTTTTGGTGAAGTGTGCCTTGGAAGTCAGAATACTCGTGTGAGGACCGCCACCGCGATTGCACCCACGACTCTAAAAGTCATTCAAAGAAACGAGATGCTCCGAGCGCTCCACGCTGACCATGCGCTCTCCTACGGCTTCCTGTCTTACATGCTCTCGCGCAATATTCGGCTCGAGGAGGATTTAATCGACCAGGTTTCTCAGTCCAGCGAGAGGCGGCTCGCCCGCACTCTTCTGCTGCTTGCAGGGAACGGGAATCAGCGCAAGCGGCACAGCTTTGCCGGAATATCGCAAGGGACCCTGGCAACGATGATCGGCACTACGCGCTCGCGAGTCAACTTTTTCATGAATAAGTTCAGAACCCTCGGCTTCGTCAAATACCGTGGTCCTCTCGACGCGAACGGCGGCTTACGCGTCAACACCTCCCTTTTAGCCAAGGCTTTCCGCAAGTAGCTTTCAGCTCTCGCGACTCGCCGGGCGCCGTTTTTGCACCTGGCTCCTCGCCTAAACCGCGGATAACTCCCCTCAGCGCAGCAACGTCTCAAATCCCGCTTGCGCAAAGTGCTGGTCATGCGTCAACGCCGCTTGAATCTGCTCCGCTTCCATCACCTGAAAGCTCGCGCAATCTGTCAGGCTCCAACTCTTATCCGCCGCTTGCTTGTAGCGCCGCAGCGCGCTCTCAAATTGCTCCGATGTCTGCGGAATGATGATTACATCCCGATTGCCGCGCAGTCTCTGGACCATGCTGCCAACAACATGGCGCAACGGACCAGCATCGCTAAAACTGTTCAGGACTTCCGCCAGCACCACTTCGCTGGTCAAGATCCTTACCGAAGAAAGCTGCTGAGTTACGCTGACGGCCTTCGCATGAATCTGATCCCGCGGATTCACAAGGGCGATCCAATATCCAGTGTCGGCGAAGACCTGCCTCATTTATCCGTCCTCTTGCTGCCGTAAAGATAATGGTCAACATTCTTTGACAGGTCGGCGGGAACGCGTCCCCATTCGCGTTCAGGTACTTCCCTAGTAATGGCCGAAACCATCTCAAGAATCGAGCCCGATTCCTTTTCCGAAGGTTCCTCTCTCTCTTTTATTCCCGTCTCCCCTTGGTGCCTGGCGTAGCGAGTCTCAAATCCGAGTCGCCGCAATATCTCGACGGCCTGGTGCGAGTTTGTCGGGTCATTCGGAGGAACACCCGCGGCCTCAAGAACAAGCGGGCGCGCCGGAAGCTCTCTTTCACCCACAATCACCGTCCATTTTGCCCCTTTTCTCGTCCAGCGGAAATTATTGGCGGCGCGAACGATCTCCGCTCGCGTCAGTTCCTTTGGGCTTCGCACAAGACACCTCCTTCCGCATCATATACAACTTATTATTCGTCGTTAACAACTAATTAGCCTGCCACCCTGGACTGGGATTTGTTAGGGGGCAGGCTGGTCACCCAACTCCTTTCTCCTCAACCCCATAAGTAATCATTGACATACTGTACCGATATGCTATAATGGGGTTGTTAAGTCGGCACGATCTCTCTGTGCCCTGCGAACCATGCGCGCCCGCCATGCAGTCCTTCTAACTCCTTCAAAATCTTCAGCCCCCACCCAGTTACTTTCTCGCCAACACTTCGTCCGCGTAAGTCCTTTAGCGGCAACACTTATCGATCTCCCCGCAAGTGTTGCAAACAACAGACTTACGGGAGATCTAAGTCCTTTAGCTGCAACACTTATAAAAAACATAGGGGAGGGGGGGCGTTATTGTTAACTGGAAATCTACAGAAGGATTTCTGTCCCGAGTAGCCATGGGAGGCCGAGGGACCTCGCTGGGAGTCTAGTGCGGATCCCCTGCTTCGTTTGCCTCCTATTTTCGTTGCATTGCGCCCTGACAACTCCATGGAGTACAGTGACCCTCAGACCATGAACTACGGCACGCTTCCCTCGCGCCTCCTGACCGTCATCGACAAGCTGCCGAACGCACGCGCTCAAATGGTTCGCCGCGACGGCCGCTGGGAGCCCATCTCTTCGCAGGAATTTCTCCGCCGCGTCGCCGGTCTTTCCACCGCTTTCGTGGAGCTCGGCGTCAAGCCCTGCGATCGCGTCGGCCTTTTCTCCGCGAATCGCCCCGAATGGCACACCGCGGACTTTGCCATCACCGGTGCCGGCGGCGTCACCGTTCCCGTCTACTTTCACGAGTCCCCCGACCGGATGACGTACATCCTGAAGCATTGTGGCGCCAAAGTTGTCTTCGTCGCTGGCGCGGCACAATTGCAAAACCTTCTTGCCGTTCGCAAGGAGCTTCCCGAACTCGAGCAAATCGTCGTCGCCGATGCCGGTCCGGACGTTCCCACCGAGTGCCTGCGCTACGAGACCCTCATCGCCTGTGCAAGCGCCGCGGACGTTGCCTCCTACCGTTTGCGTGCCTCTCACGTTCTTACCGGTCAGCTCGCCTCTCTCATCTACACTTCCGGCACCACCGGCGAGCCCAAGGGCGTCATGCTCACGCACAGCAATTTCTGCTCGAACGTCACCGACCTGGGCGACGACTTCCGCCTGGATCCCAAGAATGACGTGGCGCTCTCCTTTCTCCCGCTCGCCCACGTCTATGGCCGCACGCTCGACTACATCTACATCTTCCAGGGCGCCGCTCTCGCCTATGTCGAATCTGTGGATGCCGTCGCCCAGGCGCTTCTCGAGGTTCGTCCCACGGTAACCGCCGCCGTCCCGCGCTTCTTCGAAAAAATTTACGTGCGTCTGGTCGAACAAGGTTCCCGGAACACTGGCATGAAGCGAAAAATTTTGGATTGGGCGATGAAAGTTGCGCAACATGCCACCCCTTGGCGCACCACCGGAGCACATGCCAGCGTCGCGCTAAAGATCCAATGGAAGCTCGCGGATAGGTTGGTCTACAAGAAAATCCGTCTCGGTACCGGTGGCCGCTTGCGCATCATCTCTTCCGGAGGGGCGCCTCTTTCCAAAGCGCTCGCCGAATTCTTCTGGACCGTCGGCATTCCCATTTATCAAGGCTATGGCCTGACGGAAACTTCGCCAATTGTTTCGAGTAACTACCCTCACAATCGCGTCGGCAGTTCCGGCAAGCCCATCGCCAATGTGCAGGTTCGCATCGCGGAAGACGGCGAGATTCTCGTCAAAGGTCCTTGCGTCATGCAGGGCTATTACAAAAATCCGGAAGCCACCGCCGAAGTGCTCAGCGACGATGGCTGGTTCCGCACCGGCGACATCGGCTACCTGGATAAAGACAACTATCTCTACATCACCGATCGCAAAAAAGATTTGCTGAAGACCGCCGCGGGCAAATTCGTCGCTCCCCAACCCATCGAAAACGCCCTCAAAACCAGCCCGTACATTCTCAACGCCATGGTCGTCGGCGATAAACGCAAATTCATCGTTGCCCTCATCGTCCCGAATCCCATGACCGTCTCCGCCAAACTAGCCGAGCAGGGAATCAAGTTCGCCAACAATCAAGAGATGGTCGCCCACCCCGCGGTGCACGCGCTGATCGACGCCGAGGTGAAGCGCCTCACCGTGCATCTGGCGCAATACGAAACTATCAAGCGCTTCGGTTTGCTCCCCGAAGATTTCACGTTCGACAATGGCAGTCTTACCTTTACGCTCAAGCTCAAGCGCCGCGTCGTCGAACAGCAGTACAGTGCCGTCATCGAATCCCTCTACGCCGACGTCGCCGAACCCCGCCCGATCCTTCAGGATTGACCGCGGTTCTCAACATTTCGATGAGCCATTTTGTTGCTCTCAAACATCTAACCCGGTGGATGACAATTTGGAATTCGACAGGAGGGGATACACCATGGCCAAGACAGCAACCGCAGCAGTTCGCATGTACAAGAGCAGCGTCGGCGAGATCGAGGCAAACCGGCAAGCCATTGTTGCGCTTCTGAATGCCCGTCTCGCGGATAGCGTCGATCTCCGCAGCCAGGTGAAGTGGGCCCATTGGAACGTGAAGGGCATGCATTTCATTCAGCTTCACGAGTTATTCGATTCCGTTGCCGCACATCTCGAAGATCAGACCGACACCATCGCTGAGCGCATTGTAACGCTAGGTGGTGTGGCTAACGGCACCGTTCGCGAGTCCGCCGCCAAGAGCGGTCTCAAGGAAGCAGACCTAAGTGCCTCCGACGGAGCTTCCCAGCTCAAATGGCTCGTCCACAACGTTGCCCACCATGCCAACGCCCTTCGCCAGGCCGTCAATGAGAGTGACGATCTCGGCGACAAAATCACCACCGATCTCTTTACCAGCGTCACGCGTGAATTGGACAAGGACCTCTGGTTCCTCGAAGCCCATTTGCAGTCCTAGCCCGGCTCAAAAAAAAGGGTTAGCAAATTTGGCGGCGCGGCATCCCCGCGTACCCGGCGGTTCGCCGCGCCGGTAGCGGTAGCCTGTCCGCCTGTACAGGTTCATCAGCGGAAACCACTCCGTCTGTTCCTAGTGGCCTCGGGCATCCTTTCTTCGTAGACTGCAATCGAACTATTCAACGCCCACATCAATTCCCAGACTCAGTTATGCGCTGGCACTGGAATGATTCCAGAATCGCGCGGCTGTTGCTGCTGCCAAATCGAATATCAAATGGGAGGGGACAATTGAAATTCAGCACGCGCTCGACTGACAACCTTTGGAAATTGCTGGTTCTTAGGTTTCTTCTTGCAGGATTTGCCTTGACGCTTGCGTTTCTGGACCTTTGCCCCTCGGTCTTTGCGCAATCTCCGCTTCCCGCCGCCAGCGGGGCGGCAAAAGACAACCCCGGAGGCTTCACTCCCGGCTGGACGCTGGGAGCCAAGTTCGAAGGAAGTTACAGCAGCGGCGACGGTTCTGTCTACGATGTGGGGTCGGCGCTTGGCTACAATTTTTCCCGCCATTTTGGAATGGACGCAGGCGTCCCATTTTATTTCGTGACCACTCCGACTTCCATCAAGCAGAACAACCCCGGCGCGGTGTCCGGCATCGGCGTCGGAACTTTATTCGCCGACCTCCGCTGGAACTACCCGAACAAGTCTTTAAATTATAGTTCCGCCATCCACGTCACGGCTCCCACGGCCGATACTAAGAAAGGCCTAAGCACCGGCCACGTAACTTGGAATTTGGCGAACCATTTTGATCACGCCTTCGGAGATTTCTCTCCGTTCATCGACGCAGGCGTGGGCAACAGCGTCATGGACACAAAATTTTTCCATCGCCCCTTCATCACTTTCGGCTATAACGCGCAATTTAACGCTGGCATCGAGTATGATCCGGGCAAATTCAGTTTTTCGGCCGCGGCATATGACGTCGCTCCCTGGGGAAATCAGACGGTGACCAGCCGCGTCTTCCGGTGCGGCTCTGCGGCGAAATGCAGCGCGAGTGGCGCTACGAGCAATCGCAAGAGCTTCACTTCATCCAGCGTTTCCACGGGCGGCGCGGATCTCGTACGGGACAACGGCTTCAACGCCGGCATTGATTTCAAACCGGTTGGTTACCTCGATCTCGAATTTGACTTCAGCCGCAGCGTTCCGCTGCGACTCAACAGCTACTCCTTCGGCATCGGCGTGGACCTAAGTTGGCTCCTGCGGCCACGCGCCCATTGAAGGCTCCGCCATTCTGTCAAATCCGTCTGCATTGTGAGGCAGGCTGGTGACTCTCGGGCCGCCAGCCTTGCACTGGTTAACGGACTAGCCCGTGATTTGTCCGCCGGCCTCTGAAGGTCTAAAATCCTGGTGAGGTCAACCATGCCGGACAATTTAGTCATTGCGGGTCGCGCCTTCAATTCCCGACTGATTGTTGGAACGGGGAAGTATCGCAGCTTTCAGGAAATGGCCCGCGCACACGCCGCGAGCGGCGTGGACATGGTCACCGTCGCCGTTCGCCGCGTCAACCTCACCGATCGCAGCAAAGAATCTTTACTCGATTACATCGACCGCGAGAAAATCTTCATCTTGCCGAACACCGCCGCCTGCTACACCGCCGATGAAGCGATTCGAACCGCACGGCTCGCCCGCGAAGTCGGCCTTTCGAATTGGGTAAAGCTCGAAGTCATCGGCGACCAGCAAACATTATTTCCAGACACCGAGCAGCTCATCGCAGCCACGCGCGTCCTTGTGAAAGAAGGCTTTGTCGTTCTCCCGTACACGAATGACGATTTGATCGCAGCGCGCAAACTGATTGACGCCGGCGCCGCAGCCGTCATGCCGCTCGCCGCGCCCATCGGCTCCGGCCTCGGCGTGCAGAATCCCGCGAATCTCCGCATCCTTCGCGAACGCATCACCGAAGTGCCCATGATCGTGGACGCCGGCGTCGGCACCGCGTCCGACGCGGCCGTGGCGATGGAGCTCGGCGCCGACGGCGTCCTTATGAACACCGCCATCGCCGAAGCGCAAGACGCCGTCCTGATGGCCGAAGCCATGCGCGACGCCGTCATCGCCGGCCGCAAATCCTATCTCGCCGGCCGCATGCCCAAGCGCCTCTACGCCTCGGCGTCGAGTCCCATGAGTGGAGTTGTAAAGTAAATGTTTTGCAGGAGCGACTTCACTTCGTCGTTGTACCGGGACACAGAAATTCGAGCACAACTGGCGGAAGTAAATGCCCCTCAAATTGCAGCTTACCCAGCAGCCTTTTTCGCCAGCGCGCTGTCGTAGCTTTCGCCGTAGATGGCGGGCACTTTGCCGCCCATCGGCCGCAGGTAGGTGGACAACTGCCCGCGGTGATGGATCGAATGGTTCAATCCGATCTGCAGGAAAGTTACCGCCGGCCGCTGGAACATCCCGCGGAAATCCACCATCTTCAGGAGTTGGTCGCCACTCAATTTTGTGAGCGCTTCGCAATTCTTTTCGAATCGCTCGGCATACCACGCCGCAAAGTCCGCCGGCGTTTTCGCGCTCTCGGGAAATGCCGCGGGCGCCGTGTTGAACGCTCCGTTGATAGTGGTTTCCAGAAACCGATTTTCCGACGCCGCAATGTGCCGGACAAGCTCCATCGCCGTCTTCGCATTGGGATCAGGCCGATAGTCGGGCTTGTCCGCGGGCACAGCTTCGAGCACCGCTTTCGTCATGCGATGCTCGGCCTTCAGCATCGGCATCAACGCGTCCTGCAACAAGAAAATCGCCTGCTCTGCCGTCAAAGGTTTCGCCATTTTCGTCCTCCAAGGTTTTGCAACCCCATTCTATATCCGAAAGATGCGGAGGCGGGTCACTAGGTTATTTTTCTCGCAGTTTTTTTCCGGAGCTGCAGCGCGGCAAAGCGCTGCGCTACTCCTACGAAAATACCTTCAGGCGGTCAGAGCAAGCGGCTCCAAGGTCACTTTGTGGCCCAGGCGTTCCAGCCGCCTGACCAAGGATCGGCGGATTCGGTTCACGTCGATCCGATCAAAGTGATCCGCACCGAGTT
>WNFO01012324.1_pt1 | contig 11427 bp, 14 predicted proteins | sample 5400251 | NCBI WGS metagenome assembly WNFO01 (sample SAMN13153354, study PRJNA577476) | soil metagenome | isolation source: 100 cm saprolite under Madrone tree | place: USA:California | collected 2016-06-14 | reverse complement strand
TGAGCCGCAGCGACTTCACCTCGCTGATGATCTCGTCCTTGAGCTTCTTGTAGCGGCGCTCCTGCGCGGGCGAGAGCGAATCGTTGCGCAACTTGTTCTGGATGTCCTGGTCCTGCAGGCGGCGCAGCCGCTTGTAGGCATCGGCGATATTGTCGAACGTCTCGACCACTTTGGGCTTGAGTTCGGCCTCGATGGCGGCAAGCGAAAGCGAGTTCTCCATATCGTCGTCGTCGTCGAAATCGCCTTCGCCGGGCGCAGCCTCGCCGGCTTCGCCGTCCTCGCCGTTGGCACGCTCGGGCGCTCCCTTGAACGGGGTGGCCCCGGCGGGCGCGGCCGGCGGCGCCGGGGTCTGCGCCAGGACGGAAGCGCCGGGTGTCGGTTGCGCCCCGCCCGTCACGAACGGCTGTCCATCGGGGCCGATCACCGGCGCCGGCATCGCCTTGGCGTCGGGACCGGCATAGGTCGCCTCGAGGTCGATGATGTCGCGCAGGAGGACCTTCCCCTCGTTGAGCTCGTCGCGCCAAATGATGATGGCCTGGAAGGTCAGCGGGCTCTCGCACAGGCTAGCGATCATCGCTTCGCGGCCGGCCTCGATGCGCTTGGCGATCGCGATCTCGCCTTCGCGCGAGAGCAGCTCAACCGAACCCATTTCGCGCAGATACATGCGCACTGGATCGTCCGTGCGTTCGGCCGGCTGCTTGGTCTCGGACTTGGCCGGGACTTTCTGCTGCACCTCGACCAGCTCGCCGCCCTCGCTCTCGGCCTCCTCGTCGGCCTCTTCGCGCGCCTCTTCGCCTTCTTCGCTCGCGTCCTCGGTTTCGACCACGTTCACGCCCATCTCGCTGAACATGGCCAGCACGTCCTCGATCTGCTCGGAATTGACCTCTTCCGAGTGCAACACCGAGTTGATCTGGTCATGGGTGACGTAGCCGCGCTTCTTGGCGGAGCGGATGAGCTTCTTGACCGCCGCATCCGATAGGTCAAGCAGCGGGCTATCCGGCGCGGTCTCAGCTGCCGGCTTCTCCGGCGCCTCGTCCTCCGGCGGCCTCGCCTTGATGTTGCTTGCCATGAGCCTCCAGCCGGCGCTCCGCCCGCGCCGGATCGCGGTCTTGCGCGCAACCGATAGCCTAAAGGGGCGGCTGCGCCTACCTAAAACTTCATTGCAGAAGAATCTTTCGATTTTCGACGCAAATGCGCCCGGAAATCACTGAGTTTCGCTGGGATATCTGGACGAGGCGCCGCTGATAGTCGCGCGTCAGCGACGCCGAAACTGATTGCGCAACGGAGGACGGCGGCTCGCGCCCGAATGTTCGTCCTTATGACGGAAGATCAGGCGGCCCTTGTGAAGATCGTAGGGCGACATTTCGATGGTCACACGATCGCCGGCCAGAGTCCTGATGCGGTTTTTCTTCATCTTGCCCGCCGTGTAGGCCACCACCTCGTAGCCGGCGTCGAGCTGAACGCGATAGCGCGCGTCGGGCAAGAGCTCGATCACAAGGCCTTCGAATTGGATGAGCTCTTCCTTGGCCATCTTTTATCCGTTCGGATTGCCGTCTTCGCGACGGCGAGAATTGGTGTTGGGGCCTGACCGGACGTTACGATGCAGGAACGCAACGGCGGCAATCCCGCTTGGCGCCTTCCGCCGCTGTTCGTGTCGATCTTGCTTGTGCGGCGCGTCGCTGCGACTCCGCTGTCGCCGTTTGCCGGGTGCGTGCCCGGACGGCCGCGCCATGCGGCTCTGGATCGTCGATGGCCGAGTCTGTCGCGGACCCCCCCGATGGTCCGTCGCCGGAATGGACATGCGGATCAGCTTCTCGATATCGCGAAGGTACGCCGCCTCCTCGGAGTCGCAGAGCGAGATCGCGACACCTGCCGCCCCGGCTCGCGCGGTGCGGCCGATGCGATGCACATAGGTTTCCGGCACGTTCGGCAGATCGAAATTGACGACGTGGCTGATGCCGTCGACATCGATACCCCGCGCGGCTATGTCGGTGGCGACCAGCGTGAGCACCTCCCCCTTGCGAAATGCGGCAAGCACTCGTTCGCGCTGGTTCTGCGACTTGTTGCCGTGGATCGCGTGCGCCGAGATACCGGCCGCGGCGAGGCCGCGCACCACCTTGTCCGCGCCATGCTTGGTGCGGGTGAATATGAGAGCGCGGTCAATCGATTCGCGCCGCAAAATTTCAGCGAGGAGCGCTGGCTTCGAGGCGCGATCGACATGGAGGATGCGCTGCTCGACGCGGTCGACCGTCGAGGCGGCCGGCGTGACGGCAACCCTGGCCGGGTTGCGCAACATGTGAGCCGCAAGTTCGGCGATGGCGCGCGGCATCGTTGCGGAGAACAACAAGGTCTGCCGTTGCGCAGGAAGCTTCGCCACGATTTTGCGAATGTCGTGGATAAAGCCCATATCGAGCATCCGGTCGGCTTCATCGAGCACGAGAAATTCTACCTCACCGAGACGCAGCGCGTTGCTCGTCACGAGGTCGAGCAGGCGCCCGGGCGTAGCGACCAGCACGTCGACGCCGTTTTGCACCGCGCGCACCTGCGCGCCCATCGACACACCGCCGATCACCAGCGCCCCGGTGGTGCGGACATGGCGGCCGTAAGCGCGGAAGCTATCGAGTATTTGGCCGGACAGCTCGCGTGTCGGGCTCAGCACCAGCACACGGCAGGTCTTGTGCGCTGGGCGCCGTCTATTTGTGCAGAGATGATGCAAGATCGGCACCGCGAACGCCGCGGTTTTGCCGGTGCCGGTTTGCGCAATCCCGATCACGTCGCGGCGCGATAGAACGACGGGAATGGTCTGCGCTTGAATCGGCGTGGGCGTGGCGTATTTCTCTTCAGCGAGCGCGCGCGTGATCGGTTCGGCGAGGCCGAAATCATGAAAAGTGGTCAATGAACAAGCTTTCTATTGTGCGAGAGGGCGCAACCGCAGCAAGTGCCCCGCAGCCCATATCGCGGATGTGCAAGACGCCCCGCGTGACCTGGGCTGTCAATGAAAGTGAAGCGGCAAGCCGGAAACCGTTTGACGGGGAACACGCAGCTCGCCAGGACCGATGAGGTCGCGCCGACCATATGGGGCATGGATGTGTTGATTTCAAGGCCCTTTGACCTGATTCAGAGAGGCAAGCGAGACGAGGGATCAAGAAGATTGTCCGATCCTTCAGGTTGTGGTGTATGACGGCGTCGAGAGTGTGTAACAAGATCATCGAGCTGCCGTAGGCCATGTATCCTTCGCGCGAGAGCCTTGTTTCGGCCAACAGATATCCAGGGCAAATCACCTGGAACTACGACCGCGCTGAAATCATCGCCGATGGCGTCGTGCATGCGATCGGCGTGTGTCTGGGGCTCATCGGCGCCGTCACGATCGTCCTGGTCGCAGTCAGGATCGAACGCATTGAAGTCGCGCCGATCGTGGTCTACGTCATCGGCCTCTTGACGATGCTAGCGCTCTCGGCCGCCTATAACATGTGGCCGGTCTCGCCTGCCAAGTGGGTTCTGCGCCGGTTCGACCATTCCGCGATTTATTTACTGATCGCCGGAACCTACACGCCGTTCCTGGCGCAGATGAAGAGCGTTCTGGTTTCGGCAGGCCTTGGCGTTGGCGTATGGTTGAGCGCCGCCTTTATTCAGTCGGCGCGCTCTTTCATGTCTGGCAGGGCCTGCGCTTTCACAATGCGATCTGGCACGGTTTCGTGCTGATCGCCGCAAGTTGCCATTATTCTGCGGTTCTGCTTGCCCTGGGCATAAGCGGCAGCTGAAAACGGCGGTCCGGTAAAATTTGCAGGCATACCGAAGTTGATCTGAGGCTCTTAGCGAGACAGAATTGCTTCGAGTCCCTTGGGATTTCGACAAGAATGCCATATGTGCGGCTTCGGCCGGAACGACTCGGCGCCTTACCGGATGACCGTCCCGGGTTCGCGCGGCCATGGCGCAACGCGCGCTTTCTTTCAAGCGAAATATTCCGGAAATGGCACGTCGATCCGTGATGGCACAGCAAAAGAAGAGGGCAGCACCTCGGACGGACAAGGGCACGCTGATCGCCCTGCGTCTTGAGCCCGGACTACTCGCGCGGGTCGATCGCTGGGCGGCGTCGCAGAAGGACGATCCATCGCGCCCCGAAGCGATCCGCCGGCTTGTCGAGCTGGGGGTTTCGATCGCCCTGCGGGCCGGCGTGCGTACTGAGAAGGCTGCGAAAGCGGCAGAAATGGCAAGTCAGGAAATCGACCGCCTGGTTGATCCGTCGGCAAGCGACGAAGAACGGCAACTCCGCAAGCGGCGGCTTATCAAGGGACCGAAAGAGTTCCACGATCTTCGGCGCAATCGGCCGAAGGCAAAGGAGTGAAATCAGCGCCGAGTATCCCGTGGCTCCTCGCGGCGCTTGCTAATTCCAGGCTCTGTCCTAATTGGAAAATCGCGATGTGCTTAGTTTCGCGCAGGGGGCCGGTTTTTGCTCGGCGAAATCAAAGTGTGTTTGAAATGTGGCACGCATCGTTTCTCTCTTTATTGCATCGCACAATAAAGTGATTTGTGGTCGGACTTCTAGGCACTTATCTGCCGCAAGCTGGTTGGCGGGGTTCGAAGTTCCCTCATCGCTCGTCGAGGCGTTTTGATCGCGATGTTGTTCTCTCTAGGTTTCAAAGGAAGGGGTTTATATGGCTCGCTTACGCATATATCGATTGTACAATTTTGCGGTGATACTCGCGCTCTGTGTGAGCATTGGTGTCGCTCTACTTCTCTTTAGTCACTCTCATTTCTGGTCAATGCCAGAGGCCGCCGAAATTCCATCCGCCTCCGGCAATGGCGGGCAACTCCCGCCATTGTGGTGAGCCGATCACCTCCAAGTTCAACCCGCACGTGCGCTGCCTGCCACAATGTCGTCCATCGAAGGATAGCTTCCGATCGCAGACCGGGGCCTGATGCGCAATCCGAGCGCTATGTAGCGGCCGTACGGCCTGGCCGAACGTCAGCGCCTATTCTCGCGCGAGTCGCTCGAAATCATCCAGCACGGCGGCAATGAGTTTCTGTCTGCGGGGATCTTGCGCGGGGAGGGAAGAGGCAAAAATCTTGAGAAGATAGCGTGCCTTCTCGGCAGCTTCCTGCCAATTGGCCGCGGGCGCAGCAATCAAGCGCGCCTCCAATTCGTCCTGTCGAAGGCGCAAGGCTTTTTCATTGGCCTCCACGCTTGCCAGCAGCCGGCGCAGGTCGGTCGCCTTCTGCGCGGCCATGCCGCGATGCTGATCCAAGTCGATCGTTTTTTCCGTCATAGTTGCGCCCCTGGGTTGGCCCTCCCCTTCATCGCATGAATGCGATGGGGATGGAATCAAGATTATTACGCGTAGGGGTCGATCATTGGAGCTAGACTGCGGCGCGTCGGGGGAGCGGATAATCGGAGCTCTCGTACAAGCGACGAATCCATCCGCTGCCGTATCTTTTGCCGTCGACTTCCAGAAACGCGCCGACAAGAAGCTCGGGCGGAAGTTCTTCGATCGCAAAGCGAATGGCGTCAGCAGCTCGCGCGAATCGCTTGTACCGAAGTGATTGATGGGTGTATTTGCGATTTCGCGAAGGGAACAGTTCTGCCGAAACCCTGTAGTTGAATTCGACCATCGCCATGGGCTGAAACCTCGCTCTGACCACGACCAGCGGACGCGCCCGGTCGACAGCTACGGCGGCGGCATCGCCATACACCGCAAGAACGTCGCGACTTCGGAGCGCCGCAACGCGGTACCGATTGCCTTCCACCACCACAAACGGCAGACGTTCGCGGGAGATTGGGGCGCTCGCGAAACGGGAACAGAGAATCTAAGGCGTCTTGAGATAAGGAGTCTTGGAATCTAAGGCGTCCTAAGAGCGTCCACGTATCCGCACACGTAATTTATACCATGCTGGCTCAGGAAGCACTCGATTCATTCGTCGAACTTTGGTCGATCAGCGGTCGACCACGGTACTCTCGAATTTTATCTGAAGCGATCGGTCCAGCGTAAACGCGGCATCCGGTCGAGCGATGCACGAATCGGCGTAGCCTCTTCTCTGGAGCAGGCGCAAGACAACGTTCGCTTTCTTGTTTCGTTCCAACGGCGACATGGGCCGCTGCCCGCAGCCGCGTTCCGGCGAACGTACTTCGATTCTTGCCGACCTGGACTGGTAATCCGCGGCGTCGTTCCCATATGCACGGCGACGCGCGTGGTTCGTAATGGGCCGACGCTGCGCGAGATGCCCGTCTCCAGCTTTACCTTCGTTAGAGCATCGATCATCTGACCTGGCGCTTGCCGAGCACACATTCCAGGTAGACACCTAGGGGGTTACGACATGACGGTCGCCCCTGCTTTGAGTATGCAGGTCATCCTGGCGTTCGCTGCGCTCGCCTTCATTGGTGCGGTGCTTGTGGGCGTGTTTTGATGCGAGACGCGTCGCAACGGCGGCGTTTTCACGTCACAAAGTCGCAGGGAATGACTGTGGCTCATGACCTCGAATCACCTAGCGAGTCTCGCTACACGAGATTGTTCGCCTGCATCAGCGAGGAAGAGGACGGCTATACGGTTCAAGTCAGGCTGTCCAACGAGTTGAATCCGGAAGATAGCGCTTGGGGCGAAGAAATAGTGGATTCGTTTGAGACGGCTTCTGGATTGGTTGCAGCGCTTGCCGGCGAGTTCTCGATCGCACAGGCATGCATCAAGATCGAAATCCGAATGCACAACCATAAACACGGCACGCGACACTGATCCAGAATGTGGGACGGGCGCGACGGGATTGGCTGGCTGACGATGCAGTCAGCTGCGAACCAGTCTCCGCAGCAAATTCCCTCAGGGAATTTCGCAAAATCCGGCCCTCCACCGCGATTTTCGTGTCTGATCGGCGCGCGAATTCAAGAGCTTACAGTCGAATTCCCTACGCAACGGAACAGGGAATTTCCAAACACGTATCAGGGAAAATTTTTCAAGGAACAGGGAATTTCCAACCCGCGGATCGAAGCCATCGCGGCGGGCGGCGCAGCGGCGGCGCTTGGCGCACCTGCAGTCACATGAGAGGCGTAGCTCTGCCTATCGCTCGCGCGAGAGTGCCACACGCGCGGCCGCGAGCTCTTTCTTTCTTGCCGCATCGACCTTCGGGTATGCGAGGTTGAGGTTTTCCATGGCGTCCACGATTGCGGCCGCCACGACGAGCCGGGTGAACCACTTGTTGTCGGCAGGCACGACGAACCACGGCGCGTGCTTTGACGCCGTTGCCCGGATCGCCTCCTCAAACGCGTGCATGTAATCGCTCCAGAACTTGCGTTCCTGCACGTCGGAAGCCGAGAACTTCCAGTTCTTCTCGGGCTCGTCGAGGCGCTCCAAAAAGCGCTTCTTCTGCTCATTGCGCGACACGTGAAGGAAGAACTTCAGAATTTTCGTCCCCTGTCGGGTTGCGTAGTCCTCAAAACGCGCAATGTCGGCGAGCCGCTCGTCCCAGATCTCCTTGCCGACGACCACCGGGGGTAACTTCTGCCGCTTCAAGATCTCGGCATGCACGCGTACGACGAGGACTTCCTCGTAGTACGAACGGTTGAAGATGCCGATGCGTCCGCGCTCGGGTAGGTTTCTGACATAGCGCCACATGAAATCGTGATCGAGCTCCTCCGACGAGGGCTGCTTGAACGAGAATACCTGGCAGCCCTGAGGGTTGACGCCCGACATGACGTGCTTGATCGTGCCGTCTTTGCCGGCCGCATCCAGTGCCTGGAAGACGAGAAGCAAAGACCAGCGGTCCTGGGCATAGAGCATGTCCTGCTCTTCTGCGAGCCACGCAATGCCGCGTTGGAGGAGCTCCGCGGCCTCGCCCTTGTCCAATTTCAGGCCGCAGGTCTCACCTGGGTCGAAGTCTTTCAGCCGGAAGCCCTTCCCTTTGGTGATGCGGAATGGGTGGACGTACTTCCGTATCCGGTCGAGGATTTCTTTTCTCGGCATGCCGCAACCTCCTTTCGCGACCGCAGGCCCACCTTCGTATGGTCGGCCGGTTAATAGGAGAAACTGCGCTGCGCGACCGGCTCATGCAGCGGCGTGGAACCGAGCGCATCGAAGCGGCTGTGACCCGCTTGCGACAAAACCTCTTGCGACAAAACTTACATCACCAGCACCGCGCGACCGTTGACTGTTCCAGCCTCCAGGTCCGCGAATACCTTGTTGACATCTTCCAATTTCGATTTGCGGATTTCCGCTCGCACCTTGCCCTCGGCGGCGAATGCGATTGCTTCGGCGAGATCTTCACGGCCACCTACGATTGAGCCGCGGATTGTTATTCGATTCATGACAACGTCGAAAATGGGTGTCCGGAAGTCGCCGGGCGGGAGGCCAACCAGGCTCACCGTGCCCTTGCGCCGCACGAGCTTGAGCGCCTGCGCGAACGCCATCGGCGATACCGCGGTGACCAGCACCCCATGCGCGCCTCCGCCGGTCTGTTTTACAACTTGCGCCGCTGCGTCGGCCGCTTTGGCGTTCACCGTCACTTCGGCGCCCGATGCACGAGCGAGCGCGAGCTTTTCCTCGCTCACATCGAGGGCCGCAACATGCAAGCCCATCGCTTTGGCGTATTGCACCGCCAGCTGGCCAAGGCCGCCGATCCCGGAGATCGCAATCCACTCTCCGGGCTTCGCTTCGGTCTCCTTGATGCCCTTGTAACTCGTCACGCCGGCACAAAGGATGGGCGCCATCTCGGCGAGATCGGATTTCTGCGGCAATCGACCCAGGTAAGGCGCGGCTCCTATTACGTACTCGGCGAAGCTGCCATTGACGCTGTAGCCGCTATTGTGCTGCGCCCTACACAGACTGTCCCACCCGGTCATGCAATATTCGCATTGGCCACAGGCATCATGCAGCCAGGCAACGCCTACCGCGTCGCCTTCTTTCAGGCCGTTAACCCCGGCCCCCAGCGCCGCAACGATCCCGGCCCCTTCGTGACCGGGGATGAACGGGAGCGACGGCCTGCCAGGCCAATCGCCATCGGCGGCATGCAAGTCGGTGTGACAGACGCCGGTCGCGATGACCTTAATGAGCAATTCGCCCGGGCCCGGCGTGGGAATCGGCACTTCCTCGATCGTCAAAGGCTTGCCGAATGCGTGCACCACCCCCGCTTTCATCGTTCTTGCCATGCTTGAGTCTCCAACTCCTTGCAGCCGATACGCTCGTTCAAAAACATCGAGGGCAAGAGTTCCACCGTCGGCTTAGATCCAGTAGCGGTACACGCCGTTGCGCCGCGCCTGCGATAACAACTTCGGACACTGCAATCTCCATTCGTAACAACGTGCGCCGCGCAACGAAAGTTTTCGCGAGCACAGATCAGTCGGTATCGGAGAGACCCGCGACCAAGTTGTTAATCGCAAGGCGTCCGATCAAAGCTTTCGCCACCAGCTCGGCTTCTTGTTCCATTCCAATCCAGCGGAGCTTGCGGATGAGCTTGATCAGTTCCCTGGATTCCAGTTGATCAACCGACTCGATCGGAAGCTGTTGTGCGGATGAGATTTCCATTGCGCCTCCGACGCCATCTGCTGAGATCCTACCAGCGCGGTGTATGCCGCTCCGAGTAAAGCGTGCCAAATTTCAGCAAATTATGCAGAGGCGAGATCAACAGCAGGCCGCCGAGCACCACCTGCTCGATAAGCTAGGTGCGGACCGTTGTGACCAAGGAGCCCGGTGCCCGGAAATTGCAATCCCGCCGGCGTACGGGAATTTTACAACCTTCTACCGCGTATCTCCACGCGCGACCGTCGTCTGAACAACCATCGCTGCCCGACTCATAAGAGACTTCATGCTGGCCCCGATGCGGGGTTGCATGCCATCCGTCATTATGACCGTGCAGGTCATTCCCGCGCTGACCAACACGCCTGGCGGCACGTGCGTGAGGCGAATGCGGACGGGAATGCGCTGTGCCAGCCTAACCCAGGTGAATGAAGGGTTCACGGAAGAGAGGAGCTCTGGACCGTCGCGGTTGTCCTGATCGGTAATGCCTCGCGCTATGCCGAGGACGGTTCCTTGGAGCGCGGGGGATCCGTCCATCAGACGGATCTCGGCGACGTCGCCGGCTCTGATGTGCGGAATCTTGGTTTCTTCGAAATATGCCTCGACGCGATATGAATCGCTGTCGATCAGCGCCATCACCGGCTTGCCCTGGACGGCATAGACGCCGTTCGAAAGGTTCAGGTTGGTTATGAAACCGTTGACGGACGCCCGCAACTTCGGTTCGCTTCAGGTTGAGAGCAGCGTTGTCGCGCGAGGCAATCGCCTGCTGGTAGCTGGCGGCCGCCGATTCCGACTGTCGACGCGCGTTGTCAAGGGTCTCGACAGTGACGGAATACCCGGGTGTCAGCTTCGAGCGCCGCTGGTATTGCTCGAGCGCCATGAGGTGTTGAGCCTGTCGCACCGCGAGCGCGGCTTCGGCATCTGCGAGCGCGATCCGGTAACGCTCCTGATCGACGAGGAACAGGACGTCGCCCTTGTGCACGAATTGATCGTTCTTCACCCGCACATCATCGATATAACCGGAGACATCTGGAGCGACTGGCACCACATCGGCTCGGACACGGGCATCTCGTGTCCAGGGCGAGTAGAGATAGTAGTTGGCCATGTCATAGCCGAGAAAACCAGCTACAGCGAGGAAGATAAACGTAAGCAATACACGTACGATCGTCCGCATCGTTTGCTCCTTAGCGCACGCTCGCGATCATCGCGATCCCACAAAAGAAATAAATGAACAGAGCGAGGCGGACGAGTGGCGTATACCAGAACAGGCGGTAGACGCGCGCCGCGGTCAGCAGCGCATCGGTGACGACAAAGATCGCCAGAGTAGCCACGAACCAGACAGCGAGCGCCGGCACGAAGGCGCCAAGAACATCAATTTCGGAGAACATTCCGATTTTCCTGCAAGAGCACGCGAGCCCTCATGAGATCGGAACGAAGCACCTCACTTCCGACCAACACGTTGCCCAGTGCCTCGATTTCCACTGTTTTGTTCGTGACCCGCGCCGCGGCGAGGGCATCGCGGCGAAGCTCACGTGCCGCCCACGCCGCTTTGACGAATTTCGCCGGCGAGGGATGAAAAAGGACCCGCGACAGCCGGTCGAGCAGATCCGAGCCATTGGTAGCGATTCCGGGCGCAAGCGTGCCTACTTCAATAGCGGTTCTCAGCTGGCCGATCGCTTGTCCAGCGGAGAGACCAGCAACTGCGGCCGCCAAGCACTCATGCGCGGCGGCAGGCGCGTCTTTGAGACGGGCAAGCATGGTCCAGAGCTGTTCGCATAGGGCGCGCTCATAAGGTCGAACGTCGGGCCGGCGGGCACTGGCGAGGCGGCTCAGATGGACCAGAATCTGCCGGCGAAAGCGCCGGCTCGCGTGCGCCGGGGTCTCGGGGAAGAAGGTCGCAAACAGCACGGCCCCAACTCCGATTCCCACCAGG
>WNFO01006723.1_pt1 | contig 11429 bp, 6 predicted proteins | sample 5400251 | NCBI WGS metagenome assembly WNFO01 (sample SAMN13153354, study PRJNA577476) | soil metagenome | isolation source: 100 cm saprolite under Madrone tree | place: USA:California | collected 2016-06-14 | reverse complement strand
TCCAACACGATCGAGGCTGTCAACTTTCACTCCTAAAGTATAGAATCGGAGCGCAGCCCAATGACCGACCAGCCCCCATCGGATCGCTTCAAGACCGAAATGCCGCAAATTCCCGGCATTTCCGGGTCGCGTTCATCCACGGCGCCGAATCCCGCCGTCAAACTTGTCATCTCACTCCTTGCCGTCCTCCTGGTCGTCTTTGTGGGGGCGCGCTGGGCTCTGCGTCCAAAGCACGCTGCCCCGCCGGTCGCCGAACAACAACCGCAGATCGAAGTTCCCGCCCCCGCGCCCGATCCAAGCACACTGATTCCCCATGCCACCGATGTGGATCCCGGCATCGCCAACGCCGAGGAGATGGCCAAGCCGTGGTCCGCGAAGGAATTTTTTATCCGCAATCATCTCACCGGCGATAACGTGTCAGGATTACTCGTTCGCTTGCCGACAGGGTCTCCTTCACAGGCCGGCGGCTACTGGGCCTTCGAGCAAAAATCTCCTTACGGCGATTGCAAACTGGAATACCTCACTGACCTGGAAAAGCTTCAGAAGGACTACGGCTTCCGCAATCCGAAACATCCCATGGTCGGCAATCCGTGCAGCCGCACGGTTTTCGATCCGCTCAAGACAACCAATCTTCCCGGCAGTGGTGTCTGGGTGCGCGGAAGCATCGTGCAGGGTTCCGACTTGCGGCCGCCGCTGGGCATTGAAATAAAAGTCGAAGGCAAAAAAATTCTCGCCGTGAGGACAGAGTAGTTCGCGGATTCCTGGAAGCTTTTCCGCTACGCATACCTGAATCTAAATCAGATAAATCATCCAGAAGTATCGAACTGTAAGAAATCCGCCCGCCAAAATGGCTCGTAAGTCATAGAAATATTTACAACTTAATTTGTCTTTCTCCTTGGCGAACAACCTGCAATTCCCCTCACCAAAGACTGATGCTGATTTCTTCCGGCCATTTGTTTTTCGGGAGATTTCAAGTGTCTTGCGTAAAGGGACGCAACTTAAATTCGTTCAAATTGAGGGGGAGCAAATGAATGTTGAGAGAGCGATGAATAGCTATGGGTGTCGAAGCTGGTTGGCAAAAGCAGGATGGCTTTTTTTTGGGACGTTGCTTGCGATCATGCTGCTGGGATTCGAGAGCAAGCCGGTGTACGGCCAAGTAGAAGCGGGGACTGTTTCGGGCACAGTGAAGGATTCAACCGGGGCCGTGGTCGCAGGGGCCTCAGTTACAGCGAAGAATCTGGCAACTGGGGCCGAGCGAAGCGCGCAGAGCAGCGAAGAATCTGGCAACTGGGGCCGAGCGAAGCGCGCAGAGCGGCGACAATGGTCAGTACAGCATCACGGGATTGAATCCGGGGACGTATGAAGTGACCGTGAGCAGTTCGGGATTTGCGGCATTCAAGGCGCGCGCGGAAATCAGTGTTGGCGGGCGCACCACGGTCGATGCGCAACTAACTGTTTCCGGGCAAGTAACAACGGTAGAGGTGGTGGCCGGAGAAGCAGCGACCGTCAACACCGATTCGCAGGAAATCTCCGAGGTCATTTCTCCTGAACAGATTGCCCAACTGCCAAGTTTGAACCGCAACGTTTATGACTTCGTGGGGACGGCGGGCAACGTAAGCTCTGGCGACCGCATGGGCAGCGCGAACGATCAGAACACGGGCACGCGAGGCGTGGGGTACGTGATCAACGGGCAGCGCAGCTCGGGGGCGGAGATATTACTGGACGGCGCAGAAAACGTGGACCTGTTTACTGCCACGGTGGGACAGGCCATATCTCCCGACGTGGTTCAGGAATACCGCATCGTAACAAACAACTTCGAAGCACAATATGGGCGCGCTTCCGGTGGAGTGGTCAACGTGCTCACGAAGAGCGGGACATCCTCATACCATGGGACGGCATGGGAGTACAACCGTGTTTCTGCGTATACCGCGAACACCTTTGACAATGATTCGAACGGCATTCCAAAAGGCAGCTATGTCCGTAATCAGTTCGGGTACGGATTCGGCGGACCAATCCTTAAAGACAAGTTGTTTTTCTACCAGAGCACGGAGTTTACACGAGTTCGTAGCAGCGCAAGCAGCCTCTCGCTGGTGCCGACGCCGGAACTACTGGCTTTGACGGCGCCCAACGTCCAAGCCTATTTCACCAAGTATGGCGGCACGACGGCACCGTTCATTTCCACGCTGACCAAGGCCGACCTGAAGACATGCGATCCGGTGACGGGAACCTGCACTACGCGCTACACGCCGGGCGGAACCTTCGACATGGCAGTCGCGGCCGGCACCCCCATTTTCGGCAAAGTGAACTTCAACGTTCCGCAGGACGCCGGTGGCGGTTCTCCGCAGAACACGCACAATATCTTTGGCCGGCTTGACTATGTCCTTAACAATAAGACACAGATGTATTTTCGAGCGAACTGGACAGATGAGGTTGATTTCGCGGGTGCCGCGTTCGGCAGCCCGTACCCGCAATACAACGTCGGATCCGAAGAGTACGGAAAGGCTTTCTTGTTGAACATCTCGCACACGTTCACGCCGTCGGTGTTCAGCAGCACAAAGCTCAGCTTCAACCGCGTGAACAACAGCGACTCCTACAACACGGCACTCCAGAACACTCCTACTCTGTTTCTCTATAGCAGCGCAAATCTCGCCAACACTGCCGTACAGTTGCCCGGTTTTTTTGACAACCAGACCGGCACGGGAGGTCTTCCTTACGGCGGCCCGGAAAACTCGATCCAGAGCAATGAGGATCTGAACTGGGTTCGAGGCCGGCATACGATGCGCTTCGGCGGCCAGATGAACTATCAGCAAATGAATCGCGGTTACGGAGCTTACGCTCAAGCAGTGGAGAAAATGGGGAATTTGTCTCCCGACGGATTGGACAACTTTATCAGCGGAAACCTAGTCCTGTTTCAGGCAGCCATCAATCCCCAAGGCCACTTCCCATGTTCGCGAGATGCGTTTGGAGCAATCATTAAGACTGCAGCGTGTACCCTGACTTTACCGGTCAATTCACCAGCGTTTGCGCGGAGCTACCGCTACCGTGATTTTGCGCTCTATGCACAGGATAGCTGGAGGTTCACGCCGAGGCTCACGCTGAATTACGGCTTGAGGTATGAATATTACGGCGTACAACACAATGGCGATGCGAAGCTCGATTCCAATCTTTACTTCGGCAGCGGAACAAACCTGTTCGAACAACTGCGGAATGCGCAGATGCAGCTTGCGCCAAACAGCCCGATCGGCGAACTTTGGAAACCGCGGTACGGGGACTTGGGGCCGCGCGTGGGTTTCGCCTACGCCCTCACTGGAGATGGCAAGACGAGCATTCGCGGCGGGTACGGGATCAGCTACGAGCGCAATTTCGGCAACGTTACGTTCAACATGATCCAAAATCCGCCGAACTACGCCAGCGTGCAGTTGACAGGAGCCAATGCGGGCCAAGTCACCGTAAACGACCTTGGTCCCTTCGCCGGAGCAGCAGGGATGCAAGTGGCGTTGCCACCGAGCAGTCCACGACATGTCAATCAAAACATCAAGACCGCACAAACACAGATGTGGAGCCTTTCCGCCGAACGCGAATTGGCAAAGAACACGATACTGTCCGTGGACTACAACGGGGCGCACGGCGTCCATCTGTATGACATCTCGAACTACAACATGTTGGGAGGGGCCCAGGCGTACCTTGGGGATTCGCCAAGTTGTCCGCCTCCCGCTCCCATCACGGCCATCTGCTTTACGCGTGTCAACCAACAGTGGAGCTCCATCAACACGCGTGGCAGCAATGGCACATCACATTACAATTCCATGAACGTGAAGGTGCAGAGCCAGAACTTCATGCACTCTGGACTCCTGTTCGTCGCCAACTACACGTATGCTCACTCGTTGGACGATTTGAGCTCCACATTCTCAGAGAGCGCCGGCGGCTCGAACGGCGTTGGCAACCTTGGGTACCTGGATCCGCGAAATCCGATGCTGGACTACGGCAATTCGGACTTCGATATCCGGCACCGGCTGGTGGTAAGCGCTATCTGGCAAGATCCGTTCTTTAAGAGCGGGCGCGGCTTGCAAAGACAGGCTCTGGGTGGCTGGAGCCTCATTCCGGTGTTCACTGCCAGAACGGGAGTGCCTTTCACTATCGTGGACAGCACAAACACGATCGGCGGTAACAGCGCCGTGCCCTCCGGAATCCCACGCTATACGCCGAATGGAACGATCACCAGCATGAACGCGAACGGATCGACGCCAACTGTGAATCCGAATGAATTCAACCTGTTAAAGCTTCCAGGGGGCGACACAACGTGCAATCCAGTCTGGGTGGCATGTGTTGAGACTTTCGGCCCCTTCCCATCAAATATGACAGCCAGGAACGCTTTCCGAGGACCAGGCGCGTGGAACGCGGACTTCGCTCTGGGCAAGTCGTTTCCGGTGACGGAACGGATATCGCTGGAGTTCCGCGCGGAAATGTTCGACATCTTTAACCACCACAATATGTACGTGAACGGGTATTTAAACGATGCAAGCGGGTTTGCAAGCTCGTTTACAGTCAAGGGCAAGAAGGGCGGACTGGGAAGTTTGGCAGGGTCCTCCATCGTGACCGGCAACCCGAGCGACGAACGGCGATTCGGGCAGTTCGCCCTGCGACTGAGCTTCTAGTTCGATCGGAAAAATAGCTTGAACGAACGGGGGAGCTTTCGAGCTCCTCCGTTTTTTTGTTTGCGCGGACGTTTATGTGCCTTGACAAGCAGAAGTGGCCCGGATAAACCTCTTCCCTGCCATGGACAAACCAAGATTGCATTCCCGTTCGAATAAGTCGCGCAGACATTTCTTGAAAGGCACAGCCATATTTTCCGCTTTGGCGCTGGCGCGGCCGATGGAGGCTACGTCCACGGCGATGCATGAGGACGGCTCTAGCGCGCTACCGCCAGCATTCTCGGAGCTCAAACCACTGGGCGAGCGGGTTCACCCGATCACCACCGATGAGTTCAGTGAACGGTTGGTGCACGCGCAAAAATTGATGACGGAGCTGACGCCGAAATATGATGCCCTGTTCATTGCTCCGGGGACTTCGCTGTACTACTTCACTGGCATCCGCTGGGGTGTGAGCGAACGTCTGCTGGCGCTGGTGCTGCCGCGCAAGGGCGAGCCCGTTGTGGTGGTCCCGGCTTTTGAAGAGGGCCGTATGCGGGAGAAACTGCACTTCGCTGCGGAAGTGCGCGCGTGGCAGGAAGATGAAAGTCCGACGAAAATTGCGGCGATGGCACTGGCGGATCACGGGATCCGAACGGGACGCGTGGGCGTGGAAGAAACGGCGGCATTTACTTTTTTCGATCATCTGCGAAGAGCGGGGCCAGGGTTCGAATGCGTTTCCGCTGATCCAGTGACCATTGCGTGCCGCGGCCGAAAATCGGCACACGAACTCGAGCTTATGCGGCTGGCTTGCGAGGCAACGTTTGATGTCTTCCGCGCGGTGTTCGCTTCGTTGAAGCCCGGAATGTCTCAGGAGGATATCGGCAAGCTGGTGGAAGGCGGATTCTCGAAGATGGGCTTGCATGGTGGGGCGCTGGTTTTACTGGGAGCGTCCGCGGCTTTGCCGCATGGCACCATCAAGCCTCAAAAATTGAAAGACGGCGATGTGGTGTTGATAGACGGGGGCTGCACAGTGGAGGGGTACCAATCGGACGTGACGCGCACGGGAGTCTTCGGCAGAGCGCCGGAAAAAGTGGCAAGTGTCTACGAGATCGTGCGCAAGGCGCAGGATGCGACGCTCGATGCGGCTCGGGCTGGGCGGCTGTCTGGCACAGTAGATGATGCTGCGCGCAAAGTGATCACCGACGGCGGTTATGGACCAGGCTACAAATTTTTCACGCACCGACTGGGGCATGGAATTGGACTCGATGGCCACGAGCATCCTTATCTGGTACGAGGAAGCAGGACCGTGCTTGAGCCGGGGATGACTTTTTCGAATGAGCCGGGGATCTACATTCCCGGGGAGTTTGGGTTGCGGTGTGAAGATGATATGGTGATTGCGGCGGAGGGGCCGGCGCAACTTTTGACGCCGGGGTTTGCGGTTTCGCTGGAAAAGCCGCTTGGATAGTAGAGAGTAGAGCGGCCCGTGTCAGAAGGCGTGCCCTACAAAATCGATAGCGACGCGCAGAAATCGACGATGCGCTGCTCGGCCCAGAAGCGTTCGCTTCCCGCGTGTTTCGAAATGAAGCCGCAATGGCCGCCGTGCTTGGGCGCGACAAACTGAATGGAGGGATTCTGGCCAATTTTGGCGGCGAGGAACGAAGCGTAAGGAACGAAGGGATCATTCTGCGCCGTAATCACGAGCATGGGAACGCGAACTTGAGCGGCGACGCGTTTCGCGCCGACATGGTCGTAATAGTCTTGGGCGTCGCGATAGCCGAACTGCGGCGCGGTGATGACGTCATCGAATTGACGGACCGTGCGAACCGGAGGCAGGCCAGCGACGGGGTAGCGCTGCGGAAGCATCTTGTGTTTTCTCGCGTAGCGCGACATCAGACCTTTCACGAATCGCCGCTGGTAAAGATAGTTGTCCGCACGCTCGAGCGCATCGGCGCAAGCGGCGAGATCGAGAGCAGGACACACGGCGGAGACGCCGCGCAACGCCTTCGGGACGGTCGAGCCAAATTCACCGGCCATCTTGGTCACCAGGTTTCCACCCATCGAGTAGCCGGCAAAGAAGATCTGCTCGAAACCGTCGGCGATTGAAAGCTCCTCGAAGATAGCGCGGTAGTCCGCGCTCATGCCGGAGTTGTACAGCGTGGGCGTCAATGCTTCTGTTCCGCCGCAATTGCGCTGGTTCATGCGTATGGCGTGGAAGCCGCGATGGAATGCCTTCTCCGCAATGCCGCGGACGTAATTCCCGTCGCTGGAACCTTCAAGTCCATGAACAATGACGATGACGGGCGCGTCCTTGGGCTTGCCGGGCTGCCAATGACAATGGGCGAGCAATCGGGATTCGGGATCAACCTGAAACAGCCTGGTTTCGGCGGGCGGGATATCGAAGCGCCTTGGTACAAGGGCCGAGACGATGGTCATGGCGTGGCCGTTTTTCAGAAGCGGGTGAGGCTCAAAGGGAGGAACGCGGAATTCCACACCAAGACTGTATTTCACGAAGCAGGTGCACACAAGTCCAAGCGGACACGGTGGGCTTTACTTGGTCGGGGTCTGATGTTTGCACTGCTCTGATGCGCAGTCCAAAGCATATATGGTTTTCTGTATTCCAAAGCGCGCTGACTCCCGAAATTCATCTAAATGACCGCTAAATAGATAAATATAATGTTTATTATCAGCGATTTACGTCAAATCAACGTTGGCAAGAAAATTGCGACCAATGTGGACTGGCAAACGACGATCTGCGCTTCGCTTTTCAGGGAGTTGAGTGTTATGTGCAGGTCGTCAAATTTAGTTTGTCTCAATCCGTGAAACAAGAAATTGTGCTCAATTCCAGGAGTTGAGTGCGATTTTAGTGTGTCTTGATCAGTTTGTGAGCTAGACGAGGGGAGGGGAGCCCTTCGAGAAGCACTGGAATGGCGGCGATAGTTACGCCCGGTGACTTCTTACTTTGCAGCGGCCTTCCCAAGGATTTGAGCCCTACTAATAGACAAGAGGTTTAGCTCTGTTTCAGAACAACCTCAATGAAGTCGAGCGGTTAAGCTGCACCAGGAGAGAGAATAGAAATGAAAAGACTTACATATTTGCTGCTAGTGGGAATAGTCCTCCTTAGTTTGGGAAGTGGAAACGCATTCGCCCAGGCAACTGCAAGCGGCACGATTCAGGGTACGGTCACGGACAAGTCCGGGGCCGTGGTTACTGGCGCACAGGTCGTGGCGAAAAGCAAAGCAACAGACAGCGTTCGAACGGCAACCACGAGCGATACCGGGTACTACCGGTTCGAATTGCTGCCCGTGGGCTTTTACACGGTGACCGTGAGCAAGACCGGATTCGCGAGCGTCGCGGAGACCATCGAAATCTTGATCGAACAAACGGCGACCGTAAACGTGGAACTAAAGACCGGCTCCATGTCCGAAGTTATCGAAGTAACCAGCGAAGCGCCGGTTCTCGATCAAGCGAAAACGGATGTGAGCCAGAACATTACGCCGCGAGAAGTCCAGGAGCTACCCATGGTCGGGCGCGACGTGGCTAATCTCGCCTACCTGGCTCCCGGGGTGAAGCCCGCCGACTCTTACGACCCCACAAAAAACCGCTATGCCATTCTTTCCGTCAATGGGGACGGCGGCCGCAACGTGAACGTCACCGTCAACGGCGTAGATAACAAGGACAACACTGTTGGCGGCCCGGTGATGCAGCTTCCCTTGGAAGCCGTCCAAGAATTTGTGATTAGCACGCAGCGGTTTTCGGCGGTCAACGGACGATCGGAAGGCGCCGCCATCAACATGATCACCAAGCAGGGCACCAACAACTACCACGGCTCTGTATTCGGATTCTTCCGCGACACCAATCTAAACACCGACGAGAAGGATCCCAACGGCACCGGCGGCACAACAAAGTCACACCCGAGCTACACACGCCAACAGTTCGGGGGATCGGTGGGAGGACCCATCCTGAAGGACAAAGTCTTCGGCTTCTTTGCCCTCGAACGGGAACGCGAACACCAGGCTCAGACGGTGGACACGACCTCTTTCAACGAACTTACCATAGCAAAGAACAACGGTTTTGCGGTTCAGCCCGCAGCCACCATTCCGCGCCCCTTCTTTGAATGGCGCTACAACGGCCGCCTCGATTACGTGATCAACAGCAAGAACAGCGCTTACCTCAGCTACACTTCGCAGGTCAACGACAGCCTCAATGACCAGTCCGACGCCACTATGGACCTGACAGAAGGCAACTTCACCAAAAACCATCTGATCGTAAGCAATTTTACGTTGAACTCCATTGTTTCGCCGACATTGATCAACCAGTTCACACTGGGCTACCAGTATTGGAACAACCTCATTGACAGCAACCTCCGTGCTCCTAACTTCATATTCCCACATGAATCGTTCGGCACCAATTCCAACGTTCCTCAACAGTCCTTCCAGAAGAAATGGCAGTTCAAGGATGACGTTTCAAAAACCGTTGGCCGCCACACTTTCGAAGTAGGCGTGGACTTCATCAACAACCCCGTCGAGGGCGGCTTTTTTGAGTTCAATCCCACGCTTCTAATTCGCTTTGCAGCCGACCCCAGCGCGATCGTGGCAAATGGGGGGTTCGGTACTCGAGGCCTAGTTACCGAAATGTCGATCGCCAACGGCAACCCGTTCTTCCTTGTGGCCACCAAGCAGCTCGGTTTCTACGGACAGGACAATTGGAAAGTCAACAAGCGCCTGACGCTAAACCTTGGTCTTCGTTGGGACAAGGATTTCAACATGATCGGTGGAGCAGATATCAGGAACAGCCGCACCTACCAGGAGCTGGTGGCGCTCAACAGCCCGATCTCCAATCCCTTGGTCAGCAAGATCGCCAAAGACGATAACAAAGACTTCAGCCCGCGCATCGGCTTCGCCTACGATTTGACCGGCCAGAGCAAGCATGTGATTCGTGGAGGCTATGGTCTCTATTTCGGAAATGTGTTCCAAAACATCCCGTTGTTCATGGAGCAGCAGGCCAACGCGACTATCTTTCAGACTTTATTCGACATCACAGACCCCAAGAATGACATCGTACCGGGAACCGGCATACCGCTCGGCCAATGGCGTTGCTGCGGGCCTCCTAATGGGGACCCCCTACCCACGATTAACCCTCCGTCCTCGCAGCTCAATCCGCTCAGCATAGGCCGCCTCATGGCCCCCAACTATCGGAACCCAGTGACCGAGGAATTCAATGGCGGCTATAGCTGGGCGCTAAATGCAAATACGGCCTTCGAGGTGGAGTACACACACGTGCTCGGCTTGCACGGGAACAAGACCATCAACACTGATCAGAAAGTGCCGGTGAATGGAGTCTGCTGCACTCGACCGCTCGATGCGGCGTTTAATGCTTCGAACCCGCCGCTGCCGAAACTGGGGAGCGTTCGTGTCGATGAGTCCATTAACCGCGAGCATTACGACGGAGTGAACTTCAGCTTCCGCCAGCGAATGAGCCACCGCTTTCAGCTCTCTGCGAACTATACGCTGGGCTGGGCATATTCTTACGACGGCGGAGGCGGTTCCTACCGCAATTACCCCAGGCTCTCGACGAATCCGTTTGCCAGCTACGAGTGGGGCCCGTCGTTCAACGATGAACGGCACCACGTGACTGTGAGCGGTATTGTCGACTTGCCCAAGGGCTTCCAGCTCTCGCCGATCCTGCAGTTTGGTTCGGCGCGCCCCTACAACCTTACGAACTCCTACAATACTTTGAATACGGGCGGAGGAACCGCGACTGCCGTCTTGGTCCCGACGAGTAACATAACCAACTATCTGTACGGTCCAAACTACATTGCTGCATTCGTGCCGGCGTTCTGCGCCGCAAACCCAATGGACGCAACGTGCACATCAGACGGAACGACACAAGCCAAGCAAAACCTTCAGATGTGCTTCTACGGAACGTGCGCGACGCAGCTTGGAATACCCCTAACACCTCTGACGATTGCAAAGTACGATCCGCTTCGCGGCGAACCGTTCTTTGAACTCGACATGCGCCTGGCGAAGAACATCAAGTTCGGGGAACGCATGAACCTGCAGTTGCTTGCGCAAGCATTCAACCTGACGAACCGCGCCAACTATGGCAACAACTTTGGCACGGGTGGTCTCGCCAACGTTGCCGATCCTACGCACTTCGGCCATCCGCAAGGCTTCATCGCCCCGGCCAGCACTATCATTCCGCACGCGCTGTGGGGTGAAATGGGCGTGCGCTTCACGTTCTAAACGGACGGTCCAGCCGAAACAAGCAATCAATGCCGGGGCTGACTCAGACGAGTCGGCCCCGGTTTTTTTATGAGCGACCCACAATGCATGACCCTGCGTAGCCATTGCACAGGGCGGCCGGGCTACTACAAGGAGATGATCCAGTAACCCAACTTCAAAATGGGTCGCTGCCATTTCGGCAGCGATTCCGCATGCAAGATTTTAGTGTAGGCTAAACTCTGCTTCCCCTTAGAATTACGGCTTCCTAATCCGCGGTAGCATATTCGCATTCGTGTTTTTGCTCTTGACGACCGCGTAGTCTTATATATTATAGTATATAAGAGATTGGAGGCCCCTTGCAACGCTCGCAACTCTCAAATCGCGAACGTCTGAACCGCTCCCGTCTGGCGCAGATCATCCATGCCGCCCGTTTTCTCCGCGGCACCCTCGCGCTTCGCAACATTTGCTGCGGCAAACCAGGTTGTCGTTGTGCCCGGGGAGAGCTCCATGCCTGTCTCTACCTGGTGCGGCGGAAGGGGGGAAGGTTGCGCCAGTTGTTCGTACCGCGGCAGTGGGA
>WNFO01024177.1_pt1 | contig 11431 bp, 8 predicted proteins | sample 5400251 | NCBI WGS metagenome assembly WNFO01 (sample SAMN13153354, study PRJNA577476) | soil metagenome | isolation source: 100 cm saprolite under Madrone tree | place: USA:California | collected 2016-06-14 | reverse complement strand
CCATGCCTTCCGAACCGGTCTGCACCACATCGCCTTTTTCCAGGGGCACATTGTAGTCGGCGGTTACCCAGCTGTTACTGCTCGCCTTCTTCACCCGCTCCGTCCCGTCCAGAGCGGTGATATGCGCTTGCTGCGAGTTTGCCGCTCCGGCTTTGGCGGTTCCCCCGGCTCCGGCGACCATCTCCAGCAGCCGGCTGCCCAGATTGCTGACCGATTTCACTCCCTTTTGTGTGAACTGCGGAAAGGCGAAATTCATCCCCGCGAACAGCACAATCACCGCGAACAGCACGGCCAGGGCCACGCTACGATACGTGACCGTCTTCCACGCTACATGGATTCCTGGCTTGCTGCTCGAAGACACAGATGGCACCGGAAACTAGTCAAACCCAAAGAATATGAGGTATTTGCGAGAGTATCACAAGCCCAACTGGCAGGGCAGCGTTGATTACCTTGGGTCACGCCTCCGTCGTTCATGTCCCGTGGTGCTCTCCAGGCAGAACCGAGGCTTTCCCATGAACAGGACTCACGCGAAGACAGCCGACGCCTTCGAGGTGGCGGGAGCCGGGGTAGTTGCCCCGAGAGAAAAGGAGAACGTCGCACCTTTCTCCACTTCACCTTCCGCACGGATCTGTCCCCCGTGTTTTCGGACAATGCGCTGCACGGTTGCCAGCCCAACTCCGGTCCCTTCAAACTCTTCGGCGCGATGGAGGCGTTGGAAGACACCGAATAGCTTGTCGGCGTATTTCTGATTAAAGCCGGCGCCGTTATCACGAATGAAGAGAACAAGTACGCCATCCGCCGTGGCCTGGCCAACCTCGATGGTGGCCAACTCTCGGCGACGGGTGTATTTGACCGCATTCGACAGCAGATTGGCGAACACTTGTTTGATCAAGCCGGGATCGCAATTCACCACCGGCAAGGCTCCGATCCGCCACTCAATTTGACGCCCCTCGCATTCCTGCTGAAGATCCTGCAACGCGGACTGCAGCAGGCAGTTCAAATCTGTTGGGCTGCAAATGAGTGTCTGACGCCCGAGCTGCCCGAGTTTCAACAGGTCATCTATCAGCACACCCATGTTTCTCGCCCCGTCTCGGATGCGCTCCCGCCGCTCCAAATCGTCGCGGGCCTTTTGCACGGCCGTGTCACGCTCCTGAATCTGGGCCAGCATTTCATTGAACGTCCCGATCAGGATGGACAGCTCGTCGTGGTTCCCGGTTGTAGGTGCCCGCACCGAGTAGATTTTGTCGCGGGAAACGATCCTGGCCGTCTCAGCCAAACCCACGATTGGTTCCGCGATGATTCGCCGGAATATTGATGACATCCACATGGCAGCCATGAGGGATGCGAACAATACGACAGCGACGATAATCAGCTTCCGCTTCAAACGGTCGAACAACTCCCCGAGGTCGGATTGAATGTAGACCGTGCCAGCCGGCTTTTCCTGAAAGACGATTGGCCGCAGCACTACGATCCGGCTATCGCGGAAGGGAAGCTGTGTCTTTGGCGAAGGATCTGGAGGCAGTTGCGTCACTTCGCCTCCACCACCGCGGCCATACGCCGCGAATGGCCGGCCCTCCTTTGTGTAAATGCCGGCGGCAACGATGTTGGGAGAGGCGCTCAAAGCGGACAAGGTTTTTTGTGCCGACTGAGAGTCGTTGAACAAGAGCGCGGAGACGCTGTTGGAGCCAACAATTTGAGCCTGAATCGAAAGATTGCGCACCATGCTTTCCCGGAAACTGATCAAGTCGTAGGCAACAAAGGCTCCACACGCCAGCAAGAGTGCGACCCCACTCACCAGCATATTCATCCAGGTCAGTTTTCGGAGGATGGAGTAGTCGCGAAACCTAAGCATGCCGGTCAGTTTCCCGGCCTAGCATTCGGCCGAACGCTGACCGCCAGTTTGAGGAGCTCCGAGCTGACCGTCAGGCCCGCATGCTCGGTGGGCACCAGATTGACCTCGAAACGCACCCTGTTCCCGTCCAAGACGAACTGCACCATGCCGCCCCGCCGCGAAAACTGCGGCATATCACTGACGGTCAGGACACTGGTGTTATCCAGCGCTTCGAGAATCTGTTTTAGTTGAATGTCTTCCGACGAACTGATGAAGAGAATGCGGCAGTTCACTGCGTCCTGCGGTTTCGAGACTCGATTCGCGACCACGTTCGTGCCGCCAATGGTCTCACCGGCCAGAGTTGCATTGAGCGCCGGGCCAAAGGGATCCTGGCCAAGCACGCAAATCGTGAAGGCGTCGCTCTTGGCCTCCCTGACTTTGGCAGGCCATTCGACGAACCTGCCGAAGTTGTAGAGATAGGCGGCCTTCACCTGATATTCGGAGGGTTTCGGAGCCTGCGCCTCGAGGCTGGGAACAGCGAGCAGCACCCACGCCGCAACCATGACCGTACACCAGCGCGGAAATACATGAATGCGCCGGGAGGCAGGAGCCTGGCGGACACGACCGTCGTCTGTGCTTTGATGCCTCATGGATATCAATCCGCGGCCCGTCTCCACGTGATGTTCGCGTAGATGCTTCGCTTGATCCCGACAATCGGCACGGTGTCATGTCCGAACTCGCCGTGATGAGGCTGGAACAAGTTCTCTCCCACGACAGAAATTTCCACATTTCGCGTCGACCGCCAAGCCACATGCACATCCCCGGTGCTATAGCCTCTCACCAGTTGGGCCGGCAAGGCGCTCACATAGCGGTAGGCCTGGTCAAACTCAAATCCTTTGGGCAGATTGAATCGGGATTGCAGGGTCAGCTGGTTATGCGGACTTGAACCCTCGTCTTTGCTCACATACCCGAGGGCGTCGACCATCCTCGGCTTGCTCTCCAGTTTCATGTTCAAGTATGAATATGCGGCCTTCATCTGCCACCAGCGAGACGGCTTCCAATCGGGTGCGATTTCGAAACCGTCAGTGCTGCCTTTGAGTCCATTGGCCCATGGAAGGCGAATGATGAGGTGGGGCGGCGCCGGTGTGAGGTCGACGGTCACAGCCAGTGGTCCAAGACTTATCAGGTCGTCGTAGTCATTGTGGAAAACCGCAAAATCCACATAGAACTTGGAAGTCACCAGCGTCCGGTAGCCAGCCTCGTAGCCAATAAGACGTTCGGAAGACAATCGTTGATTGCCGTCGATCGCCACGTAGATCAGTGGACTGGCGATTCCGAAGTCTGTGAGATGAAAATCTTCCTCGATGCGAGAGGGGGTTCGGACGGCACGGGTGACGGCCATCCAAAATGCCTGCCGCGGGCCAATTGTCCACAACCCACGTAAGCTGGGCTGGATCTCGAAGCCGGTGTAATTGTTGTGTTCGAGCTTGGAACCAATGGTGAGCGAGAACTTGTTTGGCACAATCGCGATCTCATCCTGAACGAATCCACTGTAAACATTGTTAGCAATGTCACGAGGAACGAAATCAAGTGTGGGGACAGTCTGTACGAACTCGCTGGGGCTTAGACGGGCGCCAAGCCCCCAGATGAAATTCTGATGCCCGGGCAGAGTCAGATGGTGAATAAAGTCCAGGTCGAAGGTGTTGCGAGTCTCTTTGTAGTGAGGGGCCAGGGCATAGGTCCGGTCGTAGTAGGCCTGCACCTGGATGTCGGACCCTTCTTTCAGGTCGTGCCGCCACTGCACCAGCAGGTTGCCTCCCGACACCGCCACTGCTTTGTCCGAGGTAATTTGCTCCGGTGGCGAAAACGACCCGAAGCTCACTGTCTCCCCAACTCCGCCTTTGTAGACATCGCCCTGTATTGTCAGATGATCGGCGTTCTTAACATCCCAGTCTGTTCGGAAGCCCATCTGTCCGAGTCGCCAGGCGTCGAACTCCATTTCGTCGGAATGAAAACCCGCTCCGCGGCTGAAGCCCTTACCATAGATGCGGTAGTCAAACTTGCCATTTCCGGTTCCGTAGCGGAGTCCGCCGATACCCTGATCGACATTTCCACCTCCGACGGACACAAGGGCCCCGTGCGTATCTTTTGCATTCTTGGTAATGATGTTGATGATTCCAGTGACGGCGTTCGCTCCCCAGATAGTGCCGCCTGGTCCTCGAATAACCTCGATACGCTCAACATCTTCAAGTAGCGTGTCCTGGAGCGCCCAATAAACACCGGCAAAGAGCGGAGTATAGAGACTCCGGCCGTCGAGGAGCACCAGCATAGATTTGGAGAACTGGTCGGCAAATCCGCGTATGGCTACTGCCCAATGATCGTTGTCAATGCGGCTCACCTGAACCCCGGGAACTAGCCGCAGGACTTCGGGAATGCTGGTGGCCCCGGATCGCCGGATGTCATCCTGCGTCAGGACGTAGATAGCCGCCGGAGTGCGCCAGACTTGTTCCGGCTCTTTCGACGCGGTTGTAACTTCAGTATTTCCCAATTCCGCCAGGCTCAGTTGGGTAAGACGCGGCTGGCCAGGCAGGATCGCTGGCGGCGGATCCGCCCGGCTCTCCTGGGCCGACGCGAATGTCCCTATAAAGGCCAGGATCGCCAACAAAGCACAGAGTTGAACAAGGCCCAACCCTGAGCGACTGAATGCCGACGCCTTGCCCGGATTGTTTTCCTGATCGTGTGTGCGGACATGAGCGGAGCGATGTGGCTTGTTCATCGGTAGTCTCACGATCCTGCGCCAAGCTGTTTTCAGCGGAGTTCGAGGAAGCAGCTGGCTGTTGGTGGCCGAGCCTCTGGTTCGATGGCGAGTCGGTTTGGAACTCTTGTGTTCTAATCGGCAAGGCTGCATTTTCCTTCAGCCCACCTCCCTTGCCGCGTTTCACCTCTCGCCTGTAGCATGGAGAGTCCAGGAAATTCATCAGGAGGCATTTATGGCGACCGATACCCTAACCAGCCCAGCCATGCTTGGCAGCAGCACTAACACCAAGGTTTATAAGAACTTCATCGACGGCGAGTGGGTGGAATCCTCGACCGGAGAAACTTTTGAAGATCGCAATCCGGCGGACACTCGCGATGTGGTCGGCATCTTCCAGAAATCCGGCAAAGCTGATGTAGACGCCGCCGTCGAAGCCGCCCGCCATGCCTTCGCCAAGTGGCGCCTGGTGCCCGCCCCGCGGCGCGCTGAAATCGTCTTCCGCGCCGCTGAAATGCTGCTGGAACGCAAGGACGAATATTCCCGCGACATGACCCGTGAGATGGGCAAGATCCTGAAAGAAACCCGCGGCGACACCCAGGAAGCCATCGATACCGCGTATTACTTCGCGGGCGAAGGCCGCCGGATGTTCGGCCCCACCACGCCTTCGGAGCTGCCCAACAAGTTCGCCATGGCGGTGCGCACCCCGATCGGCGTTTGCGGAATGATCACTCCCTGGAATTTCCCCATGGCGATTCCGTCGTGGAAGATTCTTCCCGCCATCGTTTGTGGCAACACTTGCGTAATCAAGCCGGCGCAGGACACGCCGCTTGCCACTTTCAACCTGGTGCGCATCCTGGCCGATGCGGGCGTGCGCCACGGCGTGATCAACATCGTGACCGGATTCGGATCGGCGGTAGGCACACCGCTCACCGAGCACCCGCACGTGAGCGCCATTTCGCTGACCGGTTCCACCGCGGTGGGACGAATCGTAGGCACCACGGCCGCCCAGAGCTTCAAGCACTGCTCGCTGGAGCTGGGCGGTAAGAATCCCATGATCGTGCTCGACGACGCCAATCTGGACCTTGCCATTGAAGGCGGACTCTGGGGCGGTTTCGGCACCACCACGGAGATGGGTCCGGCCATCAATGAAGCCCAACTAAAGACCGATCTCAGCTACGTGGAGATCGGCAAGTCCGAAGGCGCCCGCATGAAGTGCGGCGGCAATCGGCTCGACCGGGGCGAATACCAGTACGGCTATTTTATGGAGCCCACTGTATTCGTGGATGTCGATCCAAAGATGCGTATTGCCCAGGAAGAAATCTTCGGACCGGTTGTGTCGATCATCCCGTGCGAAGATCTGGAAGATGCCATCGCCATCGCCAACGGCATCGAGTACGGATTGTCATCTGCTCTCTACACCAAGGACGTTAACCGCGCGTTCGTCGCCATGCGCGACCTGCATGCCGGCATCACCTACATCAACGCGCCTACGATTGGCGCTGAAGTCCACCTGCCTTTCGGCGGCGTAAAAGCCACCGGCAACGGCCACCGCGAAGGCGGCATGGGCGCGATCGACTTCTACACGGAATGGAAGGCGATTTACGTGGATTATTCAGATCGCCTGCAAAAGGCTCAGATCGATAGAGTGGATTGACGGAGTGCAAGCTGTTGTTTTCAGATGGCGGCGATAGCTAAAAAAGATCGGGTCCGAGACTATCTAATTTATGTTTGCGTCGGACTGTTTGTGGTGTGCGGAGCCGCGGTATACGGCATCTATGCGGCGAAGCACGGCATTCGGCCGGAATTCAAGGGTGACTGGACACTAGCATCAACAACAGCGGCAGTCGCGTTTGGGTATGTTTTGAAAAATTCTTCCCTGAAACATACCGCAAAGTTTTGGGCAGCGTGGTCTTGCTTGCTGCTCTTGCACTTTGTCCTTCTGCTTTCGATACTCTCCCGAATGGACAGAGTTCCGCTAATTTGGGGCGCTGTATTAGCTCCTGCAGAATTGATGGCATTAACTTTTGTATTGGATAAATTCCTGAACTATTGAGAGTCATAGCAGCATGGCTTGGGGCAACAGGCTTCCGAGCTTTCATAGGGATTGTGAAAGATTTGTGCGAAGCTAACCAAATGCCTTCAATTCAAATCCGCGAAGTCCCCGCCGCTCAGCGTCTCGCCAACGTCCGCTACGCCATCCGCGATCTGGCGTCGGTGGCCGACGAAGTCACCAAGCAGGGCCACAAGGTCCTGTCGCTCAACGTCGGCGATCCAAATATTTTTGATTTTCAAACCCCGCCGCACCTGATCGAAGCCGTCTACAAGGCCATGCGCGACGGCAAGAACGGCTACGCGCCCTCCCCGGGAATCCCCGAAGCCCTGGAGTCAATTCGCGGCGAGGCTGCCCGCAAAGGAATTTCCACGGTACAGGATGTGTTCGTGACTTCGGGCGCGAGTGAAGCGGTAGACATCTGCCTCACTGCCCTGGTCAATCCCGGCGAAAACATTCTGACGCCCAGCCCCGACTACCCGCTCTACTCCGCGGTGCTGTGCAAGCTGGGCATTCCGGTCGTGACTTACGATCTGAACGAAGACGACGCCTGGCAGCCCGACCTGATCGACGTGGGGCGCAAAATCACCTCGCGCACCCGCGCCATCGTGCTGATCAATCCCAACAATCCCACCGGAGCCCTCTGTTCTCGCCGCATGCTGGAACGACTGGCCGAACTGGCCCGACGCAACAATCTGGTCATCTTCGCCGATGAGATTTACGACAAGCTGATACTCGATGAGACCGGTGAGCAAATCTCTATCGCCGCCGTCGCGCCGGATGTGCCGGTCGTGACCTTCGGTGGTTTGTCGAAAAACTACCTCGCTCCCGGCTGGCGCATCGGCTGGGGCATCGTCAGCGGCGACGCAGCCGCGGTCAAGCCCTACGTCGAGGGTATCCACCGCCTGCTGCGCGCGCGCCTGTGCGCCAATCACCCCGAGCAGTACGCCATCCAGCCTGCTCTGGACGGCCCCCAGGACCATCTCAGAGAGACCCGCGACAAACTTCGCGCCCGCCGCGATCTGACCGTCCAGTGGTGCAATTCGACACCGCGTGTAAGCTGCGTGTCTCCTCGCGGCGCGTTTTACGCCTTCCCTCGCCTCGACATCAAGGAAGGCGATGACGTCTTCGTGAAGGAACTGTGCCGGCAAAACCACGTGCTGGTGGTGCACGGCTCCGGCTTCGGTCAGAAGGCGGGCAGCCGCCACTTTCGCATCGTGTTCCTGCCCGATGAGCCCACGTTGACCAAGGCGTACCAGTCGATCGGCGAGTTTATCCGGGCCCGTTATGCTTAAGAAAAGCTGTCAAGAAGGTGAAATAGTGGGTGCCCCGTCCTGGTCTGTCCCAGCTTTGGAGAGACAGGGCGGGAAACGTCATGTCCTGATCTACGCTGATAAAGGGTGAAGTATTTTCCCAGCGGAATTTCTGCATCTCCGCTGTTCGTTTTGCCATCTGTAGCACTGTTTCTCGCAATTGTTCCCGTGGACCAGAGACTGCTCCGAAACTGGTCGCCTATCTCCTATATTCCTGAGGACAAGAAAAATGAAAGCCGTACAAGTCAGCAAACCCGGTGGAAACTTTGAAGTGGTAGAGCGCCCGATTCCTGAGCCCGGCCGTGCCCAGGTACGAATCAAGGTGGAGGCCTGCGGCGTCTGCCATAGCGACGCTATCGTAAAAGTGTCAGGCTTTCCCGGATTGCAATATCCGCGCGTCCCGGGCCATGAAATCGCCGGCCGGATCGATGCGGTTGGCGCAGACGTCACGCAATGGAAACCCGGCCAGCGCGTGGGCGTAGGCTGGCACGGCGGACACTGTTTCACCTGCGACCCCTGCCGTCGAGGCCAATTCGTCCTCTGCAAGTTCGAAAAAATTACCGGCATCAGCTACGATGGTGGTTACGCGGAGTACGTAGTGGTCCCGGCCGAAGCGGTCGCGGCCATGCCTGACGATCTCCCGGCGGACGAAGCCGCGCCCCTGCTCTGCGCCGGCATCACCGTGTTCAACGCGATGCGCCACGCCGGAGCGACGGCCGGCGATCTGGTGGCGGTGCAAGGCATCGGCGGCCTGGGTCACCTGGGCATCCAATATGCGCGCCAGATGGGTTTCCGCACAGTCGCGATCGGCCGCGGCGGGGATAAAGAAGCCCTGGCCAAGAAACTGGGCGCGCATTATTACATGGACACCGCGACTGCCTCGCCAACCGCTGCTTTGCAGGCGCTGGGCGGCGCGCACGTGATTCTCGCCACTGCGCCCGATTCGAAGGCGATTTCGGACCTGGTCGATGGACTGGGACCGGATGGAAAACTGGTCATCGTCGGGGCCGGCCCGGATCCATTCGCCGTCACTCCCCTGCAAATCATCCTTGCCCGCAGAGACATCCAGGGATGGCCCTCCGGCACTGCCAAAGATTCCGAAGACACGTTGCAGTTCAGTTTGTTGAGCGGCGTGCGTCCTATGATCGAACGCTACCCGCTGGAAAAGGCCGCGGAAGCGTTCGATCAGATGATGTCTGGACGAGCCCGCTTCCGGGTCGTGCTGACCATGGGCAAATAGATAGGTTGTGTGGGTGCCCCATTTCTCGCGAACGTTGCGAGAAATGGGGCGAGACGGCGCGCTACTAGGCCCCGTCTGTCAGCGATCTTTGGCATAATGGTAACCAGGCATGGCAGGTTACTATGATGACGAAAGTGCAGAGAGCATAAAGCGGCTTGGCGTGCGTCCCTTGGCCTTTGTCACAAAATCTGCTTAAATCAACGTACAGCTCTCCCCCTCGAAAGTCGACGTGATCGACATCCATTGCCATATCCTGCCTAAGGTTGACGACGGTCCTAAATCCTGGGACACGTCACTGGAAATGTGTCGCATGGCGGCTGATGACGGGATCGAGCATATCGTTGCGACTCCGCACGCCAACGAGCGCTATCAGTACAACCGGCAGCATCTGGCCAGCCATCTCGAATATCTGCGGGTGCTGGTGGGCCGGGTTCCGCGGCTGAGCCTGGGTTGTGATTTCCATCTTTCCTACGACAACTTGCAGGACGTCCTGATTGCGCCCGAACGCTACACCATTGAAGACAGCCACTACCTGCTGGTGGAGTTGAGCAACTACAGTATCCCGGCGCAGATCAACGAATGCTTCACCAAGATGGCCGACGTGGGCATCACGCCTGTAATCACGCATCCCGAGCGCAATCCCATTCTGCAGGAGGCGCAGCAGCGAGTTCTGCAATGGGTGGACCTGGGCTGCGCCGTCCAGGTAACCGCGTCCGCGGTGACCGGCGGATGGGGACAGAAAGTTGCTCGCGCCGCCGAGTGGCTGCTCGAACGAGACGCGGTACATGTGCTGGCCAGCGACGCTCACGACACCAAGCACCGCATACCATCGCTTTCCGCGGCCCGGGAAAAAGTGGCTAAAGACTACGGCGAAGACGTGGCCAATGCGCTGGTCGATGACAATCCTCGCGCCGTCATCAGCGACAAGCCCTTGCCTTATTTCCCCAATCCCGTGCTCAAGGGCGGGCGGTAGTCGTCAGTCGTCGGCTAATCGAATTCGTCATCCGGAACGGATCTCAACGCGCGGGCGGGCACCGCACCACGTTGGGATCAAGGCTGAAGACTGTAGACCGGCGACTGACGACTGAGTCTACTTCTGAGGCAGGATCGCAGCGGCCGGGGTTCGGTTCGTAACCGGGGCGGCGCGCTGAGGCTCAGGCGGCGACGTCATGGCGCTTTCCGGATTCAGCAGGTGTTCGTGGTCGGGTCCCAATCCCAGCTTGATTAATGCCCGGGAATCCGGAACCGACTTGCTTTGCCAGCCGTTGTCCGCCTGGAAGCGTTCCATCGCACTCTGCGACCTGGCGTCCCAGACTCCGGTTGCGGTGCCATCCATGTAGTGTTCGCGGATCAGCGCTTCCTGAATTTCACGGGAGCGCGTTGGATCAATTTTCTGCTGCCCACGCTTACGGGAGTTCTTTGCGCTCTTGCCTGACTTCTTGCTCTTGCCGGTGCTGGTATGAGCGGAGACCGTCCGCAGCCTGGCCGTAGACTTGTCTGGAATGGTGGATGTCGATTTCCGGTTGTTCTGGCCTGAAGCCAGGCCGCACACCAGAAGCACAACGCTCCCGGCGCTCAGCCACTTAGCCGGAATGGGACCGCCCAGTCTCAAAGTCGTTAGCCCCGGAAAAGCTCTTTCCCCGATGCAACAACAATTCTGATCGAGCAGGCAGGGTAAACTATCCCTGGTTCGAGTGCCAGTCCCCATTGGACCAGCGTCAGGTTACGGAAGTGTACCGGCCAGAAAGATGGTGCCACCCTGGCGACCGGCGCCCCGCTGGCGTACTAAAAATACGACGTCCTGTCCGCTCTTGAGCGTGCCGGCAACGCGGTTGAATTCGTCTTCGCTGTTCACCGGCTGTTTATTAACCTCGAGGATGATATCACCACGTGTCAAGCCGACATCCTCGACAAAGGATCCGGGCTTTACTTCCTGCACGATCACGCCCTTGTTGGCCGGTACATCGAGGCGATCCGCCATCTCCTGGGTGAGGGTGCGTACGCTCAGGCCGAGTTTGCTTTCTTTGGGTCCGGCTTCCGGGCCGCCTTCGTCGTCGTCACCCAGACGTGCGGCAAAAAGCTTGGCCCGGTCGGCTACTGTGGCCGTCGCTTCCTGCTTCTTGCTGTTGCGAACGAATCCAACCGCGACTTTGGAACCGGGCTTGCGCGCTGCGATATCAGCTACCAGCTCATCGCCATTCTTCACCGGCTTGCCGTCCACGGCGACAATGGTGTCGCCCAC
>WNFO01017355.1_pt1 | contig 11431 bp, 6 predicted proteins | sample 5400251 | NCBI WGS metagenome assembly WNFO01 (sample SAMN13153354, study PRJNA577476) | soil metagenome | isolation source: 100 cm saprolite under Madrone tree | place: USA:California | collected 2016-06-14 | reverse complement strand
GTTGTTCGGCATATTGCGTGGTCTTGAGGAACCACTGCTCGATTTCGCGCGACTCGACCAATGTGTCTTCGTGGCGCCAGCAATAGCCGCCCGGGAGGACTTGCTCGTTGGCCAGCACGGTGCAGCATTTGGGGCACCAGTTGACGCGGCTCTTCTTGCGGTAAGCAAGGTCGCGCTCGAGCATGCGCAGGAAAAACCATTGATTCCAGCGATAGTATTCCGGCTCGCAGGTGGAAATTTCACGGCGCCAGTCGTAGCTGAAGCCGAAGCGGCGCAGAACGCGCTGGAATTCGGCGATGTTGTTGTTGGTCCAGACGCGCGGGTGCGTTTTGTTCTGGATGGCAGCGTTTTCAGCGGGTAGGCCGAAGGCATCCCAGCCCATGGGATGGAGCACGTTGAAGCCGCGCATGCGCTTGACGCGCGCAACCACGTCGCCGATCGTGTAATTCCGCATGTGGCCCATGTGCATGGTGCCGGAGGGGTAGGGGAGCATCTCCAGCGCGTAATATTTGGGCTTGGCAGGATCGGCTTCGGTCTCGAAGACTCGCGCTTCAGCCCAGCGCTCTTGCCATTTGGCTTCGATCTGTTGTGGGTTGTATTCAGCCACGCCGAGCTATCCCCTTCTGCGTTTTTTGGGCTTCGCGGGCGATTTCTTTGCGGGCGTCGAAAAGCGCCCGCGACGGTCCGCGGCCGGTGCATTTGCACGCATCTTACGGCTCGCGGCCCGACTTAATTTTACCTGCTGCGCTACTTTCTTTTTTGCGGCGGCGGTCAGCATGGAGAAGCCTTTCTCCGGCGTCGGCGCCTGCTCCTTTAGGCCGGCGAATTCCCAGAGGGCCGCGACGTTGCGGCGGTCGTCGCCGGGATCGTTGATCGGAGTCTCGGCGAGGAATGCCCGGCCGGGCAGGCCTTCGGGCGTGGAGGCGCTGAGACGCGGATGGGTCAGGAAGCGGCGAAATGCTACGGCACCGATTTTGCCTTTGCCGATATGCTCGTGCCGATCCACGTGGCCACCGAGCGGAATCTTGGAGTCATTAACGTGGAAGACCGGGACGCGCTCGAGGCCGATGGCGCGGTCGATGAGCTCCAGCGTGGAGGCGAGTCCGGTTTCGCTCTTGATGTCATAACCCGCAGCAAACAAGTGCGCGGTGTCGAGGCACGCGCCGACTTCCAGGCTCTGCAGAGCGCCGAGCATTTCGCCGAGTTCTTCCAGGCGCGCGCCGAGCGCGGTGCCCATGCCGGCGGTGTTTTCCAGCAAAATGCGCAGCGACGTGGGCGGCAGATTTTTGGATGCTTGCTTGACCGAGTCTACGGCGAGCCGCACGGCTTGGTCGGGCTTGCATTCACCGCAGGCGCCGGGATGCACAACCACGAACTCGGCGCCAAGCGCGATGCCGCGCACGAGCTCGTCGTGAAAGGCCTGGATGGAGCGAGTGCGCAGCATGGCCTGCTGGGCGGCAAGGTTGATCAAATAATTTGCGTGAATGACGAGTGGACCGAGGCCCAGTTCCTGGCGTCGCGCGCGGAAGGCTGCGGCGTCGACGTCCGGAATGCGCGACGGACCGCCGACCCACATACGCGGGCTGGCCGAAAAAATTTGCAGAGCGTTGCAGCCGAGCTTGTGCGCGGATTCGAGCGCGTTGTTATATCCACCGGCAATGGAGGTGTGGATGTCGGCGGCGCGGGTTCGGGCTCAGGTTCGGGGCGGTATTCGTCTTCCGGATCGAATTCGATGACGCGAGTGAGGGGCTGTTCAGGCATTCCCAATGAGAAATTCTGCTCCGTATTAAACTCACTATTCTAACACAGGCCGGGAGTGGAAGCGTTTTGCTCAATTCGAGCGAAAAAGCCTCAGGGCCAAAAACCGCGCTGAGCTACATACCCCTACGCTGACTTCGGTAGTGGGGCTGGCGCCGAGAAAGCGGCGGCAAGACCGCCGCACTCCAAAATTTGCGGCGTGGTTGAGCGTGGATTAGAGTAGAGGTTTGCCGAATCAGATTGGGAGCAACCGATGCTGGTGGTGATGCAGTCGCATGCTTCGGAGGAGCAGGTGCGCGCGGTCTGCCAGCGCATCGAGAGCCTGGGGCTAAAGGCCCATCCGATTCCGGGGACAATCCGCACGGCGATTGGCATCACGGGGAACAAAGGCGCGGTCGACCTGGGCGTGCTGGAGTCGCTGCCGGGCGTGGTGGAGTGCATTCCGGTCAGCAAGCCGTACAAGCTGGTGAGCCGCGATGCGAAGGAAGAAGACAGCATTCTGCGGATTCCGACGCCGTTGGGTGACGTGATCATCGGCGGAGACAAAGTGGCGCTGGTGGCGGGGCCCTGCGCGGTGGAAAGCGAAGAACAGGCGTTTGCGATTGCGGAGCGCGTGGCGAAGAGTGGAGTACGGCTGTTTCGCGGCGGGGCGTACAAGCCGCGGACTTCCCCGTACAGCTTTCAGGGACTGGGCGAGCCGGGGCTGAAGATTTTGGCGAAGGTGCGGGAGAAATTCGGATTTGGAATTGTCACTGAAGCGATCGACAACGAGAGCCTCGATTTGGTCGAAGAATACGCCGATGTGATTCAGATTGGCGCGCGGAATATGCAAAATTTTTCGCTGCTGAAACGCGCGGGGCGCGCGAAAAGACCGGTGCTGCTGAAGCGCGGGATGTCCGCGACGCTGGATGAGTTCCTGATGGCGGCGGAATATGTGCTGTCCGAAGGAAATTACAACGTGATGCTGTGCGAGCGGGGCGTGCGGACGTTCGCGGATCATTCGCGGAACACGCTGGACTTGACGATTGTGCCGGCGGTGAAAAAGCGCAGCCACTTGCCGATCCTGGTCGATCCCTCGCATGGCACCGGGAAGCGGCATAAGGTTTTGCCGCTTTCGAGGGCGGCGATTGCCGTCGGCGCGGATGGCTTGCTCGTGGAGGTGCATCACGAGCCGGATAAGGCACTGTCGGATGGGATGCAATCGATTTTACCGGAGGAATTTGCGGAGCTTACCGAGGAAGTGCGGCAGATTGCGGCGGTGCTGCACAGGCAAGTGAATTGATCGTTCGTAGCAAGGACAGCCAGAAACGGCTGTCCCACTGTCACTCCTTGTGAAAAATCCATTTAGAAATGCGCGGGTGGTTGCGCTGACGGCGGTGCTGCTGGTGGGCGCGGCCATTTTGCTGCTGCGCGAACCGCGCGTCTCGTTCCTGCGGCCGGGCCTGCGACTGAATGCGTACGTCAGCACGGAGGATGGAAGCGTGGCAGTGGTGGATTTGGTGCGGCTGCGGGCAGTGGCGCGGGTTAACGTGGGGCCGGGGCTTTCCGGAATGCGCGAGCATCCCACGCGGGCGGAGGTGTGGGGCGTCAGTTCGCAGGGCGGATATGTGTGGGTGCTGAACGCGCGGGTGAATCAAGTGGTAGCGCGCGTGCCCTCCGAGGCGATGCCGTATGCGCTCGACTTTTCTCCCGATGGCGCGCGCGTGTACACGGCGGCTTCGGGGAGCGACGCAGTGGTGGCGATTGATTGCCAGACCCATGCCATTGTGGCGCGCGGACGGACTGGCCACGAACCGGTGGTGGCGCGCGCGACTCCCGACGGGAAGAGCGTGCTGGTGGTGAACCGGCGCGATGCGACGCTGGGGATTCATGACGCGGCGACGCTGGTGCAACGCGGCAGCGTGCCGGTGGTAGCGCAGCCGGAAGATGTCGCCGTGTTGAGCGACAGCTCGGTGGCATTTGTACTGAGCCGAACGGAGCCGCGATTGTCAGTGGTGGATTTGCGGCGCGGCGTGCTGCTTACGAACTTGCAGCTGGCGGGAAAGCCGTCGGAGATGTTGCTCAAGCCGGATGGAGGCGAGCTGTACGTGATTTCACCGGAATCGCATGGGCTGCAGGCTATCAATACCTGGGCGCACGAGGTGGGCGACTACGTTCTGTTGGGTTCGGCTCCCACCCATGGCATATTGTTTCCCGATGCCAGCGAGATGTTTGTTACGGATACGGCGGCGGGGCGCGTGGCGCCGGTGGACATCAATAATCGGCGCGTCGGAAGGCCCATTTCCGCGGGGCAGGCTCCAGGGATTATGCGGTTCGATTCGAGCGATCCGGATGTGAACCCGAGCTTGCTGCTGGTGGTGAATGAAGGGTCGGGCGACCTTGCGGTGATTGGTTTGCGCGCGGGGAGTGAGAGTTTGCTGACCATGATTCCCGTGGGGCCGCGCCCGCAGGGCTTGGCGGTGAAACTTTTCTGAGCGGGCGCGGTGTCGAGATAGTGCGACGGGACTCGGTTCTAATTTTCGACGGGCCAGGAGTGTTGCTCGTCGCCGAGCGGGATTTCTAGGAAACCTTCGGCGGGAAGCACGTCGACGGGCAAGCCGCCGTGCCAAAGCGCGACGCCCAGGCGGAGGCTCTTCTGCCCTTTCAAGCTGAGTTCGCTGCGATTGACGGAAACTTCGAGCGTGCGATCGAAAGCGGCTTGGGCCAGGTCGTCGGGATTCAGCAAACAGACGCGGCCTTTTTCGACGGCAAATTCTTTCAGGCGGCCGCGGGCGAGTTTGACCATGACGGTTAGCTCTTCAGCCGCGCCAATAGTGACGCGAAACTCGGGATCTTCCAGTTCGGCGAGAGCTTCCGGGAAAAGATCGACGCGCACGCTGAAGCGATTCTCCTCAAAGCCGTAGCGCAGCTCGCGTAAATGAAAAACGCGGCCATGCATGGAGCCACCGCGGCGCTCGGGGGAGTAGAGGCCGGAACCGAGCCATTCAAAATAGGACGTGTCGCGGCCATCGACCTTGATATCGAGGAATCCGGTCGGCGGGACTTGCAAGGCGTGCTCCGGCTTGTGCTTGATGGGCTTGGCGAGTTCTTCCGGGGCAACTTGGCCGAGAGCGAGGTACACGCCGGTAAGGTGCTTGCGATACAACGCGTCGAACTCAGCGTCGTTGGCGGTACTGTGTTCCGGGCCAAACCACCAGCACCAGTCGCTGCCTTCCGCAGCGAGCAGCGATTCATAAGCCTCCTTCAAGCCGGTTTCCGTTGGGGCGTCGCTGCGCCCCTGCGTGTGTGCTTCGGCGGCTCGCCCATAAGCCTGGCGCGCGTCCCAGAGCAATTCCCATGCGGCAACATCTTCGGCGTGACCGATCCAAACATCGAAATTGGCGTTGATCCACGAAGCGGGGAAGATTCCGGTGGTCGCGGGAATTTCGTTGGCGGCGGCGATAGCTTCGCTGGCGGTCAGCGCGCGGAAATCCTGATCATTCTGAATGCGTTCGTAAAATTCGCGCAGGAATTCGCGGCCGCTGCCGGAGTAATACTCCCAGGCATTTTCGCCGTCGAGAAACAGGCAGACGGTCAGCGGCTGCTGGCTGGGCACGCGCTCGGCCAGAAAGCGCAAGCGTCCGTGCAGGTCGGCCGCAGCGGCTTTGCCATCCATGCGGCTGTAGACGAAGCCGATCAGGTCCGAGAGGTGGTGATCGCGAAATAGTCCGGTGATGGAATTTCCCCCCAACTGCACGCGATAGGGTTTGTAGAGGCGATCGGAGTTCGCAGGTAGACCGGTGGTGTCGCGGAAGAATCCCACATTGAGTGTCCGGCCGAGGACACCTTCGTCCGTGCCGAACCACTGGAAGCCCTCCTCCATCGCAATGGTGAGCGCCTGATCGGAGACGGAACCCTCCGAAGGCCACAGCCCGGCCGGCTTGGCGCCGAAAACGCGCTGGTGATACTCGCGCGCGCGGCGCAATTGCTCTCGCGCATCATCCGGCTGGCGAAACGCGCGGCGAGGCAGCGGCGTGCCGGGATTGGCCACACGAGCAATGTCGGAATCACACAGCAGCGGCAGAATGGGATGATAAAGAGGCGTGGTGCTGATCTCGACCTGCCCGCGTTGTGCCGCTTCGCGATAAGCCGGCAGAACTAAGCCCAGGAATTCGAGCTGCTTTGCTTTCAGCGCGGCTTTGTCGGCCTCCGCAAAATCCTTCCCTTTGCTGGCCAGCCGGCCGACCACTTCATCCTTTGCGAGCCAAATTTCATCCATCCAAGCGAGCTGTGAAAGAAGCTGCAGATCGCGCCAATCACGTTGCGTGAATGTCACCTGGGCCTGTGCGCCGCCTGCCGGCCGCGACCACTCCAACAGCTCGACGAATCGCGGCCAGCGCGACATGAGTCGCTCATGATTGAGTTGGAAGGCGCGGGCGAGAATCTCGGCCTTATCTTCGCGGGTCAGCTCTTCGCTGGGCTTGAAGGCCAGGGTGAACCACGGCTCGTTGAATTTGCCGCTGGCATATTCCTCGAGCTGCATGCCCAGCGCCGGGACGACGTTGAAGGTAGCGTGAAATCCAGGCACTTCGCCAAGCACCTGCACCATGCCCCAGTAATCCTTCAGGGCATGCAGCCGCGTCCACGGCAAAACGTACTGCTCCGTTTCCGGGTCGCGATACTGCGGCTGGTGCATATGCCATAAAAGCACCAAATTCACGCGATTCATCGGCGGCGCCCTTTCAATGATGAATCGGCGCTCGTGTTACACTCAGCGTTCTCGACATGCGCATCCTGGACCGCTATATCGTCCGCGAAGTTTTCCGTCATGCCTTCCTTGGACTCGTGGTCTTCACGTTTGTTTTCTTCGTGCCGCAGCTAGTGCGCCTGACGTCGTTGTTTGTCCGGCACAGCGGCTCCGGCGCTCAGATTGTGCAACTGTTTCTGAGCATTTTCCCCGGCGTATTCACTTTTACCATCCCGATGGCGGTGCTCATCGGCGTGCTGCTGGGCCTGGGCCGCATGTCTGCGGACAGCGAAATCATCGCCCTGACGGCGCTGGGCATCGGACGCCGGCGCATCTTGCTGCCCGTTGGCGTATTGGCACTGGCCGGCGCGCTCGCGACGACGGTAATGACGTTGTGGCTTGGTCCCGTCGCGCTGCGCACCTTCCGCGCGCGGGAGGCCGACCTCATCGCATCTCAAGTCAGCTTCCAGGTGCAACCGCGCGTGTTCGACGAACGCTTCCCACGGCTCGTGCTGTTCGTCAATAACGTTTCAGCCAGCGGCACGCAATGGACCGGCGTCTTTCTCGCGGAAGCCGGCGGAGAAAACGGCTCGCGCGTGACCCTGGCGGAGAATGCGATTGTAATTGCCGAGCCGAAACAGGGCAAGCTGGAGCTGCACCTGCAAGGCGGCAGCACGCACGAATTCGACCGCACTGACCCCGACCATTACTCGGTCACCGCCTTTGGGCAAAGCGACATCCCCATCGAGGTCAGCGGGGTGGTGCCCGCGCAGCCGCGACAACTGAGCAATCCAGAGCGATCGTTGCGCGAATTAGCGCAGGACAAGTCGGCCGGATGGCGCGAAGCACGCGTCGAGATGTATCGCCGCCTCGCGTTCCCGATGGCGTGCTTTGCATTTGCGTTGATCGCCGTGCCGCTGGGCGCGCAGCCGCGCCGCGGTGGCCGCGCCGCAGGCTCGCTGATCGCGGTCCTCCTCATTGCCTCGTACTACCTATTGTTAATCATGGGCGCGGGAATGGCGCGCCAGGGCACGGTTTCACCAGCCATCGGCATGTGGATCGCCGACGCCGTGCTAGCTCTCGCGGGCCTCGTACTGCTCCCTCGAATGGAGCAATTCCGCGGCGAAACCGCCTGGCTCAAACCGTTTGAACGTTTCAAGACCTGGAAGCGGCTGATCCGTGTACGCACCTCGCGCGCCAGGGCAGTGGCGGCGCGCATGGCGAACGGAAGCCGCGTGGAGAGAGCGTCGACAGACCCTTCCGGCGGCAGCTGGCCCCTGCTGATGGATTTGTACCTGCTGCGAAGATTCTTCTCCTATTTCGCAATGCTCATGCTGGCCTTCGTTTTCTTGTTCCAGGCGTTCACGTTCTTCGAACTGCTCGACGATATCGCACGCCATCGCATAGCCTTCCTGGTGGTAGTGGATTACTTCTGGTTCCTTACTCCCTATTTGCTATATCAGCTTGCCCCGCTTGCAGCGCTGGTCGCGATTCTCGTCACGCTAGGGGTCATGAGCAAGAACAATGAAATCGTGGCCTGCAAGGCCAGCGGAATCAGCCTCTACCGCCTCGCGGTGCCGCTGTTGTTTGCAGGCCTGGCCCTCGCAGCCGGCGAAAATTCGAAAATCTACAATTACGACCTGTTTGATTCGACACGAAATCTCTTTGGCGGGTTGACGGTGCTGGAGATTGACCCCGCGACATTCGAGGTGCGGCGCCGCGTGTTTGCCTCGCGCGCACGATGGTCCGAATCGCAAAAGCTTTGGCTGCTTGAATCCGGCTGGGTGCGTGAATTTTCAGGGGGAGCCATCGTCCGCTACGATCGCTTCAACGTGAAAGATTTGCCGGAGCTTACCGAGCCGCCCAGTTATTTCAATCGAGAGGTGCTCCCAGCCATCCAAATGAGCTGGCCGCAGTTGCGGCGCTACATCGACGATCTTCACCGCGCAGGCTTCGACGTTTCCGCGCTGACCGTGCAATGGCACCGCAAGCTGGCATTCCCGCTCATTGCTCCGGTCAGCATGCTGCTGGCATTTCCGTTCGCGTTCTTGGTGGGCACGCGGGGCGCGATCGGCGGCGTTGCCGTCGGCATCGCCATCGGGATTGTGTATTGGCTGGGCGCGGAATTGCTCGCTGCCATGGGCGGCGTCGGCCAACTTCCGCCGCTGCTAGCCGGCTGGTCGCCGGACATCGTTTTCTTTTTCCTGGGCCTCTATTTCTTCTTCAAAATGCCGACGTGAGATGAAGTTAAAGTATTACTTTCGCTTTGCCTTGGACGCTGCTTTTTCCTCGATCACGGCCTGTGCTGCGGCCAAGCGCGAGATCGGCACGCGGAACGGAGATGCGCTGACGTAATCCATGCCGATAGCGTGGCAGAACTTCACGCTGTCCGCGTCGCCGCCGTGCTCTCCGCAAATCCCCACTTTCAGTTTCGCGCGCGTCTTTCGGCCCTTCTCGATGCCCCAACGCATGAGCATGCCCACGCCTTTCGTGTCGAGCGACTGAAACGGGTCGGCGGCAAACACGCCGGCCTTCTTTTCGTCGACGTAATCCGGAAGGAACCGGCCAGCGTCGTCGCGCGAGAGGCCCATCGTTGTCTGCGTGAGGTCGTTTGTGCCGAAAGAGAAAAAATCGGCGACTTCCGCGATCTCATTGGCCAGCAGCGCCGCGCGAGGCAATTCAATCATCGTCCCAACTAGGTACGGCAGTTTGATACCGGAATTCTTGATCAAGTCGTCCGCAACACGCCGCGTTGATTGCTCGAGGATCGACAACTCTTTTCGGTCCAAGACAAGCGGGATCATGATCTCAGGTAATACTTTAACTCCGCTCTTCTGGCATTCGATGGCCGCCTCGATGATTGCCTTCACTTGCATCTCGAGAATTTCCGGATAGGTGATGCACAGGCGGCAGCCGCGATGGCCCAGCATCGGATTGGCTTCATGTAATTGTTCAACGCGGCGAGCCACTTTCTCAACGTCGAGGTTCAGCTCCTTCGCCAGCTCCTGCTGCTTGGCGCGCTCGTGCGGAACAAATTCATGCAGAGGCGGATCGATCAAGCGGATGGTCACCGGGAAGCCGTCCATGGCCTTGAAGATGCCGACGAAATCGCGGCGCTGAAACGGCAGCAGCTTGTCGAGCGCCGCCACACGCGCTTCCTTGGTGTCCGCCAGGATCATCTCCTGGATCGCGCGCTGGCGCTCGTGGCTGCGTTCCGGCTGCTCGAAATCGGTGAAGAACATGTGCTCCGTGCGGCACAGGCCGATGCCTTCGGCGCCGAACTCGCGCGCTTTGCGAGCGTCCTGCGGCGTGTCCGCGTTGGTGCGCACGCCGAGGCGCCGCACCTCATCGACCCACTTCATCAGCGTGTCGTAAGATTTTGGAAGCTGCGGCGTCACCAGCGGCATCTCGCCGGAATAGACGACACCTTCGCTGCCGTCGAGCGTGAGCCAGTCCCCTTCCTTCACCACCTTGCCGTTAGCGCTCATTGCGCTGGTTTTGTAATCGATGTTCAGCGACTCGGCGCCAACCACGCAGCACTTGCCCCAACCGCGCGCCACCACTGCGGCGTGACTGGTCTTGCCGCCCGTCGCAGTGAGAATGCCCTGCGCGACAGCCATGCCGCCCACGTCTTCGGGACTCGTTTCGCGGCGCACAAGAATCACTTTCTCGCCCTTCGCGGCCCAATCCTCCGCCTTGTGTGCGGAGAAAACCACTTTGCCAACGGCTGAGCCTGGCACCGCATTGATGCCCTTCGCCAAAATCCTGGACTCCAGGGAGCGCTTGTCCACCTTGGCGTCGATGATGGGATAGAACAAGCGCTCAATGTCTTCCGGCTTGATGCGCTCGATGGCTTCTTCCTTGGTGATGAGTTTCTCGTTCGCCATATCGACCGCGATGCGGAAGGCCGCTGCCGGCGTACGCTTGCCGGTACGCGTTTGCAGCATGTAGAGCGTGCCATCTTCGACGGTGAACTCCATGTCCTGCATATCGCGATAGTGTTTCTCAAGTTTTACTCGAACTTTCTCGAGCTGCGCGTACACCTTGGGCATCGCGCGTTTCATTTCGCTGAGGTGCATCGGCGTGCGGATGCCGGCGACCACGTCTTCGCCTTGGGCGTTCACCAGGTAGTCGCCATAGAAAATCTTTTCGCCGGAGCTGGGGTCGCGCGTGAAGCAGACGCCTGTGCCGGAGTTATCTCCCGTGTTGCCGAAGACCATCTGCACTACGTTGACAGCCGTGCCGAGCAATCCGGTGATCTTTTCCACGCGCCGATAGGTCACCGCCTTCTCAGCCATCCACGAACCGAACACGGCTCCGATGGCGCCCCACAGTTGTTCGATGGGATCTTCGGGGAAGTCCTTACCGGTCTTCTCGCGGAAGTTTGCTTTGTATTCCCTCACTAATTCCTTCCAGCCACTGGCGGGCACGCCGGTATCTTGAGCCTTTCCTTCATCGCTCGCAAGCGGTGCTCGAGGTCTTCCTTCGGCAGTTCCATCACCACCGTCGAATACATCTGCACAAAGCGTCGATACGCATCGTAGGCGAAGCGCTCGTTCTTCGTAGACTGCGCCAAGCCTTGCACAGAGCGCTCATTGAGGCCGAGGTTTAGGATTGTTTCCATCATGCCCGGCATGGAACGCGCCGACCCGGAACGCACGCTGACCAGCAGGGGATTCTTGGGATCGCCGAGCTTCTTGCGCGTGACCTTCTCGAGACGCGCCACATGCTCCGCCACTTGCTTTTTCAACTCGCTCGGATACTTCTTCCCGTTCTTGTAGAAATAGTCGCAGGCCTCCGTCGAGATGGTGAAACCCGCGGGCACCGGCAAGCCTATCCTGGTCATCTCCGCCAGCCCAGCGCCTTTTCCGCCGAGCAAATCGCGCCACGTACCGTCGCCCTCCACTTTACCTGCGCCAAAAAAATAGACCCATTTCGTCACTGTAT
>WNFO01005103.1_pt1 | contig 11431 bp, 9 predicted proteins | sample 5400251 | NCBI WGS metagenome assembly WNFO01 (sample SAMN13153354, study PRJNA577476) | soil metagenome | isolation source: 100 cm saprolite under Madrone tree | place: USA:California | collected 2016-06-14 | reverse complement strand
GCGGAGATGGTCGAAGCGTTGAGTTATCACATGCGCGACCAGCGGGCCACCATGAGGCTGGGCGAGGAAGTGGAAGCCGTCGAAGAGTTGCCGGATGGCAAAGTGGCGGCCAACCTCGTCAGCAAGAAACGGATTATCGGCGATGCGCTCCTCTATGCCGTGGGACGACAAGGAAATATTGATGAATTAAATCTGGCAGCGGCGGGATTGGAAGCAGACGACCGAGGGCGCATTAAAGTAGACGCGAATTATGCGACAGCTCAGTCGCATATCTTCGCTGTGGGAGATGTGATCGGGTTTCCGAGCTTGGCTTCAGTGTCTATGGAGCAAGGCCGAATCGCGGCGGGGCGAGCCTTCAAGCTGGATGTGCACACGGATCCCGCGGGATACCCGTATGGCATTTACACGATTCCGCAAATTTCATTCATCGGTAAGACGGAGGAACAGCTCACAGATGAGGATGTTCCATATGAAGTCGGAGTCGCCTACTATCGGGAAATCGCCCGCGGGCAGATCAGCGGGCACACGGACGGGCGCTTGAAACTTTTGTTTCACCGGGAGACGCTGGAGCTGCTGGGAGTGCACATATTCGGTGAAGATGCTACCGAGTTGTTGCACATTGGGCAAGCAGTGTTCACGTTGAAGGGCAAAGTTACGTATTTCGTGAATACGGTGTTCAATTACCCGACGCTCGCGGAATGCTACAAAGCTGCGGCTTTGAACGGATTAAACCGTCTCAGCTGAGTGTCATCTGTGCTATTTCCCTGAATTCCAATTTCAATCAAGAGTTGTTCAGGACTGAACGAGGGTATTGTGCCCTTTTCCCAACCCTGGCCGATGATCGATATTTACTTCACAAGTTCGTCGGCGTAGCGGACAGGGACTGCCAAGTTCGAGCCGCCAAAGTCAGTCAGAATGGCGAAGTTCACGCCAATGACCTTGCCACTGCGATTGAAGAGCGGCCCGCCAGAACCGCCGGAGGTGGTCGCTGCATCGTAAACAATTTTGTCAGTCAGCACGTCGCCGATGTGTCCTTGAGTGGTCGTTGGCCGAATGAGGTGTTGTGCAGCCAACTGCGAAACGATCTGGCTCACCTCTTTGGCGTTCTCCACCACTTTTTGGGTGGTGTCGCTTCCCGCACGCGCGAGAATGCCGTCGATTCCTGTAGGGTAGCCGATCAGCACCACTGGATCGCCCGACACGCTGGCTTCCTTTCGATCATCGAGCTCCAGGAGCGCCGTATGGGGTGGAGCTGAAGCCTGCAACTTAAGGGTCGCCACGTCGGCCTTCGCTGAAATCCGATCGAGTTTGGCCGGGACACCTGAAGCACCGGGGAAATACGCCGTATAAGATGCCGCAAACGCAGTTGCTCCCCGGTCGAGAAGCGGCTTCAATTCGTCATTACTCCACCACGGCTCGGCAACATGATGATTGGTGAGGAGACGCCCATCGCGCGACACGAGAAATCCAGTGCCAAAAACGTCGATCTGTAAGAGCGGGCCTGTTCCTTCGGTATCGAGAGACACCATCCCCTTGTCGTCCACCTGCGGCTTGCCCATGGCATCGGTGAGGATACGAATTAGCTTTCCGGAGTCATTGTCGCGAAACTGCATGACCACATGCAGCAGACAGATGCTGGGGCCATACGTGTGAACGATCGTCTCTGCGACGCGCCCCTCGTTCTCAAGCCGGCTCAGGCGAGTTTGAGTCTCCTGAAGCTGCTTCTTGAGGGAATCGGTGTTAGCATCGCCGTCCGCGGCCATCTTCTTGCGGATTTCCTCGGCTTGCGCCTTCAAACCCTCGCGAGTTCCCGACGCGTCTCTTGTCGCGAAGGAGGCGCGAGCCTGGTCTGCGCGGCGGAGAAGTTCATCCTGCTGCAGGAGTCCGCCGTTCAGCCGCGCAATCTCCGCTTTGAGTTGCAGGGTATCTTTGCGGCTGTGCCGGTTCGAAATCACCAGAGCGAGTGCAGCCAGAATCACTGCCGCACTTAAAACAAGAATTGCCGGAATTAACCCAAAGCGTCGTTTGGCATTCATGCCGCCGGTAAGAGCTTCCACGGCACTTTCCGCCAAGTGCTCCTTTTGCAGCGCATCGTTTAATTTTGCTTCCCGCTCCAGCTCTGGTTGTCTTTCGCGAACTCGCGTCCTGATCTTCGCTGCGAATTCCACCGGTTCGAACGGAAAGGAGATGACGTCATCAGCTCCCAAGTCCAGTCCGCGGGCGCGTTCCAGCGCACCGCCCCGAACCATCATCACAATTTTGGGAGTTCGTGGATCAGGGCTGGCCTTGATTTGACTGATCAAGCCGCAGCAACTGAGATCGGAGGGCGTGGCTTCAGTGATCAGGACGTCTGTGCGCATGGCGAGAATCTCGTCAACGGTCACACTGCCGGCTGCATTGATTTCATAGCCTTGGCCTGACAATGCCGCCTTTACCTCACGGGTAGACTCTATGCCGAGGTTGAGGAGAAGAATGCGCATCAGCATCAACTTATCACGCACACCGCAAAATAAAGCACTTCGCGTGCCAAACAATTCTAGTGCGATCGCGTGGCGAGACTATCTCAACAAACGTCGACTGTGACGATCTTTGACAGTGTCGAACTATGGCTTCGACACACGGCGACACCATCTTCGTCGCGTCCCCTCTTCTTCATTAGGCCCAGGGATTTGCGAGGCGCCTAATTGCACGTTGTTTTGGCCAGCCAGTTGCCTTGACCTAGTTTGTCTGGGGACACGCAGGTTGAACATTGCTATCAACTATAGAGAACGTAGAATGGAGAGGTCTGTCTTTACCTGTGCACTCTTGATCTTTGCCGTCTTGCTCTGTTTGGTCATATCCAGGACTTGCCAGGCCCAGCAGCAAGCGACTCCGTTGCCTGACGCGCCCAAGCCGCAGCCCGGAACCATCGTCGGCACGGTGACTGATGTGAACGACGACACAGTCGCTGGCGCCAGTGTCGTTCTCGAAGACCCAGCCCTCAAAGATCCCCGCACGGTCATCTCGAACGACAACGGGTTCTTTGAATTCAAGGACATTGAGCCGGGGACCTACCAGCTCACGGTCAGCGCCCAGGGATTTGCAAACTGGACTTCGCCCGCCGTCATCCTCAGGCCAGGACAGTACGCCATCCTGAGGGGCAGCAAGCTCCATGTCGCAGTGGTACGTACAACAATAACTGTGACTCCTCAGTCCTCTGAGGAGATCGCCACCGAGCAGATCAAGATTGAAGAGCAACAGCGCATTTTCGGGATCATCCCAAATTTCTACGTCGTCTATGACCACAATGCCGCGCCGCTCACGGCGAAGCTAAAGTTCAAGCTCGCCACCAAGGTTCTCTACGATCCTGTTACCGTCATGGGAGTCGCCGCGATTGCTGGCATTAACCAGGCAGGCGACATACCCAACTACGGTCAGGGGGCGAAGGGCTACGCTGAGCGTTTCGGCGCTGCCTACGCCAGCGGCGCCACCGATATTATGGTTGGCGGCGCCATCCTTCCATCCCTTCTACATCAGGACCCGCGATACTTCTATCAGGGAACGGGCAGCAATAAGTCTCGCGCTTGGCACGCCATATCCAGCACATTTATCTGCCGCGGCGACAACGGGCAGTTGCAACCGAACTACTCGACCATCGGCGGCGATTTAGCTGCGGCTGCCATCGCTAATACCTACTATCCGCCCTCCGATCGTGGCGCGGGTAGGGTATTCGGGACTGCCCTTATCAACACCGGTGAGCGAGCACTAGCCAACCTGGCACAGGAGTTCCTCTTGCGCAGGATCACGTCGAAAGCCAAGGATCGAAAATAGTTGGCCCCGCAGTGCGTTCGCAAGAGCCAAGTCCTAGACCGCCGGATGAGAATCTGTGGGAGCAAGCCTTGCGACAAGCCGAGTCTCGGTACTGATTGGGAAATACGCCAGAGAGAAGCCACCGAACCGCGGTGTGAGCGAGCCGGGCTGTAACAACTTGCCACTGCCGGGTCCCATGCAACTGCCTTTCAGTTTTCGTTCAATACAAACCCTTACATTCTTCTCACATATTCTGACCCTGCCGCATTGCAAACCCGAGTAGTTTCTAGGCACGGGATCGTTGCAAGGGTTTTGCTCGGACCCGAATGACTATCGATATCACCGAGGTAAATAATGAAGTCGTGTATCAACAGCCTAGTTATATCGTGTTCGGTCTTGGCCGCTTCGGTATCCGTGTCGTTTGCGGCTGCTCCGAACCCTGAGCCTCTACAAAGCACGATTGAGATCGGAGCAGGTAATGATCTTCGTTGCAAACTTGAAAAAGGCGTACGCATCACCAAGGCCGGCGAGCCAATTACGGCAAAGCTGGTAGAGCCGGTATACGCGGGTACGACTATCGCGATTCCAGAAGGCTCGACGATCAAAGGACATGTTTCTTGGATCTCGAAGGCACCAAGACATGCAGGGCAGATTCTGAGTGGAGATTTCACGCCAGAGCGCATTGCGAATGTAAACTTCGATCAAGCCATCCTTCCCGACGGAACCGCGCTGCAGATTCACACTGAAGCAACCACTGGAATTAGTGACATCCAAACCGCGAAGTATCTTCCCAAGTCGCAACGTCCCGGCGTCCGCCAGAAAATAAAAGAGGCTACTAAGCCTTTGCATGAACCCAACAAGCTGCGAAGACTGCGCCAAGCTGCCATCTCCAGCTTGCCCTATCACCCTTCATATCTCGATCAAGGAACGATCTTCGATGCAACCTTGCTTGACCCTGTTCGAGCGCCAAAGCCCATCGAATCGACGGAATTTCATCCTCCGCTCGGCGACGACTATCTCCACCTTCGTCTCTTGACGCCTTTGAAGTCCGACATGGTCGCGCATGGCTCCGCAATCGAAGCTGCGGTTTCACGGCCCTACTACAACTCGGAGCACGTCCTGCTTTACCCGGCGGGCACCAAGGTCGAAGGTACTGTCACCAAATCCGTTGCCGCGGGCTGGATGAAGAAGAATGGCGGACTTTTGTTTTCTTTCCATTCCGCACAGATGCCTGACGGCACAAAGACCGAGCTATTCGCAACCGTCGCTGGCATCCAGGCGGCGAGCGACCAAAGGCTAGCGGTCGGCGTCGAAGGCGACGTGAAAGCGACGACATCGACCTTTTCTCGCTTGCGAGCGCCCCTATCGCTTGTCGGACCCTCAAGAGCTGTTGCTGATAACACGGTCGATAAAACTGCCTGGTCCCGAGCAGGAGAAGGGCGTAGAGGGTTCGGGTTGGTTGGCGCTGGGGCGGCACAGGCGTCGGCAGCTACAGCCATTGGCTTCGGTTATTTCGGCGGAGCAATGAAGATGTACGACGCTTTTCTCGCTAAAGGTTCGAATGTCGAACTCCCCATGAACACGCCGATACTTCTGCGCGTTGAGGGAAAGCCGCACCCATCTACTGGGAACGATCTTCAAGCGCGGTCACGTTAATGATTTTCATTCCTGACCACAAGAAAAGAAGGGAGCAGAAGTGACAGAAAACCATAGGGCCGCGGGATCGAACGAATACGCCACCAGTAGCGATTTTTGCCGCGTGTACCTCGAGCAAATGAACAGTATTTATCTATTATCTTTGCTCCTAACTGCAGATTCTCAGAAGGCCGAGCAGTGTTTCGTCTCAGGATTTGAGGATTCCGTGAGTAATAATTCCGTGTTCAAGGAATGGGCACATTTTTGGGCCCGCCGCATCACCATTATTCGCGCGATCGAGCTGCTTCGGCCTCGGCCGAGTGACAAAAATGAATTGAACGAGACAAACGTCTTGTCGTTGAACCGAATAGTACCCACAGAGGTGCAAGCGTACTCCAACTTCGCCGGCATACTAGGGCTCAATGCATTCGAGCGATTTAGCTTCGTCATGTCGATTCTGGAAAAGTATTCCGTGCACGAGTGCTCCCTGCTTTTGGGCTGTTTGCGGCGGGATGTAATTGAGGGGCGGATCGCCGCAATTCAGCACTTAGCAGCCGCTGATCTCGGAACTGAAACACACGCGGCGGAGAGACTATCGTCCGCCATTGCAGGAATGAATTATGCGAGTGGTTAGCGTTGAAGGGTTTGGTTGAGTACGCTCGGTTTTAATTTGGCAAGAACGTCGGAAGTTGGCATGTCCTTCCAAAAACGGTCGAGATTTTCAAGGGTAGTAAACGTGCCAGTACGCATGCGGTCCACATAGAGCACACCGGAAAGGTGATCGATCTCATGCTGCAAGATTCGAGCGTACCAGCCGACGGCTTCGACCGTTTTTCTTTCCGCGTGTTCATTGAGGTATTCCACGGTGACACCCCGCGCCCTGGGCACAATCGCCGAATATCCCGTCACACTCAAGCAGCCCTCAAAGAATTCGACACCTATGCTGTCTGCCGAAACAATCCGAGGATTAATAACGACGTGAAATGGAACCGGGCGTCTTTGTTTCTCGGACAATTGTGCCGGAGTGAGCTTTTTGTGGTATTCCTCACGGTCCTCGACGACCACCAACTGCAAGGCAACACCTACTTGTGGAGCAGCAAGCCCGACGCCAGGCGCATTGCGCATCGTGTCGCGCATGTGTTCAATCAACTCCTTGGTCTTTACGCTTAGAATTTGTTCGCGAGACAGCTCTTTGGCCGCCGCTCGCAAGACTTCGTCTCCGATTTGAGTAATCTGCAACCGCATTTAATTTCCCAGAACTAAATATAGCTGCCGTCAGGCACCCACGTCCGCAGCATCAATTATTTTTTAACTCAAAACCATACAAATTCCTACAAACGCCTCACGCTTCCTGACCGCACACTCTTCATGGTCTCGGTACTTTGCAAGCAGGGACATCTTTCCTGCTTGGAGTACCATGACGAACCATCACAACAGGTTGGGACATTTGTCCGGCCTCTTGCTTGCCGCAGCCGTAATTTCTGCTCATCCGTGCGCGGTTTTTTCGCAAGATATGGGAAGTCAATTCCCGTCTACCCTGCGCCCACAAAATGATTCTTCATCCGCGCCAGCTGATGATGAACTGGTCGCCACTCTTCCTGATGCCCCAATGCCGCAGAATCAAGCTCAGGCGCAGAACCCGTTCCCAAGGTTAGAAGCGCAGGCGCAGGCCCCTCCCCCGTCGCCGTCAATCTCCGGAAAACACGTGAATAAATACCCAGTGCTGCCTCCCGGACTGACCAGAACTCCTCTAACACTTCAAGATAAATTTCGTATATACGAACATAAAACTTTCGGTCCGCCAGCCGTCATCCTGCCTGCCTTTGGGACAGGATTGGGAATGATCAATCCGCCGAGCAAATATCCCAAAGAGTGGAAAGATGGCGCAGGAGCATTCGGCAGGAACTACGGATACCGATTAGCAGATCGCACGTCCAGAGACACTGCCCAATTTTTTACCGGTGCCCTCCTGCACGAAGATCCACGTTACCTGCGATCGACCAGCACCAATCCGTTCGCCCGCACACTTCACGCGCTCGCCTTCACCGTTTTAGACAAGACCGATTCGGGGAGAACTACCTTCGCCACGAGCAATTTCGCTTCGGCAGCTGCCGGTGGGTTCGTGGGGATGGGTATCCTTCCGCATGGTTATGACGACGTTACACACGCGGAGCAACACATAGCGAGCGAGTTTCTGCAAATAGGTATTGGAAATGTCCTTACTGAGTTCGAACCCCAATGGGGACCTTGGGCCAAAAAGCTACGCATCCCCAAGATCCTGCCCGCTTGGTGGGTTCCAGAGCATTAATTGCCCAAATATTTGCGGCCTAGCTGAGCTTTCGCACATCCCCAGGTTAGGTCTTTTCTCCGGCGTGCGATGGATCGCGACGACAATATCCTGCGTCGCGGCTGGCATCAGAGACTCAGCTACAGGACCCCTCCAACGAGGGCTGCGGGTTTATCATTGCGTCCCAAGAGTGCTCGAACTTTATTGGGTAATGCGGCATAACACATGAACCAGGTTCCGCGGCCGGAAGAAACGGTGCGAAAGCATGCGCGTCTGCTAGTCGTAGACGACGATCCGGATTTGTGCGAACTCGTGCAACGTTACTTAGAAGCTGAAGGGTTCGTGGTATCGGCCGTGCACACCGGCGCCGAAGGTAGCCACGCAGGGACAAGCGGCGATTACGATTTGATCGTACTTGATGTAATGCTCCCCGATACGAAGGGCTTTGATGTGCTGCGAGAATTGCGCTCGCGCGTACGTACACCGGTCCTGATGCTGACGGCCAAAGGCGACGAGTTTGACCGCGTGTTGGGACTTCAAATGGGCGCGGATGACTATCTGGCAAAACCATTCAGCCCGCGTGAACTGATTGCGCGCATTGGTGCCATCCTACGCAGATCGGGTTGGCAGTCGGAACAAGCCAAACCATTACGACCACTGTCAATCAAATCAGGTGATTTGGAACTGGATTTGGCAGGACATTCTGCGTCCAAGTCAGGAAAATCCTTGCATTTGACCTCGGCAGAATTCGATCTGCTGCACGCATTCCTGGAATCGCCCGGGCAAGTGCTCTCGCGAGAAGCTTTGGTGGAACGGGTGCTGGGCCGGAAGTTTTCGCCTTTCGATAGGAGCATCGATCTTCATGTAAGCAACCTTCGTCAAAAACTGGGTCCACAGACAACTGGCGGGGAAAGAATTCAGAGCGTACGAGGCGTCGGCTACCTGTATGCTTGGCCGCGCTGAGGTTCAGCGTGGTTGTCATCACCTCAGATGTAGCATGTCGGCAGTGTGACCTTAACCTCGAGGCCGATCGGTTTGGCATTCGATGCGATGATTGTGCCGCGGTGTTGACGAATTGCCTCCTGAGCAATCGCCAGTCCAAGGCCTGCGCCCTTGTTTGCTCTTGCATCGCCATTCGTATCTTTTACACGGAAGAATGGTTGGAAGATTTCTTGCAGCGAATCCCCAGGAACGCCCGGGCCGCAATCGCGGACTAAAAGAACGGCTTGTGGTAGCAGTTTCGTTTTCTCGGTTTTCAAAATCACTTCCACTTCACTCCCTCGCCGGGTGAACTTAATCGCGTTACGAAGGATATTCTCACAGGCGCTGCGCAAGGCCTGCTGGTCGGCGTGCTCGATGACGATGCCTCCTTCGGCTTGCAGCCTCACAGACTTGCCAGAAGACTGTGCCTCGAAATCGCCGTCGGCCACAACTTCCTGGACCAGTTGAGACAGGTCGACGGTGTCTCTCTCGTCGGAAGACAGGCCCGTCTCCAAACGCGAGAGCGTCAGAAGCTGGCCCATGAGCGTATCGACCCGCTCAACATCGCGCTCCATGCGTTGCAATAAATCTTCAGACTCCGCCGCCGGCTGCTTTCGCAAAAGAGCTAAAGACATGACCAACCGCGTGAGAGGAGAACGGAGTTCATGCGAGACGGTGCTCAATAGATCCTTCTGCGAACGTACGAAAGCACTCATTCTTTCGACCATGACATCAAAATCTGCCGCCAGAGCCGCCAGTTCGTCGTGTCGCTCGGATATCTCGACCGGGGCTCTCACGCTCAGGTCGCCTGCCGCAACCCTTCTCGCGGCGGATTGAATCGCCTGAATGGGTGCAACAATGTGGTGCGTAAGCCAGAAACAAAAGAGCGTCACCATAACCAACATCACGCCGAAAAATGGCAACCCACCTCCGGGTGTAGCGTCCAGGAATTTCGGCACTTGCAAGCCGGTGCGGACAACGAGAACGTAGGGACGCCCTGACGGCGAAGTAAATTTATAAGATGAGCTGTGCGAGCTAAGCCCGTACCGGGTAATAACGCGGCCGTCACTCCGGGCGGCACGCACTATAGATTTACTGTCGGGAGGAATGGAACGGGACAAAACGTCCTTGCCGTAACCGTCGATCAGATAGAGCTCGATCCCAGATTTGCCGACCAACCCTCGGGCGAATTGCTCGAATTCTTGTGAGCCTCCCGATTCGTAGGCGTGTGCTGCCTCGTCCGCTACTTTGGGTGCGAACGACGCAATGACGTCCGTGGGTGGAACCAATCGGGTACCGAGGCGGCTAGCCAGAAAAAAGACGAAAAGCGCTATAACCGTCAACCAAAACCAGAGGAACACCTTGGCAAATAATCGTCCAATGGGCACTCTGCCGTGCAGGCCATTTATAAAAGATTGAATCGTCACAGAGTAGTATACCGTCGCAGCTTTTCTCTCAATAACGGTGTACAGGAACAGCGATACGACTCGCCAGCCCGAAGGCTCATTCCTTACAAATCCAAACACCCGTCTGACACAACCTGTAAGAGCTGTTTATCGCGGTGCAATAGTCTCGAATCGGAGAGGCGGAGCTCATTTGCAGGTGCAGCCACCACAACAAATTCAGTTCATATCGCCTGTCGGCAGTGTAGGCGGGGATATTACCAAGTCCGCTTTGGACGAAGCACTGACACACCAACCTCACCTCATTGCATGGGATACAGGCACCACCGACGCCGGGCCATTTTCCCTTGGAATGGGGATAGCCGATACGAACATCCAGCGCGCTCTGGAACAGATTATTACCAAGTCAGCAATTTCTTCTCAATCGAAACCCGGAGATATCGAGCGGTCCCATGGATCCAAAAGCGCATTTTGAAGAAGACATCGAGCTGTTTGCTGAGGCTATTAACGCGGCTTCCATAACTACTGATACGAAGCGAAACAAGTTCGCTATGACAAAAATCGGCCATGTGTCTCTCACGCCCGCTGTCACTCTGGTCGGTCTCGTAGCAGTGACGTTGGTTTACCTAACCTATCCGGGTACTCCAAGCAAATCGAAAATCATGACATTCGAAGGGTTCATCGAGCTTCCGCGGCACGGGGCGCTGACAATACTGGATTATCTGACGTTCAGCGATCAGGCTCTATTTGTTACAAGTGAGTCGTCTGGCGCCTTGTTCAAAATCGCTTTCGACTCCAGAAATCCGAAAGCGAGCACTGTGTCAGAAATGCCTGGAACCGGCTCTGCCCACGGCGTCGCGCTGGTGCCCGACCTGAATGTTGCCTTCATCACACGAAGTGAAGCGAATACGGTGGATGTGTTCGATCCAAAGTCTCTTCAGCCGCTCGCAAGCATCCCAGTTGCCGATGACGCAGACGCCATCCTCTATATACCGTCAACCAAGCTCATCTATGTGGCCCACGGAGATGCACACATGGCGACCCTGATCGATCCCGGGAAGCGCGTTACAGTCGGAAATATCCCGCTTCCTGGAAAGCCGGGGTTTCCCGCGATAGATTTCCAGAGCGGATTACTGTTCCAGAATTTAGAAGACACGAACGAAGTGGTGGCGATCGATGTTGACAGGCGGTCAATAGTAGGGCAATGGCCCCTTGGTCCTTGTGACGGACCAACCGGGATGGCGATTGATTCCGGGCGGAGGCGGCTCTTCACAGTCTGCAAGGCAAATGCCAAATTGGTAGTGTTTGACTTGGAGAAGCATCGAGTCATTACATC
>WNFO01005687.1_pt1 | contig 11432 bp, 12 predicted proteins | sample 5400251 | NCBI WGS metagenome assembly WNFO01 (sample SAMN13153354, study PRJNA577476) | soil metagenome | isolation source: 100 cm saprolite under Madrone tree | place: USA:California | collected 2016-06-14 | reverse complement strand
TGATGGCAGCGTCGTCCTCAAGAACTGGCCCGGCCACACTCCGGGCAGCCAGATGGCGATCGTGCGCCTCCCGAAGACCGGCGCCGTCATCCTGACGAGCGACAACGTCATCTTCCCGGAGAACCTCAGCAAGAACCTGCTCCCCGACACCTCGCTCGTCTACAACCCGACCGGCATCCTGAGTGCCTACGAGTACATCCGGTTCCTCCAGGGCCGCGAGAACGCAAGCTTCATGACCGCCCACGATCCGGACGGCCCCGCCGGCAAGGCGCGGACGTCGCACGCTCCCCAGGTCTTCGAGTAGGGGACGAGGACTTCCAATCCCAGTTCCTCTTCCTTGGTTTCGCAACTACGGCGCCGCCGCATTGCGCGTGTCCGCATCGACTGAGAGGCGAACAGCCTAACGAAGCTTCGCGTCGAGGTCTACCCTGTGCCCTCCATCGTCGTTCTCTCGCCCGGGAACCAACGCCTTTGAATCAACCGCCATCTAGAAAGAGAGAAATCCAGCAATGGATTTTCGCGAGTTTCAGGAATCCGGTATGCTGAGCGCATTCGGAGGGACTACGGCAGCACGGACCGGCCCGGTCACTGGCTGAATTGGCTTTCGTACCGCGGGGCGGACGGGCAACTACGATGAGGGCTTTGATCATCGGGGCGGTACTTTCCACGTTGCATTTCTCGCCGTCTAAGGACGCTCCAACATCGCGATTCGATGGAACTTCTGTGGCGTCTGTGGCTACGAACGCTCGCTGAGGAACGCTCGTCGGTTCACGATTGGCCCCTGTGACCACGTCTTGTAGGAGGAACAGGGCGGGGTGGCCAGCGGGACGAACTCACCAGTGCCGCGGCCGTGACAACCACGATTTCTTGCCTCGGCGCGGCGCGGTGAGGGACGGTGAGAATGGCTCCGGGGTAATCCTGGGAGGCCGCCTGACCAGCTGGCAAGAACGCGCTGTCCGGTTCACCGTGGTGCCTGGGTGGGAGTTCCTTCCGATCCCTTCGTTTCTTCGCATGTTCCGCAACTGTCCCAAACTCGAAACGAGGGCAAAGTATGGTACACGTTCAAGATCGATCCACCTGAGGGGGGCCAGGTGAAGCAGTTCGCCGACGACGAAGGCTGGAGCCGCAGCACTCGTCGAGCCTTGGCGGTCACTGTGCTTCTGGGGTTCGTCGCGATGACCTTGGTTCTGGCCTGGCCCCTTCTGTCGGGCCGGCTATACGTCAACGATGATCTCGGCGACCTTCACATCCCAATTCGCTACGTCTATCAGACGGCGCTTCGCGCAGGCGATTCTTTCCTCTGGGCCCCGCAATTCATGACGGGCTTCGACCTCCACGGCGAGGGCCAGGCGGCTATGTACCATCCAATTCATCTTCTCCTGTACCGCACTCTTTCACTGCAATCGGCACTAAGCACGGAGCTGTTGTTCACCTATGTGACGATGTTCCCGGGCATGTGCTTTTTCCTACTGCGGCTAGGACTGCCGCTCCCCGCCGCTCTCTTCGGCGCGCTGACGTTCACATTCAGCGGATTCAATCTCCTTCACTTCATGCACCTCAATATCGTGTTCGTCGTTGCCCACATCCCCTGGCTCCTGGCGGCAATCGATGTCGTGCTGCGCACTACGAGTCGTCGAGCGCTCGCGCTGGGTCAACTCGCGGTCTCACTCGCCACCGGCTCCCAACTTCTCGCGGGGCATCCCCAGTTCGTCTGGTATTCGCTCTTAGCCGAACTTGCCTTTGTGGCCTGGCGCCTGAGGAATGGCGGGAGGTGGCGACGTATACCCGTGCTCGGATGGGCCACGATCCTCGGCGTACTCCTAGGAGCCATCCAGGTGCTGCCGACTCTGCACGCGCTGGCAGGATCCGACCGAGGCAGTCCGTCGCGTGACTTTCCGCTCGTATTCTCACTGGAACGCGCGAATCTGATTCAGCTGTGGTCGCCCTATGCTTTGAATGGCCGAGTAAAAGGTGGGAACCCGCACGAGTTCGGGCTGTACGGCGGTTCCGTCTGCACGGTAGCCGTCGTCTGGCTGTTTATGCGGTGGCACCGCCTCGGTCGGTTTCGCTCGCTGTTCACGGGGTCCGCGATTTTTGCGACCACCATGCTCGTCTTTGCCTTGGGTTCTCACGGAGGACTCTATCGCTTGGTCGCTCGCGTGCCTCCGGCCAGCTTCTTCCGGGTCCCATCGCGCCACATACTGCTCGTACACCTCGCTCTTGCTGTCATGGCGGCCCTCGCGTTAGCGGACGGGCTCAGATTGAACCGCCGAGACGACCGCATGTCGCTTCGGTCCTTGTGGCCCCTCGGCGTCACTGCCGCACTCAGCGTCGTGACGTTCGGCGTTCACCTGTGGATGCTGAAGGGCCCGGTACGCTATGCTTGGTCGACACACTTAGCCCCCGTTGGCCTGGCGGCGATCGGCACCGGGATGTTCCTGGCCACGTGTGTCATCTTTTCGGCCCTCGCTCGCGGACATCGCTGGGCGCCCGCGGGCCTCATCATCCTGACGGTCATCGACCTATCTGGCTGGGGTTTCAGCTATATCTGGAGTATTCCGCCGCAAACGCTTCAGGCGTTTGCGGACGGATATCCGAAGCCGCCCATGGCGAGCGCGCGAGATCGTCTGTACATCGTCGAACCCTCAGAATACGACGTGAACATGTTCGCTATGAACGGGTACCGAGTAAGCGAGGGGCACTTCTCCTTGAAACCCAGGAAGCGACTGCCCTCCAGTGATTTGATCACGCAACGCCTGTTGGGCGTTCGGTGGATCCTCAAAGAGGGAGTATGGATCGAGGTGTCGCGCCCTCTCCCGCGTGCGCGCATGGTGCGGACGGTGGTGGTCAGCGACAACGTCGCCAGTGACATCCGCCAGATCGACGTCGAGCGGACGGCGGTCTTGGATCGGTCTGTTGCGAGTCTTGGACAAGTCGTGGAGGAAAAGAGCGATACCGAGGCGGCGTCGGCATCCACCGCGAATATTCTGTCCGACAGGCCTGGCCTGATCGAAATCGTCACGTCGACGCCAGAACGACGGTTGCTGGTCCTGTCGGAGAGCTTTGATTCCGGTTGGAAGGCGACGCAGGACGGCCGGCCGATCGAGATTTACCGAGCCTATGGCGACTTACAGGCATGCGTCGTCGATGCGGGTGTCCGGCGGATCGTATTTGAATTCCGGCCCGCGAGCATCCGATGGGGAATGGCGGTATCGGGAGTGGCGTTAGTTGTGGTTGGCCTTTCGATTGTACTGTTTCGGCCGTGGCGACCCGAAGGTTCGTGAAGCCCCGTTCGGCGAGACCAAACTGGTCGGATGCGCTTGGTCGCCAGGACGAAGAGGGCAATTACTCATATGCTCGCTCTCGCATGCGTGCCGCGACGGCAACGAAAAGACTTCCCGCAACTACTATGGTCGAGCCTGTGAGCGAGGAACCGCATGCTTGCACCGGGTCCCCTGATCTCAGACTTAGCGCGCCAAGCTAGGGCGAGGGCACTATGGGAACCACCCAGAGCCCGCTTGATCAGCCTGTCACGCGAGCGCCGGGAGAGATAGCGGCAACGAGTTCATCGAGGCTCGAGACGGTCAGATCTGGTCTAGCGTCCGCCGTGCCCTCACCAGAACGACCGATCGATCGATCGGGACGATTAACCCACACGCACTTCAGGCCGAGCTTATTGGCTGGCACGACATCGGCGCGTAGGCTCTGCCCCACGTGGAGAATCCGTTCAGGTGGAATGCCGTATGTGGCAAGGTCTTCAATCGCGGTGCGAAAGTGCGGCCAGTCCGGCTTGTAGGAACCTACGCGCTCGGCGGTGACGACGAGGTCGAAGCGGAACGCGAGCTTGCGGCACGAGCTTTCCAGCGACGCATTATCGATGTTGCTCAGCGCACCCACCATCGCGCGAGCTCGGAGTGCCGTCAATCCCCTATGGCTATCCGCATAGGCGGGCCACTGATGCGGCGCGGTGGCGAATGCCTCCCGTTCCCGCTTGTCGACGGCGACGCTGAAGTCGACGGAGATCCGATCGAAACATCGGCGCAGGACCTCGGGATAGAGAGAGCGCTGGGCGTTCCTTCTGGATTTCGGCGCGAGTGCGATCAAACGCCAGGAGGAGATCCTTGTCAGGCGCACAAACGCTGTTTTGATCGGCCCACCGGCGGAGAAACGCCATGATGGCCGGCTCCCAATCGATGAGGGTTCCGTAAACGTCAAAGGTTACGGCGTCGAAATTGGCGAGCTGAAGGCTCATGGGTTCCCCCGGCCGAGTGGTTGACAGATTAACGATAATCGCTTATCGTCCACTTGTCAACGGCGCGCGGAGCTGCGCTTCGAATGCTGGAGATCGATCTCAAGGGGGAACCCAACTGTGCGCCGCTCATCAGCGCTTGAACGATTGCCTGACGAGGCAGTCGAAAACCGCTCTGCCGCGAGGGTCGTGGCGGATGCACTACGGGAGGGCATCCTTCAGCAGAGGCTGCGCGGGGGCGAACGCCTTACGCAAGACGCGGTCGCCGCGCGTTTTAACGTAAGCCAGATGATCGTGCGCGAAGCGTTCAAGCAGCTTGTCACCGAGGGGTTCCTCACGGCCGAACCTCGTCGTGGAGTAAGCGTCGCCCTGCTGACGGCGGCGGAGGCCTGGGAGATTACACAGTTGCGGAGTTTGGTCGAGGCGCAGGCCTTGGAGTGGGCGATCCCGCAAATGGCCAAGACCGACTTGGACCGAGCAGGCCGCCTTCTGGCTGAGCTTGATACCGCCAAGTCTACCGACCGAATTATTGCTCTCAATGCTCGCTTCCACGAAGCGCTTTACGCGCCGGCAGGCAAGGCGCGCACGCTGGCTCTGATTGCGACCTTACGACTGAACTTTGAGCGGTACCTGCGCTTTACTTGGGAGGACACGCATCACCTCGAACAGTCGCAGCGCGAGCATTGGCAGATCCTTGACCTATGCAAGACCCGCGACGTCGAACGTGCCTGCGATGCCCTGAAGCGGCATCTCGCGGCCACTGGAGATGTCTTGGTCCAATGTCTTCGAGCACATGACGCCTCTTCGCGGTCTGTGGACTTCTGAGCGGCCGCGGTGGAATGCCCTCCGGCACCGACGGGAGTGTCAGTCGCTCGCGCAACTGCGAACCACACGTGATGGAGTCTATGATGACGCGGCCAAAACAGTGGCGAACCGACGGCGTAACGGTCGTACGAGCCGAATCGCTGAATGCGACAATGCGTGGACCTTCCGGAACAGGACGCGCAACCGCGTTTGATTTCACGGGTACAGGGGGACAAAAGACCTGGATCGGGACGGTCACGCTCCAGCCCAATGCGAAGACGGGGGCGCATCACCATGGCCGTCACGAGGTTGCGGTCTATGTCGTAAAGGGTCGGAGCCAGATACGTTGGGGAGTGCGGCTCGAATTCGCTGCAGAAGTGGGTCCCGGCGATTTCGTGTACTTCGCACCCTATGTGCCCCATCAGGAGTTGAACCTCGACGCCAGCGAGACGCTTGATTTCCTGGTCGTACGCAGTGACAACGCCGGGATTCTGGTCAAGCTTGACGTAGCGCCCGTCGAACAACCGGAAACAGTATTTTGATAGGAGGACGCTCGCCGACTTTGGGAGTCTGGTATCACGGTGCGGCGCCAGATCCGGAGTTCATTCTAGACAGACACCTTCTATCCGATGGCCTATTAACAGCTCCGCGAGCGGACCGCGGACTTCCAATCCTGCGTCCACTTAGGTTATCCCAGCGCTGCTTCAGCCTCCGCTTCAGCGTAAGAGCGTCGCCGATAACACCTTTGCTGAGATCCCGCTCATCCGTAAATGGAGTGCGATATCGGTGGTTGCGGGGGCTTGCAACGACCGATAGACGGTCACCTTCCAGGTCGCTTTGATCTAGACGCGTTGCGCGGGCCCGCAATCATGGCTGCTACACGGTGCCTACCACTCACTGGATTGACCTTAGACGTTAGCTTCTTGCGCTTGGAAACCCGCAGGTGAACGGTCCGGCAAGAACCCGCTGCTAAAAGTTACGCCTGAACCCAAACCCAGAATCGTTCCGACACCTACGAGCCAACGAGCGCGGCCGGCGCCCGACGCTCGCCTACGTCATCTCCTGCAGCGCCTCGAGGATCGCGCCATTCGGCTGCGCCAGCTCTTCGAGAATCGAGAAGTGGTCGTGCTTCGGGACCGGGAGATAGCGGCCGCGCAGTCCGTGCGCCTGCCACGCCGCGGCGTACTCCTGCGACTGGCGCACGAGCTCGGGCAGCTCGCCGAGGCCGACCGTCACCACGAGCGGCGCCGCGTTCCTCGGCAGGTGGCGCATCGGGCTGTTGCGTTCCGTTTCTGCAGGATCCAGGCCGAGCTTCTCGTTCAAATAGTTCAGACGGATCGGCTCGAGGTCGTAGATGCCGCTGATCGCGACACCGCCGGCGAGACGCGACTCGGTCATCGCCATCGCGGTGAGGTGACCGCCCGCGGAGTGCCCGGACACGTAGACGCGCGCAGAATCGCCGCCGAGCTCTTTCGCGTGGTCGATCACCCAGACCACCGCGCGCCGGACTTCATCCACAATCTGGTCCATGCGCGCGGCCGGCGCCAGCGTGTACTCGATCAGCGCCAGGTTGAACCCAGCGCCGCGGAGACCCTCGCCGAGGAACGCGTACGGCTCCTTGTCGTTCATCTGCCAGTATCCGCCGTGGATGTAGGAGAGCGTCGGCGCGCCCGGCGTGCCGCAGGGAAAAACGTCGAGTCGCTGACGGGCGCCGTCTCCGTAACGAAGATCGAGCTGAGCGCCCGGCGAGGTGCGAATTGCGTCGCTGCGTCGTGTCCAGTCAGCGACGTAGACGGCGCGCTTCGTCTGGCCAACGGCGGCGGTGTTGTTGTACGCCACGTCGAGCGCGGCCCGCTCCATTCCGCGGTAGAGCATGGAAGTCCTTTCTGCCGTCAAGGTGCGGCGACGTGGACCTTGACGGCCCATGGCGGTCACATGTTTGGCGTGAAGACGATCTTTGCATCACAGCATGCGCGGCCTCAGACGCGTCGGCGATTGTCGTCGGGAAACGGATATTCCATGTGGCGCGCCGTCGCCCGGCCGACGGCGTCGCCGAAGTAGCGGGCCACCACGCGCAGCGCGATGTCAATGCCAGCCGAGATCCCGGCCGACGTCAGCACGTCACCGTCCTCCACGACATGAAGCTTGGCTTCCACCGTGACCGCCGGAAAAGCCTGGCCCATCCGATCGAGCGAGCGCCAGTGGGTGGTCGCTCGCCGACCGTCGAGCAGACCGGCCTGTCCGAGCAGCATGGCGCCCGTGCAGACCGATGTGAGCGTCTCGACCTGCTTCGCGCGCTCCGAGATCCACGTGAGCAGGCGCTGGTTGCTGATCTCCTTGCGCGTTCCCCAGCCGCCGGGCACGACGAGGATGTCGAGTGGCGGACGGGTCTCAAGCGTGGCGTCGGGAATGACCCGCAGGCCTCCGGTTGCCACTACCGGCTCGCCGCTCTGGGCGACCAGAAGGACCTCGAAGGGCGAGGTCTCATCGCGGCGTCGCTCCTCGTTGAGGCGGGTCACAGAGAACACTTCGTACGGTCCGCAGAAGTCCAGCACCTCGACGGCGGGAAAGATCAGGATTCCGACGCGTTTGTCTCTCATCTCCCCTCCAGTCCAGCCAGTTCAGGCGATTCGGAAGCGATGACGGTACTCAGCTGGATTCACGCGAACCGTGCGCAGGAAGGCTCGCCGCATGATCTCGGCGCTGCTGAAGCCAGACTCGGTGGCGACGACATCGACACGGAGTGACGATTCCTCAAGGCGCCTGCGGGCCGCTTCGACTCTCGCGCGTTCGACGAACCGAGCCGGCGTCATGCCGACTTCCCGCGTGAACACGCGGGCAAAATTACGGGCGCTCATCGCCGCCCGCCGGGCGAGCGCCGCCACCGAGAGGTCGGCGCCAGGATGCTCGCCGATCCATGCTTGGAGCTCGCGGAGCGGCTGCCGATCGGTGGTCTGGGCCATCAATGGGACACTGAACTGCGATTGGCCACCGGGCCGCTTCAGGAACATCACGAGTTCTCGGGCCACGGCCAAGGCGACCTCGCGTCCATGGTCCTCCTCGACCAGCGCTAGCGCGAGATCCATCCCAGCCGTGACGCCGGCCGAGGTGTAGACGCGCCCGTCGCCGACGAAGATCGGGTCAGGATCAACCGTGACGCGGGGATACCGCTCGGCGAGCTGTCGGCAGGCGCCCCAGTGCGTCGTCGCGCGACGACCATCGAGGAGCCCAGCCTCGGCGAGGAGGAATGCGCCGGTACACACCGAGGCGAGGCGGCGCACGCGCGGGGCGATCCGGCGGAGCCACCGAACCAGCGCGCGATCGCTCGGTACGCGGCGTGCGCCGATGCCTCCCGCGACCAGCAGCGTATCGATGCCACCCCGCACCTCTATGAACGAGTGGCGGACGACGAGTTCCAGCCCGGAGGAGCTACGCAGGGGACCGCGGCGCGCCGCCAGAAGTTCCACCGTGTATGCGGGCTCACGACGCCCACGTCGATCCGTCAGCCAGCGCGCGGTCCGGGCAAACACCTCGAGCGGCCCGGTGACGTCCAGGATCTGGGCGTCCGGGTATACGACCATCGAAACCCGTCGCGTCCCCCCCGACACGCTGCGAGGATGCCGTGAATCTGCCATGGCCGCAATGCCAAAGATCCCACTGTTTCTGCCACGCGCCCGCTACGTCCGCTCAACCGGACCGTCATGCACACGATGCTCTCGCCGGCGATGACATTTCATGGGTAGCTGGTTCAGTCCGAAGACGGAGAAGCGCACGAGCTCGATCGCGGGGGCGCGGGCTGAGATTCAGATAGAGGATGACCTCTACATCGCGCCTCGAACCGCCGAGGAGGTCGAAGCCAGCATCCTTTACCTCAACCACTCTTGCCGGCCGAACGTCGGGGTCCGGTCAGATCACTTTCGTGGCAATCCACGACATTCCGCCTGGTTCCGAGTAGCAGTAGCCACGCCGGTCGCGAGCGGTCCGCCACCCGACGGATCGCTCGTGCACGTCGTCACGCCGGGCGCGCTTCCTGGCGGACGCTCAAGTAATTCCCCGCGAAGATGAGCAGCGCCCCGAGCATAGTCCAGGCGTCGATGCGCTCGCCGTAGATCACGAGGGCGGCAAGGGCGATGCACGGCAGGCGCAGGAAGTCCATGGGCAGCACGAAGCTCGCGTCGCCGAGCGACAACGCCTTGCCCATCGCGTAGTGCGCGGTCAGCCCCGTCACGCCCATGGCGGCGATCCAGGGCGCGTCGCTCCATACCGGCCAAACCCAGACGAACAGCGAGCCCACGAGCCCCATGGGGAGCTGCAGGAGGCTCATGTAGAACACCAGGGCGGTGACCCGGTCCGTGCGCAAGAGCGCCTTGGCGATCATGATGGCGCCGGCATAGCAGAAGGTGCCCGACAGGACGATCAGCGCGGCCGGGCCGAACGCGCGCGCGCCCGGGTGCACGATGGCGAGCACGCCGGCGATGCCGCCCGCGATCGCCGCCCATCGATGCGGCGCGATGCGCTCCCGCAGGAAGACGGCGGCGAGCAAGGCGACCCAGACCGGCGTGGTGAACTCGATCGCCGTCACCACGGCCAGCGGAGCCAGCGTGATGCCCCATACCCAGGCGTACTGGCCGCAGAAGTGGATCAGGTTCCTGATCACGTGCAGGCGCAGCCGGTGCGTGGCATAGGCTGCGGCGCCGAGGTGGGGCCAGAGGGCGAGGAGAATGACGAGGGCCCCGAGGCTCCGCAGGAGCAGGATCTCGACGGTGGCCATGTGGTCGGTGAACTGGCGCGCCGCAACCATCATCAGCACGAAAGAGGCGATGGACAGCGCCATCCACGCCGAGGCGAGGAAGGCCGGCCTACCGGCGGCGCGCGTGGCCGAGATCGCGTCCAAGGGCCCAGTATGACTGGGCCGCAGGCTGGGGTGAACTACAATCGCCGCCACGATCGAGGAGCCGACGGCCTATCGCGTTTCGGACCCGGTCTGTACGCCCTCTTCGCCGAGCCCTCGCGGTATCAGGTTGGGCTCGCCGAGCCCGCCTTCGCGCGGGCACAGGCCGAGTTCGGCGTCATCCCGTTGCCCGCCGCCGGAGAGATCGCGCGCGGGGCCCCGGCTCGGGCTCCTGGACATGGCGGCCACCCGAGCGGGTCTCGCTGTGCCGTCGGCTCCTGGGGCGGCCAATGTTCGCGTCGCACCTGATGTCATATTGATCGGGTCCAAGGATGGGGCGATCGCCTCCGGAGGCCATGGACCTCAGGGACACCCGCCGCGATTCAGATGACGTCTACCGCGAAGGTGAGGCTAGTCGATTTTGGTGATTGCGGGCCCGCGCAACGCCTCCAGATCAAATCGACTTCGGTCCCGGTTCTCCATTTGGGGGACGCCGGTCGCGACAAGCTGCAGGTCGTTCAGGAGGGCGAGCGCGAACGCCAGCACAAGCGCGACGCCGCCGACCGCGAAAGCACCATCCACATACCGATATACGGGCTGGGGCCCCAAGACGGGTGGAATGGCGGCGCTATCGAGGGACAGCGCGCTGGATCCGCGCGCTGGCTACACGCTGACTGCCCCTGAGGTCGTCTCAGATGCCGTGGGGCAGGCTCTTCAGGCCCGGGTGCCCCGGAAGCTCGAGGGCGGGCGCTGGTAGGTTTTTTGGAACGCGTCGTTGAAACGCCGGACACTCTTGACTGCACGCGTCGCGTGCCAGCCGCGTCGACCGGGGTGGCGCCGACATGCTTCATGAACAGACGCGACAGGTGGCGCGGCCCGATTCCGAGTCGGCTGGCGAGCTCACCCACCGTGTGCGCGTCGAGGAAGCCAGCGTCGATCATGCGCATGCCCCGCGCCACGGTCGTCCGTGTGCCGCGCCAGGCCGGACTGCCCTGGGCTGTTTCGGGCCGGCAGCGCAGGCAGGGACGAAAGCCCAGTCGCTCAGCCGCTGCCGCGGACGGCACGAAGAACACATTCCTGGCACGGGCATGGACACTCGGACAGATCGAGCGGCAGTAAATCCTCGTCGTGCGGACGCAGGTGAAGAACACGCCGTCGTACGCGGGGTCGTGCGTGCGTCGGGCGCTATTACATCGAGCGCGGTCACGCCAGGCGTCGCCGTTCGGCGGCTGCTCCACGCGCTGCATGTCAACGGGAGGGATAGCCCGACGGTTCGCCGGAGTCAAGGCCGGTTGTTCCCCACGTCGAGGTCCGAATGTGGCCACCGGGGCGGGTCGAATCGTGAGAAGAAGCGACCTGCTCCCCGAAAACTGCACCACAGGGACAGTGAGCATTGGGCTTAGGATGCCCGCGGGGAGGGCCCCGCGATGCGTCGGAAACGGTTCACGGAAGAGCAGGTCATCGGGATCTTGAAAGAGGCGGAGGCGG
>WNFO01013328.1_pt1 | contig 11433 bp, 7 predicted proteins | sample 5400251 | NCBI WGS metagenome assembly WNFO01 (sample SAMN13153354, study PRJNA577476) | soil metagenome | isolation source: 100 cm saprolite under Madrone tree | place: USA:California | collected 2016-06-14 | reverse complement strand
GGTCCGGGCGCTCGCGGCGACGCGGACCTGCGTCAACAGACCCGTGGAGGGCCTGAAATGCCGCGCCGGGTCCTCGGCATAGACCCGTGCCTGGATCGAGGCACCGCGCCGAGCGGGGGTCCTCAGCCGGAATCCGTCGTTCGCCGCGAGGCGAATCATCCATTCGACCAGATCCTCACCGGTCACCTCTTCGGTAACGCAATGCTCGACCTGAAGCCGCGTGTTGACCTCCAGAAAATAGAACTCCAGGCGCTCCGCATCGTAGACAAACTCCACCGTCCCCGCCGACTTGTAGCGGACGGCGCGCCCCAGGCGCGCAGCGGTGGCGTGCAGACCCTCCCGCACGGCATCGGACAGCCCCGCGGCCGGAGTCTCCTCGATCACTTTCTGATGCCGGCGTTGAACGGAACAGTCGCGCTCGCCGAGCGTGACCACCTCACCCGATCCGTCGCCGAAGATCTGTACTTCGATGTGGCGCGCGTGCTCCACATAGCGCTCCAGGAACATGCCGCCGCCGCTGAAGTTCTTGCGCGACAGCCGCTCCACCGTATCGAGTGCGCCGGCGAGCTCAGACTCACGCCGGACGAGCTGCATGCCGATGCCCCCGCCGCCCGCCGAACTCTTGAGCATCACGGGATAACCGATTCGCGCCGCTTCACGCCGGGCCGACTCGGCGTCTGCGAGCAGGTCGCTTCCGGGGAGCAGTGGCACGCCCGCGCGCGCGGCGATGGCGCGCGCGGTATGCTTCAGACCGAAGTCCCGTATCTGTGCAGGCGTTGGGCCGATGAACGCAATGCCGGAGGACTCGCAGAGTTCGGCGAAGGCCGCGTTCTCGCTCAGGAAGCCGTATCCGGGATGAATGGCTTGTGCGCCGGTCGCCCGTGCCGCCGCGATCAGTTTATCGCCTCGAAGATAGCTTTCCGCCGCCGCCGCCTCGCCCAGGGGCACCGATTCGTCCGCCTGCAGCACGTGCAGGGCATGGCGGTCGGCGTCGGAGTAGACGGCAACCGATCCCACCCTCAAGCGCCGCAGCGTGCGGATGACGCGACAGGCGATCTCTCCGCGGTTCGCGATGAGCACCTTATGAAACATCGGGATCCCAAATCAGGATCTCCAGAGGAGTCGGGTTGTAGGCATTGCAGGGATTGTTGAGCTGCGGGCAATTCGAGATGAGCAGGAGCAATTCCATCGCCGCCACCAGTTCGACGTATTTTCCGGGGCCGCTCAGCCCGTCGGCGAAGGTCAAGGAGCCATCCGCGGTCACGGGAACGTTCATGAAGAAATTGATGTTGTGAGTGAGGTCCCGCTTGGTGAGCCCGTACCGTTCGTGCTCGGCGACCGCGAGCAAGTAGCTGTCGCGGCAAGAGTGCATGGTTCGCTTCTCGAGCGCATAACGCACGGTATTCGACTCGGATGCGCAGGCGCCGCCCAAGGTGTCGTGCCGGCCCACGGTATCGGCGACGATCTCGGCCAAGGGCCGGGCGGCAGTGGACAGGAGTATCGAACCCACGCTCAAGTAGACGTTGCCCTGCGCCCGAACAGTGTCCACGAAGGAATATCGCTCGGCCGGATCGGCGGCGCAGAACAGCAGCGTGTCCGCGGCCTGGTTGCCTTCGAGGTCCACGATCCGGAATCGCTCGCCCTCCCTCACGGTGTCGAACCAATACTCGCCCGCAGGAATGACCTGCCGGTAACGAGCCCTGTCCTCGGACAATTGACTCTCTGTCAGCATGATCCCCCCTCCCCGGATGGGCGGCCGCATTGCCGATAGAGGCGGGTGTTCTCGAACCCGCGGCCGTTTTCCGCGCAGGCGGTCAAGCACAAGTCATCGGCCTGCACCGGGAAGGACTTGCGCAGTTCAAGGCCGATCGGAGCTCTGGGATAGTCGATTGCCGGATTGAGGGGATGCGGGCAGGTATGCAGCAGCACCAGCGTATCCATCTCGAAGCGCAAATCGACGAACGCACCCCTGCCGGAGCCTGCGGGATCGAAAGTCATGTCTCCGGCGTCGTTCGTGAAGACCTTGCTGAACCAGTTGACGTTCGCCGCCAGATCGCGGCGGCCGAGACCGTACTTGCCGCCCTCGACCAGGAAGGCGTCATGCCCGTTCTGATACCAATCGTTGCGATACTGCTGGTAGCTTTTGTGTCCCCAACGCGCACTCACCAGCGCCCTGTTGGTGTTGCCGCAGACGGTGTCGTGCCAGCCCGCCGTATCCTCGACGATGGAGCAGAAGATGCGCCCCATATCGGAGTACAGACAGTGTCCGCGGGTGAGCTTGAAGGTGTGCTGACATTTCAATGTATCCGGCGCGTTGTAGCGCTCCAAGGAGTTCGCGGGATTGTAGAACAGCATCCCCACATTGGCGCCGCCCTCGAGATCGATGAGACGCATCACCGTGCCGCCGCGCACGGTCATCGATCCGTGCTTTCCACCCTCGAACTGAGTAGCGTAGATCGGGGCACCGCCGGCACGTGCGCCCGTTTGTGAATGATCCATGTGCGAAGCCCTCCGCCGTCCAACTGTGCCATAGGCACTGTTCGAAGGCCTCGCTAATTCGGGTTCATCCCCTCGAGCGGAGACCATCCCGAGGTAGCGAAAGCCTCCTCGACATTGATCTCCCGGGCTTTTATCCCGCCGTGTATCCTTGCCGGTCGAGCTAGACCGCTCTTCCATCAAGGACTGCCTCTCTCGGACCAGACGCCTGCACACAGGCCGGAACCCTAGACGCACATTTACCCGAGGCAGCGGAGCAAGTGTTGTGCCAATTCCGCGGGCCGTGCGGTACTCGTGTGCATTCGCCGGGAAAGTCGCGAGTTGACGCTTCGAAGTCGCCGGCCTGACGTGCGTCCGGCATCCCTGCAGGTATCGCATCTGCACCGCAAGCGTGCGGCCCCGCGATGGCGCGCCCCACGATTGCGCGCGTGAAGAGCGGTGCGGGGAACGGCAGGCGTACGCCCGCCTATGGGACACGAATCGCTCACGGTATAGTCGGCCCATGCCCACTCTCCGCAGTTTTCTGATTTCCGATCTGCTGCGCGAATACCGCGGCGGAAACCTGACCCCCACCCACGTCATCGAAGAAGCGATGGCGCGCGCCGACGATGCGCCCGAACGCCATGTTTGGATCGGCCGACGAACTCGCGAAGATCTGCTGCAGCATGCACGCGCGATCGAGGAACGCTCGATCGACGAGCTCCCGCTGTACGGTATCCCGTTCGTCATCAAGGACAACATCGACTTGGCCGACGTGCCCACCACGGCCGGATGTCCGGCCTATTCGTACACACCCGCCCGCTCGGCCGGCGTCGTGCAACGACTGTTGGACGCGGGCGCCATTCCGCTCGGCAAAACCAATCTCGATCAATTCGCGACGGGTCTGGTCGGCACCCGTTCCCCATACGGAGCCTGCCGCAACAGCTTTCATCCGGATTTCATTTCGGGCGGATCGAGTTCTGGCTCGGCGGTGGCCGTGGCCACCGGGCTCTCGAGCTTCAGCCTTGGTACGGATACCGCGGGTTCCGGCCGCATCCCCGCGGCGTTCAACAACATCGTGGGATTGAAGCCGAGCCTCGGACGGGTAAGCACGCGTGGCGTGGTTCCGGCATGCCGATCGCTCGATTGCGTGTCGATCTTCGCCCTCACGGCGGAGGATGCGGCCGCGGTGCTGGCCGTGGGCCAGGGCTTCGATGACGAGGATCCCTTCTCTCGCCGCATCGGCGACCGTCCCTTGTCCGGCCGGCGATTCGGCGTACCGCAGGGCGGGCAGCTGCAATTCTTTGGAGACCGGGAATACGCCCGGCTGTTCGACCAGGCGCTCGCACGGGTTGAATCGCTGGGCGGCACCATCGCGAGAATGGACTTCGCGCCGTTTCTCGAGGCGGCCCGACTGCGGCGTTGAAACGGGCCAGCGAGCATGCATGGGAATCCATCGACGTGCTGCTGACGCCGACCGCGGGAACGGTGTACGAGATCGCACGAGTCGAAGCGGACCCGATCCGCTTGAACACGAATCTGGGCTACTACACGAATTTCATGAACCTGTTGGATCTCGCCGGGGTAGCCGTACCGGCGGGCTTTCGCAGCGACGGGCTGCCGTTCGGGATAACGCTGGTAGGTCGTGGCGGAACCGAAGCGGCGCTGCTCGAGTGGGCCGGCCGGTTGCAGCGGGCCTCGGTACGGCAACTGGGTGCATTGGACTTAGGCATGCCGTCGCCGCCAATCACGGGTCCGGAATCGAACGCCGACGCTTCGTCCGGCAGCCTATCGACCCCCCGCGGTGGCTTCATGTCGATCGCGGTGTGCGGCGCGCATATGGCAGGCCTGCCGCTCAATCACCAGCTTCTCGAGCGCGGCGGCCGCATGGTCAAACGGGCGCGAACCGCCGCGCGCTATCGACTATTTGCGTTGCCCGGCGAGCCGGCGAGGCCGGGCTTGGTGCGAGACTCGAACGGCGGCGGTTCAATCGAACTCGAGATCTGGATCGTCAGATCCGCCGAGCTCGGGTCCCTTGTCGAGAGCATCCCTGCGCCGCTGGGACTGGGGAAAATAGAACTGCAAGACGGAGAGACGGTGACCGGGTTCGTGTGCGAATCCCACGGTACCCACTCCGCCGTGGAGATCACCGCCTTGGGGGGATGGCGAGCTTACCTGGCGTCGACGCCTGAACGTCGCACCGATTGAATTGACCACCGGGCCGCGTGGACGAGCTCTGGCTCGCCGCGCGGCCCGTTGCCGGGTCTTTCCCTAGAAGTGGTACAGCACGTCCACGTCGTACTCCCTCGGCCTGAACGTCGTGCCGAACAGGACAGGGCTGGTGCGGGTGGTCGTCGAGCCACCGTACTCCAGCAGCGGCGTCTGCGTATTGGTCACATTCTTCACGTTCAACATGAACTGCAGCTGGCTGCTGTAGTTGACGCCGGCGCCAACCGTCAGGAAGTTGACTGAGCGCGCCTTATAGACGTCCCGCGTATAGCCCGTCGTAGCAGGCCCGGTCGAACGGCGAACTCCCGAGGAGAAATCGTAGTCCGCGTGCAGGAACGAAGGCTTATCGGAGATATGCAGATCATAGCGAACTCCGGCGCTGCCGCTCCAGAGCGGCACGCCCAGCAACCGGTCGTGATCGGCGATCGTCAGCAGCGGGGCGCCCGTGGTCGGCACATAGATCGCACCCGAGTAAGTGGCATCCGTGAACTCCACCGCCGAGGTGAGGGTGACGGCACCCAGCTTCCAGGCACCCTGCAGGTCCGCGCCTTGCACCACCGCCGAGGCGGCATTGGCGACGTACTGGCCGCAACTCGGGATGCTCAGCTGGCTCTGCACTTTCGACCAGTTGGTGCGGTAGATGCTGGCATCCACCTGCAACCGGCCATCCCGCTCATGCCACTTCGAACCGAGCTCGTACGTCCAGACGCTGTCCGGATCGTAGTGCGTCGGAGGATTGCCCAGACCCAACTGCTTCAGGGTGTCCTGACAACCGCGGAGGGCGAATTGGGGCGTCGCATTGTAACCGCCCGCCCGGTAGCCCTTGGAGGCCGTGGCGTACACCATCTCCTGCTCGGTGGCCTGATAAGTCACCCCAGCCTTCGGCGTCACGGCCGAGCCCGAGGAATTACCGAGGTTCTCGCCGTGATTGGCGACAGTCGGCGTCGTAATGCCGCCGTTGTTGAGGCCGTAACCCAAGGTCTCGATGCCCAGAGAATCGCGCGAGTAGCGGACGCCGGCCTCCAGCTTCAAGTTGTCCAGGATGCTGTAGCTCACGTCCAGGTAGGCTGACCTGCTCTGCGTGGTGATGTAGGAGTGGTAAGAACTGAGGTAACCGTCGGACGGCAACAAGAAGTGCAGGATGCCCAGGGATGTAGTGCCCTGTACGGTGGCGAACTCCTGAGCAAGGTTGGTGCCTGCGGCGTTCTGCCAGTAGTGCGACCTGTCGCTGAAGAAGTACAGACCCGTTATCCAGGAGAACGGCGTGCCGTTCGGATTGGAGACGAAGCGCAGCTCCTCCGAGGTCGCGTCATGATTGTTGGTATAGACGTTGTCGGAGTACGCCTGCGGGAACGTGTAGTAGAAGTTCGCCGGATAGGCAGGCGTATCGGACGCAAAGGGCGCGCCCGTGCGGTACGAGTTGTTGTTGAGGCCGCGGATCGCGTCCGACTGATAGCCCGTGATGGAGTGCGCGGTGAACGGACCCACATCGTAGTCGATGGTCAGCGAGGGCATGTAGAAGTGATCGATTCTCGGCATCAACGACGCCCGCTCGGCCCCCGTGGCCGGATCGTAGATCTCGTCGCCGTTGTTGTACGGGCCGAACATGGTGTAGGCCGGGTAGGTATGCGCAGGCAACACCCGGTTGCAGTTCGGCAGGGTTTTGCACAGCGTCCCGTCCGCCGCGAAGCCGACCGCAGGCGCATTGATGGCCGGCGTGTTGAACCAATACGCGTCGCCGTCTTGCTGACGATCGTCCTGGTAAAGGACCGACAGCTTGACCTTCAGTTGCGCGATGGGGGACCACAGCAACTGCGCGTGCGCCATGTACTGCTCGTCGCGATTGGTGTTCGATGCCAGGGTGTTGCCGGTGAAGCGCGAGACGTGGTCGATGTAGCCGCCCTGATTGCGGGTCCAGGCCGTGATCCGGAATCCCAAGGTGTCCCCAATGATGGGACCCCCGATCGCGCCGCCGACCTCATACGTCGGGTCGCCATCCTGGGTGTAGCCGCCTTCCGCCTTGGCATTGCCCGAGTACTCGGTGAGGCTCGGTGCGGTGGTGATGAAACGCACCGCGCCGCCCATCGTGGACCCACCGTACAAAGTGCCCTGCGGGCCGCGCAGCACCTCGACACGCTCCAGGTCGAATACCTTCGGGTACTGCGCACCAAAGCCGCTGCCCGTGGAGGTAAACTTGTGCGTCGGCACGTCATCGATATACACACCCGTGGTCGCCGCGCCCGCCGTCGCGGCGACACCGCGCAACGAAACGTTGGTATCGCCGCTCGACTGCGCGCTCGGGTTCAGGTTGCCGTAGGTGAGACCCAGGCCCGGAGTGAGGCGCTGCAGGTCCCCGACGCTCTGCACTTCCTGGGCCGACAGTGCTTCCTGCGTGAACGCCGTGATGGACAGCGGCGTACGGCCGATGGTTTCTTCACGACGCGTGGCGGTGACGACGATCTCTCTTAGACCGTTATCCGCCGGCTCGGCGGCCGCAGACTGCTGCGCGTGAGACTCCGATACCGTCAGCCCGAACAAGGCCACGGCGCCGGCCAGCAGCCGGCACGCCAAAAAGATTCTCTTCTGCCAAAACATACGGGTCATGCTTCTATACTCCCCTGGACAATATTCTTATATAAGTGTGGCGCGGGAAAGACCGGCGCCGCCTCTGTGTCATCCGTTCCGGGGTCCCTACCCCAGACTAAAGAGTCTGCAGTTCCGCAAACGATTGCATGATACTCAAGCGCCTCGCTGCTGTAAATAGGTGCAATACCGAATGGGCGCGCACCAAAGAAGTTCAGCCCGCAAGATTGCGGCTCGGATCGGCGCGCTCGTTCACACCGACAGCCCAAACAGTATCGCCCGAGGAAATCAGGCGAAGCTGCGGGTCACGAACCAATACACTCCGAGCGAGACCAGGAAGGCAGAGGCCGAATCCACCACGATAGGCCGCGGAAGGGCGAATTTGACCTTGCGCAACAGCATGACCAGCGCTGTCACGCCCGCCACCAAAGTGAGCTGTCCCGCCTCGACGCCCACATTGAACCCCACCAGCAGCTCCGCCAGGCGCTCCGGCGGCAGCTGCAGCTCCAGTAAATCGGCCGCGAAGCCGAAACCGTGGATCAGCCCGAAGACCAGAGTTATCAGTATCCGCAGGCGGCCCGCATCGCGCAGATTTCCCGCGATCATCAGATAATTCGCAGTGAACAGCCCGGCGCCCAGCGACAGCAGCGCCGGCAGGTCGCCTATCCCCGACCAACCCAGCAGCGCCATGGCCGCCAATGACACGAACACCCACGACGCTATGGCCTTCGAGCGGTGGGTCTGCATCACGAAATTTTCCGCGCCGATCAGCGCGATCGTCAATGCCACCAGCGCGTCGATGTACTCGGCATGTGGACGCAATATGCCGGTCACAGCCAGCGCCAGAGTCAAACTGTGCCCCATCGTGAAGCCGGTTACGACAAATACCAGGTCGCGCAAACGTCTGGAGATCAACACCAGTCCGAGCAGGAAGGACATGTGATCGACGCCGGTAAAGATGTGCATCACGCCCATCATGACGAACTCGATGAAGCGGGCACTCCTAAGATGCCCCTCTTCTCCACCGACCACGTCCACGGTCCGGTGCTCGTTCGTGATCAGTTGCTCGGTGAACTCCCCCGTCGCCGCATTCTGCACCTGCGCGAAGTTGGTATGGCTGGCGATGAGATCGAAGAATGCCGCCGAATGCACCTGCACATCGGCGGCCGAGTCGCACTTGAAAGTGAAATCAAATTTGCGAAACCCCGGCGCCGCAGCCAGGCCTTGGATGGGTGGAATCAGCGCGCAGGGTTTGCCGGCGGAGATCGGATAGGTGCGTGCGGTCAGATACGCCCTGATCTGATCGTCCGTGGGCAACTGCGATCCCGTGCTCAAGCGCTCGAGCTCGATGGTCGGAATGGTCATCACCAGATCGACGTCGCTGCCGTTGATCTCCCATACGGAGTGGGACTGGCTGCGGGTATGAGCGCTCGACGTCGCGCCGAGCATCAGAGCGAGGAGCGTTCCGGCGACCGGCAGAACCCTCACTTCATGTCGTCCGCAGTCAGAACATTGGCGCGCTTGCGGAGGAAAGCCGCGTCTTCACGGCGCAGTCTGCCGATGCCCTCGTTTCGGTAATCGCCCAGGACTTGCTCATATGCGCCGGCGAAGCCCAAGGGAGCGGGGCGCGTGTTGCGTACCACGTACAAAACATGGATGCCATCCGGCTGCTCGACGGGCATGGAAGCCCGACCATCCGACAATCGTTCCGCCGCCTCGAAGAGGCGGTCGCCGAGATGAATGCGTGCCGCGAAATAGAACTCTTCGTCGCCCGCCTTGCCGGAATCGTGAGCGCCATAGCGCGCGAGCAACTCAGGCGTTGGTCCGCCCGCCTGCATCGCATCCGCTGCCTGCCGGGCCGCCTCGGGGTGTGCGGCGGGAAATACAAGATCGCGCACCACGATGACTCCCTCACGAGCGTACCTGGCAAGATGCGATTCGTAGTAAGTCTGCAACTGTTGCTGGGTGGGTTGCGCGGTGATCACATCGGAGGCGATTTCCAGTTCAACCGCGTTGACCATCGCGCTGCGCACCTCGGGATCGGTGGAGGCGACATCCAGCTCCTTGCCTCTTTGCACGAAGAGCTCTTCACGGATCATGTCATCGAGGACACGCTGCCGCTGCGCGCGGGTGGAATGCCGCAGGTCTACATCGTACAAAGCCCTCAGCTGCGCGATGAAATCCACACGTGAGACCGGCTGCTGGTTGACCAGAGCAACATCCTCGGCCGGCACGGAGAGAGTGGAAGTTCCCCTCGCGGTGAACAGCGCATAGCCGGCCAGGACGAGCCCGACCAATGCGCCGGCGGCCATGAACACCAGCGAGCGGCCGATGTGGATATTCGAAATGTCGCGCCAACCCGGCGGCGCAGGCAAGTCCCGGGCGGAAAGCCGGGTCCGGCCGGTCATTGAGTCACCTGCGACGCACGCGCGGATGAGGCCAGAGAGTGTACGTAGAATGCCGTTTCGCGAATCTGCGCGGGCGTCAGCTTGCCGGTCCAGCCGGGACAAACTCCCCGCCGCCCGAATGAAATGGAATCGAACAACGACTGCCGGCCGCCATCGCCGTAAAGGGTGATGTGATCGGCGAGGTTGGGAGCGCCGATGGCGGCGTCGCCTTTCGCATCCGCCCCATGACAATCGAAGCAACCGCCGGTATTGCCGAATACACCAGCTCCGCGCGCCACCGCACGACTGTCCGCGGGCAAGCCTTGCAGGCTTTGCAGGTACTCGATCACGTCGTTGATGGAACCCGCCGGCAAGGGACGTATGTTGGGGTCGGGTGGGTTGGTTTGCGGCCGGCCAAATGCGGGCATACGGGCAAGATTCCACGCTTTGGGATCATTGGAGCGAATACCGTAGCTGATGACTCGCTCCATGTCAGCAACGGAGCCTTCGCCATACAACCAGTCCGAATCCGTCAGATCGGGTACGCCCAGGGAAGTCGAGCCACGACCCTGACTTCCATGGCATTGGGCACAGTGCGAATGGAAGATACCCGCGCCGTTGCGTACAGCGAACTCCAACAGCGACGAGTGCGGCGCCAAGGCGCCCGGATCCGCACGTAACAACTGCGACTGCAAGTGCGAGCGGTAAAGTCCGGCAATCGTTGCGCCGGCAACCAAGAGCCCCAATAGCGCTAATGGACGGGCGAGCGGCCGCATGATCGGCTATGTTTCAATTCATGTTCCGTCGCGACCGACGCTCCGCATATGTTAGTTTTGGGACTTCTATGCAAACGATTGCGTACAAATATTCACACCAATCCATTTTCCGACTATAGCGTAATCGGTGATGCGAATCAAATGCGCCCAAAGCGTGGCGCGGTGTTACGCTTGTAAGCTTCGCACCGCCCGCCCTAAAATGACTTGTGCACAAAACAAGGATCACGATCAGGGATGTAGCGGACAAATCGCTCGTGCACGCATCGACCGTATCGAGGGTTCTCAATCCTCAAACACGCGGCATGGTTTCCAAGGAAGTAGCCGACCGCGTCATGGCGGTGGCGCAGACGTTGGGTTACCTACCCAATCCCATCGCCTCGGGACTCAGAACGCGGCGCAGCCGCACGATTGGCGTTCTGATTCCGGATCTGACCAACCCGGTGTTTCCTCCCATCGTGCGCGGAATCGCACGCACGCTCGCGCCCGCGGGTTATGTGGTGGTGCTGGCCGATTCGGACAGTGACATGCTCAACGTCAAAGCCATAGTAGACAGCCTGCTGGTGCGTCAGGTCGATGGGCTCATTTTGGCCACGGCGCGCCGCGAGGACCCCATCGTCGATGAGTGCATGGAAAATGCTGTCCCGCTGGTTCTGGTCAATCGCACGGTGGATAACTGTTCCGTTGCTTCCGTGACGACCGACGACGAAGCCGGTATCCGCCTGGTCGTGCAGCATCTGGTCGGGCTCGGTCACCGGCGGATCGCGTTCGTCGGCGGACCTCAAACCACGTCGACAGGTTATGCCCGCTATCGTGCATTCCTGACCGCGACACGCGAAGCACAACTGCCTGCCGATCGCCGCCTGGTGATGAATTCAAAGGCCTTTTCCGAGGCCGCGGGCCGGATGGCGCTCGAGCGCATCATCGAGACGGCGGGCACCGACTTTACGGCCGTCGTGACGGCCAGCGACCTGCTGGCACTCGGT
>WNFO01005099.1_pt1 | contig 11434 bp, 13 predicted proteins | sample 5400251 | NCBI WGS metagenome assembly WNFO01 (sample SAMN13153354, study PRJNA577476) | soil metagenome | isolation source: 100 cm saprolite under Madrone tree | place: USA:California | collected 2016-06-14 | reverse complement strand
GGTGATCTGATCGATTCTTTCTTTTCCTTCCCCTAGAACAACTCGAATATCCCCCCTTGTCTTGCACGACACCGTCTCGGATTACCGTACCGTATTCCGCGAGATCAACCACTGAAGAAGCGCGGCTGTGAACCAATAGCACCATATTAGGGACCATCATAATAACACAGCCACGCAAAATGCGAATAAATCCCTGCGGGTAGGGCGGGTGTGTGGAAGCGGGGCGCCTGGCGGCCGTGGTGCCCAATGTGGCAAGTCGAACGATGGTGCGACGGCAGCGGGAACATTTCGAATTGGCCAAGTCCGTGACGGAACGAGTTACTGTGGAGAAGGGATGTCAACTAGTGGGGTGAGTAGGGTCACGCGCAGGTGCAGGTGCCAAGGGCGTTAGTGGAGGAGGCGCTCCCGCCCAACCCAAAGTGTGCTAGTGGCGAGGATGGCGAACATGTTGTATAGATCGGGCAAGAGTCAGGGGTCTGGTTAAGGGAGGGCAACGGCAGCGCGCCGGCGTTTTTTGCTTTCCAACGTGAGCCGTGAGATCGCGCGTGAGAGCTGGAGTGGTGCGCGTTTTCCGGAATTGCCACGGATGTTGTAGCGGCGCGCATGGCACAAACGCATACAACTGCTGGACATCATTTCATCACGGCGCAATATTTCACGGAAATAAAGTAAAGGCAACAGGCGACAAGTCCCGAGAAGCGTAGTGAATCACAGTGACGCTGCCGTTGTGTTCGGACCTCTAATTACCAATACGTCATGGGTCAGGTTGGAATATGTTTTCTTTGAATTGAAATAGATTTATCGAAGGGCTATGCGAACACGTGTTTGCGCAGACGCCGGACGCTCAGGGCCATGGTATGTGTATTTGAATACTGAAGAGAACGGCTTCGGCTTGCAGAGCGCTGTGGCCATTCCATCGCCCCTTTTTTGAGGTTGTGAGCCAAACACTTCAGAGGCGGATCCTCATGACGAAGTTGAGGGCGTGGATGTACGGGTAATTCGGAGGAGGGGAACCGAGCAAATGAGGAAAGAGAATGAGCGTCTGTGAGAACCGCGTGCCGGAAGACCGGGACCGGAGAGACAAAAGCGTGGTCTCGGGTTACATAAGCATGTCGAATGCGAATGGGTGGCAGATGATGAAACACGGGCCAAGAGCCTATGCCTAAGCAAGTGAGACGAAGTTGGGTTGAGTATGAGCGGATAGAAAGGAGGCGTGGGGCAAATGGAGACAAAAGGCCACGAGGGGGAGGAATAGCCATCGTGATTGTTGGTCGTCAGGGACGAAAAGGGAGCGCCAAATGACGGGGCGAGTCGGATCTCGATTGCGGGCAGGGGTACCAGGCCAACAAAGTGCGCCGAACCGCGAACGCGAACAGTCACAAACTGGCAACTCACTCGCACTCGCCTCACACACGCCACAGCCACCCGCCCAGAGCGACTGCCACTCCCTCCTGGGCGGTAAAAAAATTATATCGGGCCATTCTCCCCGTCATATAAACGCTTCTCCTCTTCCTCGTGCCTCCACCTCCCTCCCCGGACGTGTCATGGCACATTACTCTTCTCTCTTCACCCTCGGTCTACTCTCTGACCGCGCCTCTCCCCCTTCCTCCCCAAAATCAAACATCTTTTACAAGTTTCGCAAGTCGTCCCTTCCAACTAGGTCGATCTCCAAACCCTCTTCAGACTTGTATCCTACCACGCCCTTGGACGGTCTCAACTTGCCTGCGCCCCAGTTTACCAACCCCTTCGCCGCCAATTCCCCCGGCTCGGAAGCGAGCACAGAGCTTCGCTCATTCCTTTCGCTCGACCTCGCTGCAGATAGGCTTCTGTCTCCACTTGACATAATCAATTCCCCGACGGCTCCACTCCGCCCCACAAACTTTCCTCTGTACGTTGTCCACGCGATGTGCTTCGTTTTACTCTTTTAGTCCTAATTTCACGGGCATCCACAGACCCCAACGTTTGCCTCCGTCATCACGTTCTACTCCCCACGCCGGCCCTCCGCGGCGTCCCTCTCGTGACTCCCTCCGCACTCTTCCATCTCCAAGACCTGCGCCTTCTTCAGCTCTTCCTGATGTTCCGTTGGAACGCAAAGAACCACGTGCTCTCGCTCCCATCTTGATCCCAAGTCCCTCTCTCTTCCCTCCCGCCTCATCTTCGTCTAGGGTGGTAGAGCGTGGTTCGCTAACCTCACACAACCCTCCTTTTTCTGCTCCTCCAGTCCCTGCCCGCTCGCCATCGCGTACATCTAACCACGTATTTCCGACTCCGTCGCCGGTGTCACCGCTCTCATCCCCAAGTTTCCGTAGTACTCGACTAGAATCTTTCATGTCCCTTTCCTCTGCTGGCACCGTGACCACCTCGCGTACGGTTCGTAGGCGAAATGCAGAGCGCTCCAATGCGCTAGCATGCCTTGAGGGGCGCTCCCGTGCCCCAGGTCGTGTTCCCAGGAGGGCGCGGCAACGGAACTTCATGAGCATGAGCGATGATGATGAGGAAACCAGAGATGAAGACACGGGAGGAGATGCCGACGTGGAGGATGATGGTGATGCGCCCGAGCAACTCCATCCAACCACATCCATGTCATCATTCGTGCTGTCCCCGCCTCCGCCGAGTCCAAGTCGCCGCACAAGAGAAAGAGATCGTCTTCCCATCGATGAAGAAGAGGATCGCGTGCTCCCACCACCAGCTTATTCCCACCCACACGTTCAACAGAAGCGGACATCTTCATCTTCGTCTGTGTCAAAACCCAAGTCGCGTCGTGGTACACTGGAGTCATGGTTCCCTTTGGCGAACTTTGTTGATCTCAAGGATGACGAGTTGCAAGGATGGCGTGGCGTTGTCGAGATCGTAAACGGTCTATGAGCTATGAGCTTTATGGGTTGGAGCTGTTCCCTGGGGGTGGCTCCCCCTTGTGTTATAGTTGTGTCTATCATACGCCGTGTGCTAATCCCTCCCTTTTTGACACTTGACTTTACAAGGCGGCGGTACCGTGCTCGCCTCGATACCCTCGTTTGGCTCATTAGCCAGTTGCTTGCATCGATCAATACACCCTCAGAGACTGTCTGCTTGCATCTATTAATTGCAGCTCTCTTTTCAAACCATTATCTCACTGTGCACTGTCATTCTAACCTTTAACTCACCACACTTTTGTGCTGTACACTATTTACTTTTTGTCCTATCGCTCATCGTTGCACTTTCGGGGTTAGTAGTTTTGTCCGTAAGCCGTAAACCGCATACTCGCATGTTATAGTCGATCGTCATTCCTTCTTGCACACGCTACAACCACGTGAACGAACCAACGGAAAAAGGAATCATTCGGATTGTCGTTATTCGGCGTTAAGAATTTGATCGCCAACATCGATCAACAACCGGGTACCCTCGGTGCATCGTGCATGGCTGACGCGACCACGGAGGCAGTCGGTCAGGCAGTTTAGAAGTTAAGTTTGGTTTTAGATCGTGACTCACTCACCTACTGCCCTATTTTTCTCGAATTGTATTTTGTGCCATGCCGAAACTTTTACGTATTCCTTTTCAGAGTCAGCGTTAGTCCGCGGATTTTAGCACTCTGTTGCCTGCTGCTGCTGCTGCTGCTGCTACTAAGCCCAGACGAGGACCACCCTCGACTTTCATGTTATCGGGCCAAAAGGGTCAAACTTGAACGTTTTACAGGGACGGCAGCAGCAGCACGTGTTGCTGCGCGTTCGCTTTTTGCACACCCATGTGCCCCCTACTGCGACGTCTGTTTATTTATAGTTATAGTGCTAGTGCCATGAGTTTATCATAAACCGTAAATAGGGGGTGCCTACTTCTTCTTCGCTGTATGGCGCCGTGCCCGGACCCGGGCCCGTGCGCGTGCGCAGCGACGGGGTGACAGGCGACGGCGCTCATCAAAACCCGATTTTTCTTCTCTTTTTCATGATTCATGATTATCCCCTCCCCTCTGTTCGGTTTGTCGCGCGCGAGTTTGTCGGGCTTTGCGCTGGGGCTCAATTGAGACCCATCATAAAGGTGGGTGGGGGGCCCTCCCTCCCCTCGCTCAGGACTTCCTCCGCTCCGGTTGCGATACGGCGTGCAATCCCATCGAAAGTTCGAATGAATGATGCATGATGATGGGGTGCCCGGTGCCCAGTGATGGGGTGCCTTTGTACTACACTGGCACTGGCAGTACACACAACACTTTATTTAGCAACCACTTCCCCACCGCCCGGCCCTTATCATCTCGTCACTTGGCACGAAACCAACAGTGCTTAAACCTAACTTAACCTACTGCAACGGAACATGCGGCGTCTCTCTCTCCCAGTTCCAAGTGGCACTGGCACCGTAACTGCAGAACCCTATTTTTTTAAAACCACTTTGCATGACCGTGAGAGAAGTAATTGAATGGATTTACCGGGTACACCAAACCTTGGTGGGGCAATATGTACAACAACACGGCACAGCATGGCACAATCATAATAATACTTTTATAGTGCGCACAACATTTGATATCTCTTTTCCTTTTGTTCTCTCGGGTATTAGGGTGTACCGGACCGGACCGGAATCATGTTCAAGTTTGCAGTGTTAGCAGTTTCGGTTAACCGCGCGCGCGGTAATACAGTACAGTACAGTACAGTATCGGGCCCTTCTCAACCCAAAAATTGTATTGTGGAGTACTGTATGTCGACGTCGACGGTACGTATCTCGCTGTCCCATCTGTCACCGAAGGTTCTCAATACAATGTATTGCCAGTGGACAGCATCACGAGACGTACTGTTACAAGTCAACTCATGTCCTGGTAGTACTACTGTAGTACCACAATCGATACGTATCCCGGCCCCAGCCCCCACTGGCACAAAGAAAAAAAAAACTACAGCAGCTAGTGTAACCCCGAACGTGCATTTTGAAAAAAAGAAAAAAAAAGGTGGTAGTTGAGGAATGTGATTGACGCGCATTCTAGGGTCATCATCGACCCTGACTGAGAAGTTGGCAATGCACATGAGCTTTTTTTTTTGCCACGAAGAGCGAGGACTGAGCCATGTGCTTGTGTGACAGTTGAGAAGGCTTGATGCAGGGTTATCAATTGCATCCATGCATCAACCCCTCTGGTTGGCGAACTCGCAGTAGCTTCGTATAATGCATAGGCTGCGAACATGTCCGGATGGACTGGTCGAGCCACGGACGGGTTTTTGTTTTGTTCTTTCATCTTTCGAGATGCCCGGGACCCTCTGTATCACGGTGATGGCCCAGGCTACATAAAACGACCGGTGGTATCAGCTCTTCATCGGAATTCGGAAATACAGTAACTGGAGGCTGTTTCGCCCCAAAAAATTTTTCCCCTACTCTTCCAAGCCGCTCAGTTCCTAGCTACTGTATAGTCGCGCTCAGAGGGATGTTGCCATCCCCTACAGCAATCGGTGATGGAGCGTAAGCGCGAAGCGGGGGCGGTGACTGGGCGGTGCCAGTTTGTGTGCCATAAATACACGTGATAGCGACGTATGCGAACGATAGTGGTAGATGGTCGTATTGTGGAAGTAATGGGGATCATGTTGGTTAGAGATTGCAATCAAAAGTGTCATGATAATCAAATTTCATTTGCGAGGCCGGCCCCACAAAAAACTCCCAAACCCGGTGGTCTGCGGCTGCTGCGCAGGCGTGGTTGGGGCCTGTACCCCGAGGGGCGCAGAGCTTGGGCGTACCTGACCTTGCGGCCACGGAGGAGGCGGCGGTCTCGGCGAAGACAACGAGGGCGATGATGATGCAGAGAAGCTCCTTGGCGATGGCAGTGAAGGGGGAGAGGGGCGTGGACTTGGGTGCGGTCGGAGCTCTGGCATCGGGATCTTGCTCAGGTGCACGGCGAGGCTCGACGGTGGCGTGTATGCGTTAGCCGAAGGTTCGTCGAGCTTGATGCGCTGCAGCCCGACTGAAGGTTTATTATCATATATCACGTATTGGTGCAGTTCTTCGGATAGCTTCCCCGAGTTGACCTCTGTAGAAATAATTCGGATGTGAAGCGGGAGGTAGGAATGGATGGTATGGACATAGTCAACTCACCGCGTTTGTGTCTCAGGCGTTTCACGTGCTCAACTACTTGAAGGACCTTCGGTACATCGGCGGGTGAGGCGGAGCGAATGGTGATGAATAGCATAGCATCGTCCTGTCGCGGGATCGATATCACTCAGTAGTTTAACGGGGAACCGTATGACATACTGCGAGGAGGCCCTCGGAATATTCGCCGTAATTCTCAACCAAGCCCTCCCCGTCGACCGTAACCTCGTTTGGCTCATAGCGCATCGCGTGCATCTCTGCTATACGGTCGACGCCCGTTTTGGGAGCGGTGCGAGGTGGAACAGGTGGTGCGGCTTCGGCCTGCAAGTTGGCTGGGACGGAAGACTCGGTGGACGGCGAATTGTAAGCAGCACTTAGATCTTGCAAAGTGAGGACCGTTGTTAGAATAGTGATCTCCAAGCCTTTGCGGTCCGCGATGTCAAACCTATTTCATCCAGAAGACTGCGGTTCGCACAACATCAGAGAATGGACGGACTCGGAAGGACGAACCGATTGAGATTGTAATGCAGAATTTGAAGGGTGGTGAACTTTGATTTTGCTTGTGCGACAAGGACAGCAGGATCTGGTTTCCGAACAAGATAACATGACTCGCGTTTCCACTCAAATGTGTGTCTGAACAGATGGGGGCAGGTCAGACAAAAACGGACGAAAGCAGATCCGCTCACTGACTCTTCCCAGCTGAAACTCCACTTGAAAGTGAGTGTGCCAGTTGACTTGAATTCTACCACGTGGGAAGGATTGTACAGCTCTATTGTTTTGTGCTTGCTCGTGGCGTGCGGCGCCGTTGCAGAGGCAAGCTGACTTTGAGACATGGGGTCTGGTACATGCAAATACATGGAGTTTAATTCACAGCCTATGTGTATAAGCGAGGGAACTGCGTGGCGCACCGAATAGATTTATTCGATATGATGGGCCTGCTTCCCTTTCTTTATGATAATGTACCGTCCCCGAAGGGAGAACGAGGTTTTGAACGGCAGGGTTGCTCTCGTTTGGAACGACATTTAAAGTGAAAAGGTAACGATCGAGGCCCATGGGAGGAGGAGTGGAAGTGGTCGTTGGGAGTTCTGCAGTGTGAGACCTTGGGAGCACTACTGCGGTCCCTCTGATCTGATGTGTATACAGCCTCAGCACTGCAGAGACGAGACCACGAGATGGGGTTAGGGTTGCATCCTGTGTTTACAGGTCATCTCAATGACATCGAAACGCTAGGCGTGCGGGGCTCTGCCGATCGCCATAACACCTCCACTTAACACATTGACATCGATGCGTCAACCCTGGGGAGCATATGAACCGCCAGGGGGGTGGGGAGATGTCGCAATTGAGCTCTCATCTTACTCCGAGTCGGGCTGGGTTCTGATTTGTTCTCTAACTGAACCACCCTCTTGCCGCTGACAGCCTGCTGTTCCTGTTGTAGGCAGACGCTTCCCGTTGTCACCCTTATCCTACTCTTTATATAGTAGAAACTCCCTGTCAAGAGCATGCACTGGTCTACGACGAGCGCGTACCTGTAGGTATATCTCGGAAGTCTTCATAGTGGGATTCGGCCGCCGTCATTGCGCCTCTGCCTTCTCGAACTCCAAGAGGTGATGAAGAGCATGCGGGCCTTCCTGTGAAGCATATTGCAACGCACGGCTGTCGAAAGGGAGCCAGGAGCGCCATCAAATAATCTCGAACATGGAAGCATTGAGTGGCCAGACGTGGCAACCAATCACATACTGCGCCATGATGATCTGGACCTGCTATGGGTGGCCGGGAAACCCGCCGGTAGAGTACACAATACCCACGTCATGGTACAAATATGTTGCTATCGTTCGGACCGCATCCGCAAAAGCTTCCGAGTTTCTTTCACCGTATGGGCGCGGTCCTGATCGGGGGGAACTAAACAGTGTGCCTCGTGTCCAGGACCCCGCTGCGCGTAAATTGAACGCTTCCAAGAAATAGCGTATTTTCTCCCAGGTAATTAGCGGCGATGTTCATGCCACGTTGCCGGTTCGTGGACGATGTCGAGTCCAAAGCCGGAGATCAGGAAAGTTTTCAAAGTTCGTCTATCCAAGGCACTGGCAGAGCAAGCAAATTTCTTAACTCTATCCATGCGCATGAAGTTTCGTTGAAGGTTTACGGGACCCTTGCTTCCTGCTTTTAGTGCTTGAGTACTTTATGGCCCCATGTATGATGACTTCAAAATGTGACTAAAACCTGTGCAACGAGCAAGGCTGAAACGTCTTCACGGCGGGCTTGGGATGTACATGCAGTATTGTTAGTATTATACTGCCAGTGGTAGAGCCAGATTCGGACCACATCACCACCCTCACGCACGCATGCACTTCCAGCATAAAGTCCTCTCAGAGGGAAAGTGAGATAGTTCGACGGGCCATGACTAGCATGACTTGCCATGCAAGGCTTAGACGACACTTATCACTGTCCCTATCTAGCCTGAGCGGGACCTTGACATACTGTATTTTCGGCATGCGTTTGTCCGGATGGTCGCATACAGTATTGCCTTATGGCTTCCAGGTTTGAGCAATGTGAACATACTCGGAGGAGTGCTATAGGGTTGGATTTGTTCACGATGCTCTCCTCATATCTCGTCGTACGAATTCCCAGCATCCCATTTGAAGGAAAAAATATCTGAAACAGAGACTGTTTACTTAGAATGGGATGCTGGGCATTTGGATAATTCTGGGGCTTGTGAAGAAACGTCATCACTTGGAAGGGGATCGATTAACCATCACCTTTCAGAAAAGTGTCAATTTAAGGTCCTTATGATTCCAAATCTTTTATGTGAATTTCCTTTAACCAGCCTGGTTAAAGGAAGTCCACATAAAGATCTGAGGGAGGTCGGTGAGGTGAACAGTTGCTTCCATTGCACCTTCAGGCAGAGTGTTTGTCAGATATCCTGAGCTGCAGAAAAGTGATGTATGATGTACTCACTGAGACGATGGCGTACATTCTCAAGCTCCTTCTTAGGCTCTTCATTCCGCTTCACTGACTCACGAAGGGCCTCTGAAGCCCCAGAATCAGAAAAACACCATCGCTTGGGAGGGGGTTGATCAAGGACTCCACATCGGACACGGGCGAAATGGGTTGGGGGTACAAGAAGGGGGGGAAAGGGAAACAAGAGCACGAGGTTAGCAGAATGGTAGTGACTATTAACATCTTGTCACTTACCCGAAGCAGGAAGTCGAACAATGACGTTTTATGCTGAGGAGAAGTTGAAGTTTGATTTTGCAAGATCCCCGCAACTGAATCAGCTGGATACAACTCTTGGGCAAATTGTGAAAAATCTGGCCCTGAGTTTCTAATGCATTCGGGAAGATTCTTGGATGGCTCGACCGGGATGACTTCCATAGGCCAAAGTGGTGTCACCTGTAATGTCAGAACTGGCCGCTAGAAATGATGCACCTTCCAGAGGGTGAGTCGGTCAGCGTCAATGTCCTTCAAGTCGTCAGGTTTTCTCTTTAAATTTGCTCTTTTCTGCTGGCCAACAGTCTTCGAGCTTCCGATGATCGAAAGCTCGAAGACAGTTGATCGTGATCGAGAACACGGGGATGCCTAGATCAATCACATAGACGAAAAGTAGCAGTTCTGGGGCCATAATTGCAGACAAGGAGGGCCAATAAGTATCAGGTGGTGGGCGTCGTGGAAAAGGGATTGGTGTCAACGAACCATCATGCGGCGGCGATCCGAAAAACCGAAACTACTTTTGGCATTCCGTATTCTGTCCGCCTCTCCCGACACGCCCACCCCCGCTCTCACATACAGTATTTTGTCATCGTCACCTCCAGCCTTCTCTCGATGGGAAAGTGAGTTGTGATTTGAATGACTGATCAATGCGCTTTACTTCTATCCCACCGCATGTTCGTGTTGCATCATCTATTTATTACCTGCCGTTTTTCTTTTACACTCACCATTTGGACCCGGAGACACATGATATCAGTTAGGTTGACCATCTGCGCGCGAGTCGCCTAGTATTTATATAACCTAGGTTCAATTGTGACGTCGTATCTTGCATGTCGGCTCCTAGTATTCGGGGTGGACGCCCTTGCGTCCCGGTGCTAAAAATTGACAAAAAACAAGGATCACACTACGTCGCTGTAACGATCGCTGCCCGACTTTCTTGTAGTATCTCTGACCGACATATCCTCAAATAACCCTGTTTTGCGTTTTCGCTCTCCGGACCAGAGGCGCAACTCGGGTTATACCCATATACTATACCCAAAATGACTCCTTCGCGCAATATAAGCAGATTATGAGGGCGTTATTAATAGCACGCTAGCTAGGGTGGCAATAACTTGGATGCCTGAGCATCACTGCCATGAGGACCAACTGAAAAACCATGTAAAGCTATATGGCTTGTCCTTTTTCCGCTTCAAAGTTCCATGGCCGCAGTGAGGATACTCTGCCTCTTGCATAGTCTCTGCGAATCTTCCGGTATTACTTTCAGAAGCATCAATCAGTCCCCAAGTGAGATTCAGATAGCAGAGATCATTAAATGTGTATATCATGCTGTACATTCAATAGTCAGTGCGACGCGGGCCCAAGTTCAAGTCTGCAGATGAAATTCGGATATTATATGCGTGTATTATTCGAGTTGCAAGGGAGATTAAGAGCAGAGGAGAAAACGAGACGCACATATTCTTTGTCGGCATCTCGAATTGATTTTTTCCGAGCGTGTACAGACCACGCAAGGTGACGTTCGGATGAGCGATAGAGTGCTGTCGGGCGGGGAGCAACTCGAGATTATGTTCAGATTTCAAAATCGCGCACTCATTGTTTTGCCGGAATTTCCAAACTGAACACCATCCACTGCGTACCTAGGTCATCAGCCCGGGTGATCCAAACCAGATCCAAAAAGAGGACTTACAACAACGCCACGACATAGACTCTCCAATGTCGAATTCGCGGGGCTTGTGTTGGAGGACATCCGAACCTCGAGGCTAGGACCAAGAACTGAGCCTGAGACATGATCCTCGATAGCACGGAGAAGATGAGTCTGGTCGATAATCGCAAGCATGTCGTAACTTCCAAGCTATATGCCACAAAAGTGGTGTTCTTTGCCCCGCGATGTGGAATATCAGAGTCTGTTGTTCGCACCATCACCTCGCCCGTTCGCCAAGAGAGAATAACAAAGACGAGGTTGCACGGATATCTGCCGAGTTCAAGACAGACGCAGATATACGAAACAAGATCAGATGCTTGAGTTCGCTGGATCCAGCTCAATACAGCCTGAGCGCTGCAGTGATGAAGTTGGGAAAGACAAAGAAAAGGCTTTGTTACACAATGCCACGGAAAGATGGAAACATTGATATCCTGAAATTGTTGCTCGAACGAGGAGCGGATGTTAACGATCGCAATGCCAGACTCCTCTAGACAGAACGGCGCGCAA
>WNFO01009409.1_pt1 | contig 11435 bp, 9 predicted proteins | sample 5400251 | NCBI WGS metagenome assembly WNFO01 (sample SAMN13153354, study PRJNA577476) | soil metagenome | isolation source: 100 cm saprolite under Madrone tree | place: USA:California | collected 2016-06-14 | reverse complement strand
TGCAGCGTCACCAGCACGCCGACGAGGCAGGCCAGCACGATCGAATGCAGGAACACGTAGCGCAGGATCGAGCTCTCGTGGCCGTACCAGTTGGTTGCAGTGGAGGCGACCACGATCGACTGCGCATCGATCATCTTGCCCATCACGCCGCCGGAGGAGTTGGCCGCGCCCATCAGCACCGACGACAGTCCCAGTTGCTCCGAGGTGATCTTCTGCAGATTGCCGAACAGAATGTTCGACGCCGTATCCGATCCGGTCAGCGCCACGCCCAACCAGCCGAGCAAGGTGCCGAAGAAGGGATACAGCACGCCGGTCGCCGCGAATGCGAGACCCAGCGTCGCATCGACGCCCGACAGCCGCGTCAGCGTGCCGATCGCCAGCATCGCCGAGATGGTGATCAGCGAGATCGCGCACAGCCTGATGGTGCGGCCATACACCGCAATCATCCTGGCCGGCGAGAAGCCCGCCAGAAAGCCGGCAATGATCGCGGCGATCAGCATGCCGGTGCCGGTGAACGACAGATAGAAGAAGTCAAACGACGCGCCTTGCGGCGTCGGCTTCGCCGCCACCGGCGGCATCGTATTGATCATGTTGTGCAGTTCGGGGATCGGATACTTATAGAAGAAGATCGAGTTCGCCCAGGTCTTGAACGCCCCGTTGCCCCAGATCAGCATCACGATGCATACGATGATCCATGGCAAGAGCGCGCTGAACAGCTCGCCTTGCGTAAGCGCGGTCTTGTCGAGCGGTATCGCCGGCTTCATCGTCGCGATCGATTCATCCTTGCCGCGCAGCGCCGGCGACAGCCACAGCACCTTCGGCTGCCAGACTTTCAGGAACAGGATCAGACAGCCCATCGAGATCAGCGACGCGCCGATATCGACGATCCAGGGATTGATGTAATTGGAAATGACGAATTGCGGGACCGCGAAAGATACCCCGGTGACGAGGATCGCCGGCCAGACATCCTTCATGCCCTTCCAGCCGGCAAACGCCCACACCACCCAGAACGGCACGATCAGCGAAAAGACCGGCAACTGGCGGCCGACCATCGCGCCCAGGATATACGGATCGAGCCCGGTGACCTGCGCCAGGCCCGCAATCGGCGTACCGAGCGCGCCATAGGCCACCGGCGCGGTATTGGCGATCAGCGACAGGCCGGACGCGGCGAGCGGCGAGAAGCCGAGGCCGATCAGCACCGCGCCGGTAACGGCGACCGGCGTGCCGAAGCCCGAGGCTCCTTCGAAGAACGCGCCGAACGAAAACGCGATCAGCAACAGTTGCAGGCGCCGGTCCTCGGTGACGCCGCCGACCGCGCGCTTCAACAGGTCGAATTGGCCGGTTGCAACCGTAAGCTGGTAGAGAAAGATGACGTTCAGCACGATCCAGCCGATCGGGAAAAACCCGGCGACGATGCCAAGCAGGGAGGCGCGGATCGACATGCCCGCCGGCATGGTGAAGATGAAGATCGCGATCAGGTTGGTCAGGATCACCGCGATGATGGCTGCGATGTGCGCCTTCACTTTGCCGCTGGCGATCAACACAAGAAGCGTGACCACGGGAATGGCAGCGGCAATGGTCGACAACGTTGCGTTGCCAAGCGGGTTATAGATTTGATTCCACATTGCGGTTCCTCCCCACGCCGTTATGCGGCGCCCGACCAGCGTGGGAGGTCGGGTGTGCCTGGCGTGGTCGCGGGAGTGTCTCTGGCCATGCGCGAAATTGCCTGCGAATTCGGCAGCACCAAAATCCGCTCACAACCTCGCGAAGTAAGAGAGCCCCCCGCCCCTCGCCGTTAGGTCGCATGCTAGGGTCTAGCCGCAGGTCGCGACAAGCGCACGCAGACCATGAAATCTACAACTTTAGTATAGACGATCCCAATCCTTCCGTTTTTTCAGGGCTTTGAAGCCCTTATCCTCGGAGATGACAATCTGTGAACAACATCCGCTCGACGCTCGCCACCGTATGGCGGATCGCCGCTCCTTATTTCCGCTCCGAGGACAAATGGGCCGGCCGCGGCCTGCTTGTCGCAGTGATCGCCATTGAGCTGGCGCTGGTCGCAGACGATGTGCTGGTGAACCAGTGGCGCAATCGATTCTACAACGCCATGCAGGAAAAAGACTGGGACGGTTTTGTCCGGGAAACCATCATCTTTACCGTCCTGGCAACCGCCTCCGTCGTGCTTTCGGTCTACCAGCTCTATCTCAATCAGTGGCTTCAGATCCGCTGGCGCAACTGGTTGACCACCAAATATCTCGGCGAGTGGCTTCAGGGGCCCAACCACTATCGGATGCAGCTGCAGGGCGATGCGGCCGATAACCCGGATCAACGTGTTTCCGACGACGTCAAGCTGTTCGTCGACCGCACGCTGAATATCGGCGTCGCCCTGTTGAGCTCGATCGTGACGCTGTTTTCCTTTGTCATCATCCTGTGGGGACTGTCTGCGGCGGCGCCGTTGCATGCTTTCGGCGTTGACTTCGCAATCCCCGGTTACCTCGTATGGGGTGCGTTGATCTACGCCATCTTCGGAACGGCGCTGGCGCAGTGGATCGGCTCGCCGCTGGTCAACCTCGATTTTCAACAACAGCGCCTCGAGGCCGATTTCCGTTTCAGCCTGGTGCGGGTTCGCGAAAACTCCGAACAGATCGCGCTGTTGCGCGGCGAGCCCGCCGAACGCCAGCGGCTGTCGGAGCGCTTCGGCCGCGTCGTCGGAAACTGGTACGCCATCATGAGCCGGACCAAGCGGCTGACGGTATTTACCCAAAGCTACGGCCAGGCCGCCATCATATTCCCCATGATTCTCACCGCGCCCGCCTATTTCGCCAGCAAGATCCAGCTCGGCGCCGTGCTGCAGACCGCGGAAGCGTTTGGCAGCGTGCAAACGGCATTGTCGTTCTTCGTTTCGACCTATCGCTCGCTGGCCGAATGGCGCGCCGTCGTTGCCCGTCTCGACGGATTTGAAACCGCGATCGCCAGCGCCGCCACGCTGGCGAGCAGCGCCAGCTCGATCAAGATGGCACCATCGACCGAAGGCGATGAAATCGACCTGCAACAGCTTCTCGTCCGCCTGCCCAATGGCACGCCATTGGTCTCCACCGACCGTCTGAGCCTTCGCACAAGTGAGCGCACCCTGGTCACCGGGCCGTCCGGCGCCGGCAAATCGACGCTGTTTCGCGCCATCGCCGGTATCTGGCCATTCGGAAACGGCTCGATTGCGATCCCTGCCAACGCCAGGCTGATGATGCTGCCGCAGCGGCCGTATTTTCCAATCGGAGCGCTACAGGCTGCGATTGTCTATCCTGCGGAAGCCAGCGCGTTCAGTTCGGATCAAGTCCGCGACGCCCTCATCGCGGTGGGCATGCCTCAGCTCGCGACGCGGCTCGAGGAGGAAGCGCACTGGAACCGAATGCTTTCGCTCGGCGAACAGCAACGCCTCGGACTCGCGCGCGCGCTGCTGCATAGGCCGCAATATCTGTTCCTCGACGAGGCGACCGCGTCGCTGGATGAGCCCTCCGAGGCGGCGCTGTATCGTCTGCTCGAGGAGAAATTGCCGGCAACCACCATAGTCTCGATCGGCCATCGCTCCACGCTCAAGGCCTTCCACCAGCGCAACGTCGTGCTGGTCCGCGACGGCGACCAGTTCGCGTTGCAGAGCCAAAGCGAGGACGCCAAGCATCCGTGACGTCATGAGCCTTGCGCGATCGGCTCTACAGCCAGCGCTGCGGCCACGGCCGGCGCCGAATCCAGCGGTGCCAGACATAGGCAAACGCGGTCAGCAGCACGGCGCCCACAAGCACTGGCGCGAACAAGAATGACCAGGGCAGGCTGTTGGAAACCACCAGCAGGGGATTGATCCCGGCCGGCGGATGAAATGTTCCGGTCGCATACATCGCAACAATGGCCAATCCAACCGCGGCCGCGGCCGACCAGGCATGCGGGCCGGTCAACCGAAGCATCGCGAGCCCGACCAGGGTCGCCATGACATGCCCGCCGACCAGAGCGCGCGGCTGCGCCGGCTCCGCCTCGGGCGATCCGATCACGAGCACGATCGAGGTCGCAAACGGGATGATGACCAGCGGAAAATGCGATGCGGCCGAGAGCCACTCCATGCCGCCAATCGCCAGAGCGGCCCCAAGACCCGCAACAGCTCCCGCCGCGACAGTCCGGTGATCGTTGCGGCGGATGGCATCCGTCGCCGCCTGCAGCCAGTCCAGCCTCATTCAGATCACCCCAAACAAAAGGGGCGGCAGATCGCTCTGCCGCCCCCAAAAGTCTCGAGAGAATGACTTACTTCAGGTTGGTCATCGCGGTCAGGTCGGCCGAGAGCTTGGCGATGCCAGCCGCGCCGCACCAGTTCGAACCTGTCCCGCCCGGATTGATCGGGGTGACGTTGGTGTTTCCGGAAGCGTTGAAGGCACCCGTAAAGGCGCTGCAGTTACCCTTCGACAGGTCGGTGTCGGAGTAGCGCAGGTCGAGCGTGAATACCTTGTAGGTAAAACCGATGCCGATGTTCCAGGTGTCGTAATCAGCATAATGGATGCCATTCGGGAACGCCGCGACACCGTAGAAGCTGTCGGTGGTTCCAAACCATTGCCGCCCGAACTCACCGGAGACATACATGCCAACACCGCTGCTGCCGAAGATCGTAGCCGGGGCGGTGTATTTGCCGGTGACCGAAGAATAGTTGCCCCAAGCGCCCGAGTTCAGGAAACTCGGAGTGTAGAACTCGGTCACGCCGAACTGCCAGTTGTCATTGACGGTGTAGTTGCCCTTGCCGTAGACCTCGAAAAAGCTGACATCCTTCTTCATGGTGTTGCCGTTGGGCAGGAAGTTGGTTGCGCATTCCGTGCCTTGAAAATGCCCCGCGAAATCAAACCCGTTACCGCCGAAGAAGCAGGTTCCACCCGGATACAGGTAGCCCCAGACGCCGATATCGAAGGCAAAGGCGCCGAAGGTCGGGCGAATACCGCCATAGACATCGATTTCAGCCGCGGCGCGGTTGGTGAACGAAATGCTCTCGCCGGAGACGCCGACGTAGAGCTGCAGGTCCTTGGTAACATTGTAGCGCGGCTCGAAATAGGCCGCGACCGACGGCTTGTGATTGGACTGGGTGACGCCGCGGAAGATGTAGTCGTTCATGATCGCGCTGCCGAAAGCGACATCCCAGGGTTCAAACGGTGCCGGCGGCGGCGCCTTCAGGGCCTTCACGGCGATATCGGCCGCAAAGGTCGAACCCGCAGTCATCGCAAGTACTACTGCGGCCAAAACCAGTTTCTTCATGACGATCCCCATCACATGTAAAACAGCCCAGTTCCGACGCCCCCGCGGACAAGCGATAACCGACTGCAACCGAATTTCTTTAACCTGACCACAATTTGGAATGCGCTTGCCGATCAGTGAAGCGAAAAAGTCAAGCATCTGCCGACTTTTTAGGCGTTATGGCCGTTCCATGAAATGTTGTCGGTGTGTGTTGCATTCCGACAACAATTTTGACCGATTTTTAGGTCGTCTAACGGGCATTTGGGAGACAGGCGCGGCGAACGACGGTTCGGTCGCCATCGACCGATCCCACCGAATCAAGTCGATCGGGGTAATCCGCTCCAGGTTTTTTGGCTCTAGGTTTGGACGCGCTCGCAAGAAAGGCCGCAGCGACGGGCGCTGCGGCCTTTGGCGTTTGGACGTGACCCGCGCGGTACCGGGTCGCGGTTGGCTAGTTCTCGTCTTCTCCGTCCGAAGATGACGGGCTCGACGAGTTGTCCGAGTGTCCCCATGACGGTGCGGGACTTGAGGCGGCCGGACTGGGAGCGGCCCAGCTTGGGACCGGAGCCGGCGTGGGGGCTGGCGTAGCCGCAGGCTTGGGCGCCCTCGGCTTGGGCTTCGGCTTGGGTGCCACGGCTTCGGGGGCGGGAGGCGTGATCGAAGGAGCCGCCTGCTTTTTTGCCGAACGCTTCTTGGCGCCGGCCTTCTTGGCCGCTTTCTTCGGGGCTGCCGCCTTGGACTTTTTGGCGGCTTTCTTCGCAGACTTCGTAGCCTTTTTGGCCGATTTCTTGGCGGCCTTCTTCGAAGATTTCTTCGCGGTTTTCTTCTTCGCAGTCAGAACCTTTTTCTTGGTCTTCTTACTCTTCTTGTCCTTCTTCTTTTTCCCTTTAGCCATCGTGATCCTCCTGTTGTCGCTGGTCCAACGTCTATCGAGCGCTTCAGTCATCCGCTTCCGCGCGGGGCCAATCGATCAGCTCAATCCTGGCCGGGGACCGCCTGTCGCCCAATCGAGAAGCTCAATCGTGTGCACCACGGGGACTGACGTGCCGCCGGCAATCTGCACCATGCATCCAATATTGCCCGCGGCAATCACGTCCGGCTTGACCATCGCAATGTTGGCGACCTTTCGGTCGCGCAATCTGCCCGCAATGTCAGGCTGGAGAATGTTGTACGTCCCCGCCGAACCGCAACACAAATGGCTCTCGGGTACATCTTTCACCACGAATCCGCTCTTGGAAAGCAATTCTTTCGGAAGCTGTGTGATTTTCTGTCCATGCTGCAGCGAACAAGCCGAGTGATAGGCAACAACAATATCGCTCTGTTGCTGCTGCTGACGCCGCAGATCGATGCCGCCGAGATACTCGGTGATGTCCCTGGCCAGCGCCGAAATCTCCGCGGCGGGGCCTGCGAAATCGCGGTCCTCGCGCAGCATGAAACCATAATCCTTGATCACCGTGCCGCAGCCCGACGTCGTCACCAGGATGGCGTCGAGACCGTCTCGGCCGGCTTCCTCGAGCCAGACACCGATGTTGGCCCGCGCGCGCGCCAGCGCGTCGCCATCGCGTCCGAGATGGTGGGTCAGCGCGCCGCAACATTGCTCGTCCTTGACCAGCACGACCTCGATGCCGTGACGCGTCAGCAGATTGATCGCGGCCTGATTGATTCGCGGTGCCAGCACCTGCTGGGCGCAGCCCTGCAGCAGCGCGACGCGTCCGCGCCTTGCGCCCAGCGCCGGGAAAACCGTCCCACCTGACGGCCCTGATGCCGGCAGGCGGCCCGGCGCGAGCGCCAGCATCGCCCTGATTCGCCGCCATAAGGTCGGCGACGCCGACGCAGCCTTGGAGGTCGGCAGCAAGGCGGCGAGCGGCCGGCCGAACCGTGCGAGCCTCATGCTCAGGCGAAACAGGCCGGGACGCGGCAGCACCCATGCCAGTACCGCACGCAGCAGCCGCTCGGTCAGCGGCCTCCGGTAGTCTTTTTCGATCCTTGCCCGCGCCTGATCGACGAGATGCATGTAGTTCACGCCCGACGGACAGGTGGTCATGCAGGCAAGGCAGGAGAGGCAGCGGTCGATGTGCTTGACCACCTCCTGCGTCGGCGGCCGGTTCTTTTCCAGCATTTCCTTGATCAGATAGATTCGGCCGCGCGGGCTATCGAGCTCGTCGCCGAGCAGCACATAGGTCGGACAGGTCGCGGTGCAGAACCCGCAATGCACGCACGCGCGCAAGATCTTGTCGGCTTCCGCGATGTCGGGATCGGCGAGTTGGGCGAGGCTGAATTCGGTTTTCATGTCGCAGATCCTCGCGCCATCCGGCCGCGATTAAGGATATTTTTCGGATCGAAACTGTGGCGGACGCGTTCACCGAGCGCGGCAAGGCCAGGCTGCTGTGGATGAAACACATCGACATCGCGTCGTACCTGCTCGGAGGCGCGAATCAATGTGGCATGGCCGCCGACGGCGTCGACGCGCTGACGCAGCAGGGCAGCCTGGGCGTCGGGTCTGGGTGGCAGCGCCGCCCAGATCAAGCCGCCGCCCCAGTCATATATGACGTCGCCGCCGGTGTCGCGCGCCAGAAGCTCGCCGAGCGCGCCGCCGGCGGCCGGCGGGCAGACGATCCGCCACACCGGCCATCCCCCCAGTGAACCATTGGCGGCGAACGGTTGAACGTCCCGAATCGAACTCCACACCGCCGCGGAGGCGGCATCTGGGAGAATTTCCGCCGTCCCGAACGGCGCGAGAACCGCGGCCAGCGCAGCGGCGCGATGGACAGCCGACGCGGTAATGCCTTCCAGCCGCAACAGGGTGACGGCCTCTCGCGGCGATCCCAATTCGGCCAATGGGTCGGCCGATGCCCCCGCCCCGGCCCGAAACGCCGAATTCGGCACGTGCGCCGCCCCGGACACATCGAATGGCGAGCCCAGCGCCGCCGTCATCGCCCGGTTGGCGGTGATGTCATCCAACCCGCGCAGCATCAGCGTACGTTCGCTCTCGGGCCTTGGCATGACCTTCAACGTCACTTCGGTCATGACCGCGAGCGTGCCCCAGGACCCCGCCAGCAATTTGCAGAGATCGTAACCGGTGACGTTCTTCACCACCCGGCCGCCGGCCTTGAAACTGTCGCCGAAACCCGACACCGCATGCGCGCCCAGGAGATGGTCGCGGGCGCCGCCGGCCCTGATGCGGCGGGGCCCCGCAAGGCCGGCGCCGATCATGCCGCCGATGGTTCCGGTGTCGGGCGTGTCCAGCAGCTGCGAGGTGTTGACCGGCTCGAACGCGAACTGCTGATTCCTGGAATCGATCAGCGACAACACGTCGGCGAGCGGCGCGCCCGCCTGGACGGTGATGATCAACTCGTTCGGCTCATAGGCCGTCACCGCATTCAGCGCCGACAAATCCGCCGACAAATCCAACAGCGCATTGGTCGCCATCGGCTGGCCGATCAGCCGCTTGCCGCCATGGCCGATGATCTCCAGCGGCTGCTCGCTGGCAAGTGCGGCGCGCACCACCTGCTCGACATCCCCGGCGTCGCGTACTTTTAGAGTGTCCACGCCACCCGCCCTTGTTTTCGCCGCACGACCAACGCCGAGGTAGCCGGTCTTGTAGCGGCCATGATATCTCAGGGGATGTTTAAAGACGTGGATGCGCGGCACAAGGCCGGAGGCCCGAGTTCAGCGTCAAATTCGTGCACCGAACAGTTTTCTGAATGCCAAGCTGCCGCTTTCGGTAATTTCGACCGATCGGCCCACTTGTCGCCTGCGGATCCAGTCACGCTCGAAGCTGAGATAGGCGAGCGCTGCGCCGACTCTGCCGGCCAGATGCAGGCGCCGTTCGCTCCAATCGAGACATGGCCGGCAGAACGCGCGCCGGCTGGCAGCGGATAAGGTGGGACCGATTCCAAGGTTGGCTAAAAAGTCTGATCCTTCGGTCGTCAATTCACCCGCATCGGCATCGAGAACGACATAGCGACGTTCAATCATCGCGTCTGTAAGCGCGACGCCAAGCTCGCCTGCCAGATGATCGTAGCAGGTCCGCGCCCGGCGCATATCGCTATCGATTCTTGACGGCGGTCGAAACCTCGGCGGACCCGTCGCTGCGACCGTCATCATGCCCTCAAGCATCTGCGCGACCAGCGGTGTAGCCAGCCGGTAGAACCGGCGCGGTCCCTGCTTTTCCACCGACAAAAGCTCGCGCTTGACGAGCTTGGCGAGATGCGAACTCGCCGTCTGGGCGGTGACCCCGGCCACGCTGGCCAATTCGCTGGCCGTGAGTGCTCGTCCGTCCATTAGTGATGACAGAATGTTGGCGCGCCCGGGGTCCCCCACCAGTTGGGCGACCTCCGCCAGCTGCGGTGCGATGGTCGGCATGGCCCGCTCCACGTTCAATCGAGCATAATGCATCCATTGGCATGACGTTCCCCGCTGAGGTTTCGATCCCGATCGAAGCGTACGGCGAGATACTTCGACCGCGATCGAATAGAAACTCTGGAAACATCGATGCCACGTCGCGTTTTCCGGTGACCGAAACCGAACGGATGGAGAAAGGCTCAATGGAAAAAATTCCAATCGAGAAGGCCATGGAGCATTCGAATATCGGGACAAGCGAACCGCAGCCCACCGACATGTTTACCCGGCGATCGGCGATCAACGTATTTGGTACCGTCATCGCGATGGTCAACCTCTCATCATTGGCCATCTCACCGTCTCAAGCTCAAACCGAAGGAGCAATGACCATGGGTCAATACGCAATGAACAAGAAAACCGTGAGTGACGCTGTCAGCGGCGGCGGCCTTTTGGTAGTCGCCCAATGGGAAGCCAAAGATGGGCAAGCCGATAAGGTTGCCGACATCCTGCGTCGCTTTCTGCCTGAGGCCCAAAGCGATCCCGGAGCGAAGCTGTTCCTGATCAGCCGGGGACGAGAAAATCCCGCACAGTTTCTGTTTTACGAACTGTTCCGCGACGAAGCGGCTTTGAAAGCCCATCAGGAGAGCGGGTATTTCAAAACCTTCATCGCGGGCGAAGCACTACCGCTTCTTTCCAAGCGCGAGCGGGCGCAATACGCGTTGCTGTAGCCGGTTCGGACGAATCGCGACTGCAAAGTCTCGAACAAAACGAAAGGGGCCGGGTCGGGAGACAACTCTCGCCCGAGCTCTCTTGTTTGTCGTTCAAGCCGCGGGAACTGGCGTAATCCGCTGGACTCTTTGTGAGAATCAAACTGGACCGTTCAGGTCACCTCGATCGCGGGTCGAAATCATGAAAGGAAACAGATCGCGGGGGATGTGAGTTGACGGTATGTCGGATTGCCGAGCCACAACCGGAATATTCCCGAGGCCTGGGGTCACGACACAAATCAGGACAGGAGTTCGAATGGCGGATTTTTCGGTCGCGCCGCAGGTCGGCTCACGCGAGCAGCATTTTCGCGTTCCCGGTGGCGCGACGAGAAATCGGTAGTCCGATGGCGTACTGAAGGCGAACATCACGTCGTTCAAGGCAAGGGCAGGTTCGAGATTTTTCAGGATTACCATCTGCGCGTCGGTGACGTGATGGCAGATACAGATCCTCCGAAGGAAGCGCCGATTCAGGAACGGCGCTTTGATGAAACCGAGGTTGATGCGGCAAAAGTCGTGACGTTTACGGAGATCACGCCGATCAAGGGCGCAGCGTTTGCTGCCCAGACCGATCTATTGCCCGCCCATCTCGGTCTTGACCTAAAGGGCGGCCCCATTGTCGAACACGATGTGTTCGCCAGCATCTACAATCCGGGAAAGCTGGCGCTGCTGGTGGCATGGAAGGACCCGAGAGCCGCAAACGCGTGGTCGCCAAGGAAGATCGACGGCATCGAGCGGCTGCGGCACCGCAAGATCCGCATCGTGCGCGACTACGGTCGGTTTGATCGGCGGGAGGCCCCGCAGTTCTATCCCGACGTCAAGGGCGCCGAGACCAAACATCCCGAGCCCGCGCATTAAGGGAGGGCCTGGGCGCAACCGCCGAGGCGTCGCAGCCCAGCCTTGGCTAGAACCGCGGCAGTTCAGGAAAGGCGAGCTTGCCGCCGTGGACGTGCACGCGGCCGAGTTCGGCGCAGCGATGCAGGGTTGGAAACACCTTGCCGGGATTGAGCAATCCTTGCGCGTCGAACGCGCATTTCAGCCGCTGCTGCTGATTGAGATCGATCTCGCTGA
>WNFO01035723.1_pt1 | contig 11438 bp, 10 predicted proteins | sample 5400251 | NCBI WGS metagenome assembly WNFO01 (sample SAMN13153354, study PRJNA577476) | soil metagenome | isolation source: 100 cm saprolite under Madrone tree | place: USA:California | collected 2016-06-14 | reverse complement strand
GCGGAGTGTCAAGAACGACGTGATCGTAACGTTCGGCCATTTGTGCGATCAAACGCTTCATTTTTTCCGAGCTCAGAAGGTCCGCAGGATTGGGGGGCGTTGGGCCGGCCGGTATGAGACGCAGATTTTCCATCAAGGTATGCGTTACATCGTTCACATCAGTATTCTGGGCGAGGCAAGTGGATAGCCCTGGACTTTGCGGTACCTTGAACGCCGTGTGGGCTGATGGTTTCCGAAGATCACAATCAATCAATAAGACCGAGCTTCCGAGCTGCGCGAGCGAAATCGCTATGTTGCTGGCCGTTGTGGTCTTCCCCTCATTACTACGCACGCTCGTTAAGAGGATCGTTTTCGGCGGGCTACCTGCGCTCGATAGCAGCAGTCCAGTGCGCAGAGCGCGATAGGCCTCTGCCGCCGAAGAGTGGCCATCGAACTCCAGCAGCCGCGCCTTCGAAATTTCTCCGGACGAAGTGGTTGAGGGAAGTTTCTTTCTCTTGCGGCCGTAAAGCAAAGAAGTGGCGGATCCGATCGTCGGAATGACGGCTAAAGCCGGCAATTGCGTGAACCGGGTCACGTCATCAATATTCCTCATCGAGTCATCGAGAACATCTAAAAGCCATGCCAATCCCGCCCCACCAACGAGACCCAACACGATGGTGAACAGAATAGTGCGTTGTCTGTGCTGATCGAGGGGTAATTTCGGTACACGCGCGGGAGCGAGCACCCGGATATTGCTGTGCTGTTGCGCTACCTCGAGGTAAGCCTGGCTCGTTTTTTGCAGGAAGTCGTTATATAGAGCTTTGGTTGTGTCGACGTCCTGTTTGAGCAAACTATACTGGATAGCGTCCTGGTTCTCCTTTGCCGCCTCGCCTTTAGCGGCCCCAAGCGCAGCGGTCAGTGCCTGCTCGTCACGGATGGCGCGGTCATAATCCGCACGAAGCTTCTGCTCCAGCAGATTACGGCTGGCCGCGATCTGATCGCGGACCACTGCCATCTGCTGATTGATTTCAGCCATCTGGGGATATTTGGGGCCGTAGGTGACGCTCAGTTCTGCGGCTTTAATGGACAGCTCGTCGAGTTTTTTTTGCAAGTTCGCCGTCTGCGTGTCGGCAAACGCTTCCGGAATCTGAGTGATCTTTCCCTGGAGCACTTGTTCGTGCAAGGACTCTTTTAAAATACGATCCGTTTCGGCTCGCGTAACCTGATCGTGCAGCTTGTATAGTTTTTCGGTGGTCGGCGTACTCTTGCTTTCCAGTCCGTAGATGCTGTGCCTTCTTGTGTAGTCGGCCAACGCTTGTTCGGCGTGTTCGACTTTCGCTTTGAGCTCCCGAGTAGACCGGTCGAGCCATTCCGACGCGCTCGTAAACTTTTCGATCTTCTGTTCGAACCGGGTTCCCACGAACCGTTGAGCCACGGCGTTTGTGATACCGGCGGCCAATAGAGGATCCGTATGCGCGTACGCAACTGTCATCACACGTGTGTCCAGGATTGGCCGGGTGTGGAGGGAACCTTCGACAATTCCGACATACGGCGCCAGGCGTTCCACTTCCTCGGGTGAGCGGCTCCCGGAGATCTTCGACTGCACCGGCGTTGCCGTAAACACCGCCGGGCGCGCCTGCGAGCGATTCCGCTGCATCCTGCCAACAATGTCATGGAGCGATTCGGATAGTGTTTTCCTGCTGGTAACGTCGAGAAACGCCGGGTTCTTGTCCAACTGTAACTGAACGACCACGTCCTCCAGAAGCGGCCCGCTTTTGAGCTCGATTTCGGCCGTGTTCATCGTCACATCCAACTGATCCTCGTCATCGATGAGCACTTCATTGGACCTGACGCGCATACCGCTATCGCGTCCGATTTCGATACTGGCCGTTGCCTGATAGAGGGGCTTATTTCGAAATTGATCGAGAGTTACAACCACTGTGGTAATGACCGCAATTCCAGTGACAAGCCATAATCGCTTCCGGATGATCTGCCATAGGTGGCGCAGCTTGACATTTTCCGAGCGTATGTAACCCCAGATTTGGTTGGGATCTCCCAAGGAGGCTGGGCCGAGCGGCTGACGTGCCGGCAGATTTCGCGATGAGATCTCCGGTGGCAACACGTTGGGGTTGATTTTTTGCTCGGACATGACTATCTCAAATTTTCAAGCACGCGCATTTATGGAATGAGCACTCTTGCCGCGCCATAAGCGATATTGACTCCGAAGGAATTCATGATGGGCACCAATGCAGATTTGGTCTTGCTGTTCGGAACGACAATGATGTCGTTGGGCATGATCGGGACATCCGGATTTCGTCCCCGCATGATCGCCGCGATATCGACAGGTATTTGTTTCTTCTCTTTGGATCCATCTTCGCGAAAGATGACCGCTTTGCCAGGCGCCGCGGTCACGCTCGTATTTTGGGCCAAAGAAATAGCCACCCGGAGCGTTGTTCCTTCTTTGAGCGGAAACGAGCCGGGCGCTTTCACCTCACCCGCAACGAAGAAGACGTCGGAAGGCGGAATCTGGACAATGTCTCCCGGCTCGATCCTCACGTTCTCAGCGAAATCGCCTCGAAGGAGCGCATTGAGATTGGCTTGCTTCAAGTCGTATACCGCCTCGGCATCTTTTTGGGCCGGCGGAATCTTATGCATGATAAAGGCAGTCGAGCCGTAGGCCGGGTTGAGTCCTCCCGGTCTGACAATCACAGAGACCTGGGGATCGACCAGGTAACCACTCTGGAGTCCCTTCGCAATCGCGGCCGATAATTCACGTGAAGTTTTCTTTTCCGCCTGGATCGGACCGAGGAACGGCATTTCGATGGCGCCTTCCGCACCGACACGGTATTCGCGCGACAGCTCGGGCATCTTCAATACATAAACCTCAACAACATCGTTGGGTCCGATGACATATTCCTGATCGGGGAGAACGATCTCGTTGTGAGGGGCACTTGCAGGAGGAACCGCCTCGCGCGAAGCATTCTGCTGCGCCTCAGACGCGTTCACGGTAAGCGATGCCAATCCGATGAGTAGAAGGGCCAGAAACGCTTTCATTGTTTTCTCCTGTACGCGCCACTACTGCGCAGAGGACCAGAAATAGCAAGGCATTCGATGGAATTTGCAGATCCGTATCGGACAAGCTTTGGATGAGCACCGCGACAATGCCGGTGCCGGCGGCCAGCGCCATGCCCGCGCAGAGGGGATCTCGAGAACGGACGCCGCGGTACATTGCCAAAAGGATGACGACGATGAAACAGCCGGCAATGGCTCCTCCAACGATGCCGGTATCGGCCAGGATCTGCAGGTAATCATTGTGTGCGTAATCGACCCGCAACGAAGCGGACATGGTCTGGTAAGCCGGGTAGATTGTTTCGTAGGCGCCCAAGCCTACGCCTAGTACCGGATGGTGGCGAATCATATTCACAGTGTCTCGCCAGATCGTTGTGCGGCCCACGTCTGGAGTACCGAAGCTGACTTGTTCATCGAGCGCGTCGCCGAAACGCTCGACGATTCCGGAGGCGCCAATCCAGATCACGCCGGCAATCATCGCCAACGCTACGGCGGTGATTGGGCCAATTCTCAAAAAGCGCCACCCTCCCTGCGCCGCCGGATCATTCATTCGATTCAACCGGCGGGATCGCCTGTTCACAATCATCATCAACACCATCGACGCGCCCAGACTGATCACGCCGCTGCGAGAATTGGAAACGACCGCGGCCGTTCCCATCAACGTTGCAGCAAATCCGTACAACAGCCGCGCCTGGCCTCGCACGATGCGCAGCATCAGCCCCAGCGGCATCGGTACCAGCATGGCCATGTAGCCCGCAAAGTAGTGGCGGTTCACGAAAGGACCGAAAGCCGTGTACCTCGTGAGCCGCAACCAATAAATACGGCCGTTCCAGGTGAAGTGTTGGATCAGCGCGAAGCCGGCCAGGACCGCTCCAAAGACAGTGAGAACTTTGGCTAGTAGGAAGAGGCGGTCACGGGTGACCAGGAAATTCGCCGCAGCGATAAATGCGAAGGTCAAAAAAAAGAGCCCGATCGCTGCATGACGCGTCGCTTCCACGTCCATCGACAGGCTCACTCTCTGGCCGTTGCCGGCGGTGAATGACAGGCTTTGGCCGATTGCCAGCAGCAGCAGCCCTGCGATCGGGAGCGTTGCGGTGGGAATAGTCACTTCCAGACGCCGGTTGAGTGTGGCTTTGATGCCCCATAAGAGCAGCATCAGAGTCAGCATCAATTCAAACAACCCGGCCGACCAGGGCTCAACCGCGCCATGCGCCAGAGTCGTGAAGAACAGCGCCACCATAAGTCCCAAGGCAATGGACTTGTCGAGATACTCACAAAGTGAGTTAGGGAATCTCTCGAATCTCGAAATCATCGAACCAGATCGTACCGTGCGAGGAAGGTTCATAACTGAACCTGGGCCGTTGTTTGATTGCAATGACAAGTGGGCTATCGGAGGCAGTAAATTCCAGCGTTTCCTGCTGCCAGTCGTGAGACCCTTGGGGCGCCGGATCCGACGCGGCGAGCCATTGGTTTGAGGTTCTGTTGCTCACCACGATGCGTGGGCCTTCTGGGGCAATCAGATCTTCCGTCCTGACGTGGTAGTGCAGCCGGTACCGCTTGCCCTGGTGAAACAGAACGACTTGTTTGATTTCATCTTCCAGACGGGTTGTCTCATGTCCGAGAAGATCGATTCTCAACGAGCGCCTTCCGGTGTGTGCGATGCTGGTGTCGATCGATACTCTGGCATACTTGCTCGGCTGGATCGACCAATCAAATTGGCTAAAATCGACGAGAACATCGCTCTCAAATCCGCCATTCCAAATCGCGTTTGATCTCTCTTCCGGCGCTTCGCCATGCTGAACCAGCGAGAGCCACAGTTCGTAGGCAAGTGTTACATGTCCGGCAGCGATGAGACTGTCCAAATACTGCGCGCTTTGCGGATCACGGAGGACTGCTACAGGATCGATTTGACGGAACACGGCAGCGGACTCCATGGGCCGCGATTGCTCGAGCAGAAAACGTGCCAACGCAAGCCGCTCTTTCGGTTTGTCCGGAATGCTTGCCTGCAGTGCATCCGCGTTTTCGTTCGTGTCTCCCCACAGCGGGTACAAGACTGTCGCGAGATATGCGGCATCCGAGGAAATCGCCGCGCGAAACTCTTTGAAAGAATAGGCAGCGTTTCCTCGACTCCACAAAATCGTTCCGAGTTGGTAGTGCGCTTCGGGATCATTCGGCGCCAGCTTGACTGCGATACGCGCCGATTCTTCCGCGGCCGGAAGGTCTCCTTTGTATTTCTCGATCAACGCCAACTGCAAGCGCGGTCTGTAGTCATGTGGGGAAAGATGCATGGCGCGCAGCGCGTGAAACTCGGCGGGCCGCCAGTCGCCAATCTCCGGCCTGGATGTTTCGAACCTGAAGAGCCTCATGTAAAGACGCGGCGAATTCGGAAAATGGCGCGCCGCGACGGCAACTATAGCCGGATTGACGCCAACCCGGTCATCTCTGAATGGAGCGGTGATAAAAGAAGCCAGATCCGCGTCGGCCGTCATTCGGATCCGTTCATCGATCAGTGCGCCGATAAGGAAATCACCCAGGACCAGATACAGCAGCCAGCCGCATGTGCCAATAAGCGCGGCGGCGGCCGCCGCCCGCGCTACCGGACTTTTGAGCGGCAGATCGAGTCGCATTTGAGGCGGACGTCTTGGACTAAGGCGCAGTGGGCGATGGGGGTGGCTGGGTGTAGGTGCACGTGCCGTTAGTCGTACCACAAGTGTAGCCCCCTGGACAGCACCAATACGCGCTCCCGATGTTGCAGCATTTTTGGGTGCTCGTGCAGTTAACCGTACCGCAGTTATTGTTTTGTGCGAATCCGAAAGGAGCCAGAACCGCGGCCACCAATGCTCCTGCGATCAACTTGAACGCGCGCAGGCGAGGCATGGGTGTGGCCAGAATGCGGCAGAAGTTATCGAAAAAGTTGTCCATATGCTCTCCTTAATTTGACCCGGCGCTTTCGCGGGCCAACGCGATGACTTCATCGGAGCCCTTTGCAACATCTCCTACGATGACGCCATCCTTACCGATGAGAAACGCGACCGGGGTGGCGAAAATTCCATATTGCCGAGACAATTTCCATTTTTCCTGGAGAACCACAGGGAAAAGGATTCCGTGTTGCATCGCCTTTTTTTTGTTCTCTTCTCGATCCCCGCGTCCGACCATGAGGACCGCCAGACCGTTGTTGCCGTGTTTGCGATGGAACCGCACCAAGTCCGGCGCCACCATGTCGCAGGGGCCGCACTGCGGGTCCGAGAAGACCAACAGCACCTTGCGGCCGCGAAACTGCTCGAGAGACACCGTTCCACCGTTAATCTCGGGCAGGCTGAAGCCAGGCGCCGGAGTTCCTGCCTTCAGACCATCGCGCACGATCCGGCTTTCACTCAGCGGACGGGTTCGAACCGCGGGGGCCGGGCTTGCCGTGACCCGTTCCAGGTTGTCGAGCCGGAGCAGAATGCGCCCTTGTTGTTTGAGCAACTGAAGCAGCACAAACATCAGAGCAATGCCGAACAGCGCTTGGACGATCACAGTGGCGACCATACTGGTTTGTGGTACGGACTGGGATTTGCGGGTGGGGAGATTGGCGTAACCCATCCGGTATCGATCTGTACCGCGACCGACCGTTGCAACAGGCCGACCGAAACAATCAAGCGGTTGCGTCGCCGCACATCGTCAATGATCCCTTCCAGTCCTTCCAGCGGACTATCTGCAAAAACGGATGTGGCGAAACACCAAGTCCGGAGCCATTGATGCGCTGAATGGCGGCAATCTCGTTATTGTCAACAGGTATCGGTTTGCCGGCGATTCCAGCGATGCCGATCACGCTTGGAGTTTTTAGGATCGGGCCGCGCGCATGAACGTTAAACCGGCAGAAGACATATGCAGGAAATAATGGCAGTTGCACTTCCTTGATCCGATCCGACCAGCAGTGTCTGCACGTATAAAGCGGCAGGAAGCACTCGTAATCCTGGTAGTTCAATAAAGACGCCACGCGCTTCTCATGCGTTGTCTTCGTCCGGACCGCAAACCACGAGAGGCGATCGGCAATAGTTCTGTCCGCCGGCGCGTCAACTTCGATCATTGTTTTCATCCCAACCAGCCTCATCCAGACGAGCTACCGCCGTAGAAGTCACAGAACTGTGATCCAGCCATCCGGCGGAACATCGACATTAGAGGGCCACGGCCCGGCGAGCAATAGATTCGCGGTTCTACTTGAATAGAACTTTTCGGCTATTGCTCGGCCGATCAGCACCTTCTAATGTCGGGTGCGCGTAGAACGCGCCTCATGGAGAATTTTCCACACACGTATTACGTTTACGGCATTAGTCTGCACAGCGGAATTCCGCTTTCGTTACCGGTGCGCGGTTACGGCGGCCTTGCGGAGATCGAACTTCGAATAGCCCCGGCGTCATTTTTTTCGGACGCCATCGCAGGCGTTTCCCTCGAGCAGGCATCCGGGTCGTGGTATCAGATCGGCCGCCTTGCAGATGGATCGAGTTACATGCGCTGGGAACATGTCGGCGAGTTCCTCATTTCCGGCGATGGCCGCCGCATGTCCTGCCGCCAATTTGACCGAGCGACATGCGAATCTTTTGAAGTGTATATGCTCGGGCAGGCGCTCTCGTACGCGCTCGTCGGTCAGGCTTTTGAGCCTATCCACGCAACGGTGGTCGTCGTAAATGGCGAGGCTGTCGTGTTCCTGGGCGATAGCGGTTTTGGAAAATCGACGCTCGCGGCTTCGTTTATTAGCGCTGGTTATCAACTGCTTACCGATGACCTTTTGATACTGCGAGAAAACCACGGCCGTCTCTTCGCGTATCCGGGTCCGCCACGAATTAAGCTGTTCCCCAGAACAGCTCGCCGGTTTCTTGTAACTGCGGCGGATGGCATTCCAATGAATCGCGATACGCAAAAGTTGATTTTGCCTCTGGACAGGCGGCGCAGTTGTTCGTTGCCAGTATCCGTGAAGGCGATATTTGCATTGGCGTCCCCGCGGGAAGTTTTCCGCAGACAGCCGGTTCGCTTGAAGCCGCTGTCTCCGCGTGAGGCGTTTCTCGAACTGGTGAAGAATACGTTCAATTACAGGATCACGGATGGCGCGCGCCTGCAGCGGCAGTTTACCGAAGCTTCCCGCCTCGTTCGCCTCATGCCGATACGAAAGCTCTCGATTCCAAGAAATTTCAGTGAGCTTCCGTCAGCGCGTGAAGCGATTCTCGCTGAGTTGAAGCCGCAGCAACTGGAGGCTCTGGCATGCGCGGATTAATTGGAGGCAGTCGATGATTCACCCATTCACATTCCGTGTGTCGGTTGCACCCGACGTGCTGTTCCAGGTAATGGGCGAAGAAGCGGTCATGCTCAACCTCAAAACGGAGCTGTATCTCGGTCTCGATGCTATGGGCACGCGCATGTGGTTACTGCTGACCGAATCGCCGTCGATACAACTCGCTTACGATTCCCTGCTCGAGGAATACGATGTGGAACCGGCGCGCCTCGAGCGGGAGTTGAATGAATTTATCGATAAACTCTTGGAACAGTCATTGATCGAGCTTGGTCCCGGTGAGCTTTCCACGTCCGGTATGCCTCGATGAGCGGAATTACGGGCATCCTTAACCTCGACGGCGCTCCTGTGGACCGCGGCCTACTTACAGCCATGACGAAATTCATGACGTTCCGCGGCCCGGACGCACAGCGGATCTGGATAGAGGGCAATGTCGGATTCGGCCACACGCTGCTCAGGACGACCGTTGAGTCCGAGCACGAACAGCAGCCGTTCACGCTGGACGGCCGCGTCTGGATCGTGGCCGATGCGCGCGTGGATGCGCAGGAGGACCTCATCGCGAAGCTCGCGGCTCGCGGCGAATTCACTGAGCACGGCGTCACGGATGTGGAGCTGTTGCTGCGCGCTTATCGCGTCTGGAGTGAGGACTGCCTCGAACACTTGCTCGGTGATTTCGCTTTTGCCGTTTGGGATGGCCCTCGCCGGCGCCTGTTCTGCGCGCGCGATCAGTTGGGAGTGAAGCCCTTCTTTTATGCGGATCTCGGCGCAACCCTCATTTTCAGCAATACGCTGGATTGCGTACGCCAGCATCCGGCAGTCTCGGACAAACTAAACGATCTGGCAATCGCCGACTTTCTTCTGTTCGATCTGAACCAGGATCCGAACACGACGTCATTCGCCGACATTAAACGGATACCTCCGGCGCACCGCGCTACATGGTCCGGCGCCGGGATGCACAAGGGTTGCTACTGGACGCTGCCAATCGATGAGCCAATTTACTTCAAGCGCGCCGATGACTACACGGACCAATTTAAAGAGTTGCTTGATGCGGCAGTGAGCGATCGACTTCGCATGAAAAAGATCGCGATCTTCATGAGCGGTGGTCTGGATTCCCCTGCACTCGCGGCGACCGCATGCAAGATTCTCCGCGGCAGATTAACGGATTCTGAAGTGCATGCGTTTACCACAGTCATCGATGGGTACGACAAGAATGAGGGCTATTATGCCGGGCTGGTTGCTGAGCAACTGCGAATTCCAATTCACTTTCGCAACCGTACCGCGCCCCTGATTGATCCCGATTGGGATAAGACCACGATTCACACTCCAGAGCCAATCGCAAGTCCGACAAATCTGGCGGCGGATCGGGCAGAGTACCAAACTGTCGCCGCACATAGCCGTGTTGTGCTCTATGGGGAAGGTCCGGATAATGCCCTCCTTTATGAATGGAAGCCGTACCTGTCTCATTTGCTCCGGCAGCGGAGGTTCGCGCGCCTCCTCGCCGATATTGGTGCGCATATGATGCGCCATCGGCGGGTTCCCTTGGTTCCGACGATCCCGCGGATGATCAAGGATTGGACAAAGGGCCCGTGGCGCCTACTCTTCCCAGAGTGGTTTAATGAGAGCTTCGAATCTCGCATGATGCTCCGCGAGCGGTGGGGAGAACAGGAACGCCAGGCCGCGCCGGCAGCGCGTCATCCCGTACGTCCGGCTGCTTATCGGTCATTCCACACACCGCTATGGGAAGCTCTATTCAGCCAACTGGACGCGGAACAAACGGCAACTCCGTTTGAAGTCCGCCACCCCTTTGTGGATCTGCGACTGCTACGCTATATGCTCGCTGTTCCCGCCATCCCGTGGTGCAGGGCAAAGTACTTAGAACGTCGCTCGATGCGGGGGCAACTCCCGCTTTCCGTCCTGCGGCGCCCGAAGTCACCATTAACTGGCGACCCTATCGGGGAAGCGGCGTACAAACAGGGCGTACGGTCTTTGTTTCCAGTTCCCGCCATCGCTGAGTACGTGAACTTCGACCGCGTACCGACGGATGCGGGACTTTCTCAAGTCAATTTCCGGCCGTTAGCATTGAACTATTGGTTACGGCATTTGCGACGGAAGCCCCTTGAACTCTTTAAGGAGGAACTCGACAATGAACTCGTCAGATAAAACATATGATGAACACGACCGGGCAGGCAGCAGGAAGCGATATGTGCAGCCGCAACTGCTAACTTACGGCGACCTGCGAGAGATCACCCAAACCGTCAGTAATACAAGCACCAACTCGGACGGGGGAACGGGGATGATGAATAAAACCTCGTGATTTTATTCTGTGGATGCGTTCCTTATGGGTCGAGAACACTAGCTGCGATCTCCCCCTGGCGAGTCCGCTGGGAGATCGGTTCGTCCTGCATTTCTTCGACGGAAACTTCGCTGAACATCCATGTATAGCATTGCAGGTTATGGGCAGATGATCGCGGACCAATGCCGCATGCGAGCTTACTCTCGCGCTTTGCTGCATGCGATCAGTCCCGATTCCGTCGTACTCGACATCGGCGCCGGTACCGGGACACTGAGTCTGATTGCGTGCCAGTACGGCGCCCGTAAGGTTTACGCTATCGAGCCAAGCGGCGCGATTGCTGTAGCCGAGGAGGCTGCTCGCGCGAATGGATTTGCCGAGCGCGTCCACTTTATGCAAGCGTTCTCGACGGAGGTCAGTCTTCTCCCGGAAAAAGCCGACGTCATCGTTTCCGATTTGCGCGGCGTCCTGCCGCTGTTCGAACAACACATTCCCTCGATCATTGATGCGCGCTGTCGTCTGCTTGCACCAGGCGGGAGTCTCATTCCCAAGCGGGATGTCCTCTGGGCTTCCGTTGTGGAGATGCCGCAGCACTATGACCGATTGATGAAGCCGTGGGCACGGGAGCGCTTCGATTTGAACATGGACGCAGCGTCGCGGATTGTCACGAATGTATGGGCGAAAGCACGGGCAACGCCCGAGCAACTGCTCACCAAACCCAACTGCTGGGCAACGATTGACTACCGTACCGTCGAGTCACCTGATGTTTCAGCGGAAATGACCTTTGAGATTGAACGCCCAGGTACCGGGCATGGGTTCGTTCTCTGGTTT
>WNFO01005093.1_pt1 | contig 11439 bp, 21 predicted proteins | sample 5400251 | NCBI WGS metagenome assembly WNFO01 (sample SAMN13153354, study PRJNA577476) | soil metagenome | isolation source: 100 cm saprolite under Madrone tree | place: USA:California | collected 2016-06-14 | reverse complement strand
ACTGACCACGGTCCATCGATCGGGCATCGTTCGCGTGCCCGGCATACCGACGTTCACCATCGGCTCGATGGCGATCGTCAGTCCAGGCTGAAGACGGACGCCTCGTTTGGGCTTGCCATAGTTCGGCACCTGCGGATCCTCGTGGAATCCGACTCCGATACCATGTCCAACGAGATCACGTACCACACTAAAGCCAGCCGCTTCGACAACACCCTGCACCCCCGCGCCGATATCGCCGATATGATTTTCAGCGGTTGCCGCCTTTATCCCCGCCGCGAGTGCCTTCTTCGTGACATCGAGCAGCTTCTTCGACTCCGCATCGACTTTGCCGACTGCGACCGTTGTCGCTGAATCCGTGTAGTACCCATCGAGCTTCACGCCGATGTCGATCGAGACGAGGTCTCCTTCCTCGATCAGGCGCTTCTTCGACGGGATCCCGTGCACGATCTCCTGATTGATGGACGTGCAGATGCTCGCCGGGAAATTGTAGAGGCCTTTGAACGCCGGCGTGGCGCCCGGATGGTTGCGAATGAACTCGTCGGCGATCTTGTCCAGGTCCAGAGTCGTCATGCCCGGACGCACGCTCTTCTCCAGCAGCAGCACGGTTGCCGCCAGTATCTCGCCCCCGCGCGCCATGATCTCGATTTCGCGCGACGACTTGATCTGGATCATTTTTTGAGCGCCTTGACAGCGCGGCTTGTCACTTCGTCCACCGGCGCATCCGCGTCAATCTTCTGAACTTTCATCTTGTGATCGGCGTACCAGTCGATCACCGGTGCCGTCTGCCTGCGATACACTTCGAGGCGATTCCGGACGGCTTCGGGCTCGTCATCCTTGCGACGTACGAGCTTACCGCCGCACTTCTCGCACTTCGAGCCCGGGTCGCGCCCGGTATAGGGCGTTTGACAGCCCTCGCAAACAGTGCGGGTGCTCAACCGCTTCACCAGCTCGTCATCGGCCACATCGAACAGCAGCACCTTGTCCACCTTCTTTCCGATCTCCCCGAGCATGACCCCGAGCCCCTCGGCCTGCGGCACAGTGCGAACTGCGCCATCCAGGATGGCTCCCTTCTGCGTCGCGGGCGAGGTCATGACATCCTGAAGAATACCGAGGATGACCGAATCCGGCACCAGATCGCCACGATCCATGTACGCCTTTGCCTCGAGCCCCCGCCTGGTGCCGTCACGGACCGCCGCCCGCAGGACGTCGCCGGTGGCGATCTTCGGAATCCCGAGGCGCATGGCCAGTTTGTCCGCCTGCGTTCCCTTACCCGCTCCGGGCGGGCCGAGCAGCACGATGATCATCGCAGATACCGGCAAAAGAGTCGGAGGAGCTTTTGGCTCCTCCGATCGAAGTCTAGTAAGTGCCGCCGGTCGTACGGCCGCGGAATCGCACTCGTCCCTTCTTCATGAAGCCATCATACTTTCTGAGCAGCAGGTGCTGATTGACCTGCGCCATCGTGTCGAGCGCCACACCGACCACGATCAGCAGCGATGTTCCACCAAACCTGAACGGGACGTTGATCATGTCGGCGATGAACACCGGCAGGAGCGCGATGAACGTCAGGAACAGCGCGCCCGGGAACGTGATGCGCGAAACGACGTGATCGATGTACTCGGCCGTCTTGGCGCCTGGCTTCACGCCCGGAATGAATCCGCCCTGCTTCTTCAGATTCTCCGAGATGTCGACCGGGTTGAAGATGATCGATGTATAGAAGTACGTGAAGAACACGATCAGAATCGTCTGCAGCAGGTAGTACAGCCAGGTGCCCGGCTGGAAATATTCAGAGACGATGCGCGCGTTCTCGTTGCCGCTGAACTGCGCGATTGCGCCAGGGACGACGATCACGGATGAGGCGAAGATGATCGGCATCACGCCCGCCGCGTTCACGCGCAGTGGAATGAAATTCTTCGCCGCCTCCCTCTGCCGGCCCCGTGCCATTGTCCGCTGCGGAATCTGAATCATCACGCGGCGCGCAGCCATTGTAATCGCGATCGTGCCGGCAACGACCCCCACCATGACAAGGCCGAGCACCACCAACGAGAACGGACCGACCGCCTGCGTCTTCACGAAGCCAACGGTGCTGAAGATTCCCGGCCAGAACCTCTCGACGATCGAGAAGAAGATGATCAGCGATGCGCCGTTGCCAAGTCCTCTCTCCGTGATCTGCTCGCCAAGCCACATCACGAAAATTGCGCCGGTGGTAAGAACCGTGACCATCTGAAGCTTGAAGCCGAACCCCGGATTGACCACCGCGTTCTCCAGGGACGATGTGAAGAGCGCGAATCCCCATCCTTGCACCACGGCGAGGACTACGGTCACGTAGCGCGTCCATTGCGTCACGCGCTTCCTGCCCTCCTCGTCCTTCTGCATCTTCTCGACGGTCGGAATCACCACGCCGGCGATCTGCATGAAGATGCTGGCGGAGATGTAAGGCATGATGCCGAGCGCGAACACAGTCGCGTGCGAAAGTCCGCCGCCGACGAACAGGTCGTAAAGACCGAGAAGTCCGCCCTTCCCCTTGTTGGCGAAGAAATCGGTGAGCGCCACGACGTCGACGCCCGGCGCCGTGATGTGCGCGCCGACTCTGTAAATCACGAGACAGATAAACGTGAAGACGATCTTGTCCCGCAACTCCGGCGTGTTGTAGATGTTGCTGACTGCCGCCGCTGGGGCTGATTGCGCCATTTAGTTCTCTACTCGGCCTCCGGCCGATTCGATTTTCTGCCGAGCGCCAGCGCTCATCTTGACGCCCCGCACGATGACACCCTTTGCGGCGTCACCATTCGCGAGAAGCTTGGCGGGACCCTTGCCTTTGCGAATCAATCCCGCTTCGGCCAGGGCCTCCTCCGTCACTTCAGCGCCCTTCGGCAGCTTGGCAAGGTCCTCGAAACCGACGACCTGATTCTCTACACGAAAGATATTCGTGAACCCGCGCTTTGGTATGCGACGCGTGAGCGGCATCTGACCGCCCTCGAACTGCGGCTTGCCGCCGCCGGGGCCGTGGTGGCCCGATCTGGCCTTGATGCCCTTGTGCCCCTTGCCCGACGTCTTACCGGTGCCCGAGCCAGGCCCGCGTCCGAGCCTCTTGCGATTCCGGTGCGATCCGGGCGCAGGAACCAGATTGTGCAGCCCGATCTTTTCGACGCGATCTGGCGCTCCGAGTTTTTCCCGACGTGTTGGTTTGTCTGCCACTTGTTAATCCTCTACCGGCGTTACTTCGACGAGATGGCGCACGTGCTTGATTTGCCCGCGTAGCGTGGGTGAGTCCTGCCTGGTCACTTCAGACTGGTGATGCCTTAGCCCGAGGGCTTCGAGCGTCAGACGCATCCGCCACGAGTGGCCGATACCGCTTCTCACCTGCTTGATGCGAACCTTTCCCTTCGTGATGGTTTCCTTGGGGGTTGTCTTCGGCCCTTTCGTTCTCCACCACACGTGTGTTCTAGGCATGTGCGACGGCCTCCTTCGACTTGGCGCGCGACCGGTAACCGAGGCTCGAGACTTCGATACCGCGCTCGCGCGCGATCTGCTCGACCGTCGTCAGCTGCTGTAATCCGTCCAACGCCGCCAGCACCATGTTGTGCGGGTTCGTCGAGCCGAGACTCTTGGTGAGAATGTCGGCGATACCGGCGCATTCCATGATAGCGCGCACCGCGCCGCCGGCGATGACACCGGCTCCCGGAGCCGCCGGCTTCATCAGGACCTTGCCAGCTCCGTGAGTGCCAACTACTTCGTGTGGGATCGTTCCGCCGGTCATCGGGATCGCGACCATGTTGCGGCGCGCTCCATCGACAGCCTTGCGAACCGCCTCCGACACTTCGTTTGCCTTTCCGGTGGCGAATCCGACTCGACCCTGTCCATCTCCGACCGCGACGAGCGCGTTGAACGAGAAGCGCCGTCCGCCCTTCACGACTTTGGCCACGCGATTGATGGCGATCACGTTCTCGACGAGCTCGCTGCCGCCATCGCCGCGTCCACCGTCGCGATCACGACCCTTGCCCTCGCGCCCTCTGCCGCCGCGCTGGCCGCCTTCGCCGCGCGCCCCGCCGCCTCCGCCTTGGCCGCCGCCTCCGCCTCCAGATCCACGACCTCGGCCGGCGCCACCGCCGCCTGGGCCGCCGCGTCCGCCACCACCGCGCCCGCCACGTCCGCCAGCACCTCCGCCGCTACGGGCACTACCGCCAGTGCGTGGACGTTCTGCTGCCGCCGGCTGTTCGGCCGAAGCTACTTCGGGATTCTCGTTTTCCGCCATTTATTAAAACTCCAACCCGCCTTCGCGGGCTCCGTCGGCCACACCTTTCACGCGGCCGTGATATTTGTATCCAGCTCGATCGAACACTACACGCTTGACGCCGGCATCCTTTGCCTTGGCGGCGATGCGCTTTCCAACTTCCACCGATCTCTGGGTCGGCTTCCCCTCGAGACCGGAATCGGTCACGGTCATGATCGTGCGCTGAGTCGCGTCATCCACCAGCTGGGCATAGATGTGCTTGAGCGAACGATATACAACGAGACGTGGACGCTCCGCGCTTCCCACCACTTTCTTGCGAAGGCGGAAGTGACGGCGCGAACGAAGCTGATCGCGCGACTTTGGTCTGGCCATCTTCGGCATTACTTGGCTCCCGCCTTGCCCGCCTTTCCTGCTTTACGGCGGACCTGTTCTCCAACGTACTTGATTCCCTTGCCCTTGTAAGGCTCGGGCGGCCTGAGGCTGCGCAGCTCCGCCGCAACCTGGCCCACGACTTCCTTGTTCGCGCCTTCGATGATTATCGACGTCGGCTGAGGCGCGCTGAGCTTGATCCCTTTTGGTGCTTCGTACTTGACCGGATGCGAGAATCCGAGAGCGAGCTGCAGTCCGTACGGACGCTGGTCCGCCTTGTATCCGACTCCAACGAGCTCCAGCTCCTTCTTGAAGCCCTTGGTCACACCTTCGACCATGTTCGCGACGAGCGTGCGGCTGAGGCCGTGGAGCGCCTTATGGTTGTCTTCATCCGAGGGGCGCTCGACCAGAATCTGGCCGTCCTTGAGCGAGACCTTCATGTCGGTATGGAGCGTCCTCTCCAGCTCACCCTTTGGTCCCTTCACGTGGACGGTATTGCCTTCGACCGTCGCGGTCACGCCCTTCGGGATCGCCACCGGATGCTTTCCAATTCGTGACATCTGTCTCTATCTCCCTTACCAGACCAGGGCGAGAAGCTCGCCGCCGGTTCGGGCCTGCCGCGCTTGACGATCCGACATCACGCCCTGCGACGTGCTGAGAATCGCCATGCCGAGCCCGTTGCGAACGCGCGGTATTTCAGCGACCGCGACGTACTTGCGAAGACCAGGTGTCGAGACGCGACGGAGCTCGCGGATCACCGGCTGGCCGCCCTGCGCATACTTGAGCACCACGCGCAGCAGCTGCTTGCCCTCCTCCGTGTCGAGCGTCTTGTAGTCCTGAATGAAGTTGTTCTCCTTCAGGATCTTCGCGATCTCCACCTTCAGTTTCGAGAGCGGCATGTCCACGCGGCGGTGCTTCGCCCCGCAGGCGTTGCGGATGCGCGTGAGCATATCGGCTATCGGATCGGTCATACTCATTAAATGATCTTCCTCGGTTCTACCGTATCCCGCCCTGGGGACGCGTAGAAATGAATGGTTACCAGCTCGCCTTGCGGACGCCCGGGATATAGCCCGACAGCGCCTGTTCTCTGAAGCAGATTCTGCAAAGCCCGAACTTTCTGAGGAATGCGCGTGATCTCCCGCACCGTCCGCACCGATTGTGCTGGCGTACGGGGAACTTCGGCTTCCGCTTGCTCTTCTCTACCATGGCCTTACGTGCCATTACAATCTCTCTCGCTGAATTGGTTTACTGCTGTGTGATGATCGGCTTGTCATCACCACGGAACGGCATCCCGAGCTCGCGCAGGAGCGCGAATGCCTGGTCGTCCTTGTTCGTGGTGGTGACGAAAGTGATGTCCATGCCGTGGATCTGCTCGACCATGTCGTAGTTGATCTCCGGGAAGATCATCTGCTCCTTGACGCCGAGCGTGTAGTTCCCGCGTCCGTCGAACGAGCGCGTGTTGACGCCGCGGAAGTCGCGAATGCGCGGGATCGCCACGGTCACGAACCGATCGAGGAACTCCCACATTCTCGCGCCGCGAAGCGTGACTGCGGCACCAATTTCCTGTCCCTGCCTGAGTCCGAAATTGGCGATGGACTTCTTCGCCTTCTTCCGAACCGGACGCTGACCGGTGATGATGCTGAGCTCGAAGACGACCGTGTCCAGAACCTTGGCGTTCTTGATGGCCTCGCCTACTCCACAATTGAGCACGATCTTCTCGAGCGTCGGGATCTGGTGCACGTTCGTGAAGCCGAACTGCGACATCAGCCGGTCGCGCACCGTGTTCATGTAGTAGACGTGCAAGCGCGGTGGTGGAACCGGCAGATCCTTGCCGGCGTGCTCCGCCTGGACCTGCGCCTGAACCTCGCGCTTCTTTCCCTGTTTCTTCTCTTTCGTTGCCATTCTCTAGTTCCTCGTTCAGCGAATACGGGGGATTGGTTCCCCGTTCTTGACGCTGACGCGCTCCTTGGTTCTTCGACGCTCGATATGTGTCGTGTCGGTGTCGAAACGGGATCTCGTTCTGGTCGGCTCGCCGGATTTGGGGTCGAGCAGCATCACGTTCGACGAGTGCACCGAAGCCGGTGCCTCGCGAATGCCACTGGTCTCCTCGGCCGTACGCGCCTTGCGGTGCATCTTCACCATGTTCACGCCCTCGATGAGGACGCGACCGGTCTTGAGAAACACGCGCAGAACTTTGCCTTCCTTTCCCTTGTCCTCGCCGCGCATCACCCGCACGGTGTCGCCCTTCGACACGTGCAGCTTCATCCGCTTCGAGTTTTCGGCGTGACGGGCGTGAAGCCTCGTCTTGGCCGTTTTCCTGTATTTAAGAACTCTCACTTTACAAAACCTCTGGAGCGAGTGAGACGATCTTCATGTACTTCTTCTCGCGGAGCTCGCGCGCCACGGGTCCGAAGATGCGGGTCGCCCGCGGCTCGCCCTGTTCGTTGATGATTACGACTGCGTTCTCGTCGAAGCGGATGTAGGAGCCGTCCTTGCGGCGCGTCTCCTTGGCCGTGCGCACCACCACGGCGCGCGCGACGTCCGACTTCTTCACGGTGCCGTTCGGGAGCGCGTTCTTCACGGCGACGATCACGACGTCGCCGAGCGAGGCGTAGCGCCGGCGGGTTCCGCCAAGCACGCGGATCACGAGCGCCGTCTTCGCGCCCGAGTTGTCCGCTACCTTGACCACCGATTCCTGCTGGATCACTGGTCGTCTCCGTTAACGTGCACGTTCGATGATTTCGACCACGCGCCATCTCTTGTCCTTCGACAAGGGCCGGGTCTCCATGATGCGGACGGTGTCGCCCGTCTTGGCCTCGTTCTGCTCGTCGTGCGCTTTCAGCTTCTTCGTGCGGCGGACCATCTTGCCGTAAACGGGATGCTGCACCCTGCGCTCGATCGAGACCACGACGGTCTTCGCCATCTTGTCGCTGACGACCATGCCGATGCGCGTCTTCCGCGCGTTCCGCTCGATCGCCCCGCTTTCTCTCTTCGCCAATTCAGCCATTAAGCCCTCTTACTCCTCTTCGCACGGTTGGTCGCAGTGGCCGCTTTAAGCCCGCGTCTTCCCGTCACACGTCTAGCCTTCACACGCGTCGGCTCTTTTGCCTCGGCGATTCCGATGATTTTCTCGCGCAGCACGGTCTTGAGCCGTGCCACGTCCCTACGAATCACCCGCAGCCGCAGCGGGTCGTCCAAAGTGCGCGTTCCGGACGCGAGGCGAAGGTTGAATCTCTCCCTCTCCAGCTCGGCGATGCGGGAGTTGATGTCCGCCTCGCTCATCTCGCGAATGTCCTTAGCTAGCATCTGTGTGAGCCTCCTCACGTACCACGAACTTCGACTTCACTCCGATCTTGGCGGCGGCAAGCGCCATCGCCTTGCGTCCGATCTCGGGCGTCACGCCCTCCAGCTCGAACATCACTCTGCCGGGCTTCACCACGGCCACCCATCCCTCGGGCGAGCCCTTTCCCTTACCCATGCGGGTCTCAGCCGGCTTCTTGGTGATCGGCTTGTCCGGGAAAATCCTGATCCAGACCTTGCCGCCACGCTTGATGTGCCGCGTCAGCGCGACACGCGCCGCTTCGATCTGGCGGTTGGTAACCCATCCTGGCTCGATCGCCTTCAGGCCGTAGTGCCCGAACGAGACTTCGTTGCCACGCGTGGCAAGTCCCTTCGTCCGACCCTTGAACCTCTTTCTGAACTTTACGCGCTTGGGGCTAAGCACCTTTAGATCTCCTTAGACGCCAGTCGAGTAAGTCTTGCCGCGACGATCTTCCACGATCTCGCCCTTGAAGATCCAGACCTTCACACCGATGGTGCCGAAGGTGGTCTTCGCGGTGGACGTCGCGTAGTCGATGTCCGCGCGCAGCGTGTGCAGAGGTACACGACCTTCGTGATAGCCCTCGACGCGCGCGATCTCGGCGCCGCCGAGACGGCCGCCGCATTTGATCTTGATACCACCAGCTCCCATGCGCATCGCGCTCTGCACCGCGCGCTTCATGGCGCGGCGGAACGAGATGCGTTGCGCCAGCTGATTCGCGATGTTGTCGGCGACAAGCTGTGCATCGAGCTCGGGACGCTTGATCTCTTCGACGTTGATCCCGACTTCCTTGCCCGAGAGCCGGGTGAGCTCGTCACGGAGCTGATCTACTTCCGCTCCCTTCTTACCGATGACGACGCCGGGACGGCCGGTGTGGATGGTGACCACGACCTTGCCCGGCTTCCGCTCGATGCGGATGTCGGCAATCGCGGCGTGTCCCAGACGCGCCTTCAGATACTTGCGAAGGAGCTCGTCCTCGCGGAGCAGCGCTGGAAAGTCGCGGTTCGCGTACCACTGTGATCTCCAGGTCTTGGAGATGCCGAGGCGGAAGCCGATCGGATGCGTTTTCTGACCCATTAACGTTTACTCCTTGAGGAACTCGAAGCCCTTGCAGTCGAACGCTCAGCAACGGGTGCAGGGCGCGTGGCGCGGAGCTTCTCTGCACGGGCGTCGAGGATGATCTCGACGTGACTGGTTCTCTTTCTGATCGGTGTGGCGCGACCCTGCGCCGCCGGCATGAAGCGGCGCAGCGCGGGGCCTTCGTTTACGATCGCGTGACTTATATAAAGCGTGTCGACGTCAACCGGCTCGTTCCCTTCTCTCGACTTGAATTCGGCATTCGCGACCTCGGAGTTGAGAACCTTCTCGATCTGCTTCGCCGCATGCTTCTTGGAGAAGCGAAGAAGACCAAGCGCTTCGTTCACATCCTTGCCGCGGATCTGATCAATGACGAGACGCATCTTGTACGGAGACTGGCGCGTCGTGCGCTGAGTGGCGCTCGACACTCCCTTTTTCTCGGCGGCGTGACGGGCCGCGCGGATCCTCGATCTCTCGCTCACTTGACTGCCGCCTGGCCCTTGGCCGGAGTCGCGGGAGCGGCACCGGGTCCGCCGCCGGGTCCGCTCGATGTCGGAACGCCGCCGGCTTTCTTGTCCGTCGCCTTCACCGCGCCGGTGTGGCCGCGAAATAGGCGGGTCGGCGCGAACTCACCGAGCTTGTGCCCGACCATGTTTTCCGTCACGTAGACCGGGATGAACTTGTTTCCGTTATGAACCGCGAACGTGTGACCGACGAAGTCGGGGATGATCGTGCTCGAACGTCCCCAGGTCTTGATCACCCGCTTCTCGTTCTTGGCGTTCATCGTCGAGACTTTCGTCATCAGCGCGTCTTGAACGTACGGACCTTTTTTTACGCTTCTTCCCATATCCGATTCCCAGAATTGGTTGCTTGCTTACTGAGTCGCTTTGCCGCGCTTCCGTCCGCGGACGATCAGGCGCTGCGATGGCTTCTTCTTGTTGCGCGTCTTCACGCCTTCCTTGTTGCCCCACTTGTCCACGACGTTGCGGCCGCCGCGCGTACGACCACCGTGCGGGTGATCGACCGGGTTCATGACTTCACCGCGAACCTTGGGACGCTTACCGAGCCAGCGGCTCTTCCCAGCCTTGCCATGTGACAGCAGCTCGTGCTCGGCGTTCCCGACCGCGCCGACGGTCGCCAGGCATTCGCCGTGGACCATGCGCATCTCACTCGAGGCCATCCGGAGCGTCACGTACTCGCCTTCCTTCGCGACGACCTCGAGCTTGGTTCCGGCGGAGCGCGCCATCTTCCCACCCGCGCCCGGCTTCAGCTCGACGCAGTGCACGTCGGTACCGAGCGGGATCTCACGAAGTGGAAGCGCGTTGCCGACACGGCTGTCTGAGCCCTTGCCGGACACGATCTTGTCCCCCACGGACAATCCCTTCGGGTGCAGGATGTAGCGCTTCTCACCGTCCTCGTACTCGACCAGCGCGATGCGCGCCGTGCGGTTCGGATCGTATTCGATCTCACGCACCGTCGCCTGCATCCCGAACTTGTTGCGCTTGAAGTCGATAATGCGATACATGCGCTTGTGACCACCGCCGATGCGACGCATGGCGATGTGCCCGTGATTGTCGCGGCCGCCGCTCTTCGTGAGCGGTTCCATCAGCGACTTCTCACCCGTCGTCCTCGTGATCTCCGAGAAATCGGGGATCGAGCGTGACCGCGAGCTCGGGGTTACCGGCTTGAATTGACGAACGCCCATTTCTTACGCCTCGAAGATGTCGATCGAGTCGCCGGCCTTCAGCGTCACGATCGCCTTTTTCCAATGTGGACGACGTCCGACGACCTGTCCCACGCGGCGATCCTTCCCGCGGTGGTTCGAAGTCCAGACGCCGGTGACCGTAACGTTGAAGAGCTCCTCGATCGCTTTTCTGATGTGGATCTTCGTTGCCTTCGGGTGCACGCGAAACGTGTATTCACCGCGATCCTGATACGCGCCCGAGGTCTGCTCGGTGACGATCGGAGTGATGATTGTGCGAGTCAGTGTTGGCATCGCCTACTTCCCCTTTTTCCTGCCGGCTGACTTCTTGGCCGACGTTTTCTTTGCACTCTTGGCTGCTGCCTTCGGCTTGGCGGACTTGCCGGCGGCCTTGGCGGCTTTTCGGGCTGCCTTGTGCGAGTTGGAGGTCTTGGCGGCGGCCTTCGCGGTCTTGCGCTCAGCCTTCTCAGCACCGCGAGACTTGGTCTCCGCCTTGGGTCTTGCCGCGCGTGGCTTCTCGTCGACCGCCGCCAGCTCGTACCCGAGCGCGTTGGATTCCACGAGCACGACATCCGACCAGATGATGTGATACGTCGAGACATCCGAGTACGGCATCACGTGGGTGCGCTGCAGATTGCGCGCGCTCAGAAAGACGTTCGGCTTCATTCCATCCGTAAGGATCAGCACTTTCTTGTCAGTCACGCCGAGCGCAGCGAGGAGCGAGACCATCTGCTTGGTGTT